>Ga0157379_10001514_pt1 | contig 19128 bp, 22 predicted proteins | sample S25metaG_FD_121802 | JGI IMG/M metagenome (GOLD analysis project Ga0157379, IMG submission 121802) | Switchgrass rhizosphere microbial communities from Kellogg Biological Station, Michigan, USA - S2-5 metaG | ecosystem: Host-associated > Plants > Roots > Rhizosphere > Soil | place: USA... | reverse complement strand
CGATCACAAATATCGCTTACACTTTGGCAATCACGAACACATCCTATATCAACATTCATACCTTGGTTATGGTCTTATGCAGGCCCGACAAAGTGTGCATCGGCTGATTGACTTTATGCATGCACCAGGGTCGAAGAAACATGATGGGGAGATTGCGAATCCGTGTTTGGCACAGGGGACGGAACGGGTGGTGACGATTGTGGATCCACCTAGTGAATGTGCGCCGGGAGAGTCGGGCAAGAGGAATGTTACAATGATGGGCGCGGATGTTGGGAACTTTGAGGCGTGTAATCGTGTTGTCGAGTTGGTCATGGCGAAGCATGCGTATGTCTTACCGACTCTATCTCAAAAGCGTTCTCCTAACATCCATATTCTCTCAGCCTCTGTCACGTCAAACCTTGCTCCTTTAACGGCGTCTACCAACCCTCCATCCTCGATACATTCCCGAACGGCCAAATCCTCCTCCTCTCCTACTTCTACGACCGTCTCCACCCCCTCCTCCCCTCTTCCTCCACCTCAATCCCTATCACCACCCTCAAAACCTTCGCTGAACGCGTCTGCGCTGGCCGTCCATCCTGGCTCAAATACTGGGGTAAGAACCCAAATGCCATGGCTGAACTTGAAGGACGCCCGGAATATTGTCTTGATTTAACGTTTATGCATGGGCTGTTGAGGTTGGGGTATGAATTTAAGGGGGAGAAGACTGTGAGGATTGGGAAGCAGGTGGATGGGACGGAGTTGGGGTGGTGTCTGGGGGCGACGATTGCGATGTTGGAGGGTGGGGTTACTTGCGAGATTTAGGGTGAACCATGTGTGGACTGTATTATTATAATGGTTTGGGGTTTTGAGCATAGTTATTTTATTTATGGATTGCTTATATGCGGATTAGAGTTCACTTTGTTTCCTTAAATTTTCTTGGTGCTGAGAATTTCTAGCCCCGATAGTTAATAAGTGACCTGTCGCAAATAATTTTCTCTCTGAAACCAGGTTATTCTCCGTGGATTTAACTAATATGGGAATTATTAGCATGCTACCGAATCCTCGAGGGAAACGAGAGACAGAGTGTTACTGAACGGCCGTCACTTTCCCTTTGGCTTAATGGGACTGGATTTAAGAGGCAACACAGATATCGAATGCATTCCTATCTGCTAGCTAAAAACAAAAGTGTTCGTGTACAGGCCACTGCCAGCCAGGAGCCAGGGACGGGGAATGAAATTATAGCATAAAATTCATATCAACGATTGGACATGACGAAAAGAAAGACTCGGTAGAGCATATTCACTGCAACTCAGGTGGAAGGGCGTCATAGATCTATGAAGTGGGGGTTAACTAATGCCAAGAATAAGTACACTGATAGATGGAAAAATCTTACAGGACACAAATCAAGCCAGGTTTGTTTAATAATCTCCGAATCGGGACCTGAGCGTTGGTCCTGCGGAGCCTCTGCAAATACGACGGCGAGACCACTAAGTTTTTCGAGTTATAAATTGCTCTAATGAAATAGGGGAAGATAATGACTTACGCCTCAAGATGCCAGTCGATGTGGCAGTGCCTAGGAAATGAATTAGAATCGGATATCTGAGTTCATAGAAAAATGCGTACAAGAACCATGGTCCAGGGTTATCGGTCAAGAAACGGATTTGGACTCCGGGACCTTCTACTCCAGTGACATCGCGAACTAAGGAGGTAATGCTTTAGCAAATGGCCATCCAGTCGGACGGGGAATCAAACCTGGCGGATTGACAAAGTTTTGTCCTTAGGGACGGATATCTGTCAGAAATATGATATACGAATCGGAGAAATTCTCACCTCCTCCGTCGCTAGATTGAATAACATGGAAAGCATGGCCATGCAAGTGGCTGTCAATTGATCAGTTTCAGAATACGGTAAAATGATGCAGCAACCTACAAAGGATGAGTTATTCCATTTAAGGCACCATGGATAAAGACATCCACGACTTGGTTCCGCTGCAAAACAAAGGTGTGCTCAGAGACTGTGAAGTCGGCTTCGGTAGTGGCGTTGTTCGCAATGATTTTGAGTAAAGTTGGAAGATCAGGGGGAATGTATTGGATGCCATTAATTTCCCACTAAATGATAGATTCGAACGGTCAAACTCTGGTTGGCTCTGGCGCAATAGAATGTACTCACGTCGACAGATTTACTGGCGTTAGTAGACTTCGTGAAGTCCAGGACGATGGTTCGATCAGCCGGTCCACTCCCTCCAGGAACCGGCAATCCAATAGCCTGGCGGACGAAATTAGAAATCAGATAAATATAACACATGGGAGAGAAGTGCGAACATGAAGATTCTGTTCTTCCAAGAGTGTGCCAGACACCGAACGATTGGGATCGGTAGTCGGATCAGCATCGGGAGCACCGGCGTAACGAAGGATGGCATGGACATTGTTGGGGTCAACTGCATCAACGGATTCAGTGATATGATAAAAAATTGATGAAGTCATTCGTCATACTCACGGTTTCGATTCTCGCTTTCACCAGCAACTGTTAAGGGTGCATGAATCCAATAGTTTCCAATGGGTTGGTTGGCATTGATCTAGTACCTCATGAGTTGGGCGTTCTTCATAATGAAATTTGTACTCACAACGACAGAGTACCTTGTTACATGTATCAGTCAATAAGAAAACAGTTTATATCCCATTGGACAAACTTACCTCTGAGCGACGTAAATGTCAAACTCATCAACAGTGAGCGGTTCATGAGGAATCCCATCTGCTTCAATAATAGTCATCCGATGACCTTCGATCGAGAATCTGAACTGCGCAAAGGCTGCGATGTTGATGACACGAAGACGGTAGCGTTTGCCCTGTACCACATTGACCACAGCACGAGGGACATTAGTTGGTCCCCCTTTGAATCGACCGAGGCCATTGATAAGACCCGAATCGGGAACAGGCTCATGTCCTCCTCCATTATTGGCGGAAAAGTAAGCGGCCTCAAGGGCTGGAGCGAAACCATGGTACCATTCCGCTAGAGTTATGACCTACAAAAGCCGGTCTCAGACTTTTAAGGAAAATTTGGCTAGTTTCAGATACTCACAGTTCCAGCATCATCGATGTCATACAGATTAATGTTGGGATCTTCGGGATCTGAGAGTAAATCACGGATTAGTGAGTTCGGCGGTCAGTCACGAGGAGAACTGACCGTAAATGACCAAAGGACCACGGAGTCCATCTACATACTGAGTAGATAAGTGACTGTGATACCAGAAAGTGCCGGATTGGCCATTAAGCGGGATGTCGTATGTATATGAATGTTCCGGTGCGATGGGGCATTGATTCACCTATGGACTCATTAATTTATGTCACAAAACCATGAAAAAATCATTGGTTTACCATCGCCGGACCATCTAGAATGGAATAAATATCAAGCTCTGAGGGGAGAAAGGATGTTCACTCACCCTCTGAGGCAGTTCTGTGTTGGAACTGAAAAATATACAGGTATTGGTTTCATGTGAACTTAAAGTATACTCGAACATACCAGACCATGCCACTGGAAGCGATATTAGACAAGAGAGGCATATAAGAATCAGAATAACCCACATGAATAGACACAGAACGTCGCATTGCAGGATTGGTGAGCTGAACACTGACGTTGATGTGGAGAACATCGTTCTTGTTGGCTTGAATTAATGTTCCCGGATTCTGATTGTTTACAAGAATCGCATTGCGCGTGAACCCGTCAGGAGCAGTGTCTGCATTCACGATGTTGAACTGAAAGTTAACATCTGCTGCTGAGGAGACGTTGGACTTCCAGAGTGAAAGAAGAAGGAGAGACAGTAGCACAGGAAATCCAGCCATGACTCCTGGATTGCGGAATATCCAAGTACGACTGAACCGCCCCGGCTTTATACCTAGAGAGTAGACTTTTTTTAAAAGCATACTTGACCGATTCCAGATAGACTAGCTACTGTAAGGGTTTAGCTACGTCTTGAGCTCCGATATGACATACCAGTATTGCGATGGATATGCTGCGGCTCCCCTGTCCCTTTGATTAGTTCTGCCTCCATTACTATTCTTGTGTTGACCTATTATAAAGCCAGAGGAGTAAATAACGGTGGCAAAGAAGACAAATATGCGCTCCAAGGAGAGTTGGCGGATAGGGGATTGTGCGGTCATAGCTTGTTCCATCGGACAAGGTCTGGGAACAAGAATCCCAATAGCAGCATGACCAAAATCGGCCGTCCACCGGAGATCAGGGGTAGAAGTCATTTGGCTTGCTGGGAACAGGTTCTGCGAGTGGTCATAAAGTTGAAAAGATCACGCCTAAGGGAGCATCCTCTTCCGTGATAAAGGATTCATCCTTCGGTAGAAATGCCCACAGCGGTGGTGTATGGAAGCCTCGCTTTTCCGTTTGATGTATATGGCCCTACCCGAAATCAGGTAGGGCTTTGAATTTAACAAATCCTAGTAATGGGCTATATTTCCAATTCGACATTGCTGAAGTGTCGGGGTGGGATTGCCTTGTATCCAGAAATCTGCCAGGACCATGACCAATCGATTATTCTTACAAAGTAACGGGACATATATACCTGAAAAGGAGCACTTTATTTCAATGAGATGTATGTTCCCAAGTGAAAGATCTTCAGACCACTCAAGATGTATAGCCCTGGTTAGTCATAACTGCCTGAAATTAGAAATGACCTTTGGGCGTTACTTTTGACGCTCGGTGGGAATGTAGCAAGAATAAGCGTCGGAGGACTGTGGAAGCTGAGAAACAGAGCGAGTGGTTGTTGGCGAAGAAGGAATGGGAGTACTGTACTACCATATGATTTATATCATCTTCAAAGTTCAGCATTATTACCATTGTTTCGGCGAGAGAGGATCCAAAGCGAAGGAGTCGCTGGCATAGACTGTATCCCACAATATGGCACCCGGATCTTGTATCCGACTCGTTGGCCAACTGAGGACAGACGCTCAAATCTCAGATCTGCTCCATGTTGCATAACCGCGCGGTGTCAATCCTGGTCATGCGATAAAGCCGACATCAAGGTTAGATAGAGTTATGATAGATAGTGATCCCTTGCCTAACTGGTGAGGATGTGCCAAAATCAGCTTTAAGCAATCTGTGGCAAGTGCCTGGAGAATGTCTTCGAAATTCTTGAAGAAACAAAGGTATTTTCCTTCTTCTAGCCTGGTGCTAGAGGGCTCGGTAGCAATAAGTGCCAATGTTAGACTAAGATTTCACTTACCTGTAGTGAAGCTTATCTCCAAAGGAGACCACAAGTAGCAGGTCCTCAACGCTCCATTCATAGGATCGCTTCTGAGTCAATCAAGGCCTATTTGTCAATGTAATTGGCATTCGATGCCAAGACGTAACTGTCAGACCGGATCCATAATACATCTACGGCTGGTCATATTTACTTTATGAGAGGACGGTGGCCCTTTATGAAATTTTCCTTTTTAGTACACCCAAAGTCCATTACCATGCTTTGAGGTTTAATGTATCTTTGTTCTCTGACCGCATAAAACGACAATAAAGGCCTCAACAATGCACTGGATTATGTATCCTTTGATTCCTTTGTGGGTAAATTCACCGAATCGGGTTGCCCCAGTCCTTTCCGAGTCGGGAGACTTGCTTAATATGTCTAATATGGCCTCTTTGGGTTCCTATATCAACTTCTTTACAGCTCTGCCGAACGGATCTCTTACTAAGGGAGGGTGCCGAGATAACCACCGCCCCTGTCCTCCGAGGTCCGAGACAGACTGGCCAAATGGCCTAGACAAGGTATATCCACAAATATTCACGTTTATTGAACGTGAACATCGTAACTTTAATTATTGAGAGGTTTGAGTCCTCCCATGTCCATTTCTTGCCCTTCAGTCCAGAACCTAATAAGGGAAACCGTATTCATAAAGTCTAGAGCTTTGAACGATAATTGAGCTGTCAGGAACGAATTGGAGGCATAAACATCTGTCCAACAAAACTTGCCACTCCGTACAGCGGCATGCAACATGGGCAAAATCATAAGGGAAGACATTGATCTCCCCAAGAAGGAAAACATTTTGACCGACTCCCACAGCTTCAAAGTTATCTTTCTGATGAATGAGAGCAGGTCCCGATGGACATGTCTTGAGAAGATATGCATTTAACCCTGGACATGCTGGGGTCATGGGCCGGATGCGAAACGAAGTACCGCCGATACGTCTTGCGAGCCTCGGAACTCTGCTAAAAACTTCGGCACTAAGGGGAACCTTGCGTATGCCCAGGCTCAAGGAAGTATATGCAAACGGTTCCAAATTATTTTCGAAATAACACAGTCCTTATCATACTTATTTGATATCCTTCTTGGAACGTCAAGAGCTACGCCAACATATGGTATGAAACCTTGGTACTATTATGGACTATCCACTGACCGAATCACGTGAAAACCCGAGTGGATCCAGCATTAATTATTATGAAATTAGATTCTAACAATTTGGGGGGCGACTCCTCTAGTTAAAATATTTCCAATCATATAACAGCATCCTGCTACAGCTTAAGAGAGTTTCAGGGTTCCTCGACTAGATTTAGCAGTGATCATGTCAATCAATACCGATGTTGCGGTAACACTGAGAAGCTGATTGGCCACAACTTCATTAAAGGGGGAGAGAAAGAACTGTCCGAATGACCCAAGTTGATTTACTGCGGTAGGCCGGAGAGAACGGGTCAGTACTGTGAAGGCGTTAGTTTCTTCGCAGTACCACGGCATTTCCCTCGAAGGCCAATGTACCCATTCAGCTGTAGAGAAACCTGTTGTGAAATTATCCCCAAAAGTATGCACAAATGACACAATAGAAACGAGGAATACGAGATTTCCCCTGGGTCGTCGGATGTTGGTTGAGCGATCCTCTGGGATTCGCTACTGTCATTTCAAGGCCACGAGCTATATCACCCGTGTCATTGCGATGAAGAGGTTAAATTTATTTCTTATATTTTCCTTCCCCCTTGAGATTTATATACCGTTAGGGGGATGAACTTTCTTTCTTGAGAGTGATTCCTTTTGGTTTACATCGCTGCACAATACCACAAGTCCGGTTAGAGGTTCCATTAAGAGGGTACCCAGATGAGAGGATCACCAGCAGGACCATTAACCAGGCATTTGGCTTGTTGGAGGACGGGTTTGGCCATTTATTACCTCAGATGACGCCCTGATGTTGGCATTCCGGACCGCGCAAAGCCACTTCGGAGCAACGGCCGAAGAGTATCTGTAGTTATTTCCTAGAAGAGAACGTTATTCGAGTGAATATGCGTGAGATGAGGTTGGCATTCGATGACACTCGTTCAAAGTCTAAACGCCAGGCCATTAGCAGGCGTTGATGCCAAGAAAGACTCTGAGCGTCTGGGAGAAGATATCAGATTCAGATTAGATCTTTCATTATCTACACCGGGAGCAGCACGGTGGGGAATCGACCACTTTAACTACAATTAACAGGAACTTCGAAGTGCAACTTATTAAGCATATGCCTAGAGTCATTACTGCTGAGAACGATCAGCTGAAGAAAGAGTGTTCGTCTGTAATTTTCCGCTTTGCTTGAGTCCTTCAAATCGGTCGGACCTTCTACACAAGGATATTACCGAACATAGGTACTGTCCTAAGCCCAACCAGAGGCTTCTCCTTTCGACTGACATGCCAAGAGATGTTGCATAGACAGAAAGAGAATTGTGTCGAGAATTTGAAATCGGCTAGTCGGCAGATGTGTGTAATGGAACGGCACATAGTGGTGTAAGGGCTAAGACCTTGAGGTCAGCATATAACCAGCTATAACCACCTACAAACCTAGGAAGGAAATATAATGGCACGAAGAAACCTGAGGGTCAGGATAGAGAAGATTCTTGTGGGTCGCGCCAACCATAATTTTTATGGCATAATCTGGCGTAATGCTCCCCCGAAAGACAGCATCAAGGTTAAATGGAGCATATGTGGTGAACCCTAGATTGGTGGCTGATGGATATAATGAATTAGATGAGGTCCGTGTGCTTGTGAGGACGGGGCGATCTCAGATGTAAGATAGGGGTGTTGACCTCCATACGGAGAAGCGGTATATCGGCTGCAGGCTGCAGCACAAGAGATGCTTCTATGAAATGAAGAATGCCCACATTTCTTTGGAAGTCTCAGCCACCTGATAGAATCAGGAGATATGAATACAGATATACTACACACATCAGAGTCAAAGTCTCCACAATATGGGATCTACCAGTGTAGTGGAGACAATGTCCACTTCAGTTGACCATAGGTATGGGTTGATGATGATAGAACACGTGGTATTGACGGTCCGTGAAAGAGATAGTGCCCCTGTCAGAGTGAAAGATAACAGTACAAGAATAGACCGGTATGGCTGATCCTAACTCGATTTGTGGTGCGCAAACTTCAAGGGTTTTTCCACCTCTACACATAATGTCAAATTACAAAAGATTGATACTCGGGCTACGCCCATCTTTGACTTAGTGTCGACCAGTAAGATTGCCGGAAACCGAATTAGTCAGTCTCATATTTTCCAGAAAGGTGTGTCGACGGGATTAGCATTGCGGTCCAGGTCCGGCCTTTCGAAGCACTTATTTTCAAGGGCAACTGACTATGCGCCTGCTTGGAATATATAAGTATTCGGTGCAATTTTATAATCTGCCTTGATTTCGTGAGCAAGGAATGAAATCTTTGACGAAACAAAGAAGCAACTGTGCATGTTCGTCACTGAGTTTCGAATAAATGAAGAAACGGACGATAATTCAGGAGAATATACATATTTGGCTGACAGGTACATAAGATCTGCATAAGATAACAAACTACACTGGTTCACCAAGATCGAGTCCGTGACATAGCGAACCCCGAAGTTGAAGTGCCTAGGTGCTTCACTTTTGAAGCCTTTCCTAGTTGAGAGGCATAAAGCCCGCATTATTCATGGCGCTTCCCGGATACCATTCATTCAGAATCATTGTCCGTCAAGAAGTGTCTGAGTTGTCGGTGTGGGGGAATTGGTGAAAAGCTCGTTTGAGTCGCTGACTCAGCTCGGAAATAGCCGCTTCTTCTTAGCCCATTTCCACCTGCTTTGAGTTAGCTAGATTATCAGGTTCTCTGTTTCATACAGCACCTGAATCAATTTGTGTTCCGGCATCTTGTTGTAATCATTCTGCTATAATCCATCAAATTTTAATATCTGGGTAAAAACCTTCTCCTTGCCTTCTCAGAATTGCAATGAAATGCATTTGACAACGTCCTACGTGTCACTATTTCTTCACCATTAGAGTTGGTTGTGTAGCGAGGTTCCTATTGGAGCGTAACTAATCTTTATTTGGATATAATAGATCCTACTCTCCAACCGTGAGGACCGTTTTCTCACCTGCCGGTTCAAACCACAATAGATGCAATTTATTCTGCATTTAATTGACGTATGTCTCTGTGTAACAATTGGTTTTGACATTTATATTGCTTTCTTTGCAGTTCCTCGTGCTTATGATGTCAAATGGCCGACTTACAGATAGAGGGGTGGTGCTCGGCTGGTGCTTTCCCTACGTTCCTGGACAGACGTTCTGACTTCGTTTATGATAACTTAAAGACCTCCGTGATAACCGCCCGGAGCCTCTTGATGACGGCCCTGCTTCTCTAAGGGCAAGTATCCTGTGTTGCAGTGTGCGCACCGTGTAAATCGACGAATCAAACCGAAGGCATTCCCATGCTCGGCCTTGGTTGGAGGACCTTTGGCGAAGGCAATTGAAATTTCAGAAGTGAGTAAATGATATTTCCTCTCCAGCCGTATATAAAGCCATGAAGTAGCAGTATTACCTTCCTCATTCCCTCACAAGGATGTCTCGTCTCTTGGCACTTCTCTCTGTGGTCACCTTCGCCGTCCGAGGTCCTCTCTCTACGTTGGCAGCCGACATTAATTATCAATTCAATATCGTCAATGCTGACATTGCCACCGATGGTTTCACAAGGAACGCCATCCTGGTAAACAGCGAGTTCCCCGGTACATTAATTCAGGCAAACAAGAACGACGTGCTGCATATTAATGTCAGTGTTCAACTTGATAATCCCAAGATGCGTCGATCAACCTCAATCCACGTAAGTTACTTTACGAGTATTTAACTACCATATCTAACCTTTTTATATCCAGTGGCATGGTTTGGTATGTGCCTTTTAAATACCTATAATCTCGTTCAAATCCTCATGATTTCCAGTTCCAACATAAGACTGCGTCAGAAGGTGCGAGTTCTTGAAGCTCTGCTTATAATAGACTGGGTTCTCACTTCTTATTATCTAGATGGACCTGCAATGGTTGGTACTCAACTGTGGACAGAGTAGAAGCAATAATAAAACTACTTACAGGTCAACCAATGTCCCATTGCTCCCGGACATTCTTATACATACGACATCCCGCTCAATGGCCAATCCGGAACTTTCTGTAAGAATAGCAACTTCACACCTTACAGCCCCCAGCTGAATTCCTGTGTAGGGTACCACAGTCATCTTTCAACTCAGTATTTTGATGGTCTTCGAGGGGTTTTGGTCATCTATGGTATTAATTATTTGCTTGAAATTCTTTACTGCCACTCACTTCCCCTTCCTAGATGACGAGGATCCCAACATCGGACTTTATGATGTGGATGATGCATCCACAGTGAGCAGAAATATTTCAAAGTGTCCGACTGGGTTTGTCTGACAACATTACATAGGTTATAACCCTTGCGGATTGGTATCACGGATTTGCGCCAGCCCTTCAGGATGCTTATTTCTCTCCCAACAACGGGGGAGGTAAGGAACCGGTTCCCGATACGGGTGTTATCAACGGTCTTGGACGTTACAAAGGCGGTCCCACCAATGTACCCAGGGCAGTTGTCAGCGTAGTACATGGTCAACGTTACCGCCTCCGCGTCGTCAACATTTCAGGATTTGCTCAGTTCCAGTTTTCCATTGACGGCCATCGGTTGACAATCATTGAGGCCGACGGCATTCCTCATGAACCTTTGACAGTCGATTCATTTAATATCTATGTCGCTCAACGGTTAGTCACATAAATTGTTGTTCAGGGTTATTTTTGACTGATGCGCCCACCCATCGCAGTTACTCCGTGGTGGTAAGAGATACTTCTGCATTGTTATTGCTGTCCGATTAACACTCCCTGCATAGATCACCGCCAATCAGCCCGTTGGTAACTATTGGATTCGCGCGCCTTTGACGGTGTCTGGTGCAAGCTCCAACCCAAACTGTATGTATGATGACTGATGACCTTCGCCGTTGACTAACCCATCGTCTGTAGTGGATGCCGAGAATATCTATGCTATCCTTCGTTATGCCGGAGCTCCGGCCGCTGAACCCACCACACACACCAAACGGAGCCATGGTGGAAGTGGTGTCCTCCTGCAGGAACAAAACCTGCACGTATGTAAATCATATCAGCGCAATTATCCTAATTGCTGATGCCGTTTGATAGGCCATTGGACTTCCGGTTCCTGGAGGCAGCGCCCCTGCTGATAGAACCATTGATCTTGATTTTACCAAATCAACTGATGCTCACGGCGAGGTGGAGGTTTGTTCATGATTTCCGCCCCCCCTCTTTGAGCCATTATTGATTGAAGACTTCTTAGTGGACCATTAACGGCATCAAATACGTCCCGCCCGATCTTCCGACGTTGCTCAACATTATCGCGAACAACTATACCTTCGAGTCTAACTTCACCACCTCTGAGCACACCTTTGTATTGAACCGTAATGATGTTATCGAATTGGTGATCCATGGAAGCCTTAACGGAATAACACATCCATTGTAAGTTTCCCTTCACGCTATCCTTCACGCAGCTTATCCCAACTCGAAGCCATCTCCATGGTCATGCCTTCCATGTTATCAAATCCAGCGATGGTGGAGGTAAGTAACACCAGTTAATATCAATGATTCCGGTATATGAATCGCTGTTATTGCAGGAACCAACTATTTGAACCCCCCCGGTAGGTTTCCCTCTTTCGAAATTCTGTATCGCTTATTTCTTATCATCTTCCGATAGTTCGTGATGTTATCGGTGTCGGAGGCAGTGGCGTGAGGATCCGCTTCCGTGCAGATAATCCCGGACCTTGGTTCTTGTCAGTTTTTCAAAGCAATTCTCTCATATCATTACTCACCAACTTTCTATAGACATTGTCATATTGACTGGCATCTTGAAGCGTGCGTCTTCCTCCTGATATTCTCCTTCTTTCAGAAATTAATCTATCACTTAGAGGACTTGCGGTCGTCTTTGCTGAGGCACCTCAAGACCAACGCACAGGTCCAGATGCTCAAATAATCAAGGATACTTGGGTGGATTTGTGCACAGTATGTTTCAAATTATTCAGGCTTCGTTTTCTAACTCTCGGATCGTTTTCTAGATCTACAAGAATCTATCACCCGACCTTCAGTAAGGACTATGGGATTTCTTACGCAATGCACCATCTTCCATGGCATCCGCGACTTATTTCCTCTGATTCCGTCTTTTTTTCACTATGTCGGCATCGGCACATCCTTTCCTTCTTAATCCTCCATCCTTTTGGGTCCCCGATTTATTTATGTTTTAGTCGTGAGAGAACGTACTCTGAGTAACGGTTCTAATGCTCATAATATTTGTTGTGTATACGCTCTATTTATTTGTTGTTCTTTTATGAGAAAATTCTGCAGCTACAACAACCACACTTCCCATTAGATTCTCTACTGTCCGCTTCTTGCTCCGGCTTCTGCAACCGCTATGATAAAATAGTTTTTAAGGAATGGAAAACTGCCTGTAATGCTGCAATTGTAGTTAGACGTTTTGACAAGCTCAAGGATTGCAAATATCGATAGATGGTTCTCGTCTGTCTTGAGTCTATGAACTGTCAATTTTGGGCACACCGGATTATGGAGGAGATTTGATCACGCTGTCAACTTTGATGGAAGTCGCGTGTTGAGAACTCTACTAATACGATATAACTCGGACTGATTGACAGGGTAGATAGAACAGCGAGGAGCTTGACCCTGCTATTAGCGCTAAGTGAACCGAGAGGTTTGTGAGTATACGATCATCGGGCAGGATGGGTCGCGACTACTGAATTTATCTCCATGTAAGTAGCAGAAAATGTGACATTATTAAATCATGACTGTCGTCCCTAGTTTCTATCTTACTTCGGCCAGGAGTTATGGTTGAGACAGGAAGAGGGGAGGTGATCGGAGATGTGGTGAAGAAATAAATTCTTGACACAAGTAATCGCTTTTATACACGCGGCGAAGAGACTGAACTCTGCCTAATAGCAGATCCCAGAATGAGTTGAGGGGGAACTCTAACTAAGGATTAACACTCAAAGAGCGTGGTTTAAATACATCGAATGTATAAAGGAAAGGAACAAAGCACAAAGTATATATCTAAAAATAGAACAATGTACTTCTACCAAAACACCGTGTAGAGAGCGGCACTTCTGTGGAGCGAAGCAAAAACCAAGAGCGAAATACAGTTACTTCGGCTAGACTGAAAGATAGCGAATGGTTATAACATCTGAGAGGATCAAGAATAATAAAGCCACCTTTTTGGGAGTCCAAGCGATTGTCGGCCTAAATTAATTAAGCAATATTACATTAAAGCACACGGATAGAAGGATTTAGACTTAAGACATACTCTTGTCAACACCTGCTCGGGAAGAAGAAGAAAAATTTGAGGCTGTCCTGGATGTGGAGAAACGACTTAATGAGGGAGTATCGCCTCCCATTTCCAGACTATTTCATTTCAAATTTATTTCCCCCAAATGAGAAAAATGAAAGGCAAATACGCACTATCATGACTACGCCCGTCATCTGCAAAGCATACTGCGTCACACATCACCCAAAAAAGCAATTAAGTTTCCTAGCCAATATCGGAAATAGTTCCATCCAATCCCTGCACATAATTAATTTCTTTAAGCTTTACATAAAACCCTGAAAACTTACGTGAGCTCGTCAGAGCATTCACAGCCTTGTGAAAAATTAGCGCTTTGAAATTTAGAAATTGAGTTCCTCTAAAATATTGATCTTCTCGGTTACGGTTGCAGATCGCATTGAAACATAGGACGGTGATATTAGAGCTTTGTATATGACTGCTACACTATGGGTTACACATAGAAAAGGTGTTGCTTGGGCTGGAACAATGGTGAGAGGGGAAAAGGAACATTGCATTACTCAATGATAGCGAATTTAGTACGACAAGAAATGCATTGGTTTCAAGATGTCAAGGCCGACGATTTGAATGACATAGCTGAAAAACGACGAAGACCAGTCGAAAAAGGACAAAAATTCCCAAAATTAGGAAGGAATATCCCACTGCCCTACAATAATCTGAATTGAGTTTCGCATGACCAATGACAAGCGGGCTGCACATCGCACTGAACAGCATAAACATCCGGAATGGGGTTAGGATTCAGCGGCATAGATAGCAAAGGCTGTTCGAGGTCCCCTCAACCTCCAAATTCCAACACTATCCGCCCCTAGGCGTCACACCGTAAATGTTGGTTTGTGAAGGTTAGGTTGCTCCAACATGACTCGGCACAAAAAATTGAGCCATCAGTCATCTCTATATGCATTGACATGGACAACAGCCCAAGTTGCGCCGTCGCATCAGAGGCCGTGGAAGTAGAGGAAGTAACAAGTAACTCGCTTAAACGGTTCCCAGCCTTCGAATGAGTGACGAACCAGCTTGAATCCTTTCACCCAATCCATCGTCAGGAAACCGACAATGAGGACAAACGATGCGCGAAGCCCCTAGAATGCATTCCAAGAAGATGTCCACATCTCGGCCGGCAAACGGGTGGCAGGAGTCATAGATGAAGAGCTGAACGTAATGCGACTCGGAATTTCTGATACATCCTTCGATACTATTAATGTTGGCCATGACTAGAGGCAACGAGCCAGGGGTAAAATACTCGGACCTTAATCCGCTCGTGGAAATAGAAGGGTTGGAAGCCAACAGTTCTGCCCGTAACAAGCATCGCAGCCAGTGTGACGAATTCAAAAAAGGAGATAGGCGCTCTGCTAGTTATAATTGAACGGTCCAGCTTGTTGACGTCAACCGCCCATACTTTTATTTATCGGAAGAAACACGGCCAAAGGATGATTGTAAATGTATGTGATACTCTCCCTTTTTATTCTCATATCTGACAGCAAACCAAATGGTAATTGGAGCTCTTTCCTGTTATTTTCGCGAGTCTCGGGTTAGCCATTAGATTTAAGCCGTTTTCATGACAATTTTTATTACAAGCCTACACGCCGTCACAATTATCGGGAATAAATAGAAGCAATACAGACATATTATACACCCCAATTCGGGGAAGGAACTAAACAGCTAGTGACTATTTTCATGTCATCAGCAAAATCTGACAGTTTGATTGATGATATTTGCTTACCTCTTGGGATTGATAGTTCTTCCCAGGTCTCTGCCACCCCAAACTTCATTGGCAGAGAGTCCCATATCTTCTTCCTGTGTGACACGATCTCCTCCCGAAGCAGTTTCGCACAGGCATTACAACCGAAAAACACTTTCGAAAGACCGTTGTAAAGCGCAAGAAGATCTTCCAATGGGACGGGCAACGAAACATCGACCGCTCTTCGTCGACCATATTCGTTCCAAATGCCATAAAACATGGCACGCCATTCGCCCTCGCAGCAACTCGCCTTGGTGATTACTGGATTGCCATCTTCATCTAACTCATTTGATGACTCTGGAGGTGGATTACTTCTGAATACCTTGACCGATAGTCCCTCTAAAAATTCAGGGAAAGCTTGAAGAAGAGCGTCCTTTCCTCTATAGAACTGAAGCCAGGTCTCTGTGGGTATGTCTTTCAGATAATCGAGGTGGCTAATTCTTGTCATGCTGCACATGAAATAAAAGGTGACAGGAAGGAGGAAGTTAGCCTTCGCTTTGACCAAAGCACCAAAGTAGCTGAGAACGGCACGCTCTTTACTGTGTCGGTAAGCATCGTAAGCCGCAAGGGAGGTAGGGAAATAAGCCGTGAGGCTGGCCAGAAGTTGTTCGCGGAATTGATCGGCCTGGTATCTTGTAGACAATATCAGAACTTCTATGAGCTCTTCTCTGTCCAAAAAGTGCGGACTTCTAAACGTTTTGCGTTTCAGACAACACTTGCGGCAGAGAGGGGGGCGACATACCGATAGCTATAGATAACGTTTAAGAATACCCTCAGACTTTGCGGAGGGACACCCGGCACATTCATTGTAACAGGGAATGTATCACCAATGCTTTCGCAATGGTCGAATATCCCGGGGCAGTGATTTAGGAGGAACCCTTTGTGAATCCGGAAAGTAGAATTTTCGGCCACAAGAATGAGATTTCCGTCATCATGATAAAGCTTTGACGGGGCTTGGAGGTCACTGAGTTTAAGTTCATCACCGTCGCCATCTGAAGCCTCATCTCGGACATTCCCTTTGAATGACGGTCTCTGGTCCTGAGGTGATTCCTTTAGACTGGATGTTAAACTACTGGAATGCGTAGGGTTAGAAGCTATCTCATCTTCCTTTCGAGAAGGCGATTCAACGTCTTGTGAATTGATGTCTCCAGGGATGAGGTGATTGGTGGAGGGCTTTCTTTGGGGGGACAATGGAGGGGTCGTAGTGGGTACCGGCATTGAAACGTTCAACCCGGTATTTTGATCACTATGTGAGCCGACCAGTGGCGGCGACTCATCAGAGTTGGAAACAGGAGAAAGTTTCTTTGTGGATACTGGCGCGGATGATGCAAGGACCTTTAGGATCTCAGCTGCAGATGGCTCTGCTTTGGGTGGCGGAATGGGAGTGTCTTGCTGAAGAGTCGGAATTGGTTGATATTTCCCTGCTCCGGATGGTCCATTGGTATCTGAAGATAAGATGCGACTGGGGTTGGAAGCCAGTACATCGGTGGCCATTGACGAAGAGTGGACCTAGAGAGATTGGATGCTGCTAGAGGGAAATTGAAGATACGGAGATTATAATTGTCGTGCACCAAGGCTTATATAGGATCTGAGCACGAGTAGGACAAAGTAAGAGAAGTCCGACAAAGGACAAGGGATAACGTTTAGCGCCTTTCTATGAAGCATGCGATTGGACGTCGGATAATTCCACTTTCTGAGGAACGTAGAAATATTAAGAAAACCAGTACAGAGCGGATATTGTTGCTTCACCGTAAATTTACTAAGGAGGAAGAACAAATAATATGTACTTGTAACAGCAGATAATCAAGGTATTTTTTAATACTTACTCAGAGGACAGCATAGGAGCGGAGTGGGATGGAAGCTGCGTGATGTACTCGTCTGTCCAGTAGGTAATTTCTCCAGAAAGAATAACTTGCCGCAGTTGTTAGGTGGAATTTTTGTGCCAGGGTGGAATGCCCACAAAAAAAATCAGAGCCACGGAGATTTGAATAAATACTTAGCTCTAAGTTTGACGCTACATCGTTGTGAAACTTCTACAGCTGCGTGTTGAAGAGAACGAGGAGACATTCAATATGTCGAAATAAATCAGCGGAAAACTCATTTCGAGAGGCCAATGTGCACTTGTTAAGAGCCATACATGCATCATATGGCACTACGGTCAAACCCCAAACCCCTTGGTCCTGACTCCTGTAGAGTTTCTCCCATTGAAACTCATTATGTCTGGAATTAGGCTATATGAAACGTGTATCTTCTACAACGCATTGGCACTGACACGTTAATTGTCATATATCCGACCATAATATGAAACTCCTAGCCTTATTGGATCAGGAACATGGTATTGATCTACCACTCGCTTTTCGGTTTGAAATTCGTTTTGTGTCTGAAAACCTGGGTCAACAAATAAATTTTCTACTTGAATGAAATCCAAATGCAAGTTAAAAGCCGAATATGATGATCAGTGAGGAAAGTAGAACCGGAGAGCTGTTCAAGGTGACGGTTGCACTTCGGGGGCCATGTGCTGCTAATAATGCTTGATGTGGTCATTCAGCGCTCCTGTTTACCCTTTCCCACAAGTTCACCTCCGAACCGCTCAGCTCGACTTACGTTCCTTATTTCCTCTCTTAACGTGGGTACATTCTTTGCTGTTATTGTTATTATAATACTGTAACGGGTCTTTTACAGTATCTGTACTTGTATGTTATTCGAGAAGTAGCGAGAAATGGCGGCCCAAGGTCACAAACACTCCGCTTCCCTCACCCTCAACCAGAAAGCTCAGCTTGCTAATGCGTATAATGAACTTGGAAAAGAATTATCATCTCAGAAAATTAGAGTTGTTGGAAACTATACTTTGGGGAAAATAATTGGAGAGGGTGCGTGAACTTCGTGTCTTGTTACCCTGCGGCTGACACCTCTGCAGGCTCTTTTGGCACAGTCCGTATGGGGACCCATCGTCTTACATCCACCCGTGTTGCTATAAAGCAGATACCAAAGGCCATGTCTGCACAGTTGACTCGAGAAATCCACCATCATCGCCGGTTGCACCATCCCCACGTTACGCAACTATACGAAGTAATTGCTACAGAAAACCATATTTGGCTCGTTACGGAACTGTGTTCTGGTGGAGAACTGTACGATTATCTGATTGAGAAAGGACGGTTATCTGAAGAGGAGACCCGTATTATTTTTGGACAACTCTGTCTCGCCGTGGGTTATATCCACGATAAAGGCGTCGTTCATCGTGATCTCAAGCTAGAGAATGTCTTGTTGGACGAACGATGCCGTGTTAAGCTCAGCGATTTTGGCTTTACACGTGAATACGAGCGAGGATCATTCCTGGAAACCTGGTGCGGGACAACTGGGTAAGTCAATCCCCATAATTTCTATTCCAGCAAACTCTAACCTTGGCCCAGTTATGCAGCACCCGAAATGCTGCTATGTAACAAGTATCTCGGACAAGGTATGTGTGTATCGGCAAAATGTCGCAATTGCTGACGTCAATACTCCATTAAAGAGGTCGATATCTGGTCATTGGGTGTAATTCTGTATACCCTCCTGACAGGTGGATTACCTTTTGATGACGACGACGAAAGGATTCAGAAAGAGAAGATTGTCAAAGCGGAATATGAAGATCCCGAATGGCTCTCTCCCGGTATGGCATTTTGTATCCGCCATTCCCATTTTGCTCATACAGCCGGACAGAGGCTCGTGATCTTGTTCGCAAACTCCTCCAAAGAGAGCCCACGAAGCGT
>Ga0157379_10001513_pt1 | contig 19136 bp, 17 predicted proteins | sample S25metaG_FD_121802 | JGI IMG/M metagenome (GOLD analysis project Ga0157379, IMG submission 121802) | Switchgrass rhizosphere microbial communities from Kellogg Biological Station, Michigan, USA - S2-5 metaG | ecosystem: Host-associated > Plants > Roots > Rhizosphere > Soil | place: USA... | reverse complement strand
GCCGCTCCTCGAGATGGTGGAGGGCGAGGATCGTCCGCTGGTCCACACTCAGCCGGTCGATCGCCCGGCCGAGGGCGTCGCTCGAGACGACCGAGTCGAGCGCCGGGTCGTGGCGACCGGGATGCTCGCTCTCGGTGTCGTCCGCGTCGGCGCGACGGCGGTCGATCGAGATGGGCGTGACGGACCCGCGACGCCGGACGTGGGTCCGGGCGGAGTTGACGAGGATCCGGCCGAACCAGGCGTCGAACTTCTCGGGATCACGCAGCCGGGGAAGGCTGCGCCAGGCCGAGACGAACGCTTCCTGGACGACGTCCTCGGCGTCCGACGGGCTGTCGACGATGGCGCGGGCGAGGCGGAGTGACGGGGAGAGCTTGGTTGCGACCAGCTCGTCAAAGGCCGCGACGTCCCCACGACTCGCCCTTCGGACGAGGTCGGACGCCGGCGGCGGTTCGACGCTGGCTCTCAAGGTTTGGGCAAAGAACATTGTTGCTTCCGTGTCGAGAGGGACCGACGTGGTCCACTCCATGACACGACGCAGGCCGGAGGCCCCAGGTTGGGTCCTGTCACCGGCTTTTTTTCGCGGGCTATCCGGCGAGCTCCTGGAACCGCCGCCGCACCTGCTGGACCGCCCGCCGGTCCGGGCACGCGACGAAGACCGTGTCGTCGCCGGCGATCGAGCCGGCGACCTCGGGCCAGCGCGCCCGGTCGAGGGCCGCCGCGATCGCGTGGGCGCTGCCGGGCAGCGTCCGCAGGATCACGAGCAGGCCCGCCTCGCGGACCTCGACCGGGAGGTCCGACACGAGCTTGCGCAGCCGGTCCTCGCCGGACGTCTCGGCCTCGACCAGGCGGGGCGGCAGCGCATAGGCCTGGATCCCCTCGCGGCCTCGCTTGATCAGTCCCAGCTCCGCGACGTCGCGACTGATCGTGGCCTGGGTCGTCCGGAAGCCGCGCTCCCGGAGCGCCGCCGCGAGCTCCTGCTGGGTCCGGATCGGACGCGTCGAGACCAGGTCGCGGATCGCCCGGTGGCGGAGCTGCTTCATGACCTCCATCGGTCGCGAGGGTACCGCGTGAACCGGACCGGCCGTCGACCGCTCGGGCCGATCGGCGGTCGGATCCGCTCTACCCGACCCAGACGACGAGGACGATCGCGGCCAGGATCAGCCGGTAGGCGACGAAGACATCGGTCGACTGGCTGCGCAGGAAGCGGAGAAGGACCGAGATCGCGAGCATCCCGAAGACGAAGGACATCAGAAGGCCGGCGGCGAGGGGACCGGTCTCGATGGCGACGCTCTCGCCGCGGACGACCTTGAAGACCTCGTAGACCGCGGCCGCGGCGGTGATCGGGGTGGCCATGAGGAAGCTGAAGCGAGCCGCCTCGGCGCGTTCGAGGCCGGCGAAGAGGCCGGCCGAGATGGAGATGCCCGACCGGCTGATCCCGGGCACGAGGGCCAGCGCCTGCGCCCCGCCGATCGCAAGCGCATGGCTGAACGGCAGGTCGAGCGCGACCTTCCGGCGCGCGCCGGTCCGCTCCGCCAGCCACAGGATCGCGCCGCCGACGACGAGCATCACCGCGACCAGCCCGACCTGCTCGCGGAGGGCGTCCTCGACATCGTGGAGGAGGAAGCCGATGACGAGCGCCGGGAGGGTGGCGACCGCGAGCAGCGCCGCGAGACGTCGTTCCGGGTCGCCGGCCAGCGATCGTTCGCGGACGGCCGCGAGAAACGCGGGGACGAGGCGCAGCCAGTCCGAGCGGAAGTAGAACAGGAGCGCGAGAAGGGTCCCGATGTGGAGCATGACACTGAACGCGAGCGAGGTGATGAAGGGATCCTTCATGCCGGGAAGGTACGGTCCGAGCAGGAAGGGAACGAGGATCAGGTGCCCGCTCGAGGACACGGGCAGGAACTCGGTCAGCCCCTGGACGATGCCCATGATCACCGCGGCAACGAGCGCATCCATTCGGGGTCCGTTCGGCTGGTCCGGGCAGGGCGGGCCCGGCGAGGGGAACGACGAAGGGCGGCGCGCCGTTCGGTCGCGGACCGAGGGAACGCCGCCCGACGACGGCTAGCGGATGAAGAGCGGGGCCAGGACGAGGGTGATCGTCGCGAGGAGCTTGACGAGGACGTGGAGCGACGGCCCGGCGGTGTCCTTGAACGGATCGCCGACCGTGTCGCCGACGACGGCTGCAGCGTGGGCGTCGGTCTTCTTGCCCAGGATGTTGCCGGCCACGTCCTTGAGGTTGCCCGACTCGATGTACTTCTTGGCGTTGTCCCACGCCCCGCCGCCGTTGTTGAGGACGGTCGCGAGAAGCACGCCGGAGATCGTGCCGACCATCAGCATGCCGGCCACGGCCTCGGCGCCGAGGAGCAGGCCGACGATGATCGGCGTCGCGACGGCGACGACGCCGGGCAGGATCATCTCGCGGAGCGCGGCGCGGGTCGTGATGTCGACGACCCGGGCGTAGTCCGGGCGCTGGGTGTAGTCCATGATCCCCGGCATCTCCCGGAACTGGCGGCGGACCTCGACGATGATCGCCTGGGCCGTCGTGCCGACCGCCCGGATCGCGAGCGACGAGAAGAAGTACACGAGCATCGCGCCCATCAGCGCGGCGATGAAGACGTTGACGTTGGCCAGGTTGACCGAGGTCAGGAGCGCCTCGCCGCGGTTCGTGTGGATCAGGTTGACCTTGTCGATGTAGGCGCTGAACAGGAGGAACGCGGCGAGCGACGCGGACGCGATCGCGTAGCCCTTCGTCAGGGCCTTCGTCGTGTTGCCGACGGCATCGAGCCGGTCGGTGATCTCGCGGGCGCCGGCCTCGGCCCGGCTGAACTCGGCGATCCCGCCGGCGTTGTCGGTGATCGGGCCGAACGTGTCCATCGCCAGGATGTAGGCGGTGGTCATCAGCATGCCCATCGTCGCGACCGCGGTGCCGAAGATGCCACCGACGTCCTTGCCCTCGGCGTTCGTGATATGCGCCTCGGAGCCGAGCCAGTGACTGGCGAAGAGGGCGATCCCGATCGTGATCGCGGTCACGAACGTCGTCTCGAAACCGACGGCGATGCCGGAGATGATGTTCGTCGCGGGGCCCGTGCGCGAGGCCTCGGCGATCTCCCGGACCGGCCGGTACGTGCCCGCGGTGTAGTACTGGGTGATGTAGACGAAGGCGACGCTGGTCGCCAGGCCGACGACGCCGGCGGCGAAGTAGTAGACCCAGACCGGGATCCCCGACGGCGCATTGCCGTTCGTCTGGAGCATGACGTTCGTGACCAGCAGGAGGGCCGCCGCGGACAGGATCGTCGTGACCCAGTAACCGCGGTTGAGCATGTTCATCGGGTTCTCGTCCTCGCGGCCGCGGACGAAGAAGATCGCGACGATCGTCGACAGGAGCCCGAACGCACGGACGACGAGCGGGAAGAAGATCCACGCCGTCGGGTTCGGCCAGCCCTGGGCGAGGGCGATGGCGTAGACCCCGACGCCGAGGATCATCGCCCCGATGTTCTCGGCCGCGGTCGACTCGAAGAGGTCCGCGCCACGACCGGCGCAGTCGCCCACGTTGTCGCCGACGAGGTCGGCGATGACGCCCGCGTTCCGGGGGTCGTCCTCGGGGATGCCCTTCTCGACCTTGCCGACGAGGTCGGAGCCGACGTCGGCGGCCTTCGTGTAGATCCCGCCGCCGAGCTGGGCGAAGAGGGCGACGAACGAGGCGCCGAAGCCGAAGCCGACGATCAGGAACGGGGCGTCGTGGGTGGCCTGACCACCACCGAGCCCGCCGAAGAGGCTGAAGATGCCGTAGACGCCGAGCAGCGACAGGGAGACGACGAGGAAGCCCGAGACCGCGCCGCCGCGCATCGCGACCTGGACGGCCTCGACGAGGCTGCGCCGCGCGGCTGCCGCTGTCCGGACGTTCGACTTCACGCTGATGAACATGCCGATGATCCCCGACGCCATCGAGCACGCCGCGCCGACGAGGAACGCGAGGCCGGTCCGCCAGCCGAGGTCGATCCCGAAGGTCTTCGTGTCGGCGACCTGCTTCGTCTCGAAGATCGTGATCACGCCGGCGATGACGAAGGCGCCGACGACGGCCAGGATGCCGATCGTCGTGTACTGCCGCCGGATGAACGCGACCGCGCCCTCGAAGATCGTCCCGGCGACGTCTTCCATCTCCTTGGTCCCGGTGTCGCGGGCCAGGACGTCGCGGGCCAGGTAGAGGGCAAACAGCACCGCGATGATGCCGGCCGGCAGGATGATCAACTGGAGCGCATTGGCATCCATGTGGGTCTGGGAGTCCTCCACTCTCTCTCGGGCACCGGACCTCGGACCGCACGGCGGAACGAGCGCGTCCTGGGATCGGGGCAGCCCGCTTGCGATGTCGGCAGGAGGGCCGCCGGGAGTGTAGCAAAGCGGGACGATCGGCGGCAGGCGACCGCGCCAAGCCGCGGCGTCCCCGTCGTCGGCGTCGTCAGCGGAGCCTCGTCGGCCGCCCGGCACCGGCCGCTTCGGGCGGGTCGCGAGCCTGACGGCGGAGGCCGGACATGGCTTCGCCGTCCGCACCCTATGCTTCACCGCTGTGACCACCCCTCCCCCGCCGGTCCAGCCGGCCCCCCCGACCGCAGGTCGACGCGCGCTCGGCTGCGTCCTCGAGATCGTCGAGACCCTGGTCCTGACCCTGATCCTGTTCTGGGTCATCCAGTCGTTCATCGCCCAGCCGTTCCAGGTCCAGCAGTTCTCGATGCAGAACACGATCCAGGACAGCCAGTTCGTCCTGGTCGATCGCCTGACCCCCCACTTCGATCACTACCACCGCGGCGACATCATCGTGTTCACGCCGTCCCAGGCGGTCGAGGAGTCGCCCGACCAGAAGCCGTTCATCAAGCGGGTCATCGGCGTCGAAGGCGACACGGTCTCGATCCACGACGGCAAGGTGTTCGTCAACGGCATCGCGCTCGACGAGCCGTATGTGTACCCCGGTGATGGCAGTCCCGCACAGCCGACCGTCCCGTCGAACGGCACCGACACCTGGACCGTCGGGCCCGGTCAGCTGTTCGTGATGGGCGACCACCGCGCGCGCTCCTCGGACTCGCGGGTGTTCGGGCCGATCGACATCAAGACGGTGATCGGCCGGGCCTGGCTCCGCTACTGGCCGATCGAGAGTCTCGGACTCCTTCCGACTGCGCAGCATCCGGAGCTGGCCCCGTCCGCGAGCCCGTCGGCGCCCTCGGCGAGCCCGTCGGCCGGGCCCACGAAGCGCCCCACAGCGAAGCCGACGAAGCGACCGACGGCGACGCCGCGCCACTGACGGACGCCCGGCGCCGCCGGCAGGCGCTCCCGTCGGGCGTCCCGAGGATCCCGCATCGGCCAGCCGCGGGGGTCCGTGGCGTTCGGGCCGGACGACCTATACTGCCGGACTTGTGACCCCCCTGACCCCGACCACGTGACCCGAAAGCCCGCGATCGGTTGCCTCCTGGAGATCGCCGAGACCCTCGTCCTGACCCTGATCATCTTCTGGGTGATCCAGTCGTTCGTGGCCCAGCCGTTCAAGGTCCAGCAGATGTCGATGGAGCAGACGCTCGAACCTGAGCAGTACGTCCTCGTCGACAAGCTCACCCCTCATTTCAGCCCGTACAAGGTCGGCGACATCGTCGTGTTCACCCCACCGCCGACCTGGGTGGCGTCCGGCGGTGAGCCATACATCAAGCGAGTCATCGGCGTCGGCGGCGAGACGGTCCACATCCAGGACGGGTCGGTCTTCGTCAACGGCACGAAGCTCGACGAGCCGTATGTGTTCAAGGGCACCGACGGCCAGCCGCAGCCGACGGTGCCGCTGAGCGATGCAGACACGTGGGTCATCCCCGACGGCCAGCTCATGCTCATGGGCGACCATCGCGAGAACTCCGCCGACTCGCGCGAGTTCGGCCCGGTCGACGTCAGTGCGGTCATCGGCCGGGCATGGCTCCGCTACTGGCCGCTCAACACCTTCGAGATCATCCCGACGCCAACCCACCCGGAGCTCGCGACCGCCGCCCCATGAGCGACCGCGACCGGCGACGCGCGGCGTGAACCCGGCCCTGGCGGCGATCGCCGCCGTTACCATCGCCGGCGCCGTCCTCGCCGTGTCGGCTCGCGACGTCCAGGCGACGCTGCTCGGCCTGATGGTCGTCCTGCTCGGCGCCCCGCTCATCGCCGATCCGTGGCCGGACCCGCTCTCGATCCTCGTCCGGATCGCCGCCGCCCTGCTCGCGGTGCGGCTGATCGCCATCGGCCTGCGCGGCGGTCTCGCGACCGGCGGGACCCGGATCGGCTGGCCGGCCGAGGCCCTCCTCGCCGGGGCCGCCGCGGTCATCGGCTACGGGAGCCACGGGCTCGGCGCGGCGGCGTTCGGGCCGGCGGTTGCCCAGGCGACGGGCTTCGCGCTCATCGTGCTGGCCGCTGCTCCGCTCGTCGCCGGACGGGACGCCCTGCGCATCTCCGTCGGCGCCCTGCTCCTGCTCGTTGCCGCGTCGTCGATCCGGGGAGGGCTCGACCCGACGCCGGGCCAGGCGGAACAGCTGGTGGGCTCGATCCTCACGATCGCGATCGGCGGCGCGATCGCCGTGATCACGCTCGCGGCACGGGCAGCCGGCGGGCTCGACGCGATCGATGAGGGCGGCCGCGACGCCCTGCCCAGGCGGGTGCCCGACGCCCATCGCCCGCCCGACCGCCCAGAGCGCCCGGTCCGCCCGACCGGTCCGCGCCAGACGCAGGCCGGTCCGAAGTGCGCCCCCGCCGGCGCGCCGAGGGCGGTGGAGAGCGGCGGTGGCCCGTCCCGTGCCAAGCGGCGCCCCGTGCGCCCACCGGAGGACGGGTCGTGACCGTCGTCCCGTTCCTGATCATCGCCGCGGTCAGCGGGACCGCGTCCCTGCTGGCGCGCGGCAACCGCGGCTGGTCGACCGGGTTTGCCGTGTTCGGCCTGGCGCTGATGGTCGGCGCCTCCGCCTCGATCGGTTCATCGGCCGCCATCCGGATCGGCGGGGCGACCCTTGCGGCCTCCGAATGGCTGCGCCTCTATGCGCTGCTCGGGAGCGTCGTCGGGCTGCTGCTCGTGGCGGTCGACGTGTCGGCCATGCACGAGCCGGACGTGCCGGGGATCGTCGTCCTCGGGCTCGGGGCCGCCGTTCTCGCCCTCGCGCTGTCCGACCCGCGGATCGCGGTGGTCGCGGCGACCGCCGGCGGGCTGGCGGGCGTCCTCGTCGCGGCTCCGCTCGGCGCTGCGGCCCGGGCCGCCTCGGTCGGGGTTCGCGAGCTGCGGGCGCTCGCGATCGCGGGTGGCCTCGCGATCGTCGCCACCGCCTGGATCGCACGGCCGCTCGGCGGCCTCGTCGCGCAACCGGCCGTCTTCGGCCTCGCCTACCTCGCCTTCGCGATCGCGGTCGCGATCCGGTTCGGGGCGATCCCCTTCCACATCTGGGCGGCGCGGGTCGCGGACGCGGCACCGGGCGTCGCCCTGCCGCTCCTCATGGCCTGGGGGCCGGCCGCGTTCGCCGCGATCGCCCTGGTCTGGATCGATCAGACCGTCGCGCCGCTCGCCCTGCCGCTGGGCAACGAGCGAGCGATCGTCGCCTCGATCGGCGCCGTCAGCGTCGTCCTCGGGATCGTGGCCGCCTGGATCCAGGACGACCTCGAGCACGTGGTCGGCTACACGATCGCGGCCGACGCCGGGTTCGTGGTCCTCGCCCTCGCCGGCTTCGACCCGGCGGTCTGGGAGCCGAGCCGGATCTGGCTCCTCGTCTTCGTCGTCGGCCGCAGCGCCTTCGCCGCCTGGGCGGTGGCGATCCACGGCGGGTTCGGGACGCGGCGGGTCCCGGAGCTCACGGGCTGGGCCCGGCGCGCTCCGCTCCTCGGTCTCGCGCTCGTCATCATCGCCGCGGCCGCGGTGGGCTGGCCGGGGCTCATTGCCTGGCAGGCGCGGTCCGCCATCGCCCATCTGGCCCTGCCCGAAGCCGTGGCGCTGGCGGTGACTGCGGCCCCGATCGCCTCGATCGCGATCTACGCCCGGCTGTTGTGGGTCGGGATCCGGCCGGCCGGCTCGGCGGTCGGGGCGGGACGCGGCGAGCGCCCCGGCTGGCCGATCCCCTGGCCGCGGCGCCCGATCGTGGGGGTCGGTGCCGTCGAGCGACTGTTGGAGCGAGCGGCCCACCTCGTCGGCGGCCTCCTCGACCAGCTCTGGGCGCTGCCGGCCGCCGCCCGGCTCAACCGGGTCCTGCTGGCGTCGATCGCGGTGCTCACCCTCTCGGGTCTCGCCTTCGCCGTGGCCGTCGGTGGGCTCGGCGTTCCGCAGGCAGCCCGAGCAGTGCCGGCGGTCGGAGAGCCGGGACCGCAGGCCGGGCCATCAACGCTGCCGAGCGCGTCGTCGCCGGTCGGGCCGTCCGAATCTCCGGGATTCACGTTCCAGCCGGTCGATCCCGGTTCGTCCGCGCCCGGCGGCAGCTGAGCCCGCGGAGATCGCGCTCGGCGGGCGGTCCGCCGTTGGGCGCCCGCGGCCGCTCTATTCCTCGGGAGCGAGAACCCAGCGGTCGATGTCGCGCTCGTAGGCGAGCAGCTCGGTCGTCGCGAACCACAGGTCGATCTCGGCCGCCGCGTTGTCCGCGCTGTCCGAGGCGTGAACGAGGTTCTGGGCCGTCTCGAGCGCGAAGTCGCCCCGGATCGAGCCCGGCGCCGCCTCGTGCGGCCGGGTCGCCCCGTTCATCGCCCGGACGACCGCGATCGCGTTCGGCCCCTCGAGCACGGCCGCGACGAGCGGCGCGCTCGTGATGAAGTCGACGAGGCCGCGGAAGAACGGCTTCTCGCGATGGACCGCGTAATGGCGCTCGGCGAGGTCGGCCGACACGTGGATCAGCTTGAGCGCCACGATCTTCAGGCCACGATCCTCGTAGCGGGCGAGGATCCGCCCAGTCAGGAGGCGCTGGACGCCGTCGGGCTTGATCAGGACAAGGGTGCGTTCGTTCACGAGTTCTCCTGGGATTGTGTGGCGGGTTCGTCATCGACGTGCACGGTCGGAGCCGCGGTGTCGGCGTCGGGCTCGTGGTCGGGCGCGAGGTCGTCGGGCGCGAGGCCGCCGGCCGCGGTCGCATGATCGCGCATCGCCTCGATCTCCCGCCCGACGATCCGCTGCGCGTCGCCGCGGACGAGGGCGAGGATCGGCTCGCCGCGGCCCGCGAGCAGGTCGAGGACAGCCGGGGCCAGACCGGGTTCGGCCCGCAGGGCGAGGATCAGGCCCGTCCCCGCCTCGGCCGGACGGCCGGCCTCGAGGGCCTGCCGGGCGCCGTGGAACAGGGTCGTCGGGTCGAAGGCGTCGCCGGCGACGGCATCCATCCCAGGCCCGTCGTCGCCCCACAGGCTCGGGCCGCTCGCGAGGACCGCCGGAACGCCGGGCTCGAACGGCCCGGACGAGCCGCCGCCCGCGATCTCCTCCGTCAGGCTCCGGAGCCCGCCACCGTGGGCCGCGGTCGGGAGCGGCGGCACCGCGTGCGGACCGGGATGAAGATCATCGAACAGGACGCCGAACGGGCCGCTGGTCGAGCCGGGCTCGACGGGCCAGATCGCGCTGCGTTGCATCCCGGCGAACAGCGGATCGAGCGAGCCGTCGGCCCGTTCCATCGCCCGGCCCGCGAGCCGGCGCGCCTCGCCCGGACGACCCAGGGCGGCCTGCGCCTCGGCCGCGATCACGAGCCCGAGCACATCGTCCGGGTTCCGTTCGAGCCACGCCGTCGCCGCCTCGCCTGCCCCGATCACGTCGCCGGTCCGCCAGCGGGCCTCCGCCAGGTCGCGGATCGCCCGATCGTCGAGGGTGCCGCGTCCCGCCAGCGTCTCGAGCTCGGTCCGGGCCAGGCTGAGCGAGCCGAGCAGCAGATGGACCCGGGCAAGGATGAGGTCGGGATCGCGCGGCTGATCGACTCCAGCGACGGCCACGGACGAATCGCCCGTGGCGGGACCGGCGTCCGTGGCCGCATGGGTATCGGAGGGTGCCGTCATGCCGGCAACCGGAGACGGCGCTCGAGGCCGCGCAGGTGGCGGGCCGGGGCGACGACCGCGAGCCGCAGGCCGTCGTCGCGGAACAGCTCGCGGGCGAGCCGCTGGACCTCCGTGGCATCGACCGCGGCGACGGCCGCGAGGGCTTCGTCCAAATCGAGGACGCGGTCGTGGAGGGCCTCCTGTCCGCCGATCCAGGAGGCGAGGTGACGGGTTTCGTCCATCCGCAGCTCGAGGCCGCCGGACAGGTAGGCCTTCGTCTTCGCCAGCTCGTCCGCGGGCACCGGCTCGTCACGCAGGCGGGCCAGCTCCGCGAGGACGGCGTCGAGCGCGGCCGGCAGGCGATCCGGGTCAACCCCGGCCGACACCTCGAGCGACCCGGCGTCGGCATAGTCGACGAGGCCCGAGGAGACGTCGTAGGCGAGGCCCTGGGCCTCGCGGACCGACAGGAACAGGCGGCTCGACATGCCATCGCCGAGCACGCCATTGAGGACGGCGAGGATCCACGCATCGGGGTGATCGCGCCGGAGTGCCGGAACGCCGACGATCATCTGGGCCTGGGTCGAGTCGCGCCGGGCCCGGAGCAAGGCGCGCTCGCCGGCGGGCAGGTCCGGAGCGGCGGCATAGCCCGGGACCGCGCCGTTGCCGGTCCCGAAGGCCGTTCCGGCCAGCTCGACGGCCTCCCGGTGGTCGATGTCGCCGGCGATCGCGACGACTGTGTTGGCCGGCCGATACATCGTCCGCCAGAAGCCGCGGATCGTGTCCGATGGCAGGGCGCGGATGCCATCCTCGTCGCCGCAGATCTCGCGGCCGAGCGCGCCGGTCCCGAACATCGCCTGCTGGAAGAGCGTCTGAGCGTACTCGGCCGGATCGTCGAGGTACGAGCGGATCTCCTCGACGATCACGGTCCGCTCGCCGTCGATCTCCTTCTCGTCGAGGTTCGGCCGAACGATCAGCTCACCCAGGACATCCATCGCCCGGGTCGCCTCACGGCGCGGGACCCGAACCCAGTAGACGGTCGACTCGCGGTCGGTCGCGGCGTTGAATGAGCCACCGACCCCCTCGATCGCCTCGGAGATCGCCCGTGTCGAGGGAAACCGCTCGGTTCCCTTGAACGTGATGTGCTCCATGAAATGGGCGACCCCGGCCTCCTCGGGCGTCTCGAGGCGTGAGCCGGCGAGGACGTAGGCCGCGATGGAGACCGAACGGGCGCCCGCCAACCTGGCGCTGATCACGCGCGGCCCACCGGCCAGCGCGGTACGTTCGAACATCGTGTGGATGGTAGCCGACAACGAACGACCGGCGACCCGAGGGTCGCCGGTCGTCACTGTTCCGCGAACCAGGGCTCCTAGAGGTAGCCCTGGATCCAGTTGTTCGCGAAGTACACGACGAACGCGATCGAGACGACCCACATCAACGGATGGATCTCGCCGAGCTTGCCGCGCACGACCTTGAGGAGGACCCAGGTGATGAACCCGGCCCCGATGCCGACCGTGATGTCGTAGGTCAACGGCATCAGGATGATCGTCAGGAGGGCCGGGAGCCCGTCCTCGATGTCGGCGACCGGGATGTCCTTGACGAGGGTGAACATCAGGTACCCGACGAGGACGAGGGCGGGTGCCGTCGCCTGGGACGGGATGAACCCCGCGATCGGCGACAGGAAGATCGCCAGGAGGAAGAGCACCCCGGTCACGACCGAGGCGAAGCCCGTGCGGCCACCCTCGGCGACGCCCGCGGCGCTCTCGATGTACGTCGTGTTCGAGGACACGCCGCCGACGCCGCCGGCGATCGCCGCGACGCTGTCGACGAGGAGGACGCGACCGACGCCCGGGACCGAGCCGTCCTCGCGGGCGAGACCCGCCTCGGCGGCGACGCCGGTGACGGTGCCCATCGTGTCGAAGAAGTCGCTGAGCATCACCGCGAAGATCGTGAGGACCGCCGTGATGAAGCCGAGCTTCGTGAAGGCCTGGAACGGATCCTGCAGGCCGAGCCCCAGCGTCGAGAAGCTCGGGGTCGTCACCAGCGTCGTGTCGACCTTCTGGACGCCCACGGCGATCGCGACGATCGTCGTGGCGACGATGCTGATGATCAGCGCCGCCTGGATCCCGCGGGCGTAGAGGATGAACGTGATCGCCAGGCCGAGGAGGAAGACGAACTGGCCGGGCGACGTCGGGAACGACATCGTCACCAACGTGCCGTTGCAGAACCCGAGCGTGGCCGAGTCGGGGGCGCAGTTCGAGACGATCAGCCCGCCGTTTGCGAAGCCGATGAACAGGATGAAGAGACCGATGCCGACGCCGATCGCGCGCTTCAGGGCGATCGGGACGGCGTTCATGATTGCCTCGCGAAGGCCGACCGCGACGAGGATCGTGATCGCAACGCCCTCGAGCACGATCACGCCCATCGCGCCCTTCGCGTCGAGGCCCTTCGAGGTCAGGGTGAACGCCACGATGGCGTTGATTCCGAGCCCGGCGGCGAGCGCGAACGGGTAGTTCCCGATCACGCCCATCGCGATCGTCATGATCCCGGCGATGAGCGCCGTCCCGGCGGAGACCGCGATCGGGTCGAGGCCGAGGGGCTTGGCGATGATGTTCCCGTTCAGGAAGATGATGTAGGCCATGACCATGAAGGTCGTCAGGCCAGCGCGGGCCTCCGTGCCGAGGGTCGTCCCTCGTTCGGAGAACTTGAAGTAGGTGGCAATCCCTTCCACGGCGATCCGGACCCTCCTCTTCCTGCGCGCGCCGGGCCACTGGGGCGGGCTCGGACCGCGCCAAGACCATCGGCCGTCACCGCCGCTGCGGCTGGCCAGCCACTCGCCGTCCCTCCCGGCGAGCCATCCCTCCCACGACGCTGTGACCGCCGGCCGCGGGGCCGGCTCCGGAGTTCGCTACTCGACCTCGCGGGCGTCGAGGCCTTGCAGCTCCATCTGGACGAAACCGCTGGTGTCGAACTCGAGCTGGCGGGCTCCGCGTGCGGAGTCGGCGTCGGTCGACAAGGGGGCGTACTCGATGATCACCCGCTCGTCGCCCTGGACGAGCGTGTACACGAGGAGCTGGTCGGGTCGCGTGTCGAACTCGAGGTGCTCGAACGAGTCGACGTTGAGGCTGATCGAGATCGGGGTGAAATAGGTCGACGTGTCCGGGTCGTCGGCGACGATCCGCTCAACCCAGCCCGTCCCATGCGAGATGAGCTCGCGCCCGCGCTGGAAGCGGTAGGACACCGTCTGCTTCAGGAGCGGCCGCAGCAGGTTCTGCATGTCGACCCGGCTCGCGACGACGCCCTGGTTGACGAAGAACTTCGCGCTCGGGACGCTCGACACGACGGGTCTCCTGGGGAAGACGAGCGGGCGGTGGGCGTCGTCGATGGTAGCGCAGCGGCACCTGGATCGGCGCTCCGAATCGCGACGACTTCGCCCTAGCGGACCTTGATCCGGGCGTAGGCCGTCCCGTCGCCCCTCAGGCAGGCGCCCTGCCAGCCCGGGAAGAGCTCGACAGCCCAGTCGCCGACCTGGTCCGGAGCGGAGATCGAGAGCGAGCCGTCGCTTCGATGGCGCCACGCGAGACCGACCCTGGCGCCGGCGAACGTGGCCAGCCCGCCCTCGAACGTCACCTTCGTCCACGGACTCGCTGCGGCCGAGGTGTCGAGGAGCGTGAGCCCGTCGGCTCGCAGGATGATGTGGTCAGCGGGCCCAACGACGACGGCGATCTCGTCGGGCGTGAGGCCGACCCCGCCGGGAATGACGTCGTCGACGGGCCAGGATCCGTCGCGCATCCCGACCCCGGCCGAGGTGTATTCGATCGTGGCTCCGCCGAAGTGGAGGGTCCGCGGGATCTCGGAGCGATGGGCCATGAAGCCGGCCTCACCGGTTCCGCAGCCGGCGATCTGGCTGGGGATCGGCGTCGGCACCAGGGTCGGCTCCGGCGGGTCCGTCGGCTCGGGAGGGTCGATCGGCCGCGACGAGCTCGTGGGCTGGGAGACCGCCGAGGGGGTCGGTCGGACGGACGCAATCGCGGGCGACGGCGATGCCGACGGCAACCCGGCGAGGAGGCTCGGCGACGTGGTCGTGGCCACGCAAGCGGAGACGGCCAGCCCGGCAACGAGCGAGAGGACCGTCCGCGCGACGGGTCGTGACCAATTCATCGAGCTCTCCGGTGGGCGGCCGCGGAGCGGCGAAGAACGATGGAACGTGCGATGGACGCTCGGCTCGCGCTTCGTGCGACGGCCCGTATCATCGCCGCATGCTGCTCGCGGTGGACATCGGCAACACGAACGTCACGCTCGGCCTGTTCCGGAACGGGGCGCTCGCGGCCACGCGGCGAGCCACGACCCATGCCCGCTCGACCGCGGACGAGCTCGAGCACCTGATCGATGCCCTGCTCCGGCTCGACGACGTCTCGTTCGCTGACGTGTCGGCGATCTCGTCCTGTTCCGTCGTTCCGGCGCTGGCCGATGCCCTCGTCACGCTTGCCGGGCGGCGCGATCGCCCCTTGCTCATCGCGGCGGCGGGTACCGTCCCGATCGCGATCCGGGTCGACCGTCCGGCCGATGTCGGCGCGGACCGGCTCATCAACGCGCTGGCCGCCGCGCGGATCCACGGCACGCCGGCGATCGTCGCGGACTTCGGCACGGCGACGACGATCGACTGCGTGGCCGGTGACGGGGCATTCGTCGGCGGGGCGATCGCGCCGGGTCTCGAGCTCGGGCTCGAGGCGCTCGCGGCACGGACCGCCAAGCTGCCACGGGTCGACCTGCGAGCGCCCGACCGGGCGATCGGACGAGACACCGCCGGCGCGATCCAGAGCGGCACCGTGCTTGGCTACCAGGCCCTCGTCGACGGCCTCATCGCGCGAATCCGGACCGAGCTCGCGGAGGCCGCGGCGCTGGCCCCGGCCGACGTCCGGGTGATCCTGACGGGCGGCCTGTCAGCGGCGCCCTGGGCACGTGGCCTCGCCGGCGTCGACGCCATCGACCCGGACCTGACCCTGAAGGGCCTCGCCATCCTGCACGCCGAGGTCGGCGGCGGCCAGCCGCTCGAGCTCGGGCTGCCGACATGACGGACGACGACCGCGCCGCGACGACCGCTGCCCAGGCCTCCGGCCGCCTCGCCGGTCGCCTGATCGCCGTCGGCGTGACCGGCTCGATCGCCGCGTACAAGGCCGCCGATCTCGTTCGACGCCTGCGCGACGAGGACGCCGACGTCGTGGTGATGATGACGCCGACCGCGAGCCGCTTCGTCGGTGAGCTGACGTTCGCGGCCCTCACCCGTCACCCGGTCGAGACCGACGCCGGGGGCGGCCTGCTCGAGGACCGCCGGATCGGCCACATCGTGATCGCGGACAGCGCGGACGCGATCGTCGTCGCGCCGGCGACGGCTCACTGGGTCGCCGCGATGGCGGCGGGCCTCGCGGGCGACACGGTCACCGCCACGTGCCTCGCGACGGCCGCCCCGGTCGTCGTGGCCCCGGCGATGGACGGCGAGATGTATGCCCACCCGGCCACCCAGGCCAACCTCGCCCGGCTCCGCGACGACTTCGGCTACGCGATCGTGGAGCCCGATGCCGGTCCGCTCGCGAGCGGCCAGACCGGCAAGGGGCGGCTCGCCGAGACCGCCGAGATCGTCGACGCCGTCGTCCACGCGGTCGACGGCCGGCCCGTCCGCGCCCCCGATCCCGGCGACCGCCCACCGGTCGTCGCCGAGGCCGGCGACGCCGACCTCGAGGGTCGTCACATCGTCGTCACCGCCGGCGGCACCGCCGAGCCGATCGACCCCGTGCGGTTCATCGGCAACCGCTCGACCGGCAGGATGGGCGTCGCCCTCGCCCAGGCCGCGCTCGATCGCGGGGCCCGCGTCACGCTGATCGTCGGCCACGTCAGCGTCGCCCTCCCGACGAGCCCGCGCATGCTCGTCTTCGAGGCCGATACGACGGCCGAGATGGCCGGGCTCGTGCGGGCCGCGATCGAGGAAGCGGACGCGCTCGTGATGGCCGCCGCGGTGGCCGATTTCCGCCCGCGCGAGACCGCGACAACGAAGCTGGGCCGGGAGACCGGCCTGACCCTCGAGCTGGAGCCGACCGAGGACATCCTGGCCGGGGTCGCGGCCGCCGTTCCGCCGCCCGGCGATCCGAAGCGCCCGTTCCTCGTCGGGTTCGCCGCCGAGACCGGTTCGCTCGATCGGGCGGTCGACAAGCTCCAGCGCAAGGGCGTCGACCTGCTGGTGGCGAACGACGTCGCGGAGGAGGGTTCCGGGTTCGGCACCGACACGAATCACGTCTGGATCCTGTCGGCCGACGGCGGCCAGGTCGACCTGCCGCTGCGCTCGAAGCGGGCCGTCGGCGAAGAGATCCTCGACCGCGTCGTGGCAGCGCTGGACGCCCGCGACGTCGCCGCGCAGACTGGGACCGTGACGCAGGAGGCGAACGCGTGAGTGCCAATTCCGAGACCGTGCGCCGCCTGACGGTCGGTGACATCGCCAGACTCCACGCCGACGGGACGCGGATCGCGATGCTCACGGCATACGACTATCCGACCGCGAAGCTCCTCGACGAGGCGGGAATCCCGCTGTTGCTGGTCGGCGACTCGCTCGGGCGGGCGATGCTCGGCTACGAGAACGAGATTCCCGTGTCGATGGCCGACATGCTCCATCACACCGCCGCGGTCGCCCGCGGCGCGAAGCACGCCCTCGTCATCGGCGACATGCCCTTCCTGTCCTACGCCACCGCCGACGCCGCGGTCGCCAACGCCGGTCGATTCCTGTCGGAGGCGGGCGCCCAGGCGGTCAAGCTCGAGGGCGGGACGCGGACGGCGCGGACCGTCGAGGCGATCGTCAAGGCCGGGATCCCGACGATGGGCCACATCGGCTGGACGCCCCAGGCGGCGAACGCGGCGGGGAAGGTCCGGGTGCTCGGCAAGAGTCGCGAACAGGCGCGCGGCCTCCTCCACGATGCGCTCGCGCTCCAGGAGGCGGGTGCGTTCGCGATCGTCCTCGAGCTCGTCCCGGAGCAGCTCGCCGCCGCGATCACCGACCGCCTCCGGATCCCGACGATCGGGATCGGCGCCGGGGCCGGCTGCAGCGGCCAGGTCCAGGTGATCACGGACCTCCTCGGGATCGAGACCTGGCATCCGAAGCACTCGAAGCCGTACGCCGACCTGCGCGGCACGATCCTCGCGGCGGCGCGGGCGTACGCGGACGACGTCGTCGCGGGGACCTTCCCCGGGCCCGAGCAGACGGTCCGGATGGACGACGGCGTCCTCGACGAGGTCCTCGGCCGCGGCGAGTCCGACCGCGACGCGACGATGATCCCCGGCGGCATCCCGCTGGATCAGGACCTGTAACCAGGGCTCAGGTCGACTCTGCGCCGTAGCGCGACCCCTGCCCTTTGGCCCATCCGGATCGGGCCATGAAGTCCAACAAGGGTCCGCGTGTCACCTGTTCGCCCGTGCTCCGGTCCGCGACGCTCCACCTGGAACCAAATACCAGGAAGAGCAACGAGAGGAACTGGATCATGAACGGTCGTCTGCAAAAGCTGGGCATCGGCCTGGTCGTCATCGGGATCGCGTTCTTCGCGGGCGGTGGCTACACCTACATGAAGACGCAGGAGGGCGCGAACGCGCTCCAGTCCTTCAGCACGGCCCAGAACGTCAAGCTCAGCTACAACGAGCAGGGCCAGCTCACGGACCACGGCACGACCGAGGGCGCCGCGGCGATCATGTCGCTCCTCACGAACGACTGGGGCTACAAGGTCAGCGCCTCGGAGATGAACCCGAACGATCCGCTCGTCAACACGGCCAGTGAGTACATGTACCAGATGGCCACGATCACCGAGCACACCCTGAACGCCGCCACGACCGTGACCTTCCCGGCCGACGTCGTCGTCAACGGCCAGGTCGTCCAGGCGGCCGGCACCTACGACTTCCAGAACACCGGCAAGTACTACTCCGGCTTCAACCGGACGAACCCGATCGAGGGTGCGGCTCGCGACAAGATCTGGACCGGCACCGCGCTCGCCCTGATCGGCCAGCTCGGAGTCGGCAGCGTCACCGCCTCGGCCCTCCAGATGGGCCTCGGCCTCACCGCCCTCTTCGCCCTCATCGGTGCCACGATCGTCCTGACCGGCCTCGGCCTGGTCTGGGCAACCCGCGGCGCGACCGAGAAGGTCAAGGCTCCGGCCTTCCGTCCGGTGGCCTACCAAATCTGAGCGACCCATGGCGCGGGTCAGCTGATCCGCAGCAACACGAACGGCGAGCGGCCCCCGGGCCCTCGCCGTTCGCGCGTGTCCGGCCCGATGCCGTAGCCTCAGCGGGATGACGGACACCGCCCGCGCCACTCGCGTCCTGCGCACTCGGGCGGACCTGCGCGCGGCGCTGGCCTCCGTCCCGCGCCCGCTCGGGCTCGTCCCGACGATGGGCTGGCTCCACGCCGGCCATCGCTCGCTGATGCAGCGAGCGCGGGCCGACAATGCCACGACGATCGCCACGATCTTCGTCAATCCGCGCCAGTTCAACGAGGCCGCCGACTTCCAGCGCTATCCGCGGAACGAGGCGCGCGATCTCGCGATCTGCGCGGAGGAGGGCGTCGATCTCGTCTTCGCCCCCGGGGTCGACGAGGTCTATCCGCCGGGGTTCGACACGACCGTGTCCGTCGGGACGGTCGCGCGACCGCTCGAGGGCGCGGCCCGGCCCGGCCATTTCGACGGCGTCGCGACCGTCGTGGCGATCCTGTTCGACCTGATCGGGGCGGATCACGCGTACTTCGGCCAGAAGGACGCACAGCAGGTGATGGTCATCCGCCAGATGGCCCGTGACCTTGCGATCCCGACCGAGGTGATCGCCTGTCCGACGGTCCGCGAGCCGGATGGGCTGGCACTCTCGTCGCGCAACGTGCACCTGACCGCCGATGAGCGGGTCGCGGCGCCCGTGCTGCGGCGGGCTCTCCTCGCGGGCCGGGCCCGCTGGGAGTCGGGCGAACGATCAGGCGATGCGCTGCGGCAGGCGATGACCCGGGTCCTGGCCGGCGAACCGCTCGCGACACCCGCCTACGTCAGCGTCGCCGATGGCCGGACCCTCGCCGAGCTCGATCGCGTCGTCGACGGCGAGCCGGCACTGCTGTCCCTCGCGGTCCGCTTCGGGTCGACCCG
>Ga0157379_10001511_pt1 | contig 19143 bp, 21 predicted proteins | sample S25metaG_FD_121802 | JGI IMG/M metagenome (GOLD analysis project Ga0157379, IMG submission 121802) | Switchgrass rhizosphere microbial communities from Kellogg Biological Station, Michigan, USA - S2-5 metaG | ecosystem: Host-associated > Plants > Roots > Rhizosphere > Soil | place: USA... | reverse complement strand
CGATTGCATAACGCGCCGGATGACGGACGATTCTTCCGTGTAGACCCGGCTCGCCGACGCCTGTCCTCCTAGAGTTGATTTCTCCGCGTCGAAGAGAAAAATCACCTTGCCGTTTCGGACCGCCACAAGATAGGCGAATCGCGAACTGGGAATCGCCTCGCGCATCCGCGTCAGGCTTTCGCGAGCGAGGCGAGATGCTTGTGTCCGGCGCTCGCCAGCTCCTCCTTTGAGGCTTGCCACGTCGTCCGCATCGAACGATGCTGCAGCAGTTGAAGCCGCTACAAGAAGTGCCCGCCGTTCAAGGCTCTCGCCATAGCTGGTAAACCACACCACGAAATTCCAGCCGATGAACAAAGTCGCGATCACGATAGGAGCCGACCACCAAAGCGATTTTGGCGACGTCCGCAATCCCGATGGGCTGGCTCTCTCGGTCATTTCAGGCGCATACAGGCTATGTCGCACAATCCTTTCGAATTACGCTCACACGCATCAACAATGGTGTTGAATGCTTAAAGAGGCCGGTGGAATTGCCGCACTATCGTCGCCAAGGATTTACGTCTCGCCAACCTAGATTGGCGCCGCGGATCGTGGAGTCGTTGTGTGACGGCTCACAATCTTGCTCGAGCGTGAGCGAATTGCATCCCGCACGTCGCTGAACAACTCGTCGTCCGTGGCGCGTCGGCATGCGAAGCGCCCATATGACCGAGAATCGTAAACGGTGATTACAAGTCACTCATGCAGTGCGCCGGTCCGGCTTTCTAACTCATTGGTTTGCCGGTCCTATCCTATTTTGGCACGGCAATTGCGGTGTGAGAGCTTGGTGGCGTAGATGGGGTTTCACGATGAGAAATATTGTTGCGCTGATTGGCGTCGCGGCCGGCATGCTGCTCGTGAGCAGCCCGGCGTTTGCCCGGCCGATTGCCGTGCCCGAGCCGTTTTCGCTCTCGCTTCTGGCCGGTGGTGTGGTCGCTCTTGCTGCCGTCAGACACCTGCGCCGCAAGTAGGTTCGATTGCCAGTCGATTGAAAATGCCGCAAGGTCCTATGAGAAATATTGCAGAGATTGTTCTTGTCGCTTTGGGCGCGACCATGATCAGCGGCTCGGCTCTCGCCGGTCCCGCTGTCACGCACGTTCCCGAACCGATTTCCTTGTCGCTGATGGCAGGCGGCGTATTGGCGATCGCGGCGGTCAAACATTGGCGCCGCAAGTAGATCCAGGTGCGCGAATCGGAGAGCCGGATGAAGAGCTATACGTCTTTGCTGATTGTCACTCTGAGCGCCGTGCTGGCGAGCGGCCCGGCTTTCGCCGGCATTACGCCGCCGATCAACGTTCCCGAGCCAATGTCGCTATCGCTCCTGGCCGGTGGCGTCATGGCCATCATCGCCGCCAAGCGCCTGCGCCGCAAATAAGCGTCGCAACCGTTCGGTGGCAGGGATCGCGCTATCAGACGGCTTCAGGATAATCGACATTTTGGCCAGCGGCGGCGCCATCGTACCGTCACTTCTTTTTGTGGCGGCCTGGGAAGCGATCTGGCCCGAGCACAACACCGCGCTGCCGTTCCTGCGCCGATGGGTCAACAACTTTTCGTTATTCGCCGTTTCCGTCGCGTTGACGACGCTACTGGCTCCGGGCCTCGCTCTCATCACAAACGCGATGCTGGAACGCTCGCTGTTCCGCTGGGCGCCGGGCGAGGCCGGCTTCTGGCTGCACCTGGCATTCGCCTTCCTGGCTCTCGATGCGCTCAACTACCTCCTGCACCGCACGATGCATGTGGTGCCTCTGTTGTGGCGCCTGCATGCCCTGCACCACACTGATGTTGCGCTCGACGTCAGCACGACCATCCGCCACCATCCGCTCGAAGCCGTCTTCACCGCCGTCGTCATGGGCGTAGCGGGCGCCTTGCTCGGTTGTTCCGCATTCGAGGTTGCTGTCTATGGCGTTGTCGAGACGCTGGTGCAGATGATCGGTCACGCCGACGTGCACCTGGCCAAGCCCGTCGATCGTGTGCTGGGCGCGGTTTTTGTCACGCCTAGGTTTCATCGCATTCACCATTCCAGTGCCCGGCCCGAAACCGACAGCAATTACGGGCAGGTGCTGGCGTTCTGGGACAGGCTGTTCGGCTCGGTTGGCGGCTATGCCGATGAGGCACGCGGCACCATCGAATATGGCCTCACGTCCTTTCGCGACGACCGCTCGCAGCGGTTGGACCAGTTGCTGCTGCTGCCTGTGCTCGCGGTTGGTCGCGACTGAGAGTGGCTCAGAGCGGGATCGTCCCGGACAAGCCTAAAAGGCCGGCCATTCAATTAACTTGTACACAATGGATTGCCGCTTAGATGGCGACAGCGTCACGACTGCCGGACCAAGGCCGGCGTGGGTTTTGTGAACCGAGAGCCAAACGCCGCACGGCATAGCGAAATGATAGAATTTCTGGCTGGAATTCCTGGCGCCGCATTGAGCGCGATCCTGATCGGTTCGCAGCTCGTCCATTGTCTGCTCACGGGCAGCGTGCCGCTGATAGGCGGCGCCATACTGCGGTCCGAGCGCCCGGGTTTCTACTCATTGGTGGTCGCCCTGCTGAGCAGCATTTCCGGGCTGCAGATCGTCTCGATACATCTGTAGTGTCGCGTCGGAACTAAATTCAATCATCCGCGCACCGCGCCTCGCTGACGCAACGTCCTTCGTTAAATTAACGATGTCCTCGGTTTTGGCTGTTCTGTGCGCGGGCGGCGCCTTGTATTGGGCGGCGGTCTGGCATCGCTGTTGCACATCGTGGGGCGAGCCGACTTGGCTTGTACATTCAGGGATCAGTCAACGACATGACGACCAAGTTTTCCATATTTCGCCGAGAGTCTTCCGGTGGCTACTCGACGCGCGGACCGGTGGTTCCGGAGATGAGCCTGGCCGAGGCGCGCAAGGAAATCGCCCGTTTGAAGTCGCTTTATCCGCACCAGGATTTCGTGATCATGGGCGAAATCGGTGAAGCGACGCGCAGCGAGCGCGTCACCGTCAAGATCGAGGCGCCGGATTTGTCGGGTCCGGTGCGCAAGAAGCGCAAGACCGCATTCGAGCGCAATGTCATTCCCTTGCGGAAATCGGAAGGCGTCTAGCGGCTCCGACTGCGTGAACTGATGCCACGGATATTTAACTAGGGCTTTGGCGCTGGCAGAGTCGCGCGACGCTTCTTCGCGTTCGGCTCGCGCACGCCGCCAATCCCAAACAGATCGCGGCCGATTTGGTCAGCCCAGCGCAACAGCTTCTTGGCCCAAAGATCCGAGCCGCTGACGTCCGCTGCCGGTTCCAGCCGATCGCGCAACTCTGTCGGCGTGCTGGCCGCGGCCTGGCACTCCTTCATCGCGAACGCCGTTTGCAGCACGACGTTTGCCGTATCGCGTCGGATTGCAGCTTCGGTGCGCCACACGTCCTGGTTAACCGCATCGAGCGAGGCAAGTTCTTGGGTGAGCGCTTCCATGTGCCGAAAGCCTGCGCCCAATCGTGACACCGAGAGCCAAACGGGCTCTGGCGACTGGCTTGGATCGATTTCGACGGCAGAACCCACGTTGCGACCAAGTTGGCTTGGCCGTCGACGCTAGCTTTGGCTGGCTAATACCGCGTAAACAAATTGCCTTAAATCGGAAGCAATCCTTCATCCACCATCAACGATCACCCCGCGGCGGCAGAGGCAGGAGCATCCAGACCCGTCGGCGATATTGCACATAGGTGTCGCCAAAGTGTGTCACAAGATCGCGCTCCTCCAAAAAGATGCCGATGAAGATGTAGGCCGTCGTCGCCACGGCGAACAGCAGGTGACCCTGGCTCATCATGGGTGTGGCCCAGAATGCGATGATGAATCCCAGATAGATGGGATGGCGCACATAGCCGTAGACATAGGGTGTGCGAAATTCGCTCGGCGGGATGGTCATGTTTCGATACCGCGAAACGACCTGTGAAACTCCGAACAGCTCGAAGTGGCTGAGAGCAAACGTGCTGAGGAGTACCAAGCCGAAACCAAGAAAGAACAATATCGTGAGCAGGGTGCCAGCGGGACCAGTCACGCTCCAGATGGCATCGGGCATTGGACGCCACTGCCAGTAGAGCAAGATCAGCGCAAGGCTGGCGAGCAACACATAGGTGCTGCGCTCCACGCTGACCGGAACAATTCGGCTCCACATGGCCTTGAAACCAGGCCGCGCCATGACGCTGTGCTGGACGGCGAAAATGCCCAGAAGAATAACGTCGATGATCAGGCTTTCACCGAGGGGGCTGGTCGGTCCGGAGTCAATCGACTTCGGAACGTATATGTTGCCCACAAATCCGATCGCGTAGAGGAAGGTCACAAAGAAGATGAGATAGGCGACGAAACCATAGAGCAGTGCAAAAAAACCGCGCATGTTTTCCTCCATTCGGTTCGAAATGAAGAAGCTGGAATCGACCGACCGCGTCCGCAGCGTTTCACCATTTACGACGTATGAAAAGAACCCGCTGAGCCCTCCCGTCGTTTGGTGACGTGCTGCCAGGCGGCGATTAGACTAATAGTTTCAATGACTTTCGCGACCTGGTGGCGGCCGCTCGCGCCGCCGGCAATTGCCGAAAACGCCACCGCATCCTACAAGGCTCTAGAAACGCGGGGGCGCGGCATGTGGGCGACCTATCGGGCTGGATTTGCGCTAGCTGCCGCAGCATTGCTGACCGGCTGCGCCACCGCACCTGACAATCGCGTCGATGTCGTTCTGAGCACCGTGCAGCACGCGCAGGAAAATCTCAATGCCTGCATCATCGATACCTATAACGACCCGCAATTCGAACCCTTGAGCACGCACATGCCGATGAACATGCGCGGCGTTTCGATGGACCAGCTCAGGGACGACCACTTCGCCACCGACAACGAAATCACGATGTTGACACTTTACGAAGAGAGCGCCCAAGCCTGTCGCAAGTCCTATCTGGCCGAGTTGCGCCCGATCGTGCCGACGGTGGCTGCCCTCACCGCGGCAGCCTACTCACGCAATGAGGAGCACCTTGCCGATCTCATGCAAAAGAAATTGTCCTGGGGCGGCTATATCAGCGGTGTCGTCGCCAGTTACCGCACGTTAACTCCCAAAGTGGCGGCAGAACTGAAACGGATCACGGTCAGTCTGAACGGGGACAGAATGCGCTAGGCGGTCACTCGCGCTCGACTTCTTCGCGTCGCATCTCGAGTTCCAGCCAGCGTTCCTCGCCGGCGGCATGCGCCCGCTGCGCTTCGACCAGTGCTTGCGACAAGGCGGTAAATTTCCGCGGCTCGCGCGCATAGAGGTTGGGGTCGGCCAGCTGCCGGCCAAGTTCGGCAATCTGGCGCTCCAGTTCGCTCAGCTGCTTGGGCAGCGCCTGTAGTGCATGCTTGTCGGCGAAGTTCATCCGACGCTTTCCGGTTTCGCGTGTTTGGCGCAAGGCTTTGGCGCGTGCCCGCTTGGGCACAACGTGCGGCCTCTCTGCAACGCCTGATCCACGTTGCGCGATCATGTCGCTGTAGCCACCGGCATATTCGATGAAGTGACCATCGCCGTCGGCAACCAGGATGGAGGTTGCGACGCGATCGAGAAAATCGCGGTCATGGCTGACGACAATTGCCGTTCCGGGATAGTCATCGATCATTTCCTCGAGCAGGTCGAGCGTTTCCAGGTCGAGATCGTTGGTCGGCTCGTCGAGGACCAGCAGGTTTGAAGGTCTGGCCAAAGCCTTTGCCAGTAGTAGCCGGGCACGTTCGCCGCCCGACAGCACCCGCACGGGCGAGCGCGCCTGCTGCGGTGTGAACAGGAAATCCTTCATGTAGCCGACGACATGGCGCATTTCGCCGCCCACCGCCACCAGGTCGCCCGAGCCGCCGGTGAGGACATTTGCGAGCGTGTCTTCCGGCTGCAACAACGCCCGGTTCTGGTCGAGCCGAGCCATGACCACGTTGCTGCCCATCTTTAGGGTGCCGCGGTCGGGCACCAGCACCCCGGTGAGCAGGTTGATCAACGTGGTCTTGCCCGCGCCGTTGGGGCCGACCACGCCGACGCGGTCGCCGCGATGGATGCGAATCGAAAAATCCCGAACTACGCTGTTGCCGTTCCAGCTTTTGCTGAGTCGTCTGGCCTCGATGACACGCGTGCCGCCTTGCGCACTTTCCGCAACCGTCATTTTCACGGCACCGGTGACGTCACGCTGCTCGTTGCGGCCCTGGCGCAGGTCTCGCAACTTGGCGAGACGGCCTTGGTTGCGCTTGCGCCTGGCACTCACGCCATAGCGTACCCAGTCCTCTTCCATCGCGATTTTGCGATCGAGCTTGTGACGTTCGATTTCTTCCTGCGCCAGCACCTCGTCGCGCCAGGCCTCGAAAAAGGCGAAGCCACTTTCCAGGCGACGCGTCACGCCGCGATCGAGCCACACCGTGGCCCGCGACAACGTCTCCAGAAAGCGTCGGTCATGGCTAATCAGGACGAGCGCCGCATTCAAGCCGGCGAGTTCGTTCTCGAGCCACTCGATGGTCGGCAGATCAAGGTGATTGGTTGGCTCATCAAGAAGCAGGATGTCTGGCCGCGGCGCCAGCGCGCGCGCCAACGCCGTGCGCCTGGCCTCGCCACCCGACAGGGTCTCAGGCACTTCCGACCCGCTCAATCCAAGCTTGCCCAGCAGATAATAGGCGCGGGCTGCATCGTCGCCCGGCATCAGGCCGGCCTCGACATAGGAGAGCGTTGTGGCGTGACCCGAAAGTGTCGGTTCCTGCGGAAGATAACGGATGGTGGCGCCCGGCTGGGCGAAGCGTGTCCCTCCATCGGCTTCCACCATGCCTGCGGCTACCTTCAGCAAGGTCGACTTTCCCGAACCATTGCGGCCGACAAGGCACAGGCGTTCGCCGGCGGCGAGCGAAAGCTCCGCCCCATCCAGGAGCAGCGTGTTCCCGAACGTCACGTGAATGTCCTGCAGCAGGAGAAGCGGTGCGGCCATGGCGCCTTATGTCATATTTTAGGCCAACCACCAGGCAATTCCGGCTTGAATATCGCCTGCGCTAGCGTAGTTTCCGCTCCCTCACTCAAGACAAAGGCATGGGTTCGTCAGCATGCGTGGTTTCAAGGAAAAAGGTTTTGCAGATCGCCTGGAAGCGGCAGCGAAAGCCAGACAGGCACAACTCGAGCGCGCGCGCGCAAAATCGCCGTTGAACGATCCCGATTTCGCCAAGCGGCAAGCTGATCGCAAGCGGCAGGCCGAGGAGCGTGAAGCCCGGCTCGCGGCGCGCGCCGCCGAAAAACTAGCCGAAGCCAAACGCGAGGCCGAGCGTCGCGCCCTGCACGAGGCAGAGAGGGTGGCAGCGGAGAAACTGGCGGAGGAAGCCCGACTGAAAGCGCGCCGCGAGGAGGCTGACCGTCTCGTCGCTCTCGCTGCGGAGCAGAAGGCCGCCCGTGACGCGCGCTACGCTGCGCGCAAGCAGCGCAAGCGGTAATCGCCAACAAGGCTTATGGGATCGGCTCGACGGGGAGTCCGGCACAACGTTCGGCGTGGCGCTGTGGGTTGCAAGCCGCCACCACACCGCTCGGCATGCGTGCCTGGTAGCTGCTGAACCGGGCGTCGGGCTGCATGTAGTCCGTCGAGACATACTGTGCGCCGGATATGAGTGCCTTGTCGCGGCGGGCTATGTCGTTGCTGCGCGCCTCGACCGTGTCCGCGTCGGCGCGGGTCCGCACCAGGTATCCGAGCTGCACGTCGGCGGTGATATGCGCCGTGTCGGTGAGGGCTTCGTTGAGTGTGAGGTAGGCGGCGGCTGGTGAATCCTCTGGCGCATTGACGAACATGACCCGGCCTTCCAGCGATTTGCGGCCACCTTGATAAGCCGCGATTTTTTGACCGTCCTCATCGAGCGCGAAAACGAACTTGCCCCGGCTCGCGCCCAGGCTGGGCCAGCCATGCTGCAAAACGGCTTCGCGTAGTGTCGGATAGGGTCCTTGCACTTGATCGGGCGTGACAAGATCATCCTTCGAGAAGACCGAGAGGATTTCCGCGTCGAGCGCGTCAAACGCGGCGGTATCGAACTTCAACGGCGTGACCGACCCCGGCATCGAAATCTCGTCATCTTTCGCGTTCAAGCTGACCAGTATCGGGACATGTTCGGGATGCGCGACCGACCAGGCTTTCAATTCCTGCAGGCACGCCACGAATGTTGTGCACACGGAGTTATAGTCGACGTCCTGAACATGCATGACTTTGAAACCGGGCTTCATCATGACCGCGACATAGTCATCGGAGACCGTAAGACCGGTCATCGCCGCCCCGGCTGGATGGGCGTAGAGCCCGCCCTTTGGATCATAGACGACATCGAGCTCGATCGCGCGAGCCCCGTCGCTTAATTGATCGGAAAGCGGCAGGTGGGAGTAATCAAGGCCGGCCGCCGCCTTGCGCGAGCCCATGCGCACCAGCGCCATGATCTTGTCGGGAATAGGCGCCTTGTAGCTGTTGTGCGTACCCACTGTGAGTATGTCGTTCAGGTGCAGGTTCTGGTCCATCCATGCCCGCGCACAACCCGAACCCGCCGCCGCCGCGTCCGCCGCCGCCAAGTTGCAGCTCGCGGCAAGCGCCGGCGTCGTCAGGGCGAGAAGGGCGACACCGACCAACAAAGCGCGCATTGCAATCTCCAGGGCGACTAGCGATTCGCGAATTGGAATGTGCCAATCTTATACACGCCAAACGCGGAAATCATTTGTATGGTTCCGGCCCACCCAATGCGCAAAGCCGGCGCATCACGCGTGCGCGGGCGGTGCCGGAACGGCCAAGGCCCATTCAACGATCTGCGCCTGCACGTTTGCCAGCGCCTGGTTCATCGCGGCAACCACGCTCGGCACGCTGTTCTGGTTGGTCTGGATTTCGCTGTGTGCGTCGATCGTCTGCACGATGACGCGCGTACGGGCGCTGACGAGCTTCGCAGAGATGCGAACCTCGATTTTCGGCGGCGTGTCGGCAACCGCGTAATGCGCCTGGAACTCGCGAATATCGGTCATGAGCAGATAGTCCGTCTTGATTCCTTCGGTCTCCCGGCCCACTCCCTTTGTCCGGCCGCTCATTTCAAACGCCTCGATCAGCGAACTCTGCACCAGGAATGGCAGGCGATCCTGCCAGCTCGAATTGGCGTAGAAATCCAACTGGCCGGTCGGCTGCAGCAGCACGATACGATTCGAATCCAGACTGTCGGAAGCTTCCGGAAGTACGACGGCAAGTTGCCAGCTCACCGGCGGGCCGGCTGCTGGCGGTGAGTCGACCGGATCCAGCACGTATAGCGGGGCTGCTTCGGGTGGCCCGATGATGTTGCTGCACGCCGATAGCACCAAAACAGAGGCCGCACCCAGCAACCATGCACGCCGGTCAGTCAAATGGAATTTCTCGCTCATTTGGGTGTGTATCCCTTGCGCCTGTCGCCGAATATCACGCGCGTCGGCTCTCGGTTCAATTCATCGGATAGTTTGGTCAGACTTCCCACCAGCCGGCGCGAGTCGGCAACCAGTGCTGAGAGCTGGGCAACGCCTTCGCCGGTCACCACCGCATCGGCGTCGGTCGAAAGCTTGTCGAGTTTCTGCAGCGTGATGCTGGCCTGAAGCAGTGTGGGGTGCAGGTCGTGCGTGGCGATGGTAAGATTGCGCAACGTGGCATCGAGATCACCAGAGCGCTGCGCCATAGTGCCGGTGACGATGTTCAGGTTGGCGAGAATGCCGGCAAATGCCTTCCGATTCTTGTCGTCGAGCATCAGGTTCACGCGATCGGCGGTGATGTTCAATTTGTCGGCGAGACTGTCGAGCTTGCGCTCCAGCTTTTCGAACGTCGACGGCACCGATGCGATTTGCGGATTGGTGTAGATGTCCCGGCTATAGGCGTGGGGCAGGGTCGGTTTGTCCATTGAGCCGCCAAGGATTTCGACATAAGAACCGCCGGTCAGCCCCTGGCTTGCGATCGCCGCCGTAGCATCTTGGTGAATGTCGTAGGAGCGGTCGACCTTGATGGTCGCCAGCACGGTCTTGGAATCCTTTGGATCGATGACGAGATCATCGACACGACCGGCTTCCAGGCCGTTGTAGCGCACGATGGTGCCCTTGCCGAGACCAGTAACCGAGCCGTGAAACTTCACGGTGTAGAAGGAATAGGCAATGTTTTCCGTCCCCGCGAGCCACAGGATGGTGACCACCACGCCGAACATGCAGGCGAGGACGAACGCGCCGACCGCGATATAGTTTGCCTTGGTTTCCATCGTCCTTAATCCCCTCAGGCTGCCGCGCGCCCGCGCGGACCGGAAAAATACTGCTGGATCCAAGGATGCGGATCGCGGCGCAACTCGTCGATCGTGCCGACCCTGATCTTGCGATCGACGAGAACTGCGATGCGATCGGTGGTCGCGCGCAGCGTGTCGAGATCGTGGGTGACCATGAACACAGTCAGGTTGAGGCTCTTCTGCAAGTCCTTGACCAGCTCATCGAACATGTTGGCGGATATCGGATCGAGACCCGCCGTCGGCTCATCCAGGAAGACTATATCCGGATCGAGCGCCAGAGCGCGTGCCAGTCCGGCGCGCTTCTTCATACCGCCGGAAAGTTCGGACGGATGCTTCTGGGCTGCATCTTCTTCAAGTCCAACCATCGAAATCTTCATCGAAGCGATTTCATTCATCAGCTGTTGCGGCATTTTGAGATATTCGCGCAGCGGCACCTGAATGTTTTCGGCGATGGTCTGCGAACTGAACAGCGCGCCCTCCTGGAACAGCACGCCCCAGCGCATTTCGATTTGACGCATCTGTTGGTCGTTGAGCTTCGACGTGTCGCGCCCGAAGACCTCGATCGTTCCCGACTTGATCTTGTTTAATCCGATGATCGAGCGCAGCAGCACGGACTTGCCGGTGCCCGAGCCGCCGACCACGCCCAACACTTCGCCGCGATAGACATCAAGGTCGAGGTGATCATGCAGAATCTGGTCACCGAATCCGTTCACCAGTCCACGCACCCGGATCACCACATCCCTGGCTCTCGAGGTGTCGCGTGGGACGCTCACGCTCAAATCCCCACGATCGAGAAGATGATCGAGAAGGCGGCGTCGAGCACGATGACCAGGAATACCGATTCGACGACGGAGCGCGTCGTCAGGCGTCCGACGCTTGCCGCGTTGCGCTCGACCTGCAAGCCCTCATAGCAACCAACCAGCCCGATGATCAGTGCAAACACCGGCGCCTTGATGATGCCGACCAGGAAAGTATTCACTGAGATTGCATCCTGCAGCTGGCGCATGAACACGGGAAGCGTGATGTGCAGGTCGAAATAGCACATCACCGCGCCGCCAATCATGCCCATGATATCCGCGTAGAAGGTGAGAAAAGGCAGTGCGATGGCCAGGCCAAGAATGCGCGGCAGCACGAGCGCATCGACCGTGTTGATGCCGATCGTCTGCATGGCATCGATTTCCTCGTTCACCCGCATCGTGCCGATTTGCGCGGTGAAGGCCGAGCCGGAGCGGCCGGCGATGATAATGGCGGTGATCAGGCCGGCGATTTCGCGCAGCAACCCGACACCAAGAAGATTGATCGTGAAAATCTCCGCTCCGAACCGCTTGAGCTGGTCGGCGCCCTGGTAGGCGAGCACGATCCCGATCAGGAAAGCCAGCAATCCAACGATAGGAAGAGCGTTGATCCCGGTTTCCTCGATCTGATGAAACAGCGCCGCCACTCGAAGGTTGCCGCGCGGATGGTAGATGGCTTCCAGCCCCTCGAGCGTCACCCGGCCGACATAGCTCAGGATTCCCGACCCTTGGTACGCACCATGAAATGTCGCCCGTCCGATGCGTTCGACAAACGCTTCGAGCGTGTGCCGGTTGTGAATAGTGACGGGCGGAGCGGTGTGCTCATGTTCGACAGTATGAAGCAGCGAATTGTAGATGGGTGGCAGCGCGATTGGCCCGACGCGTTTGCCGAGAGTTTCCCATTCCCGCTTGGTGCGCACCAACAGCCAAGTACCGGCGCTGTCGATGCGGGCGACACCCGAGCCGTCGATTTCCGCCTCCGTGGCATCGCCAAGATCGATGGCGCGCAATTGCGCATCGAGCGTGGCCGCGTCCCTGGTTGTCCAATCGCCTTCGGCCACAAGTCGCAGCAGTCGCGGCTTGCGCTCCATGCGGAAGCGGGCGCGCGCGTCAGAAGGCGTGGCGTCGTGAGCGGTGCTCATCCCGGAAAACTCTAGCGGGGGCCTGCGCTTGACGCCATGCTATATCTGACAAAAGAGCGCAGCGGGGAGATCGCGATGGGTGGTCGGGCACTGGTTTTGGGCGGCGGCGGACCCGTCGGCATCGCCTGGGAACTCGGCCTCGCCGCGGGGCTCGAGGAATGCGGCGTGCGAATCGCGGACGCTGACCACATTGTGGGAACGTCCGCCGGCTCATTTGCTGGCGCGGCCCTGGCATCGGGGCGTCCGGCCGAAGCGCTCGTGCGCGCGCAAGTCGAACAGGCCAGGCGTGATGCGACTGCGCGCAAGGCCATACCGGCGGCAGATCGCCCACCGCCACCCGATCTTGGACCGTTGATGCGCTTCATGGCGCGTCGACCCACAGACGGCGAGCCGCCGGCGACTCTGCTGGCCGAGATCGGTGCCTTCGCATTGTCGGCCAAGACCGTGTCGGAAGATGCCTTTGTTGCCAGCTTTGGTTCGATCGCTGCTGCGGATGAAAAGTGGCCGCCAGGCTTCGCCTGCACCGCTGTCGATGCTGCCGATGGAAGTTTCCGGCTTTGGGACAATTCCAGCGGCGTCGCGCTCGGTCGGGCGATCGCGTCGAGTTGCTCGGTGCCGGGAATCTATCCGCCGATCACAATTCAGGGCCGACGCTACATCGATGGTGGCATGCGCTCGGCGACCAACATCGATCTGGTGAAAGGATATGAGCGCGTCCTGGTCGTCGCAGTACTCTCGAATCTCGCCCTCGATCTGATGCGGGCGGGGATTGCGCGTGAGATCGAACGCCTCCAAGCAACCGGAGCCAAGGTTGAGCTGATCGCGCCCAACGCGAACTGTCTGGAAGCGTTCGGCAACAATCTGATGGATTCATCACGGCGCGGCGACGTGGCGCTGGCCGGCGCAGTGCAGGGCCGCGCCGAGGCCGGGCGCATCAAGCCATTCTGGAATTAAACGAGCGCCCGGCCGGTCAGCTGTTCGAGCACTTTGAGGGGCGAACGCTCGGGACGTGCCTGTGCGGCGACCGGCAGGTGAAAAGTCTGTTCAAGTGCGAACTGGCCGGCGACAGCGGCATGCATCGTCTGGTCGGTGAAGCACATCCAGCTCGTGCCGGCAGGAAAGGCAAATTCGATTTGCGGCGCCTTTGCTTGATAGTCCGCATCGAGCTTGGCGCCGTCATGCAGGCCAAGCATCAGATAGTCGTATGGGCTGCGCCGCCCGCGCGTGATGCCTAGAAGTTCGAACAGCCAAGGCTCCAGGGGCAGGGGCCGGCGCGCTTGGCCCGCGAACCGCTTGGCGACGTCTTCGAACGGCTCGCCGACATGCCACAATCGCGTGCCGCCAGTCGGATGAACATTCGAGAATACGCGCAAAATGCGCTGACCACGCTGCGGACGCGAGGGAAAGGCGTCGACATGCAGGCGCTTGTCGTCGTTGCGCGGCGAGTAGGAACGCCCGGCGATTTCGACCGGGCGATAGGATGTGCGCGCCTGCTCGATTGCGTTGGCGTATCCCGGGAATAGATCGACCACCAGGCTGCGCGCCTGGGCGGCGAAGCGACTCATCATCAAAGCCAGGAGCACGCTTTCCTGCGGCGAGGCTTTGTCGCCTTGCATTTTTCCGTCCGGGTCGCGGCTGATGTTCTTGGCGCGGCCATTCGATAGCGCCGCCGTCAGCAGGCTACTCTCGCCATCGCTCAGTGAGAACGGCAGCATCGGGAAGTACAGGACCTTGCCGCTCTCCAGCGCGTCCTGTGCGTTGGCGCGCAGATCCGCATCAAACGGGCCGGCCCAGCGGGTCAAGTCGAAAGTCGTAATCGGTTCCAGCGCCATCGTCTGGTTTTAGCAAACCGCCGCACGCTACTCCAGTGAACCGGTAAGCGAGGCGCGCTGGGAAATCTCGATCCAGTTGCCGTCTGGGTCGCGCACCATGGAAATGCGCGCGGTCGTGCCAAGAGTGGTTGGTTTCATCGCCTCGCGTCCGCCATGGGCCAGGATGCGCGGATGCTCTTCGTCGACCTTGAAGACCTGGAACGTGATGTAGCGCCAGCCTTTGCCTACCATGCCCGCATCGGATGGCGCACCGCTCGATTGTTCGAGCAGCAAAAGCGTCTCGCCGGCGCGAAACGCCGCGCCGTGTTCCGCCGGTTCCTCACGGAGCCCAAGGCCCGCGACATAGAAACTTCGATGGGCGTCGATGTCGCGGACGTTCAGGCGGATTGCCACCTGACGGACCGCGAAAGTTCCGGGTGCGACGAGGGTGAGCGCGTTACCATCGGGATCCCGCAGGGTCTTTGGCACGGCGATGCCGTCGCGTGCGATGATCAGTTCGACATATCCCGCAGGTGGTGCGACGGGAAGCGGTTCGGCATGGTGATTGATCTTCACCACCGAGCCCAACGCATCATGGCGATGCTGTTGCATGCCCTTGCGGATCGGCAGGACGTGATCGAATTTCAGGCCGGCTTGGTTCTGCCAGAAGTCGAGCATGGCTCCGAGATTGTTGGTATTGAGTCCGATATCGACATAGGGCTTGGCCAAGTTCATCGCGACAGTTCCTTCTCTTCGGTCTGACGATCGAAGAATCCGTCGGCATCCTCCACCTCCACCAGCCTGCCACGACGGATTTCCAGGAAGCGCGTCGCCGCGGTGCGCGTGAAATAGCGGTCGTGGCTGACGAAGATGCAGGAGACATCGGATTCCTCCAACTGCTCCTCTAAATCCTCCTGCCCTTCAATGTCGAGATGGTTGGTCGGTTCGTCGAGCAGATAGAAATTGGGAGCCAGCAGCTTGAGGCGCAGGAATACCAACCGCGACTGTTCGCCGGAGCTGAGTTCACCGATCGGGCCGCGCATGCGTTCATAGGGAAAGCCCGCTCGCGCCAGCACGGCGACGGCTTGCGTGTTGTTCACCGTCTTCACCTGCGCAACATAGTCGAGAAGACTGACATGCAACGGCAAGTCAGCCATGCTCTGGTCGAAATAGACGAGCCGAGTCGCCGGATTGAAACGCACCGGCGCGCGGCCGTCATAATGCTCCTGTAGCGGATCATGCGCGGCCGCCAAGGCGCTCAGCAGGGTGGACTTGCCGCTGCCATTGGGGCCGAGCAAGGCGACACGCTCGCCGGCTGCAATCACCAGACGATCGATGGTGATGAGTGTGCGCGACGCATCGGGCGTCTTCACGACAAGATCGTGCAGGCGCAGCGCGACTTTGGCATCGATGGCGTCGTCGTTTAGTTCGAGTTTGCGGTTACGTGCCGTGTAGACGTCGGCGCGCTCCTCCTCGATGCGTTCAATCCGCTTTTCCGTGGCGTGCTGTCGCTTGTGGAACTTCGAATTGATCACGCCCCACACTTTGTAGCGCGCTGCAACCTTCTCGAGCCGCGCGATCTCCTTGTCCTCGAGCTGACGCCGCACCGCGCTGGCCGCGTCGCGACGCAGCAGCTCCTCGCGTGCCACTGCGAATGGCGCCTTGAAGGCGTGTGCGCCGTCGCGGCGCAGGAAAATCGTGCGTGTGGTGTTGCGGTCGAGAAACTCCCGGTCATGGCTGACGATCAGCATGGGCAGGGTAATGTCGTCGGCCAGCCACTGCTCAAGCTTGTTGATGTTCTCGATGTCGAGATGGTTGGTTGGTTCGTCGAGGATTACGATGTCGGGCTCGCCAAGCTTGGCAGCCGCGATCAGCAGCAGACGCTGCCAGCCGCCCGACAGCTGGCCGATTTTCTTCTCTGTCACTTCCATCGGAATGCGCAGATCCTCGATCAGCACATCGATTTTCCAGCTGTCATCGCGCCCATGGGCGGGTAGTGCGCGTTCCAGCATGTCGCGCACCGCGACGGTTGCGAGTCCGCCGGGAACTTCCTGCGGCACGTAGCCGATGCGAAGTCCGCGCGAGCGCACGACCTGGCCGGAACTGAGCTCATGCTCGCCCGCCAGGCATTTCAACAGTGTGGACTTGCCCGCGCCATTCTCGCCGACGAGCGCAGTGCGCGCGTCGTCCAGCAGGAACGACACGTTTTCGAAGATCGTCGTGACGCCATAGTGAAAGCCGCCCCGGTCGATGCCGAGCACGGCCTGCCGCGCAGCCATGGAAGTATTTCGTTTGAGCCCCAAAGAGTTTCGCACACGCTATGCGACACGCCAAATCGTCGCCTTGACGGCTGCGCCCAACCCGTCAATCTCAACCGCAGGACATGGTGGGAGAAGCGCGTGGACCGGCTGAAGGGAAAAGTTGCGATCGTGACGGGTGCGGCAAGCGGCATTGGCAGGGCGTCTGCCAAGCTCTTTGCCGCGGAAGGCGCCAAAGTCATCTGTGTGGACCGCGTGGCGGCAATCGATGAAACGGCGAAGGCGATCAAGGAAGCCGGCGGCGCCGCGCTGGCGCTCATCGCCGACGCTTCGGCAGAAGTTGATGTGGCGAAGGCCGTCGACCTGGCGGTAAAGGAATTCGGCAAGCTTGACGTCTTCTATGCCAATGCCGGTGTCAGCGGCGGCGGCAAGCCGTTCTTCGAGCTCGATGCGAACGATTGGCGCGCCGTGCTCGAGGTCAATCTGATCGGCGTGTATCTGGCGATCAAGCATGCCGCGCGCGTGATGGTGCCGAACAAGAAAGGCTCGATCGTGTGCACCGCCTCGGTCGCGGGCATTCGCTCGGGCGCCGGCGGCGGACCCTATAGCGCGAGCAAGGCCGGCGTCATCAATCTGGCGACGACTGCGGCGAATTACTTGACGGGAACCGGCGTGCGCGTGAACGCGATCTGTCCCGGCATCATCGAGACCGGTATGACGAAGCCGATCTTCGATTACGCCAAACAGCGCGGTACGCAGGACAAGATCGGCCAGCTCAATCCGTTGAAGCGCTTTGGCGTGCCCGAGGAAATCGCCCACATGGCGCTGTTCCTGGCTTCCGACGACTCATCCTATGTCAACGGACAGCACATCGCAGTGGATGGCGGATTGACCAGTTCGATGCCGGTGACCGGGCGCATCGGGCGTTAAACGCGCTGGGCCAGAACCAGCCAGTCCCAAGGGCGCCGCGTGCCGGCGTTGCGCGGCTTGCGCAAGCCCTCCTTCTGCCAGGGATAGGAAACACGCATCAGCTTGCGGGCGCGAAAGCCATGCTGTTCGAGCAGTTCGCAAAGCTCGTCGCGCGCAAAATGCTTCTGCCGGCTGCCGCCGCGATCGACCAACCCGTCCGGCGCTTCAGCCGCCGCCTGGATGTGATGCGTGCCATAGGCGATGCGTTCGACCATCCGGTCGGATTCAATGGAAGGAACGACGATCAGCGCGTGACCGCGCCGCCGTGTCACGCGCGCAATTCCCTCCCACATCTGGGCGCGAATACGCGCACTGGGCATGGTGATGACGTTCATGCAGACGGTGAGATCGGCGCAGGTACCTATGCGCCGCGCTGCGGGCGGGATGTTCGACGTCAACCAGGTTATGTCACGGCGCTTGGCGAGCCGCTTCTTGGCGCGGGCGATGATGCGCGGCGCGTGCTCGACTGCAAAGGTCGCATGGAAGAGCTTGCCATAGCGCTCGACAAAGGTGCCGATGCCGCAACCCAAATCGACCAGGATCGATTTTTGCGCGGACGGTTTGAGCGCCGCGACGAGCCGGTCGATCGTGTCGCCACCGGTCTCACGCGTGATGTCACACACCTCGCGTTCGAAAGCGTCCGCGAGCTTGTCCCATTCCTTCCGACTCACCATGTGGTAATGAAAGACGATTCCCGATCGCGTGCAAATGAGGGCACAGGATATGTGCGGAAAATTCACGCAGATGATGAGCTGGGGTGAACTCGTCAACCTCGCCGATCTTATTGGCGCACCGCCCGGCGCGGTCGAAACCGTCACGCCCATGCGCTTTGCGACGGTCATCCGGCGCAATTCCGAAGGCCGCCGCGAAGTGGCGCGAATGCGCTGGGGCCTGGTGCCGGCGAATGCGCGTGACCCTCGCGACGGAACGCGCTTCATCCATGCGCGCGCGGAGACCATCGAACAGAAATCGACGTTTCGCGATGCGTTCCGGCATCGGCGCGGGCTCGTCGTGGTGAACACGTTTAATGAAGGAAAGGAAATCACGCCGCGAAAGACCGAACAGCATGTCATTACGCTGCCCGGGCGCACCGCGACCGCAATCGCCGTGATCTGGGAACGCTGGTCGGGCCAAAACGCAGGCGCGCTCGAGACTTTCGCGATGGTCACCGTCATGCCCAATCCGCTGATCGCGACGATCACCGACCGCATGCCGGCGCTCGTCGCCGATGCCGATTGGACCAAGTGGCTCGGCGAGACGCCGGCGACGCTCGACGAACTCAAAGCCATGTTGCGCCCCTCGGACATGGCGATGGATATGGCCAAGGCCGACAAGCCCGCACCGCCGCCCAAGCCGAACCGTCAGCCGGATTTATTCTGAGCGCGGGTTACGCTAGAACCCGCGCATGCCGCCGCTGCTGCACTTTTCGCAAGACCCTAACATCAAGGTCTTCCGCCCCCACGTACCCGCGAGCTCACCCGACAATCCACCGCTCGTCTGGGCGGTGGATGAGGCGCACGCACCCGGCTTCTGGTTTCCGCGCGCGGCGCCGCGTGCCTGTTGCTGGAGAGCCCGCAGGCCCCTCTCGGAAATCGGCCGCACGCTGCTGGGCCTGGGCGCGGGCACGCGGATGCACGCGATGGAAAGCGGCTGGCTGGAACGCATGCGGGCGTGCGAGCTGTTCGTCTATCGTTTCGATCCCGCGCCGTTCAGTGTGCACAATGACGATGCCGGCTACTTCTCGACCCGCGAAGCAATCACGCCGCTCTCGGTCGAGCCGATCGGTGATCTGGTGGCGCTGCATGCCGCCGCGAACATCGAGCTTCGCATCGTGCCCAATCTGTGGCCGATCATCGATGCCATCATCGCCTCCGGCCTCGAATTCTCGATCATCCGCAAGGTG
>Ga0157379_10001506_pt1 | contig 19162 bp, 29 predicted proteins | sample S25metaG_FD_121802 | JGI IMG/M metagenome (GOLD analysis project Ga0157379, IMG submission 121802) | Switchgrass rhizosphere microbial communities from Kellogg Biological Station, Michigan, USA - S2-5 metaG | ecosystem: Host-associated > Plants > Roots > Rhizosphere > Soil | place: USA... | reverse complement strand
TTCTCAGTCTCGGGGGAGGGGTTAAGCAAGTCGACGGCGAGAGTCTGCACTCGGCGGGTGTCAGAATCGTTCCAAAGAGGGTGAATAGGATATCGACGTACCATATTTTCTTGTTAGATCAACGAATGAATGCGATAAACCTAGCTTTTTGGAGTTTTTGAGGTTGGGCGATGTAGTCGCTTGGACGCTGGGAAGCGGGGTTTCAAAGTTGAAATGGTACTGTTACAGTTTCTGAGGCGGACTTTTAAATGGCCTCTGACGGATCCGAAAGAGGGTGACTCTGCACAAAATGACTCTACCTTTACGAGCCTGAAGTCCAGTGGAAATATTGGGAATATTCTCGAGTCAGGTTCAAACGAGAAAGCCAGTGCTGTGAGGCTCCGAAGCTGGATGAGTCGGATGCCCCAAATACGTCTCTAGATAATTCAAGCGGGGAATTCCTTACAAACTATTTTTTACTTCGTTTTATTTGGCGTGATGAAACTCTGCCGTTTATTGCTTATTTTCACTGATGATTGCCCCCAAGGATTCACATTCAAGCCCCGTCGGCCTTCCGCGGCAACATCGATTGCCTTCCACCCCAATACATACCCGTTACATACCCTCTCACCCTTTCATCTTCTCGACGGCGTAAAGGTCTCTTTGAAAACGTTCACGACCTTTATTCTTCCTATTTCGCCATGTTGGGAATAGTCGCTCGTTCACAGGTTCGTAAGAACGCCATTGCTTTCACCAGATCGCACGCTACAGCATCCACCCTTCCTCCAACCCATCCTGTAAGACCATGGACTCGGAAAGAAGTTCAAGACATCTACGATTCACCCTTAATGGAATTGGTGTTTCGGGCAGCTTCTGTTCATCGACAGCATCATGATCCGTCAAAGATCCAGCTCTGCACATTGATGAATATTAAGAGTGAGTACTCCGATTAAATTATCGATGTGCTGTCTTTCTCATCTTTGTTTTTGATTTCATCAGCTGGAGGATGCACAGAGGACTGTACGTTATTCGGCAGAATACACGACGCATATATCTGACTGGCTTCCAGGCTCATATTGTTCCCAGTCGTCCCGATATTCGACAGCCACCAAGGCCTCGAAATTGGTAAGCATAGAACCTGTGTTGGAGGCCGCGAGAAAGGCGAAGGAGAACGGGAGCACGAGGTTTTGTATGGGTGCGGCATGGAGAGACCTTGCTGGCCGTAAGAATGGATTCCAGCGCATTTTGGAGATGGTGCGAGAAGTTCGTGGGATGGGGATGGAAGTATGCACCACATTGGGAATGCTGTCTCCTGAGCAAGCAAAGCAGTTGAAGGAAGCGTATGTCTCGAATTCGCTCATGCCTTGAGGTAGATAACTTACTTGCCCATAGTGGTCTTACGGCATACAACCATAACCTCGATACATCTCGAGAGTTTTACCCTAGTGTATGTGGCGCATTCCTTTGCGATCATCATCGGTGCTTAAGATTGAACCTTTAGGTTATCACTACACGGAGTTACGACGAACGACTCGAGACTATCTCTGCAGTTCGGGATGCAGGCATCAGCGTGTGTTCTGGTGGCATTCTCGGTCTCGGAGAGACCGATGTGGACCGCGTAGGTCTCATTTGGGAAGTGGCAAAGTATGTTGCTCCGGACGGATCTTTCATAAATTCCATCCACTGACGCTATTTCCGCAGCATGCCTAAACATCCTGAATCATTTCCTGTAAACGCCCTCGTTCCCATTCCTGGCACGCCCTTAGAGAATAATGAAGTGAGATTACGGTCCGTTGCAGCATCATGGAGTGCCCTAATATCACCCTAGCCGATCCCGCACCGAACAATATTGCGTACCATTGCGACAGCTCGGATAGCCATGCCTCGTACTATCATTAGACTTGCTGCTGGGAGACAGACATTTACTGAACCAGAGCAAGTAATGTGCTTCATGGCCGGTGCAAACGCTATCTTTACTGGTGAAGCTATGCTAACCACGCCGTGTACGTGCTGCGTTCTCCAAGTTAGAGTTATCTGTTAACCTACGACCTCTGTTCCAGGTTCCCCTTGGGACGAAGTAAGTTCAATTACCGAGTTATCCTTTATTAAGACCGCTCAATGTTTTTCCAGGACAAGGCAATGATGGACCGTTGGGGTTTCACAGGCATGAGGAGTTTTGAGCATGACCGCCTCGCTGAACTTGAGGCACCTGAGAGTACCGCAACCAAAGATACCCTTCCTCGTCCGGCCCCTGTTGAAGGTCAACCATAAGCTGCTATTTAGGAATAACAGAGGTGTTGATTAGAGTGTATTGATTATTGCTAGGAAATATAGAGCAGACCAAGATTTGACTTGGCAGAAAAGGCTCGAACTGTTGGAATATTCAACAAGCTGAGATCATTTCCTCGATTAAAATGACACTCTGTTTGTGATGTGTTTAACCAAACCGTCACTCTGCAGAGATAAGTATCATGACTTTTCGATAATGAGATTGTGAGAAGCGAATCCTGATAAGATAATGATTTGGAACTCAGACCATTGTCACTGTCGCTCAGCTAGCTATCATGCAAAACGGTCGTCATCTAAAGCGGCCATCTAGCTTCCTGAACGCTGAGTATGTCCATCAGAACACATAATTGAGGTGTAATGACCTCCTTTCTGCAGTATTGACTACCAAGAGCTCAATGTCTTAGGCACACTCGATGTCTCCGCCAGGGCCAATACTGGCGAGCTGCCTGCTGGGACAAGCTACGGAAACTGGGGAAATAAGTTGCGTGAAGGAGCGAAATTTGTTCGCCGTGGAAAGCTTACTGCATGGAGTCCATCGAGGGAGGACTGGGAGGTGCGTGTCTAGTTGTGGCGCGAGTCCTGCGATAGCTGACGGCACTTCAGATCGAGGAAAGAGCACGTAAACGGATTAAACGTATACTACCACCTGAAGCACGTTCACCATCTCCGCCACGTCTTCCCCATCTCCGCTCACCCAGTCCACCTATCACTGCACCTTACCCTCCCCCAACCACTCAACACCTTTCGTACTCCTCATTCGTTCTCGATCCAGCCGCACAGCATTCCTTTCGTTCTGGGTTGTTAAGCGACCTTGAGCGTGCAACTTGTGGTCTGATTGAAGGAGAAACTCCACTCCGACGAGCGATCGGGAGACTATGGGAAGTGTTGGCGGATGACCCAGAGTTTCGAGCCAAGGTTCGCGGAGAAGAGGCGCGAGGAGGATCGACGGTCGCAAAGACAGAAGATGTTGAGGGCGAAGATGGGCTAACTGAGCGAGAACAGAGCCTCGAAAGTGAACCGCGACAGTCCACCGCTGTTGACATGACTTCAAATATCCATCGATTATTTCTCGCCGATTCGTTTCATGCCACTTGTCCCAATGCAGGTACGTAAGGCTGTAGACTATATTTGGTACTCATTTACATTTCTATTTCCTTTCAGATGGGACACAGGAAGAGTTTTTAGAAAAGTATCTGGTGACGCTTCGGGAACTCCATGAAGACGGACGGGAGTATGTGGAACGTTTAGAGGAAATTCATGATGGGTTAGGATGGGTGAAGGGTCAAAAGCAAGCACTCTGGACCGTTGTTCGTGAACATGCTGTGAAAGAAATGGAGGAGAGCGAGGGTCTCTAATACTTTTTGTCAACTTTAGGGAGTATTTGCATGTAACCAAAAGTGTGCCCAGATTTTTGATACTCCACTGTAGTCCGAAATGGAGCCCACCTTAGCAAAAAATGAATAGCTTCACCGCGCTGCAATTCCCTTGTCAGAGAGAGTGGAGCCCCCAAAGCGATAGCTGGGTGAGTGACAGCACCCATTCAAAAGAATATCAAAGTGGAGTAAACTTAGGTTGGGTTTTTCAACCTATGTCCACTGCGAATAGCCCCTACTTCAGACTAGCAGCAAATACTCCCTTTTGTATATCTTCACGAGTGGTGTGGTAGTTGAGCGCTGGATTCAAGCGAAGCGTCACAGCCGCATTTAGTTGGTTCGTTATGGTTGCACCTAATGTAAACTTGACCGCTGACGCCAACCATGTCCACTTCATATCCACCAGACCCACCCAACCTCGAAGTACTCCATATCGACGACGACGTAGAAATGGGAGAAAAGGAAAAAGATCCTAGAGAAGCCGTGGCCTTCCAGAAGCTTAAGACATATGCAAAGAACCTGCCTTACAGCATAGAATCCAATTCGAAGATGCAGAAATTATTGGATTTTTACCTTATGCGTATCGTTCAGGTATGTCAGTCCCTTCTATTCGGACTGGATTGTATTAATTCTTTGTAGTGTGTTAAGGCAAAGGACTATGAACCTGGTCTATTACAATGGGATAGTATGATAGACAAGTTAGTTAAGACGCTCCGTATGCTACCGAATACTGATTATTGTAAATACCTCCAGCTGGATGCTACTCAAATATCCTCTTCCCATAGAGAAGCGCGTGAAGCTGGCTCGTGTATACTACGAGCTTTGTGTAACACCTGGAATGCCAACCTATCTTCTATCTACGTGGGCCGAAGGGCTTGCGACCTTACTTCGTTCGAAGAAGAAGGTCACCATAAAGGACATCCGCCTGCCTTGGAAGCCTATCTATCGTATCCTCAAGAGAGAACTCTTCCTTACTCGAAGGCAATTTGAGATCAAGTACGTTTCTCGTGTTCACCTCATGTCTGCGCCACTCGCTAATGATGATAAATAATAGTCAAGTCCCATATTACATGGGCTATATTGCTGAGGTATCCCGACGATTCTTTCACCCAGCTGCCATCAATGATATGTTAGAAACGTTCTTGCCAAATTTCGATGGGACGTCTCTAGATGTAAGTCCGATGTCCGTCTCCGAGCCATTTGGGAAATAACATTATGCATCTAGACAATATTGGAGACAGGATACCACCTAGTGACGTTCTTACCTCAATCTCACCCACAGTCATATCTTCCTCTACTCTTTCGGTTGTGGGAAGGTATCAATTCGTATTCTTGGGATGACCGGTTGCTGTATGTGCTCAATTCCCGTTTACGGGCCCAATTCTCATTTCCAAATAGAGCATTCATGGGTCAACTGGCCGAAATGCACTTGGATCCTACTGTCAGCGATCCAAAACGAATAGAAGAAATCCCAGACGATGCCATCTCAGAAGGAGAGACTCGACCTCGGTGGGAGGAAAGTGACCTTTCACATGATAGTTCATACTGGGATGGCGTTTGGAAAGATGTCGGTATATTCACTGATCGTCATTGGGCGTTATTGATGTCCAAATGCTTATCAAGCATGGGTAAGGACTGCCCTATGCGCTGTTTTGTTGAGTTGACATTATACCAGAGATATCGCTGGCTGACACTGGATCATTGACCACTGGTTCAACTGTCGATGCTCAAGCAGGATTTGAGATTGGAAGACTCCCAAAGGTTACCTGGCGTATCTGTACGTTTTTAGGCCAGTTGTCCTATCGATTAACGCTTAACATACCTTGTCACAGATTCCCTGGCAAAGATTATCGTTTGGTCTATGACCAGTGATGGTCCGGTACTTCCAAAATCCGGTGCATCGACTCCGTTTGGATGGCCTGAAACGAAAACGCCAGCCAAAGAGACTCTTGCTTCGCCGAAGACATATCTCGCCGGCTGTAAAGCTTTAGATTCTTTGGCCAGGATGATAATATCCACCGAAAGTTTCTTCCATCCAAGTAATTCAGGGAGCTGGACCTCGGATTTGAGTGCATTTATTAAGTACCTCGCATCTGAGTTCAATAAACGTGAATATATCTTTGTTATCCTTCTTGCTAATATTGATACTCTCATTCTTAGGATGGTTTTGGGAAAGGAAATCTGACAGCAAGGTCCCTCTGGTATGTGGCAATCAATCGCTCCTAACACTAGATGTTTATTTTTTATTTTAGCATCGACGACTAACCCCCATGATTCGGAGAGAATTAGTTCGCATCTTACGGACGCCGGCATTACTCGCAATGTTCTCTCGCGATTCAACGACTGTCTCGAATATCCAGTCTTGCTTCAAGAGCTTGACGATCATGGAACCTGATCTCGTTCTACACCCAGTCTTAGAACGGGCCGTCCCTTCCCTTGAAACTCTTACAGAGGTATGATTCAATGAACACACATTATATTCTCCTAATTGGCAAATTCATATAGACATATCGGACAACAGCCGTTATCAAAGCTTTGGGAGCAGTCGCTCTTTCCCTTGTTAATAGGAAAATATACTATCCAGGATCCAAGCATCTCCTGCCTATCCTGGAGCTTTTGCTCCCTGGTATTGATATGGTATGATTGCCTTTATTATTCGCTACGATGTAATGTTGATGCCCTTTGCAGAATGACCCCAGTAAAACTGTGAGCCCTCACGGTTTCCAGCCGTGGACCATTTATTAAAGACCATGCAGATCAACACTACAGCGTTCCTGATCGAGATCTCTCAAAGTATTAAGTTCGGTGCTCTTACTGAAGATCTGATGGAGGAAGATGAGCGACCCCAGGCGCGGTTAGCCAATGGCACTGGTGTAACCATTGAAGGCCTTCCTCTCCTTGCTTTTGATGAGTTACCGCATGGCGTCGAACCTGATGAAGTTCCCCGTCTCACCAAGGCCGAAGAAGATGTGCTCTTGAGAGCTTCTACGGCCGAATTCCCTGACTGGGTGGCATCATTTATTCGACGGGTTATTCTTTTGTTTGAGAATCTCCCTGAAGATACAGGGGGCGAGGTCCGGTCGGGAACGGAAAGAGATCGTAGGTTGAACTAACTATACTATAACCTACGCTAACTTCGTCATAGTCGTCGACGCCGTGACTGCGGCTAGCAGTCAGATCTGCATTCATTTGTCGGAGCCATTGTTCGACCTTGCTTTGAACATCGTGTACGATTATGCCAGCACCACCGTACGACCCAATTCTGTCCATGCAGTACATCAACTGGTTGAGTGCATATCGACGGCTAACCCTCGCAAGACCCTTGAACGATTCTTACCGTGGTGCCTCCGGACGATCCAGGCTGAATTGGATAACGGGGCTTCTTCGGTACGGTCTACAGCGATGCCGCATTCACCTTTGCCGGCTGATGCCACCTTCCACTGGAGTATGTTGTCTTACTGCAAGATAATATCTCCATGCTAATGTCGTATGTAGCTCTTGCCATCTTAAGAGGTGTAATGTACAAGTAAGTAAGATCCTAACCACTTTTGAAACGAACTCATTTGTTCCATTTGTAGCGACGGAGAAGCCGTAAAGCTATTCACATCTTTCAATAACAATTTCTGATTATTTGACAGATTGTCGATCATAAAGAGGAAATATTGGGCATGTTACGATTACTACAGAAGAAGACCTTTTCCAAATGGGGATTTTCAAGAGCTGGCAGGCTGATATCGACGATTATGCTCACGTTAACCCATACGTATCCTCTGGAAACGCGCTTCGTTAATCCTGAGGAGTGGGAAAGTCCTGGTAAGATTATCTTCTCTGTTGGGTACCTTTCCGTCTTTAATAGTTCGTCAGAATTTAAAGTAGCACACCATCTTCATTGGGGTAAGCTCTATGCCGCAGACGAAGTCACTGTAAGTGCTTCCCCATCCTGTTCGGTCTGGCTCCCATATTCATAACCGCAGACTCCATGGCATACACCTTCTGACAGAGAAGTTGATTTTGCACTTGAAATCATTCGCGAGATAGCACAGCCATCGTTGGTACAGCTCAAGGAGCTTCTCAAAGAAGGAGGAACTGATAACTCTGTTTGGAGAAATGAGCTCTGCAGGTGTATTCCGTCATCGTCGCTCCCAATTTATAAACTCTAATCTATCGAACCCACTAGACACCTGACATTCGTTCGTAATATATTTGCTGGCATGCCTACATTGGCAATGGAGCCTAGACCTGCCGATATTCTGGCAGACTCGTTTGAAACCACTGATATATTGTGAGCTATATTACTTATCCCCATTTGTGCCAAGTTGAATCCTCTGTTAGGAATGAGATTCCCGATTTCATTGCTACTGTGGTCCCACTCGAGGCAGGGTTTTTGCTAAAAGAAGGAGACCCACGACATACCTATGTCATGGGTGTGCGCAAAGAATTTGGTGAATTCTTACATCGAGCGGGTCAACATCTTCGCAGCAAAGGGCCGGAGAACACAGTGGACGCAGCACAAATGCTTCTGCGATGTCTTCGAACATTCTTCTTGGATTATGGTGATAGCAAGGAAGACTACTTTACTCAGAAGGAGCGATATCAATCTGAGGTAAACCTTGCGCGCCATTATGCGAACCAGACGAAGTGGCCGAGAGCTCTCTTTATACGAAAGGCGCGGTGGGTATAATACTTCTCTCGCTGTTGTTTATTATCTAAATCATTTTCATATAGTCTTCGGCACGCAGCCAGGCTTCGATGGAACAGTATCGAGCGACTACGAACGCCTCTTCACGATGCACTTATCGATGAAGTCACAGAATGGTAGGGTTGATATCTTTGAGCAATTGACTTAGTCTAACATACCCGTAGGAGCATGTGGCATTATGCAACAGGTAGATATATTGTAGTCAAAGCTCTGGATTCAACCGTTAACACGAACACTTAGTTCGAGCATCCAGTCAGAATTTGATTGAAGAATTGGCTAGAGTATGCACCTGCTTGCGGTAACTGTTTGGATCGCTAACCTATGACCTAGGCATATGACGGTGTTCGGCGGCGTGTTTTCCCATTGCTTTATAAAGCACTTGTCCCAGGAGCACCTGACTATAGAGTCAAAGGGGCTCTCTATCAACTTAATAGCTCTGCATTTGGCAAATATGCTATGAACGGTAGCTATCCGTAGACTTAATGAACTGGGATGGATACTAACAATGGTTTTAGAGCCCTCTCTATTCGTACCTCTCTTTAGGGCTCTAATGTCATGCCAGGTTTATGAAAAGGCTTCCATCCAGAAGCTTGTAGGAAATATCGCTGATAATTGCCTGATACACTTGTTCGAGCCCTCGTTCCTCATCTATACCCTTGACATTCCAAGCATGGATGCTGCTGCATCTAATCTGGAGAATACCCTTCCTCGGGATCTTGTTGACGATGCACTGCTCGAGAAGGGTCGCAAGAATAGGGAACAGCGCATAAAGCTTTATAATTCCTGTATCGAGGAACTCGTAAGTTCGAAGAACCCTGTGGTCCAACTAGGCTAACTCTATTTCTAGACTGGGTCTCTCACTGCTACGGTTCAAAATCCAGAGACGCACTGGAAGTACTGCATTATTGCTGTCCGAATATTACGAACTCTGATTCGTCGCGATCACCCAATCTATGGCACACATCTCAATTGCGTCAGTAATGTCACAAACATACCGTCCTCATCCTCACTGACTTTAATTACAGTTCTTGGAAAAAGCCCGTGATTCCAATCCAACTATGAGATACTATGCAAACCGAGGTATCATGAAAGGTAAGAAATGCTGTGTGACCAGGAATCGACATTTATGCGAAACATTTCCTTCTAGCATTACGTTACATCAAGCTTCGCACATCAGCAGGATCGAATCTCGATGATTTAGCCCTGGGTGTTAACCGGAATCCTCTGAAGAAAGTTGTGCCTGTAGTTAATCCCTCGGACTCCTATACGGATACCATACTAAAGGCCTTCAAGGAGCCCTTGGACGTAGACAAGGCCGTTAAGGAGCCTGTTTTGATCGATAGAATGAAAACCGGGTGGTTAGTCTGGTCGAAAAAAGACGAGAGATATCTTGCTCCTCCGCTGAAGGGGTCCGTGTACCAGTGGGAGCAGGCTAGCGAGGATGCTATTGATGCTCTGCGTTCAGTGTGCAGCGATGCGGACTTTTGGAGATCTTTGTCTACGCATTTCGCTGAAGAGAACAATCAGGAATCGTTGACTATGGATCATATCTCTGCTACAAAGTCAATATGTAAGTCTGTTGTTCCTATTGTAGGATGCATCTTATTCATTATTTTCAGTCCAAATCATCGAAGATGCTCCGTTCTCAAGCGCTATCACAGTTGTCGAAGAACTGCTGGCTAATAGTGATCTGAATAAGCAACGGGCTGCTGCGGAACTCCTGGCTGGTATCGTCGGTGGGTCCAAGCACTGGAGCCAAGAGTCTCAGAAGCTGCTGTGGTCATGGCTCATCCCACGAATACCGAAGATTCTGGGGTCAGATATTAAACCAGATACTCTCAATACTTGGACATCCTTCTTGGAGGTAAGATCTTAGCAATTTTCTGTGATTTTAAACTAACCGTTGCTTCAGTATCTTTCATGGCACAAAGATCCCAGACGAATCAAGCCTCTTGTCGACTATGTACTCGAGGGATTCTTCGCTATGGATTGCAATGAGCAAAGCTCATTTGAAGCGATGAGATATGTGTCATTGCAACGTGGAATGGCCGAAGAATTAGGAAGGAAGTTTTCGGCATGGACAACGGAGAGTGTGGAACGTTATTGGAAGGAGATCCACAGTGAACACGATGAGGTCCGCACTTCTATTGCCGATGTGCTAGAGCTATCTGAAAAGATCATGGTACGTTATATTGTATTCAAAGAATGACGACAACTGACGAATCTGTGCAGTGGCGACCACGACCGACCATCCCAGTTCCATCATGCCTGGTCCAAGAAGCCAGAACAAAGCCACCAGACTTTGATCTGATAGGCATTCGAGGAGGCTATCATATGGGGCGTATCCTGGAACTTGTCGAGAAGTTCCCGATATGGAGGCATGAACGAGTACCAGGACCCCGCGCGTTTGACTCGACCTATGACCGAGTTGCTGTCGTTGTCTGCAAGTGGCTTTTCCAAGCGATGCATGACGTGCAGGCCGCATCTATCTTCGATTATATTCTTCCATTAATGGTCCGTATTACATTTTATATCGGGATTCATTTCTAACCTCTCTCTAGCCAGAATTGTTCCGTTTCGGAGAACTCAACGATAACGATGACCTTGTTGAAAGGAGCGGTATCGTCTTGGTTCGCATGTGTGGTGTAATGCCTCCGCGAGAACTTGTTCGCCCACTTTTGGATCGATTGCTAGAAGCCATTCAGAATTCGCGGTCGTACAAAACAAGATTGAATGCGCTGCCGTTATTACAGATTTGGTACTTCCGTCAAGGTGGTTCCATTCTGGCGGAAGAACGGGTTATTATGAGGATTCTGGAGGTATGTATGTGGCGGGATGGTATGGATTGTGATTGACATGTTTCCAGGTTGTTTCACTTTCTCTGGATGATGAGAAGATTGAAGTCAGAGAAATGGCTGCAAGGTGCGATATAATTTGGGTTCTTCTTTTACTTTGTTCCGACATCAACCAGGACATTGGCCGGAATCCTTCGATCCTCTCCACGAGAACCTGTATTGATGCTGAAACGACAATTTGTCCGTTTGTCGAAACGGAAGCTTCCACCACGAACCGCGCCAAATTACCAGGAATCCTTGCGACTGCTTCACGGTGCTATTCTAGGTATTTGCGCCTTAATCGACGCATTCCCGTATACGGTAGAAAGCTGGACACCTCAACTGCTCACAGAAGTTCTTGCAGAGCACGTCCACGACCCAATGCCCATTGGTGCAACTGTCCGGAAGTGTGCATTAGATTTCAAGAAAAGCCATATGGATACATGGCACGAAGATATCAATCGCTTCGACGAGGATCAGTTGTCTACGTTGTCGACTATGCTGTCTGGTAACTCATATTATGCTTGAATAATGCCCATACGTATTATCTATATAATCATCAGAACATTTGATTTAAGAACATGGTGGAAAGCCAAGAAGAACGGACTACATAGTAAGGAGTGTGGTAGTTATTTCAATAGATACGATATCACTGCAACATTCGTTTGAGATGACATAAATATATATGAGAAGGGTATATATTGGGTGATGGGATGGATGAAAGCAAATGCAGAGAAGGAATAGATGCGGATGAAAAGCCTTGACTACTGTAAGGTTTCCGTAGAGTGGTTTGGAGAACTCGAGCCTTCTCTGTAGGGTGATGGTGGGCTTAAAGAGTTTCCGCTTTCTAGATCGTTGACGGCGATACTGTGGTCGGTTGTCTCGACTCCGTCTGGTCGCCCAGTTCGTGCACCTGCGTCGGGTACCATGTCAATAGGAGCTGTCCCTCGGTTTTTGTACCCAGATTTGACGCGGTTGTTCGAGACAGATTCACTGATAAAGCATGCTTTAAGTACATGGATACAATACGCAGAAATAAGGCTCACCGAATCTCCGCAATCAGATCTTCGATGGCATACCAAGCTATCGATGAATACGCAACCTTTCTCCACCATCCCGCCAGATCAGGGTCCCCGATATAGGCATGTAGGTGCAGATGGTCTGTAATAGGTATTTTACTGTCTTTAAATGGTGGTGTAATGAAGCCTATGTTGTAATTGGCTGTCTTTGTGAGCGGGGACTGTGTATTGGTAGGAGAGGAAGCGCGGTAAGGGTCCGGGGAACGCGGCGCACGCTGAAGGACATGGAGTAGTTGTTGGGCACGTCGTTGAACCTGGACGAGCAGAGGTAGATCACTGGATGACTGGAAGGTGTGAGTGAGAGTTTCCGGGTGATTGGCAGGTCGGTTCGTACCAAAGAGTATACAGAAGGAACATGCAAGCTGCACCAGAGGTTAGTCGTTTCCAGCGGCAGCAATGAGAGTTCGAACTTGCTTGAATATGATAATGATATGTCCTTTACTTGACACGGGGTTATTCTTCTCGATATAGGCCGTAAAGTTGTCATCTCTCCAGAGGACTTCAGGCTGGTCAGCGCGCGGTGTATTTGGAAATAGAGGAGCTGTTGGAGAGTTGATTGGCGCACGAGCTGCAGCCTGCGCAATACTGCACATAGGACAGCCTGGTTTAGGCGCAAATACCGACATGGTAGACGACGGTACTGGAGGATGGGGACGAAAGGCTTGGAGCGAAGGCTGCGGTGGAAGGGTCAATTGTGGGTCAACAGAAGCCCATAGTTCTTGGGTGCCACTTGGCTAAAAATATTCATCGCAGTCTCAGGAAACAGGTTGCTTTCTGTTCGTAATTAGTTCAGGGTGTTGTTCTGTGCACTTGAGCGGTTTTTTATATGTTATCGCAATATAATTTTTTATATTCTATCTGAGACGGCCAGAGGCATGTCCAAACCACGAGCGCCATGGGTTGCCACAATTGAAGGGGCGATTGACATTGGTTGGGAACACTTTCCATGACTTTGACTACTCGTGAAGACATCATCGGCACTTTCGATGCTTTTCGTCAAGAGCTCGACGATCATAATGACCGCAGAGAACGTTTGGTAAAGGTTAGGCGGTGCTGTGCTCGCTCTTTGATGTCGTGTTCATCATTTGTGAAGCTCAGCAGAGAAGTCACCAATCTCTCCAAGAAAGTCATTTTTCTCCTACACCGTCTCGCCTCAGAGGAACTCCGTGACGAAACAGAAGCCGTCTCTGCCGCTGTCAAACAAAGTCATAAAAAGCTCGCGGAGATAAAAAGTCTATTCGAGCAGATGCATGTGGAGTTGGAAGGGGAGAATTTCTGGAGATATCAAAAGACGGTGTCTGGAGGGGTGCAAGAGTACATCGAAGCGCTCTCCTTTTCGTATTATCTAGAACACAAGTCATTACTTTCGTTTCAAGACGTTCAAGAAGATATGAAGTCGTCGGAAGGATTACCTGTCTGCTGAAGCTCTTCCCTCTAGTCGACGTCAAGCTAATTTTCTTCCACTTTAGTTTTTTCCTCTTGGCGTCCCATACGAAGATTATGTTTTGGGCGTTTCAGATCTTACTGGGGAACTCATGCGATTCGCCATTACCTCGATAGGTCGACAAGGTATAACTTCCGAGGCGAATTTGCATAGAGCAGTCGCTGTTGGGAATTTTGTCCGAAACTGTCGAGCTGGTAAGAGTTTCTTTGGTGTGAACTTTATTTGTTGAGATTGCCCCTTTTAGATTGGGAACCAATGACTCCATATATTCGTGAATTAAAGTCAAAGCAAGAGGTTACGACCAATTCGCTTAGAAAAATCGAAGAAGGTCACATGTATTGCCCCAGTAATTATTTTTTCAATCTGACGTATATTTCACAGTTGCGTATTCTGTTGCTATTCGTGGTTTTGAACGAGCCAAAATGTATGATCACACATATAATCCTTATCCAACCTACCGCCGAGACGACGAGAGCGATATTACCTCTGACGATTGACGACAATCTCTTGACGGTCGACTTTGCTGAGGAACCATGTTAGAAAAGTAATCTGTATTGTATTAGATACCGTTTTTGTCATCTGTAATTTGCTTGTTGCTGTCGTCTCTCAGGATTAACTTCTTGTCAGTTGATCCAACATGAACACGTGTTTGTCCGTTAATCTTTACAATACATGTGAGCCACAGAGGGAGAAGTGTCAGGTAGAGAGTGATGCTCGCGAGTGGTATACAGAGGAATAATGGAGACAGAGAGCAAACAAAAACCAAAAAGCAACAGTATCTAACAAAACATAGCCAGAGAATTCATTGAGTGACAGAAACGCTGATTTCATGGGATTTAAAACTCGCTGCTTCCTCTCCGAAATCGGTTACAGAGTACATCCATCCTTCTTCGACAGGTTTGGGCGAAACGTCGCAAGTGTTACCATCGATCCGCAGCTCCACCCTGGACAAGTCGCCATTCCCGTGAACAATGAGTTTGAATGAACCGTCCGCTCTGAACATCAGCGTCGGGGAGGATTTTTCTTGCATAGGTGGGGTTGGGGAAAACTTTCCTTTTTCTACCACGGGGGAGCCAGGCGCAGATGAAGGAAGGAATCTGAAAAGCATGTGGAGGAGTTGAAGAGCAAGTGCGAAGAAATATGCCGTAGCGATAGGGTCCTTAAGATCAGATTTATGTGCAACGACTCCGTTCTCCTTTGATTTTTCTCTAAATTCATGTTTGCCATTCGTTGTGGGAGAGGAAGGTGTTGAGGAGGATATAGTGGAAACCGCTATATTTCCTGTTTCGGTGGGAATGAGAATTACTTTCCATTCCTCCAATGAATGTACGAGTGAAAGAAGAAGGTCTCCGCCTGATCGACCAACCGCTATTCGGATAGGAATACCAGATATTTGAGGAGACAGGATAATATGCTTTCCAGATATAGGTTCGATAAGAGCGGCAGATACTTTGGTGAGGAGCGAGGAAATATGAGAGGTATCCAGGGAAATGTACGCGGGTGAGAGACTGGTGGGGAGAAAGTGGATACGAGGAAGACTGGAATTTTGGACGACGGCTAGGGCTTGTTCGGAGTTTGCGACGTCAAGGAACACGGTATCCTTGGCAAATATGGCTTCTTTCCAATTTGAAATATCGAGAGAAGCGTGTAGGGTGGGATTCTCGCCCGTTATTTTGAGTAAATGCGTTTCATCACTCGTCTGTAGGGAGATGTGACCCTTTGCGAGCCTATATAATGTAGGAGAAAAAGTGATTAAGTTTGGTATGGACGAAGGGGAGGGAAGAAGTGCTAATGCCGTCAACGGAGTGTCAGGCATTATATTGGGGGAAGAACAGACGCGACTATTTTGCCCCAGTAAATCTGTGCAAATATTCCAGCTGGAGTTTAATGCTTACCCTTCAGAATCGATGCTCCAAGGAAAGTTGATCAGTGACGCATTAAGACTGAAAAGCCTATCCTCATGCATTGGTAATGGCGCCACTTGCACCGATGCGCCTTGGGCGTCTTCGACCTGCCAGTTGGGCAGAGACTGCTCTGCTTGAGGAATTGTCCCGTGAATGTCAATCGTACCATTAGACTCTGGTGACCCAAACCAGTGAAGGACCAAGCCATTTCCATCCACCATACGATAGGTAAACTCGACCTTTCTGTTCAACAACGATAGAGCGGGCACTGTTACTTCCAACGCGACCTGATCATTTTCTTCTTCGTACACGGCGAGCGGTTCTCCAAGAAAGAAATCGATGCCATATTGAGCGTCCTCGCAATGACCGACCAGCGGTGAAGCTTTACTAAGGTTAGTCTCAGACCACGAGGTTGGAGCGGTAAGGTTGCTCCAAACTTGAAGTTGGTATCCCTGTTTTGTATAGTCCTCAAACTGTTCCCGAGATAAAACCGCTTGCCAGCGTAGTTGAGCCGATGGTAGGAGAAACTGAGAGATAGAAACGAGGTTTGACGAGCCCAAGGTTGGCGTGAAATGCAGGTCGTCCGACGAGAAAGGCATGGTGAGCGCGAGAGGGAAGAGGCTTCGTTATCGCCAAGTCGGAATTGCCATTTCGTCATAGGCTCTGATCGGCGCTTTTCCGTAAAGAGGAACAGGGACTCGGCGCGTCGATTTTGCTCGTCAGATATGAATTCAAGGCAGACTCTCATTAAGAACAGGCATTATTGGGTCTGATATAGTTTCGCAGTTATATTCACTAGTATGTAGCCTTCATAAGGAAGAACTAAAAGACCGCGAATATTCAAAAACTGTGTTGAAGTTCACTGTTAAATTCGCCCACCAACGTCTCATAACGAGATTAGTAATAAACAACTCTCCTATATTCCTTTGCATCTACCGGGAAATTACTGCCTATCAAAAGCTCGCAGCTCATCGCAGCTCATCGCAGCTCATCGCAGCTCGTCACTGTGTGACCGTGACATCTCGACCCTTGGCTCCACCACGAGTTTCTCGCGTGTCTCTTACGCGCAAAACTCTCACTACCACCTCTGCACTTGCCAAAATCCCGCCGTTAATGTCTGTGATACCCTCGGAAGAAATTTCTATGACCAACCCCCTTCTTCCAGCCTCTCAGCCCACTGGTCTCAGCGACCTATTACATGTGTCGCAAATCGTTTTGTTACAGGCCAGAGACCTCCTTTTTACGAGTTTTGTTGCCGATGAACAGCTCACATACAAAAGTAAACTTATGCCTGGATCCACTATTGGTACGTCGCTGTCATCTATTGGGTCGTGTCTTGTCGTAACACTCAGGCAACCACAGGGAAACATTTACGCCATGCGAGGGACCACTTCGAGCTGCTGCTAGATTCGCTACAGTCTGGTCCGCCGTACATTTTCTCCTATGATAAACGTATACGCAACACCCCAATGGAGAGTTCTCTGCAAGGAGCCTATGATGCTCTTACAGACACTGTGAAGCGTTTAGACCAACTCTTGGCGACATGTTCCGACAGGGAACATGCATCAGGCTCTGTCACCGTTGATGGGCGCACATTAAACATTGACGAGACTATGACATTGAACGCTGTTACCCCGCATATGCAAGCCCTTCAAACAAGCTTTGGACGAGAGCTTTGGTTCTCTGCTTTGCATGCAATACATCATTGGAGTATGGTTCGTGTTGTTGCTGGGGAATTGGTCAGTGATATGCCTCGTTTTGCCTCGTGCCAAGCTTTCTTAATTCATTCTTTTCTAGGATATTCAAATTAATGGCGAATTCGGTGTTGCACCATCTACGATCTTATACCGCAACACCTCCGATACACCTTCGAAATCTAAAATGTAAATCGTCTTCCTAATATTCATTATTTTCCGCGCACCGTGGTGTGAGTTAGCCCCTCGAACCATACTCAAGATGGCAAACAAGCTCCCAAGATAAGTATTTTACTCTCACTTTGGTTGATTTCCTCGAGCGAAGACAATGTGTTATTAATTTAATTTGAAATAATAAGTCTACATTTGGATCTTGGGACTCGGCATGGTACGGTTTTCCTGATAGCTCAAATTAAAGTGGATATGCGACTCAGCAATATGGCCATGTTCTTCCCGATGCTTCAGCCTCCTGGGCATTATCAAGTCTTATTTTATTGATGAGAGCCATTGCGTTAGTAACATGGATGACGGGATCATCGGTATAGTACATAAATATACAGCAAAATCTACCTCGACGGGATGCATCGCCCCCGAATAAAGGCATTGCTGGTCAAGCAACCTCTTTCGAGACATACTGAAAACGAGGGAATTTCCAGTCTGGAGTTCCACAAACTTATGTATCTTCAATTCAGTAGCTGTAAGGCGTTGCTTGTGGTTCCTAAAAGGATTATCAAATCTAAGAGAACGAGAAGATAAATGAGATAAATATACACTATGAAGCAAGATTTCCTAAAATCATCCTCTATTCCATCTAGCCGAACGTCGGAAGGAACTGCTGGAGGTGAGCTGGTACTTTAATGGTGGTGGCAGTAGGGAGGAAGGAAAATAATTGATAGACAGTTCCTACCTAATAAAAATGGCGTAAACACCTTGAAGATGATTGGGAGTTTATCCCAGGGCTGGCGTCCGGCCTACATCACTAATGCAACCAAAACTCCAATTTGGGCATTGTAACATCTTCCAACGATTATCCATTTGTTCCGAAGAAATCCACATCATTGGGCCGTCTATTAGGACTAGACTTGTGGGGGATTAACAATGAGTACTGGTATCATTATGTCATCTGAGATATTGTATGTATATTTCAAAATAGCTTTATCGTGCAATGAGTCAACTGTGATCCCTCACTATCATGTCCTGGGATGCCATAATCAGTAAATTTTACCAACGCCTATTGTTGAATCCAGAGGATTGAGCCCCCTGTCAAATTACAATGAAGGTTATCGCGACTGTGTAGATATTCAACTCATCGAATATTTGGGAGGTAAAAGACTTGACGACATCTTGGGGAACTGGGCCATATTCCTGGATGCAAGTCTAAACAGAGCCCCCAGGGATATTTTCCGGAAATCTGCAAGGGGAATAAATAATGTGATCCGTCAGATTTCCCCAGAAGGCGCAAAGTCCCAGGAACAAAGAGAGAACAATCCTTACATTTTCAGAAGCCACTTGATATCTCCAAACCAAATGTGGTACAATATTCGGACGTAGAAGGGATTTAAATTTATTGTTGTCTGTCACGAAGGTATCCACAACTCTCTTGAGTCGAGCATCGCCTCGGTAGATAATCGACTGAGACTATTCGAACTCTTTGACAACGCATATTTTATTCGTGCCCGCATTATAGGCCACGAAAACACGTCCTAATTTTTCTATGCCAATACCGTTACCCTATATCCGTTTGAAAGCGGGACCGTTTTGAGCATCTCCAGGTCCTGTGTGTCGATCTGCATCGTGCGCCAGAAGCTTTTCGAAGTCGGAGCCATGAAAGAATGCCCTCGTATCTTTCTTTATAACTTCTGAAGAT
>Ga0157379_10001503_pt1 | contig 19170 bp, 15 predicted proteins | sample S25metaG_FD_121802 | JGI IMG/M metagenome (GOLD analysis project Ga0157379, IMG submission 121802) | Switchgrass rhizosphere microbial communities from Kellogg Biological Station, Michigan, USA - S2-5 metaG | ecosystem: Host-associated > Plants > Roots > Rhizosphere > Soil | place: USA... | reverse complement strand
GGCCAACAGAGCTGCTAGTGTGCGGTGCGCGAGGTCTCGTAGTGGGCACCATTAGGCGCTCATGTCCCGGGACATAGCTTACATCAGCCCCTCGCGAGACACGGCGGCAGGCGCCCGTGTCCCATAATTCTTAAGCCAAATCAAGGTGACGTAAGCGCCGAAAGCGCTGTCACACGGCATTGCAGGTTCTCATCAGACCGATACGACTGTCAACTACTTGCCGCTTAATGACTGCTGCATTATCTTACGGCTCTCAAGGTTGGATATTATGATCACAACAGATTTTGAAGCTTTCGCTCGGATTGAATGATTGACACCGACTCAGCACTGAATATCTCTGCCTTCACCATTATTACACGCAGCTTATCGCAGCATCATGATCTTACAGGGTCTCTTCAAAGTATGAGAAACAGCAGAGGCAAGCCAAAGCTAGACGGTGCAAGACATTCGAGGATCTAACACTCGCCGAACGTCTTCCAACAGAGCTTCTGTTTCTTATCGTCGAGAAAACGTTCACCGAGGATGTTAGTGCGCTCAACCATTGGGATAATGTCTGGGAGAGACGACTGGTACTGTGGAGACTCATCCGAGTATGTCGTGACTGGCACCACCGTCTTCTTCCCTTTCTATACGAGGTGCTCCCTAAAGATACCTGTCGGAGCTTACAGCTCCTTGATAGACACCCAACCCTGTAATCGGCAGTCTCATCAAAGCTCCGTATATTCCATCCAAATACAGGCCTTACGTCGGTGAGCCAAAGAACAAATTTCTCAAGCTTTTTAGCTCTCACTCCAACCGGCTTCCCAGTCGACGTGCATCGCACTGCCCTAATCTTGAAGAAATTTCTCTTCAACTCACCATACCATATCCAAGTTTGTCTCCTAAAGAGATGCTGGCATGTCTGCCATCTCTAGGCGTCATGTATCATCTCAAAGTTTTGGAGGTCCATGACGGCTGGAGGTGGATAGATGCATTGCAGCACTGGTTGGACTTAAGTATACCCATGCCACAGCTGGAAACAGCTACGTCTGATTCGCCCTCACTCACCAGTTATCCGTCAATGGCCTACAATTCCAAGTTTGCGCTGCATCGTTATCGAGACAGGATACAGAGACGACCTACAAAACCTTCAGAAGTTAATATCCTTCCATAAAGCGTCTCTTCGGAGTCTCCAAATCCACCGTCTGGAACTATTTCCTTTCTGCTATTGTTCTTCTCCCTTCTTCTCCGAGACCGCTCGCGAATATCTGAGGGATTTGCTCATTGACATGGCATATACAGGAAATCCAGTGAAGAAACTACCTGACGTGTTCGGGCATCTACCTAGCACCCTCAGGACCGTGAATCCCAATTCAATACTGAAATTACTGAGGAATGGCTGGTATTATATCTCTGCTTTAGAGGTGTACGCGTCATGGTCGATTCCACACGGGAACTGGAAGTTGCAGAGTTTCGAGAATATACCGAACGGTTATTCCAGGATAGAGGCATTTCGCTCGGAATTCAGCGTCTCCCCCATTATCCGGTACGATCCCGATATATTTGGGGCTGATAGGGAGTGCTGCCTTCAACTCCGGAATTCCTATGCAAAGACAGGCTTTGTTATCTATATTGCAAAGATTTTCCAATCATAATCCATAAAACTGCATCAGTAACTTTTGTCTGCCTGAAATTGCGTCTGCTCCGAATATCCATAAAATAATAGGAGGAAAAGCTGTAAGAGGTCCCCGTTTATCTCTGTCTATCGGGGACCCGAGTCCCTGGGAGGTACTACGGTGGTGTCGCATTTGGTTCTTTTTATATGCCGACACCCCATGCACCTAGTGACTTGCGATTTCTCACGGCAGAGTATGCAAACCCGCTGCCCAGCCAACACATGCAAGTACGGACAGCCAGACATATGGCGATCAATGGCACGCCAATGATGTTCTGGAGTTGGTTAGTAAGACTCGTAAGAACAGTATTTCTCGTGCGTCATCAATTTCTTAATAAACATCCATTATCGCAAGAAATGGGCATTCCACTGGTGGTCTTCTGAAGTTTACAAACGATTCATTGAAATAGGTAGCATCATCTCAAAATCGGTTCGGAACGTCAGGGCCCCGGACCCTGCAGGACCTTTCCGACTGAGAGGTTACATCGGAAGACCGACCAAGAAGAAGCAACGGAGCGCCCAACGAGCTCCGAAGGTCAAAGCATAGAGCTGTTCACTTGCCAAAAACTACGCCAATGTGTCACCATGATTAGAAAGCATTCCTTCTCAAAGTCAGTTTCAAATATTCGTAATGAGCCGGGCAAGGGCTGGTTTCTGCGATGTCATGTTCCTCGCGGGTTACAAGCGATCAGGTGCTAACAAGGAAGCATAATAGGCTAGGATAATCAGGCAAGTGGAGTGGCCACTAGCTAGATTCCATCTCAACCCACAGAACGTACTTCTTGCGTTGACCAGTTAATGCATTTTTTTTTTAAAAAAGTATTGACTTTCCAACGTAAAGAGATAAAATTATTTTTATTCTTCGCAGGAATTACAGCTGCCACTTTCTTAAAAGCTTGTATTGATCAATCTATCTCACTATAAAGTTGTGTATTCATAAGATCGACGAACATTGATGGAGGCGGAACGCGGCGTCGATGCGGTAACAGTGAGCTTTCATAAAGTTTTTATTTCCTTTTCGGTATCTCAGCACCACAAGACTCTTCACGAATGTAAGACAAACAAATTTCTTTGGTAAAATATCTAAAGGAACGTTTAGTGAAAATCGATTCCAGATACTCTGGATTTATTTAACTCCTTTTCGAGGATTGAATCGTTACTCCTAAACGCAAGAATAACTAGCACAAGGACCGGCGTACAACCACCCTCCACTTCATACCCGCTGTACTCATTGAAGTGGGATACAATGGGATACATTTTGAGATTATATCAAGAGCCATTTTCTGATATTTTCCCATTGCCAACTCGAAGCTGGGATTCTAGGCAGAAAGTGCCTGTCCGTATGCCTGATATGATATGTTGATAAGTACAACAGCCGTTGTGAAATCAGTGTGATTTGGGAAATTGATTAGGATTATACTGGGATAGTGGCCTGAAATGACAAAATCAGAACATAAGCGCGAGCCGCATTGCCTCAGCCGACCGTGTGTATTGATCGCAGGTTGGCTGAAGTTCTTTGAAGTCTGTTGGAACCCTGACCCGTCAAACCGGTTTCCAACTTTTGTCGGTCGTACAGTGCGCGCTCCGATTTGCCTGATGTCTATATAACGATCCAGTTGAAGATTACAGAATTTCACCCTTGCCCCTCTGCAATGTCGACCTCGGAAGCAAAAGGAGAGGCGAAAGCCCCCTCCACCACCACTTCGGCCAATGAAGTAGAAGCAGAGAAGTCGACGAAGGGAGCCGCATTCTGGCTTACTTACATGGCCATCGTCGTGTCTACCTTCCTTTCCGCCCTCGATCTTACAGCTGTTTCGACGGCTCTGCCTACAATCACCGAGGATCTAAATGGAAGAGACAAATATGTATGGGTTGGTTCGGCGTATGCATTGGCGAGTACTGCAATTCTTCCCTTGAGTGGCTCTCTCGCGGATATCTTTGGCCGAAGACCCATCATGCTCCTCGCCATCTTATTTTTTGCGGTAGGGAGTGCTCTCGCTGGAGCTGCACAGAATATCAATATGATCATTGCTGCGAGGAGTGAGTTATTCTATTGTATATAGCAACATATGTTGACAATACTGTTACGTTATAGCTGTTCAGGGAATTGGGGGAGGAGCTATTCTGAATCTCACTGAGATTATTATTTCGGATCTCGTGCCTTTGGCCGAACGTGGTGTCTATCAAGGCATTTTCGGTCTCGTATGGTCCCTAGCATCGGCTGTCGGACCCCCAATTGTGAGTAGATATCTTTTACGAGCGGCAACCAATCTGACTTATAATCGAAGGGAGGTGTATTCTGTCAAAAAGTAACATGGCGCTGGCTCTTCTGTGAGTTCATCCCCTTAGCGTAGTTTTCCCCGCTTCTAATCATGTTCTCTGTTTAGACATTAACATTCCTTTGTGTGGTGTTTCTTTCTCTTTGGTTTTCTTGTTCCTCCGCGTAAAGACACCACCAGGGACGATGAGGGAGAAGATCCCTCAGGTTGATTGGATGTACGTTTTCCTGTCACCTGTCATCTTCCGTTTAAAAATAACTTTTTAACAGCGGTAACTTGATCATCATTGCTGGAACTACACTAGCAATTATTGGCCTCACATGGGGTGGTATTCATTTCCCTTGGAATTCCGCTCAGGTCTTGGCTCCCCTTATCATTGGTCTCTTCCTCATTGGAGCATTCATCCTTTACGAAGCTAAGGTACCCACCAAGCCAACTATTCCATGGGAGATCCTTTCAAACCGAGTCAGTCTTGCTGGGTAAGTACAGTTTAAATTTTTATATATCCTTGAATCTTTCATTGATCTAGCCAATTTCTTCAGTTATCTTGGCACTTTCGCTCATGGCATGACAAGTATCTCTCTCGTTTGTAAGTAAATATCAGTTTTAACAGCTAATTGCTTACAGAGATTATTTGTAACCAGACTATATGCCGGTCTATTTCCAGGCCGTTTTATTATCATCCCCACTTAGATCTGCTGTACAATTTTTCGGTACTGGTTTGGTTATTTCTCCATTCGCATTGTTTGCCAGGTGTGTAAACAGAATTATCAAACCGATCCCGCTTCCTAACTATGTCTTAGTGTTGCTGTCCAAGTTGGAGGCAAATATATCGCAGTCAATGCTTTCGGTTGGATCCTTACCAGCGTCGGCTTCGGTATTATGACTCTTCTCAAGTACAACAGCTCAACAAGTCAGTGGGTTGGCTATCAATTTGTAGCAAGTGCCGGCACTGGTGTGGTGGTAAGTTTTATTCCATATGATTTTTTCTCCCATTATTGCGTATTAATCGGTTTTCCCACTCTCTCAGTATGCCTCGACCGTTTTCCCCATCCTCGCACCGCTTCCTGTCAGTCGTACAGCGTCCGCGTTGGCCTTCTTCACATTCGTTCGATCCTTCGCACAAGTAAGTCGATACACATTCCTTGTCTGGAGTTGTTGACTTACGAGCATACCTTAGACATGGGGAATCACCATCTCTAGCACGATCCTTCAGAATCAACTGAAGAAGAAGCTACCGGCTGAATTCATTGCAAATTTCCCTGCTGGAGTCGAGATTGCATACGCAGCAATTCCTCAGATCAAAGGACTCGACGAACCACTTCGCACTGAAGTGAGAGTTGCCTTTGCTTCCAGTCTGAGCACCGTTTGGAAGGCCATCGTTGGTCTTTCGGGTATTGGTGTCTTATCCTTGTTCTTGTTGAAAGAAGTAACGATGAACTTCGACACGGATGAGAAGTATGGTTTGCAGGAGGAGAAGAAGAAGAAGACCAAAACAGTAGAAGATGGTGATGCTGGTGCTGTTACGCCTCCCGCTGTCTAAAGGGTTTGAATGTGCTATTTGTCTTACTCTTGTACTAGGCCAACATACTTAGAATCATTTACGATTTCACGGTTAATCAATGACAATGAACTGTATATATTACATCTCATAAAGAGTATATCTTGTGATTCATTTACAATTATGCTTACAACGTCTGTAATGCCGCATTTATTTCTAACGAATGACACAAGGCTCTCTTCGTAACGAACCTTCCGAGTCGCACATAGATATCATCCACTCAAGAATTTAAAGAAAACAAGTGTGGCTATTATTAAGCCCGATAGAAAACACTTTGCGGATCATCAGCCATCTCTGTATATAGTCAGTCAAAGAGTCACCCATAATCGTCGGTAAGGGCGTGAATTAATTTGCGCAATCTGATTGCGATTCTCGGGCTGACCTCGTGATTTGAGTGGATCTAAGTATCCTGAGCACTCAGGATCATGGTCCGAGGTAATAGAACCTTTGAAAAGATTGAGGACATACAGTTAATACGAGATATCTGTTTGATATAGTTGCAGCTTACGAGGGCCCCAAAAATTTGCTCTGGGTCAAGCCAGAAACAAAAGGATTTTCTGTAAGTTTCTTGTGGATTGTTTTCATGGTCTACATATGTTCAGCGCTGGTTGATCGTGTGGATATGGCACGATTATTCGCTATTTTGATCCCGGACCACATCTTGATCTCAAAAAGATCTTGAAGGGAAAGACTCCATCAAAAATGGAGGTGATCAGTGATGTTAACGGAGACCCGGATAGCAAAGCCTAGATAATTCCTAATCTGAGTAGTCTGGAAACGAGTGGAAGGTAAACGGCAGATATGTGAAGCAGGGATTTAGGGATTAAGATCGATGGAGGGGAATATCCGGTGCTCAAGGTCACCGACAAACGCAGGAGATATCATTTTTCACACGAGCTCAGTCTTCAGTTACCATAAAAGGATCAGCGACATACCAAATGGGTAAAAGCTTCCGAGATAATCTCACGCACTTGCTCCAGAGGTTGATTAGTAACCTTCTAGTATTAGTCAGGTGCTAGTGACTATCGCGTAACCAAATGATCCTCCCTCTAGTCTGTTACTTATGCTCGTCTCGGTGCCATTACGTAAGTCGCACCTGTAGGGAGGCGGAAGTGGTCATCTTCACGTTCTCTGCCAAGCCATGGCAGATGTAAAGAGATTAGGGGTTTTATTGATAGCGCTGGTATTTTTGGTCTCGGAGGAAGAGAATCCCAGGTTCCTAGCGATTATAAATGTATTCTAATTGATGGCCATGGCTTTGAGTGGTGGTTATAACTGTAGTGATTTTGAGGGGTCGAACCCGCTCAAGCGGGTATAAGAAATGCTTACGATCGGGAAAACTGCCGGTATACTTCGTCTCCGATGAAGGTTCAAAAACTATTGTTATCAGAAGATATAACAAGGCATAATCGTTATTAGTTATTGTTGATTATTGCCTAAATCAATACGAGACACAGACATACGGAAGATACGGAACATGGAAGAAAACTTTGGAGGAAAGGGTAAGATGATGTTGAAGAGGAGGGAGAAAACGAAGCCGCGATGTGGATGCGAACGAGTTGGTGGCAGAATTGAAGCAGAACAAAGAAGAGGAACGCATGAACCATGATACATCTGGACCTATGCACCTACAGACAAGAAGCAATGGGGGTAAAATGAACCAAAACATGAGTTTCGATCCTGAATACAATTTTACCTCCTCAAATATATATTCCTTTGAAACCGAAACGAGAAACGAGCACGGAAAAATAGGAACCGAAACGAACACGGTTCGAATGGAAGAATATCTTTGAAAGAGCATTCCACCCTGTTTATCACCAATGAGTCTGTTTACCACCAATGAAGTATAATTATTAGTTCTTTGCGATTTCAGAATCCAAGCAACAGACCCGAACATTCCTCGGCGTCATGCTTGGAATCCGATTCAAACTCCATTGCATCACCAGTACCAGTGAAGTTAATGGTCGCATGGGTGCTGTCGTCCTCAAGAATAACCTCCTTTCTGAGAGGACTACTATTCTTTGGACATCTCTTCGCACCTAAATAAGACGTAGGCGGCTTGGAGGCTGAGTCTACATCCATCGTATTCTCGCCTTCAAGTCCTACGTTGGACCCTTTGGCTTGATTCATGGCCGTAGCAGCTTCAGACATATTGCCAGCCTCCAACAAACTACGCATTCCCATATCTCGTCTCCTCATCGAGATATGGGCAACGAGACATTGCATTGCAAAGGTACGTTCATCGAGCTGCGCCAGAATGTCCTGCAACTCCTCGGATAACATAAGTTCAGGTTTAGGCTGCTCCAAAACTAAGCCGAGTCCAAGCCCAACACCATCTCCGCCAGGTTCATGCTTGAGTGTTTTGGGATGCTGTGAGGTTGGCCTCTCTTTTTGGGCGCTGAGGATATCATCCGCAATGAGCTTGAGGAGCGCGTCCACACCGACACCCAGGATAACGCGCAGCTCCTTCAGTCGCTCCTTATCCTTCTTCCTCTTACGTTTCCGCTCGATACGCTCAAGCATGACGTTTGTTGCCGTTTGGTGATATTGGCGGATGATTTCTTTGACGTTTGTCGTGAGCGATGGTTGGGGGATGGATAACGAACCAGGAAGAAATGGTGGTACAGAAGACATTGCATTGAGCACTAGGGTATTATTTGCAGGAGAATCTGCAGGTTGAGAAGAAGAAGAAGAGGCGGAGGAAGGTTCTGTTGGGCCGGTGCCATGAGTTTCTGCTTCCCGCAGTGCAGCCACTACGCGAGCAAGGGATCTTTCAACGGAACGGAGGTGGATATTGCGAGCGCGGCTAGAATGCTCATCTTGTATAGTGCGTTCACGGAGTGTGAGTAAATCTGTATGCTCTTTGTGTAGCCGCGCCGAGAGTGGTGATACAAACGTTAAGGGGAGAAGGGCGGGCGATGTTGATGGGGGAGTATCAATGGGAAAATGCAAGTGTTTTGGTGGTTGCTCGGAAGATAATGTGTGTGGATATGGATGGAAATCGTCATTCATGGGAGGTAACCCCAGGGTGGCATGCCGAGGTGATGGGGGTGATAGCTCTGGACAGTCGGGTAACCATTCGTCTTCTGGTAAAAGCGCCACGACCCTACGAGATGGTGATGGCGGCGATAGAGACGGAGGAGAGAGGTCATAATGTTCATAAGATGGGCTCACTAGGGAATATGGTGAATAATGGAGTCCCGCTTCCGGCATTTGCGAGGTGATGCTTACCGCACGAATAATCCTCGTTAAACCTACCAGGAGCCAGCTCTGGTAGGCCTGCAAAGGCTCTTCGAGAGGGAGAGGGCGGAGAAAGTTCCAACGCTCTTTCATCGAACTGTCCATCAAGTTCCCGCATCCTTCGCGGTGGCGACGGAGGAACAAGATCGATATCCATTGACTGCTTGATAACATAGGATATTAGCGTAATAAGGCCAGTAAGACACCCCTCCACATACTCGGCTAAAATCATCGTATTCCGGAAGGCTCTGCTGGACATCATAACTTGCACCCGGAGGCACAAGAGTGAGACCATCGGTTAAGCTCAAAGGATTGTACGGTCCATAAGGGTATTGAGAGCCATACCACGGGGTATCAGGATGAGATGTAGGTAGATCAATAGGAGTACGGAGGCTGTCATTGTCGGCTGAGGAGCCTGCGCCTCCAGTGCGATGAGCAACAGCAGAAGGAATATCGATATGTGGACGCTCCGGCTTGAATATAGGAAACTTTGACCCCGATAAATTCACTGGGGTTTCCCAAACCATCGTAACGTCGTTGTCGAGAACGGAGAAAGTGGCCGAGTCTGAGTTGATGACGGCAATGATGCACCAAGTAGCATGAAAAGGAATTTTTAAAATTATTTAACGAGAATATTAAGAAAAGTAGAGCTTACCTCGTGGATCAGATGCAATACATGCAAGATTGTGGTGGGTATGCTGATTGACTTGCACAACGTGTTGACTGCACACAATCAAGCTAGCCGTGAACCAACGGAAGCAAAACTCTGGTGCACTCACACTATTTACACGCGCGAGACCCTGAGCCAGAAGGCTGTGTTTTCGGCGCCGAGGAACAAATTTCACTCATACTATTTGTTAAAATTTTATTTCCCGGTTCGTCTCAATTTTAAACATGTCCTCAGGTTGAAAAAGTCGTCAGGTTTGTCGAGATTTTTTTTTTAAAACCTCTGTGCTGTCTCGTCATGATCCATAAACTAGCCGAAAAGTAACCAAATCAAGTGTCAGGACTCTCATCACTATCATTGGCAGCGCTTCCAGTATCTCATCCTTCCCCAATGGTACCAGTTTCCAGCGTTTTCCACACCTTGAGCGATGTCCAACTCTTCCCAGCGCTGTCTTGTCCTGTGACCTCCCAAGCTCAGGATCATTTCGCCAGAAGCCCCGAGTGGTACGAACCTCTTCTTGATTGTCTGTGAAAACTACAGGGTCGCGGAGTGGCCGTGACCAACCATATTCATAGTTTGCATAGACTGGGAAGCCTCCAACCCAAACTGATCCTCGTTGGAAATGTTCGTTCCGAATTGCCGGTAGGTAAGTGTATGCTCCCCTAATGGTTCATTATAGTCTAGCGCGGGTCCTTTGTGTACCGTTTTCATTCTGCACCATTCAGTCTTGGAGTATCTCCGAAGCAACCCCGTCCATGGAACTTCGCTGTCGAACTTTAATCTTATCGTAGGCATGACATAGCAAGTGGGTCGGAGACGGTTCAGAAAGACAACACGGGGGCCTCATAGGATCGCAAGAGTATCGACTCCCTTGGGAACAGATCGCTCGTTGGGCTTTGGACTGGCTGGAGGTTGTTTATGCAGCTTCTGGTTCGGAATTTCATCTAAATTCGACGGTACTCTCACCTATGGCACCAAATGGAAGGGAGCTCCATCTCCGGCTGAAGCCGAAAGAAAGTGCTCGGAAAGGGGGGTCTGAACATCCGCTAAGATTGGTCTATCTGCGGGGAGACCCAGACGAGGTATGCTCCATTAAGAGGAACTATCATCGTGGCACTCACATTGCATGTCGTCTCTGTGTCCAGGTCACTCCACGCTGGAGCGGATGAAGGTCTCTGTCCTCGATCGAGGTGCCTCTTAAACACGCCCCCTCCTCACCTCATGTCAGAAGAAAATGGGTTTATGAAGCCCGATATCTATTTCTAAATATCCAGTTAAATTTCGGTCAAAAAGGGGAATCATCTCTAGAACGATCTCTACTGCCTAGCATTAACTCAGGCTTCCGGACCGCATTTACACAGCCATTCTGGAACTCCCAAATTTCCAAAATATCTAACAATCTACTCTACCATTAACAAGTCCTTCAGCTTAAGGCGAGTAGTGGATTACTTCTTAGAAGTCAGGTATGTCCTTCCCTCGAAGCTAGATTTGACTCCCTAGATGTAAATACCCGACCATAGTGTACGACTACCTAATGGTCCAATCCTTCTTACTCTGCTTTTAGGTGGAAAGCGTTGCTCTGGCTGCAGCAAGCCAGGGAGATCGGACACAACGAATGTCCCTGCAGGGCTTGGGGATTAAACCCTTAGGCTCGCTAGGCTGCCACTGCCTGCTAAATCAGGAATCGATTCCCAAAACACAAGATTTTGACGAAACATACTCTGCAATATCGGAAGAAATCATCGCTCTGGCCACATAAGCGTCTGCGATTCTCCCTCCGGATATCCTCTCTGCTGTGTTCCGCTTTCGACCACATCTCTGAACTCAAGGATCGCTTTATTGACTTTTCATCTCAGAAGCGATCAACTCCATGCATTACACTTCCCAGTGGAAGTCTGATATAGGTTACGCTTATTTTTACTACGGGACTCTACAGCACTGGAGTGCCATCGAATATGCGAGGATTGATATACTCCCCTAGTCAAGGTGTAGGTTCAGCCAGGGCAAACCGTCTTTGAACATGCCCCCGAGACTCCAACATATATCTACGTGTATCCTTATTTTATTTTATTTTCATTTCCCTTCATCGTTGAGTTCACTAAATTGTGCTTAGAGTTTTTGCATATAAGCTAGCGGAGGTAGATACGTTGCCATAAACCGTGGGAGGCGTTCAATTGAGGCGTCCTAAGCGAAAGGGCAATTTATTGGGGATTTTTGCGACATTGCACGAAAATCTTCGGGGTGAAGTTATCCGCCCCACCTTGTGGCCTAGAAGATTTCTTCCCGCTCACTAGTACGCCAGGCTTTGTGGGTAGCCTGGGAGATCGGATAGCCAAGGCTAAGTTGTATCTTTTTCCAAGGTTTCCGGAATGTCAAATACATCGATGGATTCCCTCGGTGAGACTGTCTCATAGAGAGACAGTACTAGACGGTGATACTTTCCGAGAAGCTCTACAAAATGGGCTTAAGGACCCATCTGATTTTGGCTGAGTGTTGCTCTAGGAACACCCCTATAACGGCCCTAAAGGGCAATTTACTAGTAGACTAGTACAAATTACACCAAAATGGCCATATTTGGCCCTCAATACCCCAGGAAGGAATGGAATTCAGACTATGGTTCATATTCCAATTTTGTAGAGCTTTCCTCAAACTATAAACTGAGTTCAACCACTATTGCCCCTAAAAATTGCGGAGAGACTTGAAAACCGTCCCATTTCATTAAACATTACTGTAGGCTGTGGCATCTGAATATCATTTTAGGTTGGGGTTTGTATGCTCATATTTTAGAACTATAGTTCCTCTATAAGCTATCTCTAATAACCTTGGTGATAGCTTAACTGTAGCATGAGATATAAGGGGTTCAATGGTATCCCATTACTTTTGGCAGCTGCTGTATGTACTAAAGAGATATCCGAATCTGTGCAAAAAATCCGTAAAGCGGTTATAGTGCAGCTTGCGGCGGTTCTGCTGGAATCGGAGGATTTTCACCTTTCCACGCAATGGTGGTGATACACACAGATGCATATGGTCTTTTCGTTAATATGGTGTATAGCGGTTTCTCTTTGGGTCGAATGAGCAGAAGTTAAATGTCGCGTACGTAACGGGTGTCTAAAATGCCCCACCCCACCCATGGTCGTTTTACCTCAGTATGGGGACTTTCTATCGAGCCAAGACCGTCCGGATATCCCCATGCCTATCATCAAGATGGCGACTCAAGAATGTCCCGCGCTGGAAAAGGTTGAAGTCGCGATTCCTTGGACATGGCAATGACTTTTTTCTTCCAGATATCCACTTGAGTGCCAATTGGAGGGATTTAGCTCATTTAACATTGAGTGTTTTCCATTTATTCTCACCAAGGATTTCCAAAATACAGTGACAAGAAACTTTTCAAGCCTTCTTCAGTCGTCACCAGCATCTTCAATACATTGTGTTACCAGAGCATTGTATATTTCCTCTCCCGGAAACGTGTAACATCATATCCATACACGCAAATGGAAGACGAGCTATTCGGGTTGAGCAAAATGTTTTGCCGGTTCAAGCAGCCACTGAACCAGCGACATATTGGCGATTCTTCTCAGTCTCTAAGGTGTGGATGCACACCTTCGATTTAATAAAAGTGCTGGATCTGCCCTTCGCTCCTTTAGCAGCCTTACATGCAGAGATATGAAAGTTGTTAAATTTATAGACAAGAAAGCTCCTAGACTTCAAAAGTCAGTTCCAAAGAGTCGCCGTTTTAGTCACGGGGATCTTGCAGGTGTTTCGAATTAATACTTATGTAATGGTACCATTCTGACCGGGTGAGGCTCGAAGAACCCCTCATCTCGACAAGATGAATCGTCTGAGCCTCTCAAACCCGACCCTCAGATTCGTTCAAGTGCAAGATGCAGACTCTCGCGTTCCCCATTGGACCTACATCGTACGTAGTGACAAAGGAGAATATCAGGCTTGGGATTATGCTGAGAATCTGGAGCCTGTGACTGACTTTGACTCCTTCTTTTGGGGTAATAATATATTCCACGAATTTTTAGAGAATGGTTAAATATAGTCACTTTGCGTTATTGGCCTCATTGTTTCCTTCAATATTCAAATATACATATTGACAAGTAAAACACCCATGCTCTTACTAAACCCCACATCTTGATCTTTGGTAATTGGTGGGTAAGGACCTCAAGAGTGATCCAGGTCGTACACAACACCGGTCATACAGGTAATCAAGGTTTAAAGAGAATAAGAGGCAGATGGGTTGACTCCCACAGTAATGTATCCCCTGGAACAAAAGGCATAAATCAATAGATTGCGGGGACAGTAATGGAAATTACTTACACCACGCCCTCTGGCCAATCATCTTGGATTGACACGGTGCTTTTGAAAGGCGTTTAGTTTTGAACTTCAAAAGAGACAAAGGAACGCAGGACTCACTCAATAACAGGATAATATCCAGACTTATTAGACTTCGACCAAACGGGATCTTGTGCATTTATCGTCTGCGGGGTAGGATTGGTGTTGTAAGGTGAGGCTGAATTGATAGTTGAAGCCCATCCGTCTGTGAAATACATGCGACCATTATACGCCGAACTCGAGCTTGTGACTGAGGATTCCCCGTTCCAGTTAGGGTGTACTCGAACACCCAGGTGTACAGCGTTGCCAGGTGTAAACCCAGGGAAAATGGTGTTGATCTCAGCAATACCGACCTCGTTCGTAGGCTGAGCACCTCGCAGGAAGGTGCCGCCGTATTGTCCGAGTGCGTTGGCTAGCGGAGCAGTTTGAAGAAACAGGTTAACCATAAAACTTATTCACTTACCTCCCCAGATCTCAACGAGAGCATTCGTCATGGGTTCTGCGTTAAAGAGTATGATGATGGAGAGATAAATTTGTATGAATCTACTACTCACGACAGGTACTCATATCCATAACTCCTACATCCATGAGCAACTGGATTCCTCTAATGAACGAATTGAGTCTGAGTGATGAACAATTTGAAATTGAGACGCACTTTTGACCCTCAGTAGCATCGGAACGAACGGGCTAAGGAATAACAGAATTGGTCAGGAGTGCAACAGAATGCCTATCAATTCCGCTCACTGTTCCAGGGAGCCAAGTTTTATCTAAGGAATAATAAATGAATATACCCTATCCAAACTGAGGTAAAGTGAATTATATTACCAAGATCAATTTCTGGAGAGGCAATGCAGGTGGACTGTCGTGTGTACAACCATCGGTGACTAGCATTCACAGATCGTAGATAGGTTATAACTTACGTTCAGCATCCACCAGTAATAAGAGCGTTTACTCTGAGAGCGTTTCATCCTTCTTTCCTTGGTGAAGGCTTGGATATGTTCGGTGCAGTCACGTCGCTCCACATTTGTTGTTGGGGCAACAGTGTTTTCAACTGCTGGATACCCTAAAAATACTTTAGAACAGACTGACATAGAGTTGAAAAACATTGCCTACCAGCCACCATCGTGGCGAAGGAACCAAAGAAAATAAGAGATATGGCTTTCATGTTTATGCGGTGCAATTATCAAGGCGTGATATCTCGTTAGGGGAAACGGCTTGCGATACAAGTCCATTTTATACTCAAGTAATACATACCGTCATGTTTCTGAGAGAAAACGGTAGAATCACGGTTTCAGACGCATTCCACTTGGACTGAAAAGGTGGCAATTTCTCATGATATGGTACTTCTCATTCATATGTATCCGCGTAGTTTCACTTGTTAAAGTATGGTAAACCCGTTGGCATCATGGAAATGCACCAGCGGGACCAAGCCTAAAATATTTTGATGTTGGAGGAGGTTAGAGGAAATCATCAGATGTAATTCGGGAGATGAGAGCATGAGGGTACCATGAGTGCCGGATATGCCGAAATGCAGGGAAGAGAAGCTCATTTGACTACTCCAAATGTAAACTAAGTGAGTCTTGGACCACTGACAAATGGAATCTCTTCAAGTTGGGATACAGCAAGAAAAGTCGTCAGTACAATGAGTCCATATTCAGTTGACTTACATTGACATAAGAGAAGGCCTCGTTACACTATTTCATTCTATTAGCCAAACGGGAGAGTGGGGGAAGAAGCAACTGTCATGTGCCGCCAAGGGCCGCGATTACTCCTGTGATTATGCTAGTGGATGGCCCGTTAAAAGCTTATATCTATCTATTGCTCTTCCTGAGGAGCAAGTTGGTTCAAACCCACCGAAATATTCTTCTCATGCGAGCGCTCCGAAGACTTTGCGATATTCGTTTCCAAAGAACGACCAGAAGAAGCCACTGGAACTTTAGTTTGCGCCTCAGATCGCAAACTCCCGGAGAAAAGAACTACTACTGAAAGCCATCTGGTAATACAACATGATACCCTATAGAGGAAATGCAAACTAGATATACTAAGTGGAGGTATTGAAAATCGGCGTGAGAGATAAAGACAAACAGAAAACATGCGTGTATGAGTGTAAATGTATAAATGAGGCGAGATCCTTCCAGATGAGAAATAAACAAGCTATCTATGCGAACTGCCGGCTCGTACGCAGTTTATTCAATAGTTGATCAATCTTGTATGGTTTAATCTAAGAAAACATATGTTAATCGTAATCGCGTGCCTTGTTCAAATCGAGCGCACCAAAACGTCATCCATGCCTGCTTCACGCGCACTCTCCACCTGTCCCGCTCGTGCATTACCGGTGAGGGCATAGATGCGGTTTGGGCCCGGAATTTCACCGGCTGCTTCGAGACGGCGGATTTCACGAACAGCTGTGAGACCATCCCTATTGCAAACCATCAATTGGACAACAACGAGTCGATTAACCATAAAACGTGCATGACAGGCATTTCGCAATCCATCTAAAGGAGGGTATAAAGAATCAACGGTTAACAAACAGCCTAGGTGCAGAGAAGGGACCCACCAATATGGCATCGAATAATTGCTGTTGCTTGGCAAGCGCACGTATTTGGTCAATTGCTTGTTGACCATGGGATGCAAGACTTGTCAGATATCCAGCACCTTTGAGCTGGCGGCTGGAAAATATTAGCTACATGCACCTCACACTGTTGAAGAGATGTTTACTTTAACACGGTCTAAAATGTGAGGGATAAGTCTACAATTTGGGTTAATCGCAATGAATGCCTCTGACCTGATTGATTAGATTATCTTCGGTGATTAGAACACTATTGACATTAGTTAGGCAGTAACTCGGAAGAAATCAAGGGACATTCACTGTGGACGCGATGAAAGCATATTAGGGGGTATTGCAGGGGTCGGAAGGGTATTATCTGGGAAGACCATCCTCGTATCAGAATCGTCGGGTGTGACATCTTCAATGTCACTTCCAACGGGGCAGTTAAAGGTCTGGATATAGAAGCGGAAGGTAGCTCCTTGACCAAATATACTATCCACCTATCATCATCGAAGAACATTAATGAGATCGAATCAAGACCGAATATAGAGACGTACATCTATTCGGCCATTCATCAAATCGCAAAGCTTTCGCGAGACGAAGACTAAAAACGGTTAAGCGTTAATTGGGGAAGGAGTGAACGATGCATACGACCCAGTCCTGATCCTCCGAAAACATCATGAGAGTTGGAACCTTGCTGAAACCTGGGTGACGTCAGGAATGGACATGATTTGTTCCATTGGAGAAGGTACCTTTTAAATAATAAGTTAAGGTCATCGGGTTTCAAACCAGGGCCAGAGTCTTTAACTGCCAAGTATAAATAAATAGGAGCTGCTGGATTTTCAGGTATTTGATCCTCGTCCGGTGGTAGGCAAGTGCCTTCCTTGGGAGCGCTGAATGAGGCATCTACATCAATGCGAATCTCACGTCTATCGACACTGGTATCCTGAATAATTGTAAGTATTCTGAAATCCATAATACTCAGGTAATTTGTGGACTTACCGCGAACTTAATCGCATTTGATAACAAATTCGTTAGGACTTGACCTAAGCGTGACTTGTCGGAACGAATTCTTCGAATATTGAGCTTGCGAACTGAATCGCCGAATATCAGCTCAAGCTGTATTCGTTTCCTGCAATCTTGGTCAGAGGAAATACAACTAAAGCTAAGAGCGAACATACATCTTCAGTTCGTTACGGAAGATTGCCACTACTCTTCGAATTTCTGGAACGAGGTCGAACTCAACAGGATGAATGGAGAGAACCTGAAGTTGTATACGAGAGAGAGAGAGAACATCATTTGCAATTCGCTCTGCAGAAGATGTGAATCATTTCAGGGAAAGAGCGGATGAGTTTCATTACCTTGTGCGAGACCACACTGACAGGGGAGTCAGTTGATATTTCGAATCCCAAAAGCAAGGCTAACGTACCTGATATATCGAATCAAGCGCCTCCAGATCTTCGTCCATCATACTTAGCAAGTCGTCCGTTGGGACAAAACTTCCAGTATTGTCACGGGCTTTTCCGAGATCTTTACGAAGATTTGTCAAATTAGCTTTGACAAGATCACTGCAATTTAGAATCGCTGAGACAGGCTGCCGTAGTTCATGGGAGGTGACGTCAATGAGTAATTCTTGGGCTCTTCGCCGCTCATCCGCTTCACGACGCCTTTCTTCAGCTTCCTCCGCTCTTTTCCGTGCCGTAGCCTCGCGCTCTTGAGCGTGTAGCAATTGTGAAGCTTCGTATAGACGTTGGTCAGAGATATCCGTAATGGTGAGAAGGACACCGCCTGGTCAAAGATGAACGTCTGCATAATAAAAATGACAGACGACAAATTACCTGTAGAATTCCGTTCTCTTCCAAGAGGCACGCATTGGCCTTTGGTCCATACACCATTTGACCACCCTAAATAGTAGAATTGTCATAGGGAGGTAAAGAAGATGATAAAAATGAGTATACTGAATTCGAGGGATCCTCCATGTCGTTCCTCAATTGCTCGGCGCCACAATGCAACGACAGAGTCATAATGGTCTGGATGTACACTGAAGAGCCTTTAAGATGTGTACTGGATATTAATGCAAAATTACTGACCTATCCGTCCTGTGGGGGAGGATAAGGCGGTAGATAATCAGTAATGAGTATTCAGACATACCAACTATTCAAAGGCAGTCCCGCCCGACCAGTAAGCTCAAACCATCTAGGATTCGAGTAGATGATCCTGTTGGATGTGATCAGAATGTGAATTACAGGAGGGGGAGGGAGGATACATACGTGCCATCCGAGTTAGTTCTTGCGAAAAGATTTTAATGAATAAAATTCATATACAGGACGGACTGACAACATACCGAACAATACCAATTGGGGAATGGTCGGACAATATCTGAATTTCCCGTTGGCGTTCCCTAACACTCATTCTCAGAGCCAGCTCCAGAAAAGAAGAGGATAGTGCTCACTCAAAGCGTGCCTGTGAAAATATAAGATGTTGCTTCAAGTATTATAGGGGCTTCACTTACCTCGAGTTCAGCTCTGCGTTTACCGAGTTGCATTTGCAAGTGAACGCGCGCAACTAATTCTCGTCCTTGGAATGGCTTCGCGATATAACTGTAAGCTTATGTGAGTTCAAATTTAATGATGTAACATATGGTGAGCATACTCGTCCGCGCCGGACAACTGTCAAGACTTCATCAGAAACCGCCCATAATTATTCAAATGCGGAACGTACCAAACCATCCACTCGAGAGTCTTCGCCGGCCTTCGCGGTAAGGAAAATAACAGGTAGAAGTTCTGGAACGGAAGATAAGGTTTCCAGTTAGGATTGCGAAAAAAAAAAAAGTCTGACTTGTATCCGGTCGTGCGCGCAAAGTTCTTATTAGAGAATAACCAT
>Ga0157379_10001502_pt1 | contig 19174 bp, 17 predicted proteins | sample S25metaG_FD_121802 | JGI IMG/M metagenome (GOLD analysis project Ga0157379, IMG submission 121802) | Switchgrass rhizosphere microbial communities from Kellogg Biological Station, Michigan, USA - S2-5 metaG | ecosystem: Host-associated > Plants > Roots > Rhizosphere > Soil | place: USA... | reverse complement strand
GGGATGCGGACGCCGTCGGCGATCACGCCTGAGGCGATCACCCAGTCGCCTGGCGCAAGACCGGGCGCAAGACCGCCGGCGATGCCGATGCGTTTCTTTCCAGCCGTGGGCTGATCTTGCGCGGCGTCGGCAATTATGGCCTGCCGGACTGCCTGCGCCTGACCGTCGGCAGCGAAGACGCCAACCGCGCCGTCGTCTTGGCACTTGCCCAATTTGCAGGCCGCAAATGAAACAGCCGATGTTTGACCGCGTGGCCCTGCTCGGCATCGGCCTCATCGGCTCATCTCTGGCGCATGCGATGCGCCGTGGCCATCTCGCCGGTCACATCGTCGGCCATACCCGGCGCACGGCGACCTTGCAGCGTGCCAAGCGCGTGGGCTTCGCCGACACGCTGACCGACAGCGCGGCCAAAGCGGTCAAAGGCGCTGACCTCGTAATCCTGGCGACGCCGGTTGGCGCCTTCGCTGCCCTCGCCAAGGCGATCGGTCCGCATCTGAAGCCCGGTGCCATCGTCACCGACGTTGGATCGGTGAAGGGCGCGGTGCTCGCCGATGTGGCACCGCACATACCGAAGAACGTGCATTTCATCCCCTCCCATCCCATCGCCGGCACCGAGCGTTCGGGACCGGAGGCCGGTTTCGCCGAACTGTTCGACGGCCGTTGGTGCATCCTGACCCCGCCAAAGGGTAGCGATCGACGCGCACTCAAGACGCTCAAGACGTTTTGGGAAAAGCTCGGCAGCAAGGTCGATATAATGGACGCCAAGCATCACGATCTGGTGCTTGCGGTGACGAGCCACGTGCCGCATCTGATCGCTTACAACATCGTGGGCACGGCCGATGATCTGCGCAGCGTCACCGAAGGCGAAGTGATCAAATATTCCGCCGGCGGCTTTCGCGACTTCACGCGCATCGCGGCGTCCGATCCAACCATGTGGCGCGACGTCTTCCTCAACAACAAGGACGCCGTGCTCGAAGTGCTTGGCCGCTTCAGTGAGGATTTGAGCGCGCTGCAACGCCAGATCCGCTGGGGCGACGGCGAGGCTCTGTTCAAGCTGTTCACCCGCACGCGGGCCATCCGGCGCGGCATCGTCGACGCAGGACAGGACAGCGCCGAGGTCAACTTCGGCCGCAACGCCGCAGCCGCGAAGAAACGTCGGGCGCGCTAGACTCGGCCAGCGTGCAGGTGTTCAGTGCGCGGGCGTGCCACGGACAGGAGCATATCGATGGCCAAGAAGGCAGATAGCGGCGTCTATCGCGTAACCGAGATCGTCGGAACCAGCAAGACATCGTGGGAAGACGCGGCCAAGAACGCGGTGACCACGGCGGCAAAGTCATTGCGCGACCTGCGCATCGCGGAAATCACCAAACTCGACATGCGGATCGAGAACGGCAAGGTCGCCGCATTCCGCGCGCGCGTTTCTCTGTCATTCAAATACGAGTCGTAGGGCCTCAGTAGAGCGGTTCTTCCGTCGTGGCCGGCGTGTCGCCAACGCTGACCACGCGCTGATGAAACACGACCACTGCGCCGAGCAGTCCTGCCTCATTGCTGCCGGCTTTGGCCGCGCGCGCGAGCAGCGCGGCGGCGATGCCTTGGTTGGGGCTGGCGAGGACATGATGACGTTCGGCGCTGTCGAGCAGCGCAGCAATGCCCGCCACTTTGAAATCGAGGAGGCCCTGCACGGCATGTCTGTCGTCGAGAGATAGCGTGCCCCTGCCCATGGCGCTCAGCCGTTCCCAACTCAATTCGAGATCGGTGATGCGCAGCATGCCGCCGGCCTTGCGCCAGGCTTCCAGGGAATCCTCCCAGCGCGCCTGGGCATCACGCAAAGTGGCGAAACTGTGTGCCGGCGTAGCTGTGGCGTTCAGGCGGATTTGCGTAAGTGTCTCACCGAACGGTGACGCCAGCGCTCGCGACGGCTGCACCGCATCGGCCGCGGCGACGATGTCGATTGCGTCTCGCGAGGGATTAACGCGGGCATGCAACTCGACCTTGCCCGCGGTCAGCGCCGGCGAACCCAAACCGATCAGAACCATGTCAAAGCGTGCCAGTCCATGTGCGTCGGTGACGGCGCTGGCGTGCATCTCGCCGATCTCGAACGGCAGCGCGTGCCGCCGACCGCGCAGATCGCTCCAGGTCAGCATTTGCTTTCCAGCCGCCTCGAAGAGCATCTGTTCGCGACCATAGGTCAGTGCATGCAGCGCGAAGCTTTCGGCTCTCCAGCTCGACGGCCCATGAGGCGTGGCCACCTCCACGCGGAAATCGTGAAACACGACGTCGAGATTGAAGGGAAAGCCGGTGACGCGTTTTGAGGAAAAGAAGAGCGTTGCACCTGGCGTTGCCGGCCGACCGTTCAGCGTGTCGAGCTGGCGCGACAACGCGCTGGCCGCGATCCACCAGTTCGCACCGACCCCCAAGGCGATGGCCAGGAACAGAGCAAGCGGCGCATAGAGAAAGAACCGGCTGGAGTATTTCATGCTTCTCCTCGCCCTTCGACATCCTTCGACAAGCTCAGGATGAGGACCGAGGCTACGTCCTCATCCTGAGCTTGTCGAAGGATGGACGCAGGGCTCGATTGCATTCAAACCTGCTTGAGCGCCGCTGCCGGGAATACGATCTCGCTGACGTCGCCGAGCCTGGCCTGGCGGGCAAGTTCACTGTCGAGCTTTATCCGCCGCGCCTGGCTCAGCGACAGGCGTGGCTCCAGCCAAAGCGCCTTGACCACCAGCCGGTCGTTGACGCGTTCGGCCTTCATGTCGATGCGCCCGACGAACCGCGAGCCCTCCAGCAGGGGAAATACATAGTAACCGAACTTGCGCTTGTGCCCGGGGATGAAGATTTCGATGGCATAGTCGAAGCCGAAGATGCGCGCGAGCCGCGCGCGGTCGCGCAGCACCGGATCGAACGGCGACAATACGCGCAAGCGTGTCGTGGGCGTAGGCAGCGCATCGAGATGCGATGCGATATCGGGTCGTGCGACGGCGGCAAAGCTGCGCTTGTCGGCAGCGCCTTCCAGGGTCACATCGATCAGGTCGCCCAGTTTCTTTTGACGCTCGATCCATTTGATGGCTTCGGCGATCGAGGCATGGTCCCAAAAATCGGCGAGCATTTTCGGTGTCGCTGCACCCAGCCGATCGAGCGCCGAGCTGCAGGCCCAGTCGAGTGTGTCCCGGCGCGTTGGGCGCGCCTCGCGCAATGCCGCGGGAATGGTGCGCTCGGCCAGGTCATAAACCTTTTCAAAGCCGTCGCGTTGCAGCACCGCCAGTTCGCCGGTGCGCCAGAGATATTCGAGTGCGGCTTTCGCCGGACCCCAGCCCCACCAGGGTCCCGTGCGCCCGCCAAGGTGGGCAAAGTCGCGCGCCCGCGCGGCGCCTTTGGCGGCTATGTGATCGCGCACGGTCTTGAGCACGCGATCATCGCCGAAGCGCTCGCGCCACAGTGCAACGCGCGAACGCGCCAGTGCGAAGCGATGGTGCCAATGGGGATAGTGCGCCAGCGGGATCAGCGAGGAATCGTGCGTCCAATGTTCGAAAAGCGCCGGCGTTTTAGCCTGCAAACGTTCCAAGTGACGCGGCCGATAGGCACTGTGGCGCGCGTAAAGGATGTGGTGATGGGCGCGTTCCACGATGCGGATTGAATCAAGCTGAACATAGCCAAGCTTGCCGATCAGCGGCGCGAGCGCGGCGGCGCCGCCCGACTCGCGCACGCCGGAAAGGCCGCTGCGCGCCAGGATCAGGGCACGCGCCTTGTCGTTGGGGATCAGAAAGGCTGCACTCACGCGCCTAGCCGCAGCGCGAGTAGCCGCAAGCCAGGCACGAATCGCATCCTTCCATGCGCACGAAACTAGCCGAGCTGCAGCGCGGGCAGAAGCGTGCCGGGGCACCTTCCGCTGCGACTGCGACGGCGCGACGCTCTTCCGGTACCAGGACGGTGTCACGGGGCGCGATGAAGCCGATGGCGATCATGTGCTTTTCGATGACTTCACCGATGGCTGCCATCAAGGAGGGTACATAGCGGCCCTGGCTCCACTGGCCGCCGCGCGGATCGAAGATTGCTTTCAACTCGTCGACGACGAACGACACATCGCCGCCGCGCCGGAACACCGCCGAGATCATGCGCGTCAGCGCCACGGCCCAGGCATAGGCCTCCATGTTCTTGGAGTTGATGAAGACTTCGAAGGGCCGCCGACGGCCATCCTTTTCAACGTCGTTCACGGTGATGTAGAAGGCGTGGTCGGTGTCGAGCCATTTTATCTTGTAGGTCTGGCCAAGCAGAACCTCGGGCCGATCGAGCGGGCGCGTCATATAGACAATCACGCCGGAGGATTCTCGCGGCCTTGGCGGCGTGAACGTGGGCGCAGGCTCTTGACGTTCTTCACGCGGCTCGATGGTCGGCGCTTCGGCGGTGCGCAACACCGCACCGGTCACATCGTTCGGGCGATAGGTGGTGCAACCCTTGCAGCCCAACTCATAGGCGCTGAGATAGACGTCCTTGAAGGCGGCAAAGGAAATGCCGGCCGGTACGTTGATGGTCTTGGAGATCGAACTGTCGATGTGGCGTTGCGCCGTCGCCTGCACCGCCAGATGATCGGCCGGCGAGAGCGTCTGGGCGTTGACGAAGAAATCAGGCAGCGCCGCGTCGACGCCGAAGCGGGCGCGGAAGGCGCGATAGGCAAAGTCCTCGACGGTCTCTACGCGGCTTGAGCCGTCGGCCTGCAGCACCTTGCGCGTATAGCTGTAGGCGAAAACCGGCTCGATGCCGCTCGATACGTTACCGGCGAATAGCGAGATCGTGCCGGTCGGCGCGATCGAAGTCAGCAAGCCGTTGCGCATGCCGTTCTTGGCAATCGTCGCGCGCACATGCTGCGGCAGGCGCAAGGTGAAGGGCCGCGCCAGGAACTCGCGCGCGTCAAACAGTGGGAACGAGCCCTTCTCGCCGGCGATTGCGGCGGAAGCGAGATAGGCCGCATCGCTGATGGTGGACAGCCAGCTGTCGATCAGCGCCACGCTCTCGGTCGAGCCATAGCGGGTGCGGCAGAAAATCAGTGCGTCGGCGAGGCCGGTGACACCGAGCCCGATGCGTCGCTTGGCGATGGCTTCGGTACGCTGCGCCGGCACCGGGAAACGCGACACGTCGATGACATTGTCCAGCAGGCGCACGGCCGTGCCGGTCAGTGCCGCCAGTTCGTCGAGATCGATGTGTGCCGCGTCGTCGAAAGGATGCTTGACGAGCCGGGCAAGATTGAGCGAACCCAACAGGCACGCGCCATAAGGCGGCAGCGGCTGTTCGCCGCAATTGTGCGCCCAAAGTCCGTTGGCATCGAAGGCATGCAATCCGGGGATGGCCGCATCGAAGACTTCGGCTTCTCCGGCTGGCACGATCTTCTCGACGGTGGCGCAAAACCGTTCGCGATTGAGTGCGCGGCGATAGTTCGCAAGCGCGATCGAGAGCCGTTGCGCCTTGGCGGTGTTGGCGAAGCCGACGCGTTCGGCATAGACCGCGATATTGTCGCCTGCGATCACCAGTTCGTGCTGGGCGCGGATGGCGTAGTCCTTGCTGGCGCCTTGACCGTCGGGCAGTGCCTTGAACCCGGCGACCCGCCGTTCCTGGTAGAGCGAACTGGCGATGCCGAGCCTGAGCAGCATGCGCTGCGCCGCGCGCAATGTTTCAAGGTTGCTCTGCGCCAGGCGAATGCCGACGCCCTTGCGCTGATCGCCCTGTACGCTGCCGTCGCTGTCGAACAGGCCACGCAGCAGCCCGGAATGGAAGGCGCTCGAGCGCCGTTCCATCGCAACGGTGATTTCTTTGCGACCGGGCGCCATGCCGTGCGCCAGCGCAAGGCGTTTCACGGCCGCAAGCGTGAGGCGGAACTCGCCGCGACCGGCAACTTCGACCCAACCGGTAAAATCGGCACGCCGTGGCAGATGTGCTGCCGCCTGCAATGCATTTGCCATGATGCCGCGTACCCCGGGCCGCTCGTCCGCACCATTCGCCACGCGTGCACCAGGCCACACCGAAAGTACCGCTTTGTCCTGCTTCAGGACGCCGTCACCGAGCAACAGACCGAGCAGGTAACCGTCCGCGTCGTCATTTAGAGCGTTGTCCTCTTCGCCCCATCGCGGTGCGTCGCGATGATCATGAATCAGGATGTCGTCGCCGGGAGCGAGTTTGCCCGCTTCGATCCACTCCCAGGTAATTTTTGATCCGGTGCGCGATATCGCGCGTCGCAGGCGATGGTCGGGTGTGAGGCGCAGGCGATAACCTTCACGGGTGACAAGTTCTACGATGGGTTTCTTGCCGGTGGAGAAGAAGCCGCGCGCGTCGCTCGCCCAGGCTCGACCATCGGCCAGCGTCACGAATGCCGCACCTGTCAACTCCCTGACCTGTCTCGGACCTTCGTTCGTCGCGATCCAGGTATCGGCTGTAACGCAAGGATTGGTGGCGCGGATGGTTTCGCAATAGCCGAGATTATTTTCTTCATTGATGCGATCGATGAAGATGACGCCGGGCTCAGCCGTCTCATAATTCGCGCGCATGATGCGGTCCCACAGCTCGCGCGCCTTCACGGTGCGCATGACCGTGCCGTCGAATTTCAATTCCCAGGGCGCGTCGGCTTTCATGGCGTCCATGAAGGCATCGCTTACAAGCACCGACAGGTTGAAGTTGGTCAGCCGGCCGCGCTCACGCTTCGCGTCGACGAAAGACTCGATGTCGGGATGATCGCAGGTGAGCGTCGCCATCATGGCGCCGCGTCGCGCACCCGCACTCATGATGGTGCGGCACATCGCGTCCCACACTTCCATGAACGAGACGGGACCGGATGCGTCCGCGCCAACGCCTTTCACCGGCGCGCCTTTGGGGCGTAGCGTGGAGAAGTCGTAGCCGATGCCGCCGCCCTGCTGCAGCGTCAGCGCCGCTTCGCGCAGATGCGAAAAGATGCCGTCCATCGAATCATCGATGGTGCCCATGACGAAGCAATTAAAGAGCGTCACGCTGCGGTCGGTGCCGGCACCGGCGAGGATTCGTCCCGCCGGCAGAAAGCGATAGCCAGTCAGCGCACGGGCGAATTCGAAGGCGCGCGCAGCGCGTTCTGGCGCGGCTTCGGGGGCGGCGGCGGCCAGCGCCACGCGCGCCCAGGTCTGGGCGACATCGACGTCAACCGGCACGCCATCGGGCTGTTTCAGCCGGTACTTCATGTCCCAGATTTGGCGGGAAATATCGCTCATGGCCTCGGTCTCAGGACCCGCCCGCGGCGGGTGAATGAGCTAACGCCGACAAGCGTTAATGTCAAGAAAAGTTCTCGTTTTGTTCTAGAGAATAGAGTAGGCGCGCAATGCAAATGCTCTACCGCCGAAGGCTAAGCCAGAATCGCTTCACCCTCGATTTCGACCTTGGCGTTGGGATCGATCAGCGCGGAAATCTGCACCAGCGTCATGGCGGGAAAGTGCGGCCCGAGAGTTTCTCGCCATGCCGCGCCGATCGCGGCGCCGGCACTGTTGAATTCCGCGATGCTCGTCACATAGGCACGCAGCATGACGAGGTTTGCCGGTTCACCGCCGGCGGCGCGCACCACTGTCACGAGGTTTGCGAGGGCCAGGCGCCATTGCGCTCCCATATCGGCAGTAGCCGCGACAAGGGACTGGCCCGGTTCGCGGCCCAATTGTCCGGCGATACGCACGCTGCGCGTGCCTTTGGCAACCACGGCGTGTGAGAAACCGCGCGGTCGTGTCCAGCCCTCCGGCAGGACAGCTTGGTAGGCGATATCGGACACGGTCATCTCCATGGCGGCACGTCCGAGCAGTGTGGCGCGCCGATGATCAATGTCAATTTGCCGCGAGCTGCGCGCGGCCCTCGGCGAGCAATTTTGCCGTCGCGCTTTCTATGGCGGTCTCCAACCGTGGCATGAATTCGCGTCGCGGCAGGCCGGGTGGAATGGGGGCGAGAAACTCGATCACGATGCAGCCTTTCTTCTTCACAAATCCCATCGGGCCCGTCCAAAACAAACCCGAATTCAGCGCCACGGGATAGCAGGGCACGTCGAGCTGGCCATAGAGCCCGGCAACGCCGGGCTTGTAGTCGGCCGGTGCGCCGGGTTTCTTGCGCGTGCCTTCGGGAAAAATCGCGATGCTGCGGCCGGCCGAAAGTTCGGCACGCGCCGCCGCCGCCATGGCCCGCAGCGCGCTGGCATGGCCGTCGCGATCGATTGCGATCATCCGCGCCTTGGCGAGATACCAGCCATAGAACGGAATTCGCTGCAGATCGCGCTTGAGCACGATCGCCGGATCGTCGAGCAGGATGTAGACCGCCATTGTGTCCCACATGCTCATATGCTTGACGGCGACGATCACGCCGTTCGGCGGTCGGTCCCCGCGCACCTCAAACCGCGTGCCCGCAAAAACGCGCAGGCCCCAAAAGCTGAGCCGCGACCAGGTGCGTCCCAGCCACACGGCGAGACTGCGCGACATGAAAAGACCCGGCAGGAACAGAATCGACAGCACCGCGCTCATCAGCGCGAACCAGACAAAGAAGATCGCGGAGCGAAGGAGTGTCATGCGCGCGGCTGGCGTCAGGACGTAGCGGCAGGCTTGGCGCCATCGTCGCGATGGTCAACCGCGGTCATGACGAAGCTGGCGACATATTTCAGATACTCGTTGTGCAGCAAATGCAGCGTACCGGGCCGCCACCAGCTCGACATGTCGACTCCGTTCGGTTCGACCGGGTAGGACACCAGGCGCACGCCTGGCATCAAGCTGTGAAACAGCCGGAGGCTTCGCGGCATGTGATAGCTGGCGGTGACGACAATCAGGCTCTTGTAGTGATGGCGCGCCGTCCAGTCGGCGGTTTCGACGGCGTTGCCATAGGTGTCCTCGGCGTCGTATCCGATGTCGGCGCAGCACGCAAAACGCCGGCCGCCCTCCGAGAGGCGCCGCAGATCTTCCTTTGTCGAAGTCTTGTTTACGCCTGAGATCAGTAGCCGCTTGCCTGTGCCATGCTCGAACAGCGCGACCGCTGTGTCCAATCGAGCCCCGCCTCCGGTGAGCGCCACAATCGCATCTGCTTTGGGTGTCGTGCGTGGTCGCTCGGGCAGAGTGGCGACGAATAGCAGAAAGCCCGCGACATAGAGTGCGAGCACGCCGGCGATGACTTTTAGAAGCTTCACGAGATTCGAGCCTCCACCGCGTGAAGCTTACAAGAAATCAGGGCAAAAGCGGGACTGTGGTCGAGAAACCACGGAAATCACCTCAGTCATTAGTAAATTCGGCGCACCACCGACAGCACGGAAAGCCGTGCTGTGGCCCAGGCGATGAGCGCCGCGGCCAGAGGCACCGCCGCAAACCAGGCCACTTCGCTGAATCTGAGCGCGATAGGCGGCAGGAACGGCACCGCTTCGACGCCGACAAATTCCAGTCCTTTGGCGGTGAGAAACAGCAGGGCCGCGAGCAGCGTGCCCAACGCGCTCGCACCGAATGTCGCCAGCGCATAGTGACGTTCGAAACCGCTGGCGATGAACCCGGCGCGGGCGCCCATCTGATGCAGCAGCGCCACCATTTCGTGATGCGCGGCAAGTCCGGCGCGTGTCGCGAAGGTCACGGTCGCCGCTGTCGCCACGGCGATCAGGATCAAGATGCCATAAGCGGTCCAGCTGATGGTGCTCGCCAGGCCCTTGAGCCGCGCCAGCCAGCGGCTGTGATCATCCAATTGGGAATCCGGTGCTGCCTGGCGCAAGCGCGCCGCAAGCGCGGCAAGATCGACATGGGCGCCCGGCGTCACCACCACATCGATCATCTGCGGCAGCGGCAATTCGGCCACAAGCGAACCCTTGCCGAGCCAGGGTTCGACCAGGCTTTGCATTTCGTCTTCCGACAATGTGCTCGCATGCGCAATGCCGGGCGTGGACCGCACCAGGTGGAGCGCCACTTCGGTCTGGCGGGCCAATTCGCGCGCGGCATCACCGTGCGCCGGCACCAGAATTTGCACTGTCAGCCGGTCCGCCAGCCCGGCGCGCCAGCCGAGCGAAGCGCGCTCGGCGAGCAGCGATGCTCCGAGCGCCAGGGCCGCCAGAAACGCCATGATGCCGATCACGACATCGAGGGGAGCTGCGCCTTTCTCACGTGGCAGGAACCGGGCTTGCGGGCGGTTCATGCGCGCGTCGCCGAACGCAGCTCGACCAACCGGCCATCGACGAGCCGCATCTCGCGTGCCTTGGTGCTTTCGATCAGCGCACGGTCATGCGTCGCGATCAGCACAGTCGTGCCGAGCCGATTCAATTCGGCGAACAGCCGGATCAGCCGCGCGCCGATTTCGGGATCGACATTGCCCGTCGGTTCGTCGGCAATCAGCAGATCGGGACGTGCGACGACCGCACGTGCAATCGCGATGCGCTGCTGCTCGCCGCCGGAAAGCGTTGGTGGCCGCGCCTGCATGCGATCGCCAAGCCCGACCCAGGACAGGAGCTCTTCGACGTCGGGCTCATAATCGCCTTCGTGGCGGCCGGCCAGGCGCAACGGCAGCGCGACGTTGTCGAAGGCCGAGAGGTGGTCGAGCAGGCGGAAATCCTGGAACACGACGCCGATCCGACGCCGGATGGCGGGAAAGTCCTTGCGCCGGGTTGTCGCCATGTCGTTGCCGAACAGCGTGATCAATCCGCGCGACGGCGGTTCGGCGACATAGATGAGCTTCAGCAGCGTGGTCTTGCCGGCACCTGAAAGTCCGGTCAGAAAGGTGAACGAGCCTGCCTCCAGAACGAAGGTGACATCGCGCAGGACCTCAGGTCCCGCAGCGTAGCGCATGCCGACATTTTCGAAGCGAACCATGGAGTTGGACCATAAAGCGCGAATCGGCCAACTGGAAACCGGCTGGCCGCGTTAGTTTGCGCGTCGCTTCAAAACCCTGCCTGCAGGTCGCCTTGCGAGGCATTCAAGCTTAAAGCTATTTTTCCTTTGTTCTGAGAATCTTGCCGACATGATCCTGACCTGCCCGCAATGCGCGACTCGTTACCAGGTGGATGGGGCGAAATTCCCTGCCGCCGGGCGCAATGTGCGTTGCGCCAAATGCGGCAATGTCTGGCATCAGTTGGGACCGGTGCCGGAACCAGACCCCGAAGCCGAACTGATGGTCGAGGAGCCACCCGCACGGCGCCAGCCCGAGCCCGAGCCGGAGCCGTCCTACGAGGCGGCGCCCGCAGAGCCGCGGGCCCATTCCTTCGTGCCGACAGGCAGTGCCGTCGAAGTGGCGGAGGTGGCTGCTCCGCCCCGGGCGCGGACCCCGTGGCTGCGGCGGATTGCGCTCGGCATCGGCTGGTTGGTGCTCATCGGTTTGGTGACCGCTGTCGTCTGGGCGGCCATCAATTTCCGCGAGAAAGTGGTTTTCTATGTACCCAAGGCCACATCGTTCTACGTTGCTGCAGGCTTGCCGGTCAGTCCGCGCACCATGGATTTGACTGACGTCGCCTACCATCAAACGATCGAGGACGGCCAGCGTGTGCTCACCGTCACGAGCCGGATCGTCAACCGCGGCACGCATGAGTTATCGGTACCGCCAGTGCGGATCACTCTGTTCGATGTGGACAAGCGAACGCTATCTTCCGGAACCTTCGTTGCCCCGGTTCTGTCGCTGAAGTCTGGCGCGGATTCACGCTTCAGTGCCCGGATAGCCAATCCGCCTCTGGACATGAAAAGTCTTGAAGTTCGTTTCGCCCGGGCGGGCGAGTGAGCGCGCCGGACATTCTGTTCGGTGAAGGGGAGATTGCGGCGCGCGTTGCCGTTTTGGCGCAGCAGATTGCGGCGGCGCCGCACCCGCCGGAACTCATGGTCGGAATACTCATCGGCGCGTTCGTCTTTGCGGCCGATCTGGGACGCGCGCTGGCCCGCACAGGTCTGCCGTTGGGAATCGAATTTCTCTGGTTGCGCCGCTACGGAGATGCGCGCCAGGGCAGCGCCGTGAAAATCTTGGTCGGAGCCAGCGAACGCGTTCGCAACCGACGCGTATTGCTGGTCGACGGCGTGCTCGATCACGGAACCACGCTTGGCGCGGCCAAGGCTCTGCTCGACGAAGCCGGCGCCAGCGCGATTGCAACGGCGGTGGTGGTCGACAAGCAGCGTTCGGGTGCCAGACTCGCCGCGGACTACGCCGCGTTCAGCGGCGTGCGCGATTTTGTTATTGGATACGGCATGGACGATGCAGGCCAAGGCCGTGGGCTACCGCATATCGCGCGCGTCAATCCCGGCTCCGCGTAAAACCGCACACAGCTCAAAACTGCTTCAGCAACCGGTCGATATAGTCCAGCTCCTGTTGCGGGCGGCCGCGTTCGGCAGCGCGCCGGCGCAATTCTGTCAGAATGTCGCGGGCCCGCTGCAATTCTGATTGCGTCGGGATTTTCACGTTTCCGCCGAACGGCGAACCGTTGACGCCTTGCTGGCGGCCCAACGGATCCTGACCCGCACCGTTACCCTGACCTTGCTGCATCTGCTTCAACAAGCGGTTAGCCAGATCGACCGCGGCGCTGCGCATGGCGTCAAGCGCATTTCGCTGGTCGGCGCTGGAGTTGGGCAGATCATTGGCACCAAGATCGCGCTCGGATTGGCCCATGGAGCGGCCGGCGCGGTCGAGATCACTGGGCGCGGGTATCTTCTGCTCGCCCAGCCCTTTCAAGATGTCGCCAAGTTTTTTCTGGATATCGCCCTGTTCGCTCTGCAAATCCTTGGGCTTGACCGGTCCGCCCTGCTGACCGCGAAACGTCTTGTCGAGCAGGCCGCGCTGCTTGCCCATCAGATCGCCAAGGCCCTGGATGGCATTGTGCAGCGCCTTGTTCTGCGGTGTGTCGGCAAGCCCGCCGCCGCCGGCACCGTTGGTCAGCCGCAGATTCTCGAGCAGGCTCTGCAGCAACGCCAGCAACTGCTGGGCGCGCGCGCGATCGCCGGATTGGGCAAGCTGTTGGATCGCCTTGAGCAGGGCCTGCAGATCGGCCTGGCTCAGCACCTTGGTATCCGGCGACAGTGCACCGCCACCTTCGGACGGATTGGCTGCCAGCGCCTGCATGTAGCGCTGCATGGCCTCGTTGTAGCGCCGCAGCAGTTCGTCGATCACCTCCTGCGGCGCGCCTTGTGCAAGTGCTTGCGCCAACATCGCCTGCAGGCGGCGCAATTCTTCTGCCGCCGAGAGCAGGCCGCCGCGTTCGATGGCGACCGCGATCTGCCACAAGAGGTTCTTCACATGCTCGACTTCCTCGCCATGCTTGGCCGCAGCCAGTGCCCAGCGCGCCGCCCGAATGCCGGTATAGGCACCCAGATCGTTGGCGAGGAAAATCTGCGGTGCGATCGTCAAGGCATCGAGGACACGCACCACGCGGCTGCGCTCCGGTGCCGTGGTGCTGGTCGCGAGATTCTGGCGCTGTTCGAGCAGCGCGCGCGACAACGCGTTGGTGAAGACGCGCGCGGGCAGCCTGTACTGCACCGGCTTGGTCGTGGCGAAGTTCCCGGCGCCGTCGCTCGCCTGCAGCATGATGTCGACATTGAGCCCGGCATACGGATGAGCGGTCAGGTCGCGGAAGGTGGTCTGTGCGACCGTCTTGTCGGATGCGCCGGAGAGCGGCAGCTCGACGACGAGCGGTGCACCATGCCGGCCATGCGGCTTGATGATCGCGCGCACGGCGGTAATGCCGTAGTCATCGCTCGCCTTGAAGGACAGCTTGAGCGCGGCATGTTCGGTTTTGCCTGGCGGCGCGGTGAAGGCGATCGTGGGCGGCTGGTCGGCGAGGGCAACAATTCGCCAATTGCCGATGGCGCGTCCGCCGCTGCGCACTAAGACATGCGCGCTCTCTGTGACCCGCCAAGTGGCGGCATATTCGCCATGTGCGCCGGCAAAACTGTTATCGGGCTCGGTCAGCGAATTCAGCGATAGCCCGGGCGGATGACCCGCGCCATGCACGCGCAGATTGAGGGTCGAACCAGCCGGCACGGCGAGTTTCATTCCGGGCGTGAGATAGACCGGCGCCAGACCGGTATAGGGCGGCGGATCGACCCAGGCATCGACGGTTGCCACCGCGCCGCCCGCGGAATCGCTCACACCTGTCCACAATCTGCGGCCCCAATCGGGACCGGCAACGACTATCGCCGCGCCGAGCAGCAGCAGCACGATAAAGCGCAGTGCTCTAGGATCGCGCTGCGCCAATAAAGGTGCCGGCCACGCAAGCCGGAACTTGCCGATGCCAGCTAGGCGCTGCTCGAGATGCAGGCGCCACAACTCCTCGGCCCAACCATCGCCGAGGCCAACGGCCATCGTGTCGTTCGCTTCGGAAATCGGCCGGTGCATCAAGCCGCTGCTGCGCTCGAGCCGTCGGGCGCCCTGCAGCCAGTCTGGTAGCTGCACGTGACGCAGGCCGAAGAAGAGCGTCAGGCCGATCAGGGTGATCGTCGCTGCCAGGATCAGCGCATGCACCGCCCAGGGCAACGTCGCGAAGAGGTCGAATAGAGAAGCGGCGATGAACAGTCCGGCAATACCGCTTGCCGGCCACAAAGCCGGCCATACACGCTCCCACAGCAGCGCAGCGCGCGACAGTGCGACGTAGCGCGCGGTCTGATCAGCCCGCGAGCCAGTCTGGAATTCGCTCGGTCCCAAAAAGCGCGTCATCATCCATGCGTGGCCGCACCACGCTCCACAATTCGCCCTTCACGAGCACTTCGGGCGCGGGCGGGCGCGCATTGTATGCCGAAGCCATCACCGCGCCATAGGCACCCGCGGTCAGGATGGCCACGAGTTCACCGGCTTTCAACTCGGGCAAGTCGCGGTCGGCCGCGAAACTATCCGATGTTTCGCATACCGGACCTACGACGTCATAACGCTGTCTCGCGGTTGCCGGCGACGGTTCGTTGACGCGCACAATCTCGTGATGGGAATCGTAAAGGGCGGGGCGGATGAGATCGTTCATGCCGGCGTCGACGATGGCAAACGTCTTGTGCTCGCCTTGCTTGATATAGAGCACGCGCGTGATGAGTATCCCGGCATTGGCCGCTATCAGCCGGCCAGGCTCCAGGATCAGCCGGCAGCCGAGTGTCTGCGTCACCCGGCTCGCCATTTTTCCATAGGCGGAGGGATCGGGCGGCGGCTCGTTGTTCTCGACATAGGGCACGCCCAGTCCGCCACCCAGATCAAGCCGCTCGATGGCGTGGCCGTCGGCGCGCAACTGCGCCGCGAGTTCCACGACCTTGCCGAAAGCCTGTTCGAAGGGTTCGAGTTCGACGATCTGGCTGCCGATATGCACATCGATGCCCACGATGCGCACGCCTGTGAGTTTGGCGGCAAGTGCATAGGCACTGCGTGCTCGGCGCCATGGGATGCCGAACTTGGTTTCGGCGGTGCCGGTGGTGATTTTCGCATGCGTCCGCGCGTCGACATCGGGATTGACGCGGATGGTGATGGGCGCCACGACGCCCATGGCGCTTGCGACTTCGTGCAACGCGGCAAGCTCGGCCTCGCTCTCGACGTTGAATTGGTAGATGCCGGCCTCAAGCGCCAGCTTCATCTCCGCCCGGCTCTTGCCGACACCAGAAAAAACGATGTGCTCGGCAAGGACGCCAGCCTCGAGCGCCTTCTTGAGTTCACCGCCCGAGACCACGTCGGCGCCCGCACCCTGCCGGGCCAACGTTTTCAGCACCGCGATATTGCCGTTCGCCTTGACCGAATAGGCGATCAGGCTGTCCTTCGGAAAGGCCTGCGCGAACACGCGGTAGTGCCGCTCGAGTGTCGCGGTCGAATAGCAATAGAAGGGCGTGCCGACCTTTTCCGCCAGCATGTGGAGATCGACTTGCTCGGCATGGAGCACGCCGTCGGAATAGGCGAAGTGATTCATCGCTCCTGCTGCTGTGGCGGCTTGGAGGGGTCCTTCTCGCCTTTGGGCGACGGCTTGCCGTCGGGCAGGACAAGGTCGTTCTTCACACCGCAACTCGAAACGGCGAAGGCGAGCATCAATATGAGCGCCACTCTTGCTCCAGACGATCCTCTGCCCGCCGTCATCGCCCGCTTTATGCGGGCGATCCAACTGTCTATCTCCGCGATTAGACAATGGGTTGCCCGGACGAGCCGGGCAATGACGGAGGTGGAGGGAGTGGGACGTGGTTTTGCTTGAGCGCTCATTTCAATTTTTCTTTCCAGAAGCGCAGCTGTTCGCGCACGCGCTCAGGGGCGGTGCCGCCATAGCTCATGCGCGCCTTCACCGAAGCCTCGAGCGGCAGGACGGTAAATACGTCGTTGGTAATGCCTGGCTCGATCGCCTGCATCTCGGCAAGCGGCAGGTTGTCGAGCGCCAGGCGCAGCACTTCCGCGCGCTTGACAATCGCTCCAGCAATGTGGTGCGCGTCGCGAAATGGCTTCTTCAGAACCCGCACCATCCAGTCGGCAAGATCGGTCGCGGTCGGATAGCCGGCTTCGGCGGCCCTACGCATCGCCACGGCGTCGACCTTGAGGTCGGCCAGCATCGCTGTCATGGCGGCCAGCGACAGTTCAAGGGTGTCGGCGGCATCGAAGATGGCCTCCTTGTCCTCTTGCAAATCGCTGCCATAGGCCAGCGCCAGGCCTTTCACGACGGTTGCGAGCGTCACGAAGTCGCCCAGCACGCGCCCGGTTTTGCCGCGCACCAGCTCGGCCGCATCGGGGTTGCGCTTTTGCGGCATGATCGACGAGCCAGTGGTGAAGGCATCGGAGAGGCTGACGAAGGCGAAGGCGGGGCTCGTCCACTGCACGATTTCGCCGGCCAACCGCGACAGGTGCGTCGCCGCGATGGTGGCGGCGGCAAGATATTCGAGCGCGAAGTCGCGCGCCGAAACGGCATCGAGCGAATTGCGCATCGGCCGCGTGAAGCCCAGCGCCTTCGCCGTCACGTCACGATCGATGGGAAAGGGCGTGCCGGCCAGCGCCGCGGCGCCGAGCGGCGATTCGTTCAAGCGCTTGCTGGCATCGGCGAAACGGCCGCGGTCGCGGTAGAGCATCTCGACATAGGCGAGGCAGTGATGTCCGAACGTGATGGGCTGGGCTGGCTGCATATGGGTGTAGCCTGGCATGATGGTCGCATAATGCGTCTCGGCCTGGACGTGCAGGGCACGTTGCAGTTCTTCCAGCCCCTTGTCGGCGCGCTCGCAAGCCTCGCGCAGCCACAGCCTGAGATCGGTGACCACCTGGTCGTTGCGCGAGCGCGCGGTGTGCAGCCGCCCGGCCGCGTCGCCAATCTGTTCCTTGAGCCGCGACTCGATATTGAGATGGATATCTTCGAGCGCGCGGCTGAAGGCGAATGTGCCATTGGCGATTTCGCGTTCGATCGCATCGAGACCCTTGATGATCGCCTCGCAGTCAAATTGCGAGATGATCTGCTGTACGGCGAGCATGCGGGCATGGGCGCGGCTTGCGGCAATATCTTGCACCGCCAGCCGTTTGTCGAAATCGATGGAGGGCGTTATGACCTCCATGATTGCTGCGGGGCCGCCGGCGAAGCGGCCGCCCCACATTTTGTTCGTAACCATGAGACGCCCGTGACGCTTTCTCGTTGGCACTACATTGTAATAGGGGCCGCACTCCTGTGTGTAGCGGCGCTTGCAGTTCTATATGGGATGGTGGGCCGCACTGTCCACGCGGGCCCGCCCGCGTCCCTGTCCCCGTTTGTTGCCGGCAAGGCACCAAGTGCCGTTCCCACCGTCGCTTTCAGCGATGCCCACGGCAACCGCATTTCGCTGTCGCAGCTGAAGGGCCGCTACATCCTGCTCAATCTGTGGGCGACGTGGTGCGCACCTTGCGTGCGCGAGCTGCCGGCGCTCGCACGGCTCCAGGGTGCGGCGGGAAGTGCGCGCTTTGAGGTGATTGCCGTCGATGTCGGGCGCGGCACCGCGTCCGACGCGCGCGCTTTTCTGGATGAGCATGGCGCGAAGGGGCTGGCGACCTACGTCGATGCCAACTTGGCACTGCTGCGCGCGTTCGGCGCCTACGGTCTGCCGCTCACGGTGCTGATCGACCCCAGCGGCCGCGAAATCGCGCGCGCCAGCGGCCCTGCCGCCTGGGATTCGGCCGAGTCGGTGGCATATTTCCGGGCGTTGGTCGCCGACAAACCCTTGTGATTGATGGATCGTCGCCTGAGTGTCGTGGTTTCGCGATGGAGTAGAACAGAGCAACTCACAGTCTCCAAGCCGACCTCACCATGGGCGGGCTTGACCCGCCCATCTAGTCGGCGCGCGTCGGTGCAAAAAACGTCGTTTGATTGCTGGGTGGCCGGGTCAAGCCCGGCCATGAAGAAGTTGAGGCAAGAAACCGATCTACAAACTAGCCGCCTCGCGCCGCGTCATATTCTTCCCACATCGCGCTGCAGTCGATGAGGGCGCGCTCACGCATGGCGCGGTCGATCGCCATGACCGTGAGGCCTGCTTCCAGCGAGTCGTGCGCCGTGACCGGAAAGGTCGCGCGCCCTTCGCGCGCGGCGAGTAGGTCAAGAGCCATCGCCTGATCGGCGCCGTTGTGATTGTCGTCGGTGCGATAGGCATAGTCGACGCGTTCGGGCTTCTTCTTGTCCATCGCGCGGCGCACCATCAGCTTGTTGCGCACGAGATCGGCAATCAGCGTGCCTTCGGTGCCGGCGATATACCAGCGCCGCTCGCCGAGGCTGACATGACTGTTGGAATGGAAGGACAGCTGCACGCCATTGGCATATTCGACGAGCGCGGTCTGGTGATCGGCGACGTCCATGTCGGAATGGAACGCGTCATTGGCCCCGGCCCAGCCGGCGTCGCGCATGGCATAGGCCGGCGAGCCGTCGCTGTAGGTGCGCGCTGCGTCGGCACGGCCGGAATGGAAAATCCGCCGCCCGCCAAAGCTCGCGACATATTTGGGCCGCGCCCCGGTCAACCGCGCGAAGATATCGAAATCGTGGCAGACCTTGTCGAGGAAGTAGGAGCCGCCCCAGGCCTCCTTGCGCCGCCAGTTGCGCGCCAGATAGCCGCCGTGCTCGGGCGGCAAATGCTCGGTCGCATCCAGCGACACAAGCTCGCCGAGTTCACCGCTGTCGAGGCGCTTGATGGTCTCGCGCACGATTGGCATCGAGCGCATCACGAGGCCGATATAAAGCGGCGGGATATTCTTCGTCGCTAGACGACGCGCGAGCGCGAAACTTTCCGCTTCGGTGCGCACGATCGGTTTCTCG
>Ga0157379_10001500_pt1 | contig 19227 bp, 19 predicted proteins | sample S25metaG_FD_121802 | JGI IMG/M metagenome (GOLD analysis project Ga0157379, IMG submission 121802) | Switchgrass rhizosphere microbial communities from Kellogg Biological Station, Michigan, USA - S2-5 metaG | ecosystem: Host-associated > Plants > Roots > Rhizosphere > Soil | place: USA... | reverse complement strand
CCCGGCGCGGTGAACACCTATTCCATCGAAGCCATGATGCAGGACGGCAAGGCGCTGCAGGCCGGCACCTCGCACTTCCTGGGAACGCATTTCGCCGAAGCCCAGAATATCCGCTTCCAGAACGATGCCGCCGGCATGGAATTCTGCAACACCACCAGCTGGGGCGTTTCCACCCGCCTGATCGGCGGCGTGATCATGACTCATGGCGATGACGACGGCCTGCGCCTGCCCCCGGCCATCGCGCCCCGCCAGATCGTGGTGGTGCCCATGCTGCGCGACAAGCCGGAGGATGCCGAGGTCCTGAAATATTGCGAGGAGCTGGTGGCGATGCTCAACAAAGAGCGCGCCTTCGGCCAGCCTGTGCGTGCCTATGTCGACATCAAGAAGACCAAGTCGGCCGAGAAGCGCTGGAACTGGGTGCGCCGCGGCGCGCCGCTGATCCTGGAGATCGGTCCACGCGACGCCGCGGGCGGCCAAGTCACGTATATGCGGCGGGACAATCTGCGCGACGGCGATAAGGTCAAATCGATTGCCAAGCCGCGCCAGGATTTCCTGGAGATGGCGGTGCAGCTCCTGGCCGAGATCCAGGCCGGCCTCTATGCCGAAGCCAAGGCGCGGCTGGACGGCAACATCAAGAGCGGCGTCACCGACTGGAAGGGCGTGGAGGAGTATTACGCCGGCGGCGATGAAGAGTTCAAAGGCTGGCTGAAAGTGTCCTGGTCAAAACCGGCGGGCGCGGAACTGGAAGCGGTGGACCAGAAATTGAAAGGTTTGAAACTGACGATCCGCAATGCGCCGTTGCAGCAACCGGAAAATTTTGCGACCTGCCTGTTCACAGGCCGTGCGGGCGTGGAAGAGATTCTGATCGGGCGGGCGTATTAGAAGCGGCTGAAGGCTTCGAAGATCACAAAGGCGGCGGTGGCGATGCTGAACAGCGGCATCATGACCGAACGCTTGATCGAACGCCTGCGCGGGTGGAAAATCCACTTTTTGGGATAAACCGGTTCGTCGTCGTAGAGCGTCCAACTGTCCTGAAACATCGTCACGTCCCCATCCAATTTCCAGGATGGTAGGGGCGATGCGGTTACCGGCCCTTTAAGGTCAGGCCCGAAATTTCGAGGAACTCGCGCTAATGCACAGCCGCGCAAGGCGGCGGGTTGAGCAGCGGTTCCAGCTTCCTGCCGTCCAGGCTGACATAGGTGCTGTCCCCTCCGGCAGCCTGCGGGTTCGCGGCCGAAGAGCGCCCGCGGCGGCCGTCTGTGGGCGGAGCATTTCTCAAGGGGATGGCGATGGCGTCCGGAACTGGGACAGGACGGGCGGCCACATCGGCGGGGACCACCGCCTGGCCATTGGAATCGGTGCCGGCGGCATAGTCCAGCCCGGCGGCACAGGGTGCGGTGGGGCCGGAATCGAGTAGGGGATCGGGTCTGGAGGGCTGGGTGATCGCGCCGGCCCAGGCGGGCTGAAGGGCGAAAGCAAGCAACGTGACAAGGGTCAGTTTGGTTCCTGCGCGCGCGACATTAAATTGCCGATGTTGCACTGCAATATGTCCAATTATTTCGTGACTCCGCTTCCAAAGCACTATATCAACCAAACCCATAAAAGAACGTGACCGCATCAGAACGGCCAAGTTCGGGGAGAAAATTCAAAGGCCGGAGCGCGCCGCTCCGGCCTTTCTGTTTTTGGGCTTCAGTCGATCGGCTGCCAGACCCAGTGACCGGCGACAAAGAACTTGTAGGCCAGTTTGCCAACGATGCCGCTCAAAGGGATAAAGCCCATGTCCTCGCGGCTGTCGTTCGAATTGTCTCGGTTATCACCCAGGACAAAATAGGAATTTTCAGAAACCAGGAAAGCCCCGGTATTGTCTAGCGGGCCGTCGGAAACCTGATCGAGCACCAAGCCCTTCTTTCCGCCGGGGTAGGTCTCCTCGTACTGCGCGGCCTGGCAAATCTTGCCCGTCTCACATTCCACCACGACATCCCCAAGACGGCGAACGGGAATCTCGGCACCGTTCACGAACAGCCGCCCGTGGATCATCTGCACTTGGTCGCCCGGAAGTCCGACTATGCGTTTGACAAAATAGGCCCTGTAAAGCGGCACATAGAAGACAACGACATCGCCACGCTGCGGCAATGAAAAATCATAGGCACGCCTGGACACAAAAAAATGGTCGCCCCGATTTACAGACGGCGCCATGGAGGTGGTGGGAATATCGAAAGGCCGGAATAAAAATGTACGAATGCCGAGTGCCAAAAGCGCAGGAAACACCAACGTGATGCCAACCACACTATACCAATGGGCATACCACTTCAGCCGCGTTTCGGGCAGCCATCGCCTTGCCAGGAAAAACCCATGCACACAGCCCGTGACCTTGACCGGAAAATCAACAAAAGAGATGTACGTTAGAAGCTGTTCAGAGAAAGGCGGTGGCCAAAGAGCAAAGCATAAAGCAACAAGCAGTATCGAACTCAGTAAGTAGAGACATGCATACCGGCCCCGATTGAGATAGAGCATCCCCAAAACCGGGCCGAAAACGAAACAAACCAGCGAGGCAGCCCAAGACCGCCTGTCCCGAAATGCTTTGAACATGACGCCCCCTGCCCGGGCTACAATTCCAACCAGCCAAACCCAATAGCGGCATAGAACACCACCCACAACGCTACAGCAATCACCGTGGCGATCAGCGCTTTTTTCTTGAGCATGGGATTGAGCGGCGCGCCGCTTTCCGGATCGCGCTCGCTGCCCAGCCCCACCGGCAAAAGACAGAACAGGCAGAGGAACCACAGCACCGCAAAGGCGCTGAACAGGACGACATAGTGAAGGCCCTGCGCGATGGTCATCAGCTAAGCCTTGCAATTTCGCGGCGTATGCCCCCCTCACCCTCGCCGGCGCAAAACACGCGCCGGCTCTTCCCTCTCCCCCTATGGGGGAGAGGGCAAGGGTGCGCAGCACCCGCGGGTGAGGGGGAAATACTGCTGACACTCACAGCTCGGTCACCAAAACCCGGGTTATTGGCTTTTTGCCCCATGCATCCTGCGCCGCCCGCCGCGCAGCGCGGCGCACATTTTCCGCCAGGTCATCCGGGTCACTGCGCCTGTTGCCCTCGATGGTCTCCTCCACCGCTTTGAGCACGGCGTCTTCCACCGGCCCGGGCATGCCCTCGCCCAAGACCACGGGCTCGGCGGCCACCCGGCCCTTGTGATCCACCACCAGCGACACCACCAGCAGGCCGGCGAACCCCATGGCGCGGCGGTCCTTGGCCAGACCCTCGCCTTCCGCCACCAGCACCCGGCCGTCCATATGGATGCGGCCCGATGGCACTTCATCAATCAGTTCGGGGCGGCCGGGCGCCAGCCGGAACATCTGACCGTTTTCGGGCACGATGGCCTGGGGCACCTGCAGCTCTTTCGCCAGCTTGGCATGCGCCACCTGGTGGCGCATCTCGCCATGCACCGGCAAGGCCAGCTTGGGACGGATCCAGCGGTACATCTGGGCCAGCTCATCCCGGCAGGGATGGCCCGAGACATGGACGTGATGGTCTTCCACCGTCAACAGAACCACACCGCGCGCCGCCAGCTTGTTCTGCAGCTCGAAGATCGCCAGCTCGTTGCCAGGAATGACGCGGCTGGAAAAGATCACCGTATCGCCCTCGCCCAGGCTGACATGGGGATGGCTGTCATTGGCGATGCGGGCCAGCGCCGCGCGCGGCTCGCCCTGGCTGCCGGTGCACATATAGAGCACCTTGTGAGGCGGCAGTTCGGCCGCCTCCGTCTCGTCCAGCACCGTCGGGAAATCCTTGAGGTAGCCGGTATCCCGCGCCGCCTCCACCATCTTCTGCATGGAGCGTCCGACCAGGGCGATGCGCCGGCCATGGGCCTTTGCCGCCCGCGCCACCGTGTCCAGCCGCGCCACATTGGAGGCAAAGCCCGTCACCGCCACCCGGCCCTTCAAGGTGCCGACCAATTGGATCAGGACTTCGCGCACGCTTGCTTCCGATCCGGACGTGCCCGGCACCAGCGCATTGGTGGAATCGCAGACCAGCGCCAGCACACCTTCATCGCCCAGCTTTTCCAGCGCAGCCGTATCGGTCTGTTCGCCCAGAACCGGATCGGGATCGATCTTCCAATCTCCCGTATGCGCCACCACGCCCAAAGGCGTGCGGATGGCCAGCAGATTGGGCTCCAGGATCGAATGGGTGATGGAAATGAAATCCAGGGTGAACGGCCCCAGGGTCACCTGGCCGCCCACCGGGACTTCCTTGACCTTCACCTTGGAAGTGAGGCCGGCTTCCTCCAGCTTGCCGGCGATCAGCCGGGCAGTGAACGGCGTGGCATAGACAGGACAGCGCAGCGAGGGCCACAAGGGCGCGATGGCGCCGATATGGTCTTCATGGGCATGGGTGGCGATGATGCCCAGCACATTCTCGCGCTGCTCCGCCAGAAAGCGGATGTCGGGCATGATGATGTCGACACCGGGCGTGTGGGCCTCGCGCCCGAACAAGACGCCGCAATCCACGATGATCCATTGCCGGTCGTCGGCAGGCCCGAAGCCATAGGCATTGAAATTCATGCCGATCTCGCCCGACCCGCCCAAGGGCAGGAAGACCAGTTCATCCTGCGAGATACGATCCTTCTTGGCCATTAGTGTTTGCTAGTGTCGTGGTTTCGAAGTTCGCCGCACGATTGATATAAGGCTCCGGGCGAACTTCGAAACCAAAACGACACTAGATTCAATAATTTGCCAGTGTCCTTCGATTCCGAAATTCGCCCGGTGCACGATATAGAATTCATGCGAATTTCGGAATCGGGACACTGGCGTTGCGGGCGTGGATCAGCATCAGCCCGCGCATGGTGAGGTCGGGATCAATGTGATCGATGGCCGGAATATCGGGACGGAACAGATGCGCCAACCCGCCGGTCGCCACCACCGTCATGGGCCGGCCATATTCCTTCTTGATGCCGTTGATCAGGCCGGTGATCAGCCCGACATAGCCCCAATAGACGCCGGACTGCATGCTGGACATGGTGTCGCGGCCGATCACCTTCTGGGCGCGATGGATGGCGACGCGGGGCAAGAGGGCCGCGGCCTGGTGCAGCGCCTCGATGGAAAGATTGGCGCCCGGCGCGATCACGCTGCCGTCGAAGGCGCCCTCTTCCGACACGATGTCGAAATTGGTGGCGGTGCCGAAATCCACCACGATCACAGCACCTTTGTAGCGCTCATGCGCCGCCACCGTATTGCAGAGCCGGTCGGCGCCGACGGTTTCGGGACGGTCGACCTGGGGTTTAGGGCCCAGGTCCAAGGAAGGATCGCCGATCAGCAACGGCTCGGTCTTGAGATATTTTCGGCAAAGATCGCGCAGGTCGAACAAGACTGCCGGCACCACGGTGGCGATGATCGCGGCGTTCAGATCGGCCAAGGAGAGACCCTCCAGCGCCAGAAGCTGGCTCAGCCACACCGCATATTCATCGGCGGTGCGCGAGGTCTGGGTGACGGCGCGCCATTGGGCGCGCATGGTCTCGCCTTCATACAACGCGAAGACGATATTGGTGTTGCCGGCATCGATCGCGAGTAGCATCAGAAAAACACCTCTCCGGCCGCGATCAGCCGCCGCTGTCCGTCTTCGTTCAGGATCAGCGCGCCGGTCTCGTCTATGCCTTCAAACACGCCTTCGCGGGTCTCCTGGGGAAGCCGGGCACGGATGGGCGCGCCCAACTGCGCGGCGCGCGCCAGCCAGGCCGTGCGCAAACTGTGAAATCCCTCATCCATCCAGAGAGCATACCAATGGGCGAAGCGGGCGGCGAGGACGGTCAGTGCCTCATCGGGTGACGGCGCTGCAACGCCCAATTGCGCCAGCGAGGTGGCGGGAAATTCAGTCCCCGCCGGATGGCCGGCCAGGTTCATGCCAATGCCGATGGCCAGCCAGGGACCTTGGGCATTTGATCCACCTTCCAACAGGATGCCGGCCAGCTTTCTGCCGTCCGCCAGGACATCGTTGGGCCATTTGACGGTGATTGCGGCCTGGGGCGCGAAATGGGACGCTGTCTCTGCCGCCGCCAGAGCCGCGGCAAAGGACAATTGCCCGATCACCGCCTGTGGCGCCGTTGGGCGCAGCAGCAAGGTGGCGGCGAGATTGCCGTTGGGACTGTCCCACGCCCTGCCCCGCCGCCCACGGCCCGCAGTCTGGCGTGCGGTGCTGATCCAAAGCGGGGTCGCTTCGCCCTTCTCGACCAACCGGCGCGCTTCGCTGTTGGTGGAATCCAGTTCCTCGTACCGGAGCTTGCCGAAGCCTTCCGGCCAGGTGATCAAGGAAGCAGAGCCTTGGCCGCGGCATCGGCGGCGTTCAACACCGGCGAGGCGAAAAAGATGAATAGTAGCGCCACCGCACCCGACAACACCATGATGGTGCGCGAGCCCAGGCCGGACTGGCCGTCCAGCGCGTCGGCGGGCTCGTCGAAGAACATCACCTTCACCAGCTTGAGGTAGTAGACCAGTCCCACCGCGCTGGCGAGCACGCCCAGGATGGCGGGGATCGTCAGCCCTGCCTGCATGGCGGCCAGGAAGACATAGAACTTGGCGAAGAAGCCTGCCAGCGGCGGCAGGCCCGCCAGGCTGAGGAACAGCATGGAGAACAGCACCGCCAGCTTGAGGTCGGTGCGCGCCAGTCCGGCCAGGTCGTAGATCCCTTCCACCGCCTTGCCGTCGCGGCGCATCGCCTGGATACAGGCAAAGACGCCCAGATTGGTGGCGACATAGATGGCGAGATAGATCAGCACGCCGCGCGCACCCAGGGTGGTGCCGGCAGCCAGGCCCAGCAGCGCATAGCCCATATGGCCGATGGAGCTGTAGGCCATCAGGCGCTTGATGTTGGTCTGCAGGATGGCGGCGACGGAGCCCAGCACCATGCTGAGAACTGAGATGACGACGATGATCTGCCGCCACTGGTTCAACAGGTCGGGGAACGGGGTGAGGATGGCGCGCAGGAACAGGCACAGCGCCGCCACCTTCGCGGCGGTGGCGAAATAAGCGGTGACCGGCGTGGGCGCCCCCTCATAAACGTCCGGTGTCCACATATGGAATGGCACGGCCGAGACCTTGAAGGCCAGGCCCGAGATCAAAAAGACGATGCCGAAGATCACGCCCAGGCCGGGCGTTCCGGCATGCGTCACCTGCGCGATGGCGGCGAATTCCGTCGAGCCGGTGAAGCCATAGATCAGCGAGATGCCATACAGCATCATGCCCGACGACAGCGCCCCCAGGACGAAATATTTGAGACCGGCTTCGGTGGAACGCAGGTGATCGCGGTTGAAGGCCGCCAGCACATAGAGCGCCAGGGATTGCAACTCCAGCCCCATATAGAGCGACAGGAAACTGGCCGAGGACACCATCAACAGCATGCCCAGGCTGGAGATCACCATCAGAACCGGCAACTCGAAGCGCGACAGCTTGGTGGCCGAAAAGAACTCGTCCGCGAGCAGGATGGAAAAAGCCGACCCGCCCAGGATCAACAGCTTGGCGAAGCGCGAAAAGCCGTCGGCGACAAACGCGCCGTGGAAGGCGGTGGCCTGGCTTGGGCCCATCACCGCAGCGACGCCGGCTGCCGCCAACAGCGCGATGGCACCCCAGCTGATCGCCGACGCACTCTTTTCCCCCGCAAATGCACCAGCCAGCAACAGCGCCATGGCGCCGATCGCCAGGATCAGCTCAGGCAGAAGAACCAGAAGATCGGCCTGAAGGGTCACTGGGCCGCTCCTTTGATGGTCGTTCCGGCTGTCGCCGGCGTGGCATGCACTTCCGCCAGCTTCTTGCCATGCGACAGCGCCAGGCCGGCATGGTTGTCATGGATCAGCTTGGCCACCGCCGGCGTGGTCACGTCCAGCACCGGCTTGGGATAGACGCCCAGCGCGATCGTAATCACCACCAGCGGCGCCAGGATGGCGATCTCGCGCGCGGTCAGGTCTTCGATCGCCTGCAGGCTGGGCTTGACCAGGGCGCCGAAGATGATGCGGCGATAGAGGAACAGCGCATAGGCCGCCGACAGGATCACGCCGGTGGCAGCGAAGACCGCGATCCAGCTGTTGTGGACGAAGGCGCCCAGCATGGTGAGGAACTCACCGATGAAGCCAGACGTGCCCGGCAGGCCGACATTGGCCAGGGTGAACACCATGAAACAGGCGGCATACAGCGGCATGCGATTGACCAGCCCGCCATAGGCGGCGATCTCGCGGGTGTGCATGCGGTCATAGACCACGCCGACGCACAGGAACAGTGCGCCCGACACAACACCATGGGACAACATCTGGAAGATGCCGCCTTCCACGCCCTGATGCGTCACGGTGAAGATGCCCATGGTGACGAAGCCCATATGCGCCACCGAGGAATAGGCGATCAGCTTCTTCATGTCCTCCTGCGCCAGTGCGACCAGCGAGGTGTAGATGATGGCGACGATGGAAAGCGTGAAGACCAGCGGCGCGAACATCTCCGACGCTGCCGGGAACATGGGGAGCGAGAAGCGCAGAAAGCCATAGCCGCCCATCTTCAGCAGGATGCCGGCCAGGATCACCGAGCCCGCGGTGGGCGCTTCGACATGCGCGTCGGGCAGCCAGGTATGGACCGGCCACATCGGCATTTTGACCGCGAAGCTGGCAAAGAAAGCCAGCCACAGCCAGGTCTGCATCGCGGCCGGGAAATGCGGATTGGCCAGCAATTCCGCGATGTCGGTGGTGCCAGCGTACCAGTACATGCTCATGATCGCGAGCAGCATCAGCACCGAGCCGACAAAGGTGTAGAGGAAGAATTTGAAGCTGGCATAAACCCGCCGCTTGCCGCCCCACACACCGATGATCAGGAACATCGGAATCAGGCCGCCTTCGAACAGGACATAGAACAGGACCAGGTCGAGGGCGCAGAACACCCCGATCATCATGGTCTCCAAGACCAGGAAGGCGACCATATATTCGGCGACGCGGGTTTCGACCGACTCCCAACTGGCGGCGATGCAGAAGGGCATCAGTCCTGCGGTCAGGACCACGAACAGCATGGAAATGCCGTCCACGCCCATGTGATAGGAGATGCCGCCGCCCAGCCAGTCATGCTTTTCCACCAGCTGAAAGCCGGGATTGGCGGGATCGAAACCGGCCCATACCATCAAGGACAGCGCAAAGGTGACGATGGTGGTGCCGAGCGCGATCCAGCGGGCATTGCTGGGGGACGGCAGCGCCAGGATGGCGGCGGCACCCACCAGCGGCACAAAGGTGACAAGAGAGAGAAGCGGAAGGCTCATAGCGCGCCTCCCGAAATCATGAACCAGGTGGCCAGCGCCACCACTCCCAACAGCATCGCCAGGGCATAGTGATAGACATAGCCGGTCTGCAACCGGATCGCGCCGCGGCTGGCATCCAGCACACGCGCCGCGATCCCATCCGGCCCCAGCCCGTCGATTACCGTGCCGTCACCGCGCTTCCAGAGGAAGCGGCCCACCCAGAAAGCGGGACGCACAAACAGGAAGTCATAGAGCTCGTCGAAGTACCATTTGTTGTAGAGGAACAGATAGAGCATGCCCCTGCGGTCCGCGATCTTCTTGGGCAAGTCGGGGTGCAAAATGTAGTAATAGAAAGCGATCAGGAAGCCGATGATGGTGACCGTCAGCGGCGCCAGCTCGACCCACACCGGCAGATGACCTTCCTCGCCGGCACCGACAAAGATCGACGCCTTCCAGAACTCATGAGCGCCTTCGCCGATGAAAAAGTGGAAGAAAGCCGCGCCGGCGAACACCGCGCCCAGCGCCAGCAGCGCCAGCGGCACCAGCATCACTTTGGGAGACTCGTGAACCTCTTCCAGCTTGGGGGCGTGATGCTCATCGTGGCCGTGGTCATCGTTCGCGGGCTCATCATGCGCATGGCCATCGGAATGACTGAGATGCTGATGGTCCAGCCCGCGATAGCGGCCATGGAAGGTCATCAGGAACTGACGCCAGGAATAGAAGCTGGTCATGCCCGCCGCGACGATCAGCAGGGCGAAGGCATAGGACGCCATGCCGCCATGGCCGCTATAGGTGGCGTTGATGATGGCGTCCTTGGAATAGAAGCCTGCCAGGCCGATGCCCAGATAGGGAATGCCCACCCCGGTCAGCGCCAGGTTGCCGATCAGCATCATCGCCCAGGTGAAGGGAATGGCCTTGGCCAGGCCGCCCATCCTCCGCATGTCCTGTTCGTGATGCATGGAATGGATCACCGCGCCGGCCGACAGGAACAGCAGCGCCTTGAAGAAGGCGTGGGTGAAGAGATGGAACATGGCGGCGTTGTAGGCGGAGACGCCGGCGGCCGCGAACATGTAGCCCAGCTGCGAACAGGTCGAATAAGCGATCACCCGCTTGATGTCGTTCTGGAACAGACCGACCGTGGCTGCAAAGAAAGCGGTCGAGGCGCCGATGAAGGTGACGAATTCCAGCGCCGTGGGCGAAAGCTGGAACATGGGCGAACAGCGGCAGACCAGGAACACGCCCGCCGTCACCATGGTGGCGGCATGGATCAGGGCGGAAACCGGCGTGGGGCCTTCCATCGCGTCCGGCAACCATGTGTGCAGACCGAGCTGCGCCGACTTGCCCATCGCGCCTACGAACAACAGCAGGCAAAGCGTGGTGAGGATGTCCACATTGTGGCCGGCAAAAACGAAATTCTCATGCACCATGGACGGCGCGGCGGCGAACACCGCATCGAAATCCAAGGTGCCGAACACCGCCCACACGCCGAAGATGCCCAAGGCGAAACCGAAATCGCCCACCCGGTTGACGACAAAGGCCTTGATGGCGGCCGCGTTGGCGGAAGGGCGCGTATACCAGAAGCCGATCAGCAGATACGACGCCAGGCCAACCCCTTCCCAGCCGAAGAAAAGCTGCAGGAAATTATTGGCCGTCACCAACATCAGCATCGCGAAAGTGAACAGCGACAGATAGGAGAAGAAGCGCGGCCGGTACGGGTCTTCCGCCATGTAGCCGATGGAATAGAGGTGTACCAGCGACGACACGCCGGTCACCACCACCAGCATCACCGCGGTGATGCTGTCGATCCGGACCGTCCAGTCGGCGACGAAATTGCCGGAATGGATCCAGGGCAGGATCGGGATGATGTATTTGTGGCCCTGCAGCGCGACATCGTTGAAAGCAAGGACGGACAAAGCAGCCGAGACGAACAGAAGCCCCGTTGTCACCAATTCGCTGGGACGGGCGCCGATGATACGGCCGAACAGCCCGGCAATGGCCGAGCCCAGAAGCGGCAGGAAGACGATTGCGGCGTACATGTCCCCTTAGCCCTTCATCAGATTGACGTCCTCAACCGCGATGGTGCCGCGGTTGCGGAAATAGACCACCAGAATGGCGAGGCCGATGGCGGCTTCGGCCGCCGCCACGGTCAACACGAACAGCGCGAAGACCTGCCCCACCAGATCGCCCAGATAGGCGGAGAAGGCGACGAAGTTGATGTTCACCGCCAGCAGGATCAATTCCACCGACATCAGGATGATGATGATATTCTTGCGGTTGAGGAAAATGCCTAGCACGCCGATGGTGAACAGGATGGCCGCGACGGTGAGATATTGGGTCAGTCCGATCGCCATGTTCACGTCCCCTCCTGCTGTGCCGCTTGGCCCGGCTGGATGTCGACCATGTCCACGGCCATCGCCGCGGTGCGGGCATTTTGCACCGCGATCACCTGGCGGCGAACGCCGGGCCGCGAGCGCAGGGTCAGCACGATGGCGCCGATCATCGCCACCAGCAGCACCATGCCGGCGATCTGGAAGTAATAGACATAGTCGGTATAGAGGATGTGCCCCAGCGCGGCGGTGTTGGTCACACCCACCGGGGTAGCATGGGCCAGCACGCTCTTAGCCGCGGGCTTGAGCACCCAGGCGCTGCCCGCCATCACCAGTTCCGCCACCAGCACCAGGCCGATCAAGGCCCCGAACGGCAGATATTGCAGGGCGCCGCGCTTCAGCTCGGCGAAGTCGATGTCCAGCATCATCACCACGAACAGGAAAAGCACGGCGACGGCGCCGACATAGACCACCACCAGGATCATGGCCAGGAACTCCGCCCCCAGCAGCACGAACAGGCCGGCGGCATTGAAGAAGGCCAGGATCAGGAACAGCACCGAATGCACGGGATTCTTCGCGCCGATCACCATGACCGCCGAGGCGATCAGGATCGCGGAGAAGAAATAGAAGGCTAGCGCTTCGAACATGCGTTTCCTTGCGCCCTATCTGTAGGGCGCGTCCAATTCCAGATTGCGGGCAATTTCGCGTTCCCAGCGGTCGCCATTGGCGAGCAGCCGGTCCTTGTCATAATAAAGTTCCTCGCGCGTCTCGGTGGAGAACTCGAAGTTCGGTCCTTCCACGATCGCGTCCACCGGACAGGCTTCCTGGCAGAAGCCGCAATAGATGCATTTCACCATATCGATGTCGTAGCGGGTGGTGCGGCGCGAGCCGTCGGTGCGCGGCTCGGCTTCGATGGTGATGGCCTGGGCCGGGCAGATCGCCTCGCACAGCTTGCAGGCGATGCAGCGTTCCTCGCCGTTGGCATAACGGCGCAGCGCATGCTCGCCGCGGAAGCGCGGCGACAGCGGCCCCTTTTCGAAGGGATAGTTCAGCGTGGCCTTCGGCGAGAAGAAATACCGCATGGTGAGGAAGAAGCTCTTGATGAACTCCACGAAGAACAGTTGGCGCGCGGTGCGATCAAAGTCTGCCATGGCGGCCTCTCAAAAATGCGGCAGGTGCGGACGGATGAACAGGACCCAGCCTGCCGTCAGCACCACCCAAATAAGCGATGTCGGAAGAAAGATTTTCCAGCCCAGCCGCATCAACTGGTCATAGCGGTAGCGCGGCACCATGGCCTTCACCATTGCCATCATGAAGAACAGGAACGCGGTCTTGGCCAGGAACCAGAAAATGCCCAGCACCGGGATGTTCAGCGGCCAGACATTGATCGGCGACAGCCAGCCGCCCAGGAACAGGATGCTCATCATGGCGCAGAGCATGATGACGTTCATATATTCGGCCAGGAAGAACAGCAGGAACGGACCGGAGGAATATTCCACGAAGAAGCCCGCCACCAGTTCGCTTTCCGCTTCCAGCAGGTCGAAGGGCGGGCGCTGGGTCTCGGCCAGGGACGAGACGAAGAAGATCACCAGCATGGGGAACAGGATGGAAAAGGCGTTCCAATGAATGAAGCCGAACAGGCCGGTGGTTTCCTGCGAGGCCACGATCTGGGAGATGTTCAGCGAGCCGGCGAACAACAGCACCGTGATCATCACAAAGCCGATCGAGACTTCGTAGGACACCATCTGGGCCGCGGCACGCAAGGCCGACAGGAAGGCGTATTTGGAATTGGACGCCCAGCCCGCCATGACAGTGCCGTAGACGCCCAGCGACGACACGGCGAACAGATAGAGGATGCCGACATTGATGTCGGCGACCACCCAGCCCTTGTTGAAGGGGATCACCGCCCAGGCGATGAAGGCCACCATCACGCTGACCAGGGGCGCCAGGAAGAAGATCACCTTGTTGGCGCCGGCCGGGACGATCACTTCCTTGAGCAGGAACTTGACCGCATCGGCGATGGTCTGCAGCAGGCCGAAGGGGCCCACCACATTGGGGCCGCGGCGCATCTGCACCGCCGCCCAGATCTTGCGATCGGCCAGGATGACGGCAGCGACCGACAGCATCAGGATCAGGCAGATCACGACGATGAAGACGCTCTGGCTGAGGAACCAGGCCCAGCCATAGGGCAGTCCGAGGCCTTGCCAGAAGGGGATCAGCGCCATCGCCCTACTCCGCCGCCATCTTGCCGGCGCCATGCACCAGTTCCTGGCTGCATTTGGCCATGGTCTCGCTGGCACGGGCGACAGGGTTGGTGAGGTAGTAGTCGGCGATGCCGTAGGTCACCGGCGCGGAATCCAGCACGTCGCTTTCGCCCACCGCGCCCCAGGTGGCCGCCGAAGCATCGGCATGCACCGGCGCGGTGTTCAGGGTGGCGAAGTGGGTGACATCCTTCTCGATCGCCGCCAGCAGTTGGGCGCGATCGTCATACGGCAGCTTCACGCCCAGCACTTCGGACAGCGCGCGCAGGATGGCCCAGTCTTCCTTGGCTTCGCCCGGGGGGAAGGTGGCGCGGCGGCCGCGCTGCACCCGGCCTTCGAAGTTCACATAAAGGCCGTCTTTTTCCGTGTAGGCGGCACCCGGCAGGATGACATCGGCATGATGGGCGCCGGCATCGCCATGGCTGCCCTGATAGACCACAAAGGCGCGGCCCAGATGGGCAACGTCGAACTCGTCGGCGCCGAGAAGATATATAAAGTCGATCTCGCCCTTCTGGGCGCCGTCCACGATCTTGGCCACGTCGCGCGCGCCGCCCGCCGGCAGGAAGCCCAAATCCAGCGCCGCCACGCGTGACGCCGCGGTGTGCAGGATGTTGAAACCGTTCCAGCCGCCTTCGGCATGGGTACCGGCGGGGCCGATCATGCCGGTATCGGCGGCGATCTTGGCGGCCAGCTTCAGCGCCGCCGCGCCGTCCTTGCGGGAGAGCGCGCCCGAGCCCAGCACAATCATGGGCCGCTTGGCGTCGGTCAATATCTTCGCAAAGTCGTGGCTGCCGTTGGCGATCTGCTCCAAAACCGCGATGTCGGTGCCAAGCTGCTGCACCGGATAGGTGAGATCGACCGCCGGACCGATGCTGGCCACCTTCACGCCGCCGGCCAGCCAAGCCTTGCGGATGCGGGCATTGAGCACCGGCGCATCCCAGCGCGGATTGGCCCCTACCAGCAGGATTGCGTCGGCGGCTTCCACGCCCAGGATGGTGGAATTGAACAGATAGGTCTGGCGCGGCAGCTTTTCGCCCGAAGCCGAAAGCCCGATCTTGGCGCCGTCCTGGCGGCAGTCCAGGTTGGTGACGCGCAAAGCGCCCATCAGGTCCTTCAGCGCCTTGATCTCTTCCGCGGCGGCCAAATCGCCGACAATGGCGGCCATCTTATCCGGCGAGGTGGATTTGACCCGCGCGGCGATGGTCGCGAAGGCTTCCTGCCAACTCGCGGGCTTAAGCTTGCCGTTCACCCGCACATAGGGCCGGTCCAGGCGCTGGCGCGAGAGGCCATCGCAGGCATGGCGCGCCTTGTCGGAAATCCATTCCTCATTCACTTCTTCATTCAGGCGCGGCAGCACCCGCATCACCTGCGAGCCGCGCGTGTCGACGCGGATGTTGCAGCCCTGCGCATCCATCACGTCCACGCTTTCGGTCTTGCGCAACTCCCAGGGACGGGCGTTGAAGGCATAGGGCTTGGAGGTCAGCGCGCCGACCGGGCACAGGTCCACCACATTGCCGGACAGTTCGGAGGCAAAGGCCTTTTCCAGATAGGTGGTGATCTCCATGTCCTCGCCGCGGCCGGTGGCGCCCAGGTCAGGCACGCCCGCCACTTCGGTGGCGAAGCGCACGCAGCGCGTGCACTGGATGCAGCGGGTCATGATGGTCTTGACCAGCGGACCCATATACTTGTCTTCGACGGCGCGCTTGTTCTCGTTGAAGCGGTGGAAGGCGGCGCGGCCATAGCCCATGGCCTGGTCCTGCAAATCGCACTCGCCACCCTGGTCGCAGATCGGGCAATCCAGCGGATGGTTGATCAGCAAAAATTCCATCACCCCTTCGCGCGCCTTGCGGGCATAGGGCGAGGTCGTGTTGATCTTGGCCGGGGTGCCGTCCTTGTTGGGGAAGATGTCCTTCACCTGCAGCGCGCAACTGGCCTGCGGCTTGGGCGCACCCACCCATTCCACCAAACACATGCGGCAATTGCCGGCCACCGACAGCCGCTCATGATAGCAGAAGCGCGGAATCTCGGCGCCGGCCTGTTCGCAGGCCTGCAGCAGGGTGATTCCGTCATCCGCCTCGATTTCCTTGCCGTCGACGATCAGCTTGCGGGTTGGCATCAGGCGCACCGTTTCTCTTGCCAAAGCTTGGCGGAGGGAAGTTCCGCCCAGCCGAAGGCGAATGTGCTCGGGCCGTGGGCGATATAATGATCGAGCCGCTCCTTGGCTTCTTCCAAGGTCGGAATATGGCCGACGGGAACCCACCACATTGCGACCGTGGGAGCTTTCGGCATCTCGAAGAATTCCGGCTTGCGGGCATAGATGTTGCGGTGAACCGTCTGGAACACGAACTTGCCCAGCGCCTCACCGCTTTCCCACACCGACATATTGACCGCCATGGCCGGATCGCCCGGCCAATGCACGCCGATGGCGCTGTTGCCTTCCGCATCCTTCAGCCGCCAGACAAAGCCCGGCATCCGTTCGGCCATCGCATTGATGCGCGCCAGGTTGTTGTAGAAGTCCGCCATGCGCGGATCGTCCGGGCCGCCCAGCACGCGCCCGATATTCACCTGTGCCAGATGCATTTTGCTCACGCGGCCCTCCGCTGCTTCTGGATCAGGCGGCGCATGCGCGGGCTGTAGTGCTTCAGATAGTCCTGCTTGGCGTAATAGTCCGACGCGAAATAATGCCGGTGACTGGCCAGCTGGGTTTTGGCGACATTGCCCCATTGCTGGAACGGCGCCATCCGCATGGCGGCATCCAGGCTGTAGACCAGCCGGGCCACATACCATTCGTAGCGCTCGAACTGGCACTTGTCGCCGTCAAATGTGTGGTCGCGCAGGTCCAGCTTGCCCAGTTCCGGATTGGAGAATTGCGGCTCGCGCAGCGCCACATCGCACTGGCCGATATAATGCAGCGCCGCATGATGGGTGCGGTTGCCATGCATCTGGGTCAAGGTCAGCAGCACCGCTACCAGGGCGCTGATGGACGCGAACCATTCCAGGAATGTGACCCAGAACACCGTCATTCGGCGGCCACCTTTGAGAATTCCGCGATGCGCTTTTCGATCTCGGGACGGAAATGGCGGATCAGGCCCTGGATCGGCCAGGCCGCGGCATCGCCCAGGGCGCAGATGGTGTGGCCCTCGATCTCCTTGGAGACTTCCTGCAACAGGTCGATTTCCGCAACCTTGGCATTGCCCTTGACCATGCGGGTCATCACCCGCCACATCCAGCCGGTGCCTTCACGGCAGGGGGTGCATTGGCCGCAGCTTTCATGCTTGTAGAAATAGGCCAGCCGCTGGATCGCCTTGATCACGTCGGTGGACTTGTCCATCACGATCACGGCCGCCGTGCCCAAGCCCGACTGCACATTCTTCAGGCTGTCGAAATCCATCAGGACATCGTCGCAGATGCTTTTGGGCAAAAGCGGCACCGAAGCGCCGCCGGGGATCACCGCCAACAGGTTGTCCCAGCCGCCGCGCACCCCGCCGCAATGCCGGTCGATCAGCTCGCGCAGGGGAATGCCCATTTCCTCTTCGACATTGCAGGGCTTGTTCACATGGCCGGAGATGCAGAACACTTTGGTGCCGGTGTTGTTGGGACGGCCGATGCCGGCAAACCAGTCGGCGCCGCGGCGGATGATGGTGGGCGCCACCGCAATGCTCTCGACATTGTTGACGGTGGTGGGACAGCCATAAAGTCCGACATTGGCGGGGAATGGCGGCTTCAGCCGCGGCTGGCCCTTCTTGCCTTCCAGCGATTCCAGCAGCGCGGTTTCCTCGCCGCAGATATAGGCGCCGGCGCCGTGATGGACATAGAGATCGAAATCCCAGCCATGAATATTGTTCTTGCCGATCAGGTTGGCGGCATAGGCCTCATCGACCGCCCGCTGCAGCGCTTCCTTCTCGCGGATGAATTCGCCGCGCACATAGATGTAACAGGCATGCGCCCGCATGGCGAAGGACGCCACCAAACACCCTTCAACAAGAGTGTGCGGGTCGTTGCGCATGATGTCGCGGTCCTTGCACGTGCCGGGCTCGGACTCGTCCGCATTGACCACCAGATAATGCGGACGCTCTTTCACTTCCTTGGGCATGAAGGACCATTTGAGGCCGGTGGGGAAACCGGCGCCGCCGCGGCCGCGCAGCCCCGACTTCTTCATGATGTCGACAATGCCTTCCGGCCCCAGCGCCAGGATGGCCTTGGTATTGTCCCATTGGCCGCGCTTCCTGGCGCCTTCCAGGCCCGGGTCCTGAAAGCCATAGAGATTGGTGAAGATACGATCCTTGTCGGCGAGCATCAGGTGGCCGCTCCCGGCGGTTTCTGGACAGGGGCTTCGCGGTCGGACGCGCCTTGCGTGGGCGCCTTGCCTTCCGCATCGGTCAACGCAGGTTCGGGCACCTGCTTGTGATACTTACCGATCACCGAGCCGTCATACAGCGCCACATCGGTCAGGGTCAGCGCCCCACCTTCCGGCTCGGACGAGATGCGGCTGTTCTGCGGGCCCGGCTTGATCGGCCGGCCGTCGCGCAGATTGGCGATCAGTTGTTCGGTGATGGGTCCGTCAATGTCTTCATAAAAGTCGCTGCCGATCTGCAACATGGGTGCGTTCACGCAGGCGCCCAGGCATTCCACTTCCATCCAGGAGAACTTGCCGTCGTCCGACACCGTCTTTTCATGGGGATGGATGTGCTTCTTGCACGCCGCCACCACGGCGTCGGAGCCGCGCAGCCAGCAGGGCGTGGTGGTGCAGACCTGAACCAAATAGGTGCCCACCGGCTCCAGGTTGAACATGGTGTAGAAGGTGGCCACTTCCAGCACCCGGATGAACGGCATGGACAGCATCTGGGCGATGCTTTCGACCATGGGATGGGTGACCCAGCCCTCCTGCTCCTGGCCGCGCCACAGCAGCGAGATCACCGCGCTGGCCTGGCGGCCCGGCGGGTACTTGGCGATGGTGGCGCGCGCCCATTCCGCATTCTCCGCCGTGAAGGCGAAGCTTGCGGGCTGGATTTCCGGCGGGGCAAGACGGCGAAGCGACATGCTTTCTACTTTGCGAAATCGACGCGGCTGATCAGCCCGTCCTTGAAGGTATAGATGGCAATGATCTCAAATTGTTCGCCGCCCGGGGCCCGGATCACCAGTTCGTGGTCCACCACCGTGTTACCGACGGCAATGCGATTCTTGAGGACAGCCTTGTTCTCAGGAAACTGGGCGAAGGCCTTGGCGTAACGCGCATGAAGCGCGGCCCGGCTGGTCTCCGTGGGGGTGCCGTTCAGGCCCGACACGACGCAATCTTGCGCGAAGAAAGACACATAAGTGTCCAGGTCCTGGGCGTTATAGGCGTTCAGCTGCTTGCTCGCGATATCGATATTGGGAT
>Ga0157379_10001498_pt1 | contig 19233 bp, 20 predicted proteins | sample S25metaG_FD_121802 | JGI IMG/M metagenome (GOLD analysis project Ga0157379, IMG submission 121802) | Switchgrass rhizosphere microbial communities from Kellogg Biological Station, Michigan, USA - S2-5 metaG | ecosystem: Host-associated > Plants > Roots > Rhizosphere > Soil | place: USA... | reverse complement strand
TGAAAGCCTCAGGACAGATAACATGGTTTGCATGTCTCACTGGAATCCAACCTCTCCTTAATGTTTATTCAATTTACTGTAAGCCTTCCCAAAAGAATACCTAGTAAATAACATGCCCTTATATTATCTCTATCTTTCTTACTACCCCCTTTCTGATAAATAGAAATCTAAGTCAAAAAGGTAACCAAAAGTTTCTTCTCATGTCATGAATACCAAATATTCAGAATTATTTTTCTTTTTGAAATAGAAACTGAGGTAGGCATACAAGACATTTCAGGAATGTTTCACTTGTTGAGTAAGCTACAGTGCCAAACTGTAATTCCTGTGACCTCCTCCGGTTCCCCTTGTCTACCCACACTGCATGTTTGTGTCCAGCCATACTCCTTTCCTTTGCCAGTGCTGCCATATAGTTGATTCGTGATCCAACTTTACATGTGACATGCGGAAAGTATATTACCTGGCACTTTGTCGAGATCCTCTTCCCCCCCCTCCTCCCCATTGCTCCTGAAGCTTTGACTATTGATCACTACAGCCTCCAATGATCTAGTGGTGTGAGCTCGAGAGCGATCTTATCACTGAAATTTGATGTAATACGTGCATGACGGGGTGCTTAGGTGGATATTTAAAATGTTAAAATCTGAGATTAATTCAGTATAGTAACTCCTAGGGAACTTCCCACTTTGTGATCTGATGGAAGTGTTCAACCAACTCTCAGTAGTCAATACTACATAAGACTAAATTATGATTAGAGGGGTTCAATGATTTGTGTATACAAAAATAACACTCGATAGGATTTCATACCACGATGAAACCAATACCAACCCCTTATTAATGACTGGCTACTGTGGGCAAAGAGAGGCTTTATCGCATTTTGTTGGAACCCTCATGCCTGAATTTCGGATGAAAGGGAATTTCCCCGGAAGACAGAAAGGATGACGAGCCAGATTAAGACTTTGTTAGAGTGATGGGATATGTTCCTGTTGTGGAGCGAGGATTTCTTCAGGCAAGACTTTCAGTCAGACATTCGCCACGGCCCACGGCCCTTCAGATATAATTCAGCCCCCAAAATGACAAACATAATAATGGCGTTAGTCCATCCAGTCTTGATAATGGCGCAAATGTCGCTTTCTACGGTTGGTACCTCAAAGATAATGCCAAGGTGGCGGAGGACTATTGAGAATCCATTGGGTGGCACGAACACCAACCTATCAGATCGTTCTATCTCCTCATACTGACCAAAGGCACTCTCTTACCTTTAGTCCGAATCGCAATTGCGAAACGGAGACTTGCGCCTTATACCAGGGGGCGCAGTGAACACAATGCGGATTTTCTGTGCCATCCGTCGTCATCTCAGGTTCGTATTCTTAATCCCCTCATCAAACTAGACACGTGTGGGAATGAATAACGGAACGTGTATACCACTAGGGTAATGCTGTACACTAATTCCCTGGTTTCTGTCCCGAACGGATAAAAGGTGATTGAAACTCACCGAGACCCGTAGCACACAGCCATCCATCGAATTCACTGCAGCGTCGGTGTGGCCTAGGATCCTATGGAGAAAGTCGCTCCAGGTTATTGTATAAAGCAGCCGTAGGTCCCAACGTGAGTTGGTGAATACAACATCCTCCTTCCCTCAGTTTAATCAGTACAATTTACCCCCACACTTCGACTATGAATGTCCAGGACTTAGGTACAGGGTTATGGAAACGCGGGTATGCGTTAAAGCTTAAGAATTTGTAATTTTAATAACATTCTGTCTATCCTTTACTAGTTGGTTCTTCATCCGAGGAGAAGTTGTACAGTGCCCTGCTGCATGGGATCCTACTCGTAATCAATGGATCCCAGTCGGACCTAAATGCCCACCGAATGCAATTATAGAGCTCAGGTGCTTGGATCGACGTGAGTTAGTAATATACATACTTATGTGATTAATACATACCTCACCTAATATCCAGACAGGGCCGATGAGACAAATCATGTACGTCTGGAGATAGTTTATTATCGACTTTTGGCTTATTTTCTTGGCCTTGGCTAGCCTCTATGTGGTCCTGATCGAAATCTTTACTGGCAACTACTCGGCCACACAATAGATTTCCACCCGTCACCTTCCAAAAGACGTCGCTAAGGCTGGCGAAAAAAACTGGTCTAAATATATATCTAAACCAAAGTAATATCATAGACAACTCAACCTGTACTTTTATAAAATTTCTTGAAATGGAGTGTGTTTTTATTTTTCCTAATGTTTTGATCCTTCCCATATTTCCAAGCCATTAATTAGCGTGCCATACAACTCCCTGCTCGATACAACCTTCATGTATAAAACGACGAGTGCGAGGTAAACAAAAAAAAGAAAGCGTGTGTCAGAATTGATATATCTCAAGATCTTCGTCAACCTCCATCCCTTGCATTTTGCTAGACTCCAGCCGTTTCTCCAACTCCTTCGCCTGGTCAATTGATAGGATCATAGCAGGTAGCGTGTCATTAAATGAATGGTCGTCCTCTGTTGCATCTGCAAGAGGCCCAAATCGCATGTTTCTTTTGGCACGCCTTGCTTTCTCTTGCTTTTGTATGAAATGTCCGACCTGGATGAAAGAATATGAGTCCAGCGGTCCAGCAGTATAAAATAGCAACTGAAATAGACATCTACCAGTGCGCTCCAAGTCAAAGTTTCACTCCATGTCTCGTCGCAACGGAGACATTGGAATTGCTTCTCTAGATCGCTGAAGTAAACGTTTGAGTCCATGGCCATAGCTGAAAGAATTCTTTGAGCCACATCACTAGCTTCTATATTAAAGCTGAGGTGGTCGTTGACCACTCTTTGTGTCGACGAGTATTTGTTACGACACAGTAAGGCTGGGTAAGTAAGCAGTGTGCCTGAGCAGCATTTACAGCTGAAGAACACAGTCGGCGAGCTCAGGCTTGCCACGGGATCTCCTCGCATAATTTCCCGCGAAGAGGCTTTGACAAGATGAATAAGTCGGTTTAGGATGTCCAGTTCATAGTCAACAATATCTTTTCTGATAGATGGACGCGCAAAATCCTGGAGTTCTTGTGTAACGGGTATGCTATAATTATCTTGGGTTAACAGGGATTGAATGGTCGGAAGATTGAAGAAATCGGCGTGATTCATCCAAAATGGTTTGGCAGAGAGACCAGAGAAGAGCGTTGTCAGTTCAGCTTCTCGCATGGCCTGGCGCGTCTCTCGCTCATCCTCTTCACGACGTTCGCGTTCACGGTGGATGCATTCCTCAAGCACGCACAAGACAGATGTCCAACCTGTCAACGACATAACTTAATAAACCGAAAATGGACAAATTCCAAGCCAACTCACTGTCAGATGTGTATGTTTGAGGGGTTGACATGATTTCTTCCCATTCTGCATCCCAGTCTCCAGGAAAGTCTTTTTCACTATGGCCAAGTTCGATTAGCTTTTTGTGTAATCTAGTCATATAAATTAGAACATTGAAGGGGGATTCAAGGAAATGACAAACATTTGCTGATGTTTTGTAACGATAGCCTTTTGTTCCATAATTTTATATTGCTTGTAAGTGACTAACCATTGGTCCACTTCAGCAGCATGCTACGGCAACGATTATATAACGAGAGGGGACTATCAATCAAGGAGCCAACCTTTACCACTGCTTCCATTGAAATAGCAGCGTTTGCAATAAATAATTCGACGGCATTTCGGTCCTTCTTATCCTCATAGACTTCTGGCTTGTTGGTGGGATACCAACTAGGAGGCTCCAACAATTCCGAAAGACATGCTCCTCGGAATCTATCGTATTTCTGTAATATTGACTTTACGCGGCTGACATAAAATGTTTCATTGGAGAACTCGCGATGTCGGGGCGCCTTATCTGGGAACAAAGGTTGAGAATCGTTCTGGAAAGGATAGGATAGAACCTACGAGTGTGGAAGGGAACACACGAAAGTAGCCTCACATGGTGACTATCCAGTTGAGGAAACATCTTGACAAGATCAACTAATTTAAGAAGTCTGAATAGATGCAGCAATGATTAGTAATTTTTGTCCGAGAATAAGAACCCTTACGCTCGCGTGGGACAGAAAATGCATAGACGAGCACGAGCAGCAAAATATGCCCTCGTTTCACGATTCTTAAAACAATACTAATGTATCCATAAGCGATGTACCTGAAGAACGCGTCTTGAGCGACAACATACGTGGCAAGTGTCTGTTTCAAATAGCAGGCGAGCATATTCTGGCTCACTGAGATCCGGGGGACAATCAGGAAGGCCAGGGAAGAAATTCCTGGCTACTCTCCACACAGGTCTTGAGTCTGCGGACATTAGGAAATTGTTCAAGTCCCTGGTTGACCTGGCTAAGTTGAGAACATCATATGGCTCAAGGTAGGCCGCAATCTGCGAAGTTAATATCTCGTTCATGAGGACAGCGAAAAACATTCCACCTCGCAAAAGATATCTAAAGGGACGACCAGCAGCTTGCTGAGTGCCCCGATATCGGAAGGCATAATCCTGTTGCTCTCTTGCTGAGCAGGCATACCCAGGACTCCGCTCCGCCGATTCGGGAGGCCATACGGCTGATGCTTCTGTAAGTTTGCTTCAAGAAATTCTGAAGTAAGAAACTACTAGGAGAGTGGTTGCAGCGCTCATATATACCTGAAGTTCTCTGCCCATTGGTACTCCTAATGGAGAGTTCCCCCTCGAATATCCGACGTTCGACAAGACTCGTGTGCGAGTACTCTTCTTCATAACTGCTGAAAGCTGGCATTTATAAAGATGGGGATGATGGTAGAACACTCGATGGTGATTCAAGGCCGTTCATCCGCCCTCTAATCGTTGCGATAAATGGTTTGATTCCGTGACTGGGAGCACGTCGCATCCATAACAGCCCATAAATGACGTAACGAGGTCCGGAGAAAGTTTCATGCGGACACACAAGGTAGAAAAGGTATCAATTAATATTACTGCTTTCTAAACATTATTTAAAACACATCATAGCATGGCCGTACTGCAAGTGAATAACTAAGCAGAGTTAAATAGGAATTCATAGCGATCAGGAAAACTCGAGGAAGAGAGGAACTCAATCGCCTTCATTCTCCCACAGGTCATTTCTCAGCCCTAGTTCCTTCAAACTTCCGATTGCAAATAGCAGTGAATGCGATGCATCGAAGAATTGAAGCATTTTCCCCATCTCCTCGAAAGCAACATCCTCCATTTCCTCCAGAAGCATCAGGTCATCTCTCTCCTCCTGTAATTCACGGGCCGACTTCTCTGAACGGCGTTTCCGTTTTTGAGCTAGCATTTGTAACTGGCTTTGGGTAGCCTTGATAACGCCATCGTAAACAGCAGGTGGAAGCGTCTCTTTCCCGATGACACGGGTCGAGTCGGTGAAGCATTTGTAGAGAGAAGCAAGGAAAGAAGGGTCGTCTTCTCTCTCCATGACTTTCAGAAGTTGAGTGAATGCAGAGTTCAACATATCTGCAGTGAGAACGTTGCTCTTCTTCCCACAAGCTAACAGCATGGGGATCAGCCTAAGATGATCGAAGGTTAGAAACATAAGTGGATGGCGGAATTAACCACTTACAACGCCGCAGCTTCGCGTACTCCATCATGGAAGATGAAAGACAAACCCGGGAGAACAAGTTCCAAAACCTGAGGTAACCACGGAGAGAAAGCAGTACCCATTGTCGAACAATGAATGACTAGCATCTCGAAAGCCTGACACTTCTCTTCGATGCTTGCCGTTTTGATACCAACTTGTTGCCCTTCGATTTCGACAGTCTCCCATCCTTCTCTCTCGGTATTCATGCTCTCTTCATCTTCAGGGTCTAAGATGTCGGTATTCAAATCAGCGTGTCTTGTCGAGAATGTACTGAGAAACGCACCAAAGATAGACACATCAGCCTTAACAGCCGCACTCTGCAACAACGGCGGCATGATAATAGGCAGATATGGTTCAAACTCGGGTCCCATTGCCTGGCACACCTTCGCCCACGTGGCGCAAAGATACTGCGGCAGCATTGTGTCGTCAGGATCCATTGGTGAATCTGCAGATGGTTAGAAAGATGGGTATTTTTTAAATGATGGTTGCTTACTTTGAAGCCGAATCAATAGCTCAACAAAGCCTTGAGCATCTGGTCGGAATGTATCTCTCCCCACTGCAATGGCTATGAAGCGGAAAGAAAGGTCATTAGTTTTGCCAGATATACCAGTAGAGAGCTAACCGATAAGACCAGCGCATTCCATCGCCTTGCATCTCAGCTTACGATGCTCTGGACCAGCATTATGAAGTACGTTCATCATGAGAGGCATTATGGATGAATAGTACTGCGAAGGAAGACCGGGTGAGTATGTGCACGGATCGGAAACGGTTGGTGGCTTACGGTTCTGAAAGTTTCTTCACTAACATCCGCAACCATAGCGAGCGTCGTCACAGCTTGTTCCTGCACCCAACTCTTACTGTTAGGTTGAAGCATGGCTAACAATCGCTGGACAATGCCGTCGAGATATGGCAACATTGCTTGACGTTCAACACCTTCGCAGACATTGATGAAAGCAGAAGCGGCATGTGCATGTACACTGACATGAATAGGTATGAGGATGGAATGAAACTGCTACAGGATGGAGTGACCTACCGAGGCTCCGGATCCTCAAGAGCGGGAACCAAGACGGAGAAAATTTCACGATGGAACCGTTCTTGCATGACTTCCTAGAGACGATTTAGATGAGTGAAAAGAACCGGAGGCAAGATAATTCAGCTCACCTCGAGATCGGTACATAGCTGACCACTATAAAACAATGTGTCAACGGTGGATAGTACCAAACCAGACAAATTAACTTACAGACACTGGCACGCAGCCCATCTAACACGAGGGTGGGGATCGTTGAACATCGGGAGGATAAGCCTAAGCCCAAGCATCAATATGGATCCATGATTCCATACTCCCATGCTTACGCGACAACCTCAGCCAGCTCATTCGCCATGACCTGGTTTCAAAGCATAAACAGTAATGCAAATAAGATACAGGAAGTGAAGCACACCTTATGAGTACCTTCTCCAACCACTGCGACGGCCATCAATCCAGCATGGCGGATACGCCATTCGTGAGATTTGAGCATAGCGGGGATATATCTGTACATTCCATAAATATGAAAATGTGGAAGGACGGACCACAGAGCTTACTGGAATGCATGAGGCAACAACACTTTGCCGCCCAACGCGCAAGCAAAACGGTCTAATGCTTGCTCATATATATGAGGGTAGAAATCATCCGTCGGATCTTCCGCGGGCTAGATGGTGTATTCAGAATCCATTTGAAAGAAAACAAGTCGAAGAGGGTTACTCACATCAGCATCCAACCACATTCGCAGCCCCTTCTCTTCATCTGATGCCTTTCTCGGTCCCAACCCAGCACCTCCTCCACCTTCTTCACCCTCTCCAATCTCACCCATTCCTTCCAAGCATGCTCTAACACCTAACGCAACCCATCCATCAAAATGTTTCACCATACCAGGTCGAGCCTCAGTCAACGCAACCATAAGCTCGAGAGCAGATCGACGGGTCTCTTGTTCATGTTCCAGGTCTTCACGATGTTGTGGAACTGGCGATTGCGCTTTTTGAGTGGGAGGCGGGAATGTGAATGCGGAGCGGCCTCCCTGGGTTGGAGTGGATGGGCCGCCATTAGGCGTTCGAGAACCGGAAGCTTCGGGGGATGAAGCGGAGGGGAAGGGTCGGGCGACTGTTGGGGTTGGACCAGGATCATTAAATTGAGGGAGAATTAAAGGAGTTAAGTAATTGAGTAATGCGGTCAGATGCGGAGCGAAGAGTCCGGCAGTTGCAGGGGAGGAGGCAAGCAGGGTCAGGGTCTGAATAAATGGTGGGGCGCGAGATGCGTGAAGTGGTGGCAGAGTTTCAAGCATGTAGAAGAGGAGGGATTGAGCTTGTGCGAGAGTTTGTGGGCTTGCTGTGTTGATGAACGCAGCTGAGGCCTTAAGGGCTGCATGTCGCACCTGCAATAATATCAGTAAATGTATCACAAATGGAAACAGGGGTTCAACTGCTGAATCATCCGTGAAGATAGAAGAGTCCACATGACATGCCTGGCGACATTACGAGGCCAAGTAATCATACGCAAGTAGCTAACCGACGGTACGTTTTGGACCATCTAATTCAGGACGAACAGAGCTGAACCTTCCTTGAACGAAACCACAAACCTCAAGACTCTCAGGATCCTGCAGTCCACGCTGGAGTACTCTGACAATAGCATCGACTTGTTGGTCACCCATCAGAGCAGGTACACTGGCAAAAATCCTATATGCACTCTCGCGTTGTCGCTGATCTGCATCTAGAGTTGCAGAGAAGTTCTGCGCCTGGAGAGCAAGCCATGGGCGACCACGTTCAAAAGATGCATTGGCTAGGTCTGTAATGGTATCGGATAATTTGTGCCGGACAGACACCGCAGGCTCATGGGAGAGAGCCGAGAGGAGTGCGCGTTCCAAAGACGTCCTTGTTGGCTCGGACAAGTGGTCATATAGGGTGATACGAGCAGATCTTAAATTTGATGGCGAACTAGGCAGAGCTCTGAATAATAGACGTCGTAGCAGAACCAGGGAAAAGGACCGCATCTACGCAGTGGTTCATTCAGGACTTGAAGTTACAATCGGATAGCAATCTAACTCACAACTTCATTAGGTTCAGTCCTTGCTAACTGTGCCAATGCCAATAGATATACTTCTGGAGTTTCTGATAGCTTCTCGTTGACAGCACGTTCAGCACTATACGGTCCATGACTATGAGCTGTACACAAGGAAGCGCCAGGGGGGGTCTACGTACCTTGAACGGAGCTCGTTATCGTTGCATATGAGGTTGGACAGTATCTGCTTGATGACTGTCATAATCTCTGGGTCGACAATGGGATCCATGGTAGCGACAAAACGTGGCTGCTTGTCGTCCAGGTTAATGAGGAAAGATTTTGACTTGGCGCCCAATGACTAAGCATCCGTGCTTCTGCTCTTGATCGTCACCTTTGCGGACTTCCGCCCAGGAACTAGCAGGTTACTTTGCTGTTTTCGATTCATTTTCAATCAGTTGTGAGTGGTTGTATCTATTGACAGCTAATTTTGTCGTAGACACATATTTCTATTCGGATTTTCGTCTCCAACGCTGTCCACATTTCAGAACCTGCACTGAGATTCCACCTCTGTGTTACCACAAAGGTTACTGAGACTGTCTGCCGCTTGCACCGTTATACCCGTAGTTTCGTGGATTCAACATTAAGCCTGCACTTGACTGGGAAATCTGGGCTTCTGGTGCCTCTTATTATCAAGTCAGGACGCTGATTACAACGTTATACTCTTCAAAATAGACACCATCAATAGATTTTACGGGGCCAAAAAGAGGTGAAGCACCACTAGATAGGTGATAAGAAGCGATTTTGTTCGTAACCGGCTCGTTGCTGAGGATCCCGAACTATTGATTGAATTCACACTGAACAAAGCTTAGAACAGCCCCCGCTTCTCCCATCATTCTTCACGGTAGCGCTGGAAACATCTTGGCCTTCTATGTTTTCTCATGCTGTTTATATGCATGGATCCTCTATTTACCATTAACGGAAAATTCTCTCTCTAGCCCTGCATTCCCACGGGATCCCATGCTAACTTGCTTTTCATCGAGATATTCCTATCGGTCTTCCACATAACCAAATGTTCTTGGTCGTTTACTTCAACATAGGCGCTGTATAAACCCTTCCCTTTCCGCCGATGTCATTCGGAGACCCTTACTACCGGCGGTCTCATGTCCTCCAGCTATGTGTCATGCTGTGTCGTCCATGATGGTCTCCGCATGTATATTCCAACCTATTCCAAATACTCCTCGGAGGCTTAATTAACCCTTGCTTCTCGTGACAAAGGATTCGGTGATGTACGAGCCCACAATAGTAGGCCGATATTTTAACGCAATAATGAGCCTGAAATGGTATGTAGCCACATCTTTTCTCCATTTCGTTAACGAGTGTTTTAGTAAGGTGTCTAGACTGCCGATGACGGCTCTCTACGCTTCTGAGATTCATCGCAAGGAGGTAGACACCGAGATAAGATTGTATGTACTGGTTCTCTTCCTAGTTGGTTCGTTTTCAAGTGCCACTTTGTTTTAGCAGGCGCACAAGAATTTATGTAACGCGCTTTTTTTTCTCCGGATTATCGTGATATCCGCAACGCCCCTCTTCTCTTTAGCTATTCAGGGGACGCCTCTACTATGTATGGCGACGTTACAAGAATTCTCTACATCAATAGGTTGTTCCATCTCGGTTCCCATATTATAGTGGCCCAGTGTCGCATCTCCCCGTCAAGGCCAAGGTTGGATACATACACGTACACGTACAAGTTCTTTCTCAATCTCCAGGCAGATTGTGACAACACTAAAGTAAGATAAGACGACCTTCCAACACGTCAAACCACGCTGTGTTTTCTTTTCTATACTGGGGATCGCTACGTACTAGTATATTCGAGAGGCTATGGGTCGATCCTCTTTCGCTTCCCAGTGTCGGCCGTCCTCAAATACTTGATACCCTTCTTCCTCTTCTCAATCTCAGCCATCTCCAAATACCTACCTCCCTAGTTCCCAAAATTGTTACTTTAGTAAGCATCTCAAAAAGTGTGATCAGGAAGTATTCGAATATAAACATGCCATTAGACTCTGAATCCTCGCTGGAAATGGTTTTGCAATAGTTAAGCTCCCTTCTCCACATCTTTACTTGAAACGTTAAGCGTCCGCGCTCTGCGTCCAAGGACAGAATCTTCCATCAAACTTCTGAACAAAGTAGCAGACACCTGTTCGGATAGATGACTCCCAGCTATGACTGAGCGTTCAGAACACTTCTTCAACATTCTAACCACTGTATGGGTACATATTATTTACAACAACACTTGGATAATAAAAAGGTGTAAAATAGTTTAACATACTGCCACTTCACGAGACGCGACTAAGCCACCTTTGTTAGTATAATATAATGCTCACGCGTCCTCGAGGGTAGTTGTGTACCCGATGTCGGACCTTTTCCTAAGATCGTCACCAAAGATGATGGTAATCATCAGAAGACTGAAAAATAGATGGGCAAGTTAAATATTGCAACAATAGCATACTTTCGGAAGAACGTACCAGTATGCAAATACCGCGAATGACGCTGCAATTACGTACGTAGGGAATATCCCAATGGCGTTGATTAATGGGAGAACACCAGCGGAGGCTATAGCGCAGAAAAGGCTTCGAGATGCACTAGTGAGGAATATCAGCAGCAGGTTTACGAAGGAAAGATAATGAACCGACGTGTAGACCGCCATTGCTTCCACGTTCCGTGTTTTCAGGACATCGACAAGGTATGTCGCCACAGGTGAGAGGATGATATCCACCTGGGCGAAATAATAGGTGTTAGAAAGTATTCTTTCTGGGAGCTTTTGAGACATACCCCCATGCCATTAACAAACAAGCACACCAAGCAAATAAACAATCCCAGCCTTCCAGAAATATTCTCAATCGTATATCCATAAATAATTGCTGAAAGGGGTAGAAGGATCATAGCTCCCGGAATCGCAGCTCGCAGTCGGTCTTCTGGGATCCATTTTCCTTGTCTCCGTTGACGACCTTTAATGATCGCATTGTCGGATAGACGACCGGATAGGGTCGCCCCAACTGAAGGGGTGTGAGTCTGGGGGAAAGGTAGGAGAAAGATGAACGGCTCACCCATGCTGCCTACTCCTGACGGAAAGAAGCATGCACCTATTAGCAAAGGGGAAGAGATATTATATTTCGGTGCCTAGAAGGTATTAATTATAGCGTTGTCTTGTATCAAGATTAACACACAAGTGTGAATGCCAGAGGCATAGAGAAGACTATGGATTCAAATATTAGTTTAATTTGCGATAATCAAGAACAAGCTGACTGACAATAAAATGTTGTCAAAGCTATGGAGGCCGAAATAGACTGCGCTGTCTTTAGTCGTATGTTAGAGCTCAATTATTCACGACTCAACTTACCACCAATGAGACTACATGTCCTCTGAGTAATCTTAGCGAACTGAACAGATTTATCCAACCCCTTCTTCTTTCATGTCGTCTCTTCGACGTGAATAATGTCTCCGAACCTTCCTTTGACGAAACTAGGAGCTCTATTTCTTCAATTATATCTATGCCTCTTGTGCCTGGGTGACTCGTTTCTGGAAAAAACGCATGGATAAAAAGCAGAGCTGTTAGGCTGAGCCCCAGGACACATAGTTGTGTTATCCGCCAGGAGTAATATGTTGCTAGCAGGCCACCCACTACCGGAGCAAGTGGGGGACCAAGAAGAATTGCCTAATATGTATATCATCAATAAAAGAAGTGAGAACCTTCATTAAACCTACACCGAAAAATATCCCCATTGCAGTCCCGCGTTCTTCGAGCCTGTAAATATCGGAGATTGTAGCAGCACCGACTGCGAGAACGCTATACAAGATGTTCAATTCAGACTCTCAACTGACTATGAAAGGATGTTTACCATGAAGCACCAAATGCTTGAAGGCAACGACCTATTACCAGTTGGGGAATACTTCTGGCCATTGCAGATCCTAGAGATCCTATGCAGACCAGTGGTAATGAGATTAAGTATACTGGTCGTCTTCCGTCTTCCGAGGCCCGGTAAACAGAGGGATGTTCTCGTGAAGGAAACTACCTACAATATTCTGCATAAGGTGCCCAGACAAGGTTACCTAACGCTAGCATTAAGACATACGCTCCTACTGTATAGCTGTTTAAACATGAATTGAGTTGACCATGGAGCGGTTAGAGAATATACTTACTTCACGACTTCTCCAGAAGTATTTAGTTCATCCGCAATTTCTGAGATACATGGAATAAAACTAGCCGAGGAGAACGCTGCACACGATCTTATTAACCAGACAAACTTCTCTTGATAACTACTCACGACCAATAATCCCAGCGAGCGAGATTACGGCCGTAATCGAACGTTTCTGCCCCGGTGTGAAATGGTCGTAATGTGACTCGCCGGTCATTGGGAGGAGACCTTTACCCTCTTATTCCAACTTCTGAGTCGGAAGAGGTAATAATCAAGGAGAAAGGAGTGGGTCAATATGACAATTAGCACAGAGACGGGCAGCCCTTTTCAACTGCGATGCTACGAGAGCGCGCACTGACATGTATACACGTATTCGCAAAGTAAGGCCAGGAGATGGAATTCGAAAGCTTGCCATTGGGCGTGGTAGTTGTATCACAACAGATTGATTGGCTCAAGATAGATCGTATCACACAGTCACGTCACGTCTTCCGATTCGGCTTCCTTTGAGAGGTTTTCTTTTCCTGGGGCTATATATACAGCTAACACTATGGGTGTATTCCTAACTCTCTCAATCGAGCAAAATCTTACCTTGTGAACCCAATAACTGCTATGGACGATGGCGATGGCCCATGAGGGAGTGGTCGTGGAAGGGACGATTGAGTGATTTTTATTCTGCTGTTAATGTGGCATATTGCGTTGGTGAATCTTAGTATGTCATGAATCCCATGGGTCTAACATATAGGCTCATTAAAGACGAGAGTATTCCAGGAGGAATTCTCGTCGGATGGTGTGGCTCGGCCCTTTTGCCATCATTTTGATTTCTTTCTTTCTTTAATACTCCATTGATCACCATCAATTATATTCTAAATATCAGTATGTCTTCACACACTCTCAGTATTTACCTTACCTTACCTTATTTTGTTCTGGTTCTTCCCTTTTACTTTTTCCGCAAGACCATTGAAGATAGACAGATGCGCTAACAAGTACCATATCCTATCTGATGCACATTTCCAAATGGTCTCACGCGCGAGACCTGCTGGGATTTGCCACTCGGAAACTTACTCTCGCGTCCGTTCAAAAATACCGCAGCTCTACTGCCAGGAACTTAGTCAAATTCTTTGCTTGGTCTTTCTGCTCCAAGGTGTATAAACGTTTATGGTTAAAGCAGCATGTTATGAAACTGAATTCTTCTCATGTGTGGCAGACGGCCGAAGTTGCCTCCGTGATACAGAGTGTCAGGAACATTGGTTAAGAATAGAGAACTTGACATACTTCCCACGAAAGGTGGAAAAAAATAGCTCTGATTCGAGAACTTGAACTCTTCTTCTGTCTTGACTGACAATATTGTCGAGTGCCCAAAAAGCTGTACCTGAAGGTCATGTACCTACAGAGCATCCGAGAGCAAAGGTGTGGCAATATATAGGGTCGTCGAAGACTCTTCATGAGTCCAGAAAGAATGTTTGTCTTATTCCCTCTTCTTTCCTCCTTGATCCTAGTGGATATCGTCCTTGGGGCTCTGTATACAGATGTCGCTGATTTACCATCTCTTTCGTTCGATTTCGTTGTCGTAGGAGGTGAGGTCTTCAATGACTTCATTTCTCAAAATTCATTGTTCTCTCTTAGCTGGAACAGCCGGAGGCGTCGTTGCCAACCGTCTTACCGAAGACCCAAAGGTTTCTGTTCTTCTTCTAGAGGCAGGGGGCTCGTAAGTAAACGTCTCTCTACCATCTCTGATAGATACCACTTCTCCCCAAAATTAGGAACGAAGGAATCACCAATATCATTGTACCCTTCCTGAGAACATTTACTGGAGGTCCAACCTCGCCGATGGCCCCTAACATTGATTGGAATTATACATCCATCCCACAATCCGTATTGAACAACCGCGCTTTCAATTTTACTAGGGGCTTTGTTTTGGGTGGTTGTACTTCTATCAGTGAGCGAGATTATGGCACAAGCTCCTTCATCTTACACATATTTGACAAGATGGTATGGCGTTCTCACGAGGCTCAGCGGAGGATTATGGGCTCGAGTCACTAGAGATTCCGGGTGGTCATGGAACAATATGCTGAAATATATGTTCAAGGTAAATTGCCCTCTGTCTTGCTGAAGCGTGTACCTCACATATTTCAAGAACGAAAAGTGGACTCGTCCAGCTGATAACCACAATACTACGGGTCAATTCAATCCTACCATCCACAGTTTCGCCGGTATCAACAGCGTTAGCCTGTCGGGATTTCCTCAATCCATTGATGCGCGCGTGATCCAGACGACGAAGGAACTACCCGACGAGTTTCCTTTCAACCTCGATATGAACTCTGGAAAGCCTATGGGGCTTGGTAAGTGGCAAGCAAACCATTTGGTATTTAAGGACTATTAAGCTGATCATATATCATCTCGGATTTGCTTTTACAGGCTATGCCCAATCCACCATCGTAGATGGCAGACGTAGTAGCGTAGCTACTTCCTATCTTGGCCCACAGTTTATACAGAGACATAATCTCCATGTGTTGCTCAACACCCGTGCAACTAGGGTCATACAAACAGGACATCGAGGCAACGACCCGCTATTTTCGACAGTAGAGTTTGCTCAAGCGAATAATGGTATGGGACATACTTTCGTTTTATTCTTTCTTTTTCATACCCCGGACAGCTCCCAGGTTAAGAGTCACAGCGAAGCGCGAAGTTATCGCGATAAACACCCCACAAATTCTCATGAATTCTGGGATTGGCGACAAAAAGGAGCTGCAAACTAAGGGCATCCACTCTATTGTAGATCTTCCGGATGTTGGTAAGAATCTTTCTGTTCAGGTAGGAACCAAGTTGGCATATCTTGTCAATTCTACGGACACCTACGACGACATTATCCGGAATGACACTCTGCGAGCTCAGCTTCTTGACCTATGGAATAGGAAACACCAAGGTCCATTGGTAGATAGCGTAGCAAGCCATTTCGCATATGCTAGATTGTCAAAAAATTCCAGCCTCCTCAATGGCAGAGCAGACCCAGCGGCGGGTATTAATAGCCCCCACTTTCAAATCGATATTGAAGTAAGTTATTTATCTGTGTTGGGCGCAACTCCGTTAACCTACTTTGATTTTCCGCATCATAGAATGGCGTTTATTCCCCAACCGCAACGGGACACTTCTTCGTTGTAGGCCTTGAGTCTCAATCCAGTCTCTCGTGAGTAAATGCGGTGAAATGTTTCACCGCCATCTCAGTTCATGTTTCATTAGGTGGAACGATCAAACTCAATACTTCGGATCCCTTCGCACAACCTCTCATTGACTTTGGGTGCCTCACCAATCCTTTTGATGCGGCGGTTTTGCGAGAAGGCTTACGGATGACTCAACGTTTCGTGACTATGGAAAGACTACATCATTAGTCTCACAGGCGCTATTGGCAATACAACAACTGACGCAGATTACGATGCGTACATACGTTCTACAGCTTCTCCTAATGGACATATCGTTGGCACGTGTGGCATGACACCCAAAAATGCAGCGTATGGTGTCGTAGATCCAGATCTAAGGGTTAAAGGAGTAGCGGGACTACGAGTCGTTGATGCGTCCATTATGGTGAGTGCGAACGACACGATATTTGCTCCACAGTTCGTGGCTCAAGTTTTCTACAGCCATTTGTAACGGCAGGAAATGCGCAGTCGCCCGTTTATAATATAGCTGAACGAGCTTCAGACTTGATAAAGTCAGCTTGGAACTAACAATAAATCAAATTACTCAGTGGTACGACGATCATGTTTCAGTGTTAGTATACTCAACAATAAAGGTTTAAACTGTAGTTATAAGCTGTCGATTCCTGACTAAACCATCCACGGCGAGAGGAGAGCTTTCCCCTAGCCCTTTACACTTATTGATAAGATCAAAATCTTTGACGAGTATCAAATGCAACAATCTTGGTTGATTAAACCCCAAGACAGGTATATCAAGAATTTACTATCAACAAAGAGGGATGGTACAAAGTCCAAACAATAATCACTCAGAGGCTGATGGGCGTGCAACCGACGTTGACCTAGAATAATTTTACGTCAGTTCACTCTATATATCTGAAATTAAACATCGACGCACGAGGCCGTTGAAGGAGTCGCCTGTGCAGCAGACAGGTTGCTGAGCGCTAGATAAAAAGTTAGCTATATACACCCCCTTCGTTTCTTATTTTTTTCTTACCAATTAGCTCCTTGGCCAACTCCAATAACTGTGATGGGGGTGCAGGTGAGACCCACGAGGACATCCACGCCTTGGACTACAATGCCGAGGAGACCAAGGAGTGCGGCGGTGGACGGGTCGCTTGCCTTCGTAACAGAGTTGCAGCATTGAGCATCCCCAGTGTTGCATTGGCTGATGGGAATGCTGCTGTAGATGTGTTTGAAGTCAGTACGGGCTTGTTTTGGAAGGCAAGAAGATGGAGGTGTACTTGGGGGTCGGAGTGGCGGTAGCAAGGATCGCACCGGCGAGAGCGATGAAGGAAGCTTTGAATTGCATGTTGAAGTTGTTAAGTAGCTCGAGGGTTGCTGCAGAACTGAGGGAGACAGAAAGTCGAGGTGTCTTTTATACATTTTGAGTGGCTCGTGCGTGCCCATTTCTGGGGCGAATTAGATGCGGAAAAAGCCCATGAGGTTCATCGTCACTTGGTACAATGCGGAGTGGGAGGAAAGATGACGAAAGACAGAGTATAACTCCTCCTATGATGCCAGATATGTGAAGACACTTGCAACAGAAGCCTGTCAGTAGGTGATTTCCAAAATGGTAATCGCAGCTATTTACAGATCCATGTCTCCTTTATTGTTGATTCTTCGGGAGCTCCATTTAGATGGTTCACAGACTCCTTTGAAAGAGCTGGGATCCCGAACGGGATTCTCAACTCGGTCCAGAGTCACATTGACAATTTGATACTCCACCTGCAACGAACGAGACCCACTAACCCTCGTTGCCTTGTCAGAAATCATCACAGTTCCACCGAATATCAGGGCAATGAATGTACCTTGGAGCGAGATAATTTTTCCCAAGGAACTCTTCTTCACCAGTGCTTCAAAAGCCATTTAGACAAGGATTATTATTTAACAGCGATCATTGAAATTCACCTTTTTTTGGTTCAAATCATTTATAGCATCACAACGAGCGAGTTGTCCCCAAATCCCTGTGGAGCACATTACTGAGAACCTACTCCTTGCATGAATTTTACGTTGATGTCTTATTATAATGCATGCAACTTAGAAGATCCAGGTTATAGACAAGGTCAGTACATATGGGTCGGGTACGTCACCCAATGAGCCTTGAAATGAGGATGACCTTCCTGCAAACATTTCCTTTTCGTTTAGCAAATCTACTATATATTAACGGACTAACAATTCTTTGTAATAGGACCTTTTATATTTAATACAGTCATTTTGGATGGTGGATGACTCTGAGACTAGTTCGCTATTTCCTCTTGTGAGTTTCGTGAGACATCTGCCAGGCTTTCACAACGGAAGAAGTTCCACGAAGACCTAAATCGTTGACACATTTGATGGCTTCCGACTATGGCAGTTATTCGGTTGGACTAGACCTGAATACTGCCAACTAGAGTTTAGCACCCTCGCTTATGTCCTCTAGCTAGCCATTCCTTCCTGCCCAGGGATCGGATGCAGCAATTTGCTGTCCCATCCTGGAGCACAGGGAAGCTATGATGTCTGCTAATATTTCCTAGTCTGCGAAATTGCGACATACTGAGCGCACACCCTAGCGTCACTGATCAGGTTACCAGCACAAAGGGAACCCTTGTTTCCTAATTGTCCAGTAAGAAGAATTTTCCACGTGGAACGCACATTGCCAAGACCTTCAACTGTGGGTTTCCCAAGAGAGGTTCTTCGTGGATTAAGTCGTACCAGGTGGAGGAGATTGTCATAGCTGGATTCACTTACATGGGGTTAAATAACGAATGTGGTCCCCAGCTAAGCGACTTAGCCAATGTAAAGCGTCACAGCTATGTTAAATACATCAGGAAAGTGGGCACAGGGTCCCTAATCTATATAGCAATTATAGCTGTCATATCTTCCATATCTTCGCTATTTTATGTCCCCATATATATATCTCAGAGTCACTCTAGCGAGCCCTTTAGTTTCTTAGCCAGATCTAGCAGTCAGAGGTGAGCATCGACTAGATAGCCTTCCAGACCTTCCATACTGCCCATAGCAATATTATTGAATATTCATATCATAAAACCAGCATATTATTCGGGCTTTGGATTTACTCAAAGAAATTGCTTTATTAACCCTCTAAGTAAGATATATCATCCCAACAACATCTACTGTGAGGGGATAGGCAAATCAAAGGGGTCAAATGCTACAGAGGGGAGGTGAGGTGAAGGAAATGTTATGCAGTAACTGGCAGGATCGGAGAACAGTTGGTACTTATACCTAATAAATA
>Ga0157379_10001497_pt1 | contig 19233 bp, 14 predicted proteins | sample S25metaG_FD_121802 | JGI IMG/M metagenome (GOLD analysis project Ga0157379, IMG submission 121802) | Switchgrass rhizosphere microbial communities from Kellogg Biological Station, Michigan, USA - S2-5 metaG | ecosystem: Host-associated > Plants > Roots > Rhizosphere > Soil | place: USA... | reverse complement strand
TTCATGAAACTCGAAGGCCGCTCCTGCCTGGTAGTTGGCGCCGGCACCGTCGGCGAGCCCAAGATCAGCAGCCTGATCGAAGCTGGCGCATCGGTCCGCGTGGTCGCCCCTCACGCTACTGCCGCCATCGCTGAGTGGGCAAGAAGCGAAGCAATTACCTGGGAAGCACGAAATTTCAACAGTGCCGATCTCAACGGCACTTTCCTGGTAATCGCCGCCACGAACTCTCGCGACCTGAATGCCGCGATCTTCCGCGAAGCAGGGCAGCGGAACATTTTATGCAATGTGGTGGATGATCCCCAATTTTGCGACTTCTACTATCCCGCAGTCGTCCCGCGCGGAGATCTGCAGATCGCCATCTCGACCAACGGCCAGAGTCCCGCACTGGCCCAGAGGATCAGACGAGAACTCGAAATTCAGTTTGGCCCGGAATACGGCAAATGGTTGAAGGAATTGGGGCAGACAAGGCAGCAACTGTTCGCCAACAAAATCGAGCCCGAGCAGCGTCGTCGCCTGTTGCACGAACTGGCCAGTCGCGAGGCTTTCAAGAAATTACAGGCAGCGGAATTGAATACCGAAGACAGCAGTCTGGAGAAAACTTTCATGACCGGCAAGGTGTACCTGGTGGGAGCGGGTCCGGGCGATCCCGAATTGCTCACGCTCAAAGCGCTCAGGCTTCTGAAGTCAGCCGATGTCGTATTGCACGACGACCTCGTCAGCCCTGAGGTTCTCGCGTTCATTCCATCTTCCACCGAAGTCCAGAACGTCGGCAAGCGTTTCGGACAGAAGCGCATCGGCCAGTCGGAGATCCACGCGCTGATGGTGCAGAACGCGCTACTGGGCTTGCAGGTGGTTCGCCTGAAGAGCGGCGACCCGCTCATCTTCGGTCGCGCCGGAGAAGAGATGGAAGCTCTGCGCAAGGCCGGAATCGAGTTTGAAATTGTTCCCGGTGTCACCGCGGCGTTCGGCGCTGCAGCCAACGCGAAAATTCCGCTAACGCATCGTCAAGTTTCTTCTGCTGTGGTGCTGGTGACAGGTCATCACGCCGCCACTGACGAATTTGCCGACTGGCCGGCGAAGATTCCCCACGATGCAACCGTGGTCGTCTATATGCCCGGCTACGACTATCGCAGCACAGCGCAGCAACTCTTGCGCGCTGGCGTGCCGGGCTCGACTCCATGCGCCATCGTATCGCAGGCCACGTCGTCCAACGAGCAGGTCCATGTGACGACCGTCGAAGATCTGCACACCTCGCCGCGACTGCCTTCGCCCACATTGCTGGTCGTCGGCGAAGTGCTGCGACTCGCCGAGCCTGTAGCGCTGAGTCAGCAGTTCGGTTGGCCGAGTGAGTTCGCTTCATCGGGTTCGACCTTGGCAGCGAGTCAGGAGCGTGCGGAGTGAGAGACCATGCAGAGTTAATACCCGCCGACGCCGAACAGTGGCGGCCGGAAGAAGTATTGAGCTGGGCATTCACGACCTACGGAAAAGGTGTGGCCATCGCGTCGGGCTTCGGGGTCGAAGGAATGGTATTGCTCGACCTGGCCTCGCGGGTGCGTTCCGATTTTCGCGTCTTCACTCTGGATACCGAATTCCTGTTCCCTGAAACCTACGATCTGATGGACCGGGTCGAAAAACGCTACGGCATCAAGATCGAGAAAGTACTGAGCACCCTTACTCCAGAAGAGCAGGAGCGCGAATACGGCGCAGCGCTCTGGAGCCGCGATCCCGACAGGTGCTGCCGCTTGCGCAAAGTCGAACCGCTCCAGACGAAACTGACCGAACTGCGCGCCTGGATCACCGCCATCCGCCGTGACCAGACGCCCGCGCGCGCCTCGGCCCGCAAGGTCGAGTGGGATGCCAAGTTTCAGTTGCTGAAGATCAACCCCATCGCCGACTGGACATCGCCGATGGTCTGGAGCTACGCGCTCAAGCACAAAATCCCCTACAACTCGCTGCATGACAAAAACTATCCCAGCATCGGATGCACCCACTGCACCCGTGCAGTCCGCCCGGGGGAGAGTGCTCGGGCGGGACGCTGGTCCGGGTCTGACAAGGTCGAATGCGGACTGCACGTTGCAACCCCAGCGGCGATAGCCCCGCTGATAGAGATCAAACTAAAAAGCTCGTTCGGCTGTGAGGAAAGCTAGAAAAACCAAAAGCATAAACCACCAACGACACGAAGGACCGCGAAGGAGATCCGCTCTAAGCGCAATGTTTTCCTTCGTGTACCTTCGTGTCCTCGGTGTTAATGCTGTTGTTCTTCAGGGATTCACCCGCCCAAAAAATCCATCCGGCTCATCGAAATTCTCGATTGTACTTACGACCCGCAATGACGATACACAGTGTAAAGATGAGTCCGAGTCCCCTAACCACAGACCACGACGCCTGCGGTGTCGGCCTGGTCGCCAAAATCGGCGGTAGTGCTTCGCGCGAGATCGTTGACCGCGCGCTGGAGGCTCTGGTCCGGCTGGCGCATCGTGGAGGGGTGGACGCCGACGGACGAAGCGGTGACGGCGCCGGCTTGCTCACCCGCATCCCAGACAAATTGATTCGCAAACAGGCGCGTAAGGCGGGCATAAAGCTGCCCGCGGTCTACGGGCTCGGCATGGTCTTTTTGCCGCCCGGTCAGGCAGACGAAACGCGCAACGCCATTGAAGCGCAAGCCAAGCGAAACGGTCTGCAGTGCCTGGGTTGGCGGCCGGTCCCGACCAATCCGGAAGTTGCAGGTCCTCGGGCCCACGAGGCTCTGCCGGTCATCGAGCAATGTTTCTTCGCTCCGGAATCCGAAACCTCGAATCTGGAATTTTTGCTTTTCCATTTGCGCAAAGAAGCGGAAGCTGTCGTTCCCGGTGGCACGTATTTCTGTTCACTGTCCTGTCGGACTGTGGTCTACAAAGGGCTGCTAACTCCTTCTCAGCTCCCGGCGTTTTATGTCGACTTGCGCGACCGGGATTTTGAAACTCCCTTCGCCATCTTTCATCAGCGCTACTCCACCAATACCCAACCCAGCTGGTCAATGGCGCAACCCTTCCGCTTTGTTGCGCACAACGGCGAGATCAACACCATCAGCGCCAACCGACGCTGGATGCACGCCCGGGGGCCGGAGCTGCGTCAAGAGCTCGGCTTATCCCATCAGGTTCGATTGCTCGAGGACCGGGTCAGCGACTCAGCCAGTTTTGATAACGGCCTAGAACTTTCTCTGCGCCGCGGCTACAACCCGGGGGAAGCGATGCTCTCGATGGTGCCGCCTGCGTGGGAGCGTTCACCCGAGGCCGCGCCCGAGCTGCGCAACTTTCTCGAAGAACAAGCCCGCGTGCAGGAAGCGTGGGACGGCCCGGCGGCGCTGGTCTTCACCGACGGCTGCACCATCGGCGCGAAGCTGGACCGCAACGGTCTGCGTCCCCTGCGTTACACCCTGACCAGGGATGGTCTGCTGGTGGTCGGTTCCGAGGTGGGAATTGCCGATCTCCACGGCAAAGAGATCGCCGAACGGCAGCGCCTGGGGCCGGGAGAAGTTCTGCTGGTCAATCCCGAGAGCGGCGAGTTTGTCCGCCCCAAAGATTCGCTGCGCATGCGGGAGGGAATCCGGGTCATCTCCTCAGTGCCGGCTGTGCTGGTCGAGCCCACCGACAAACCGTTTTTGGATAGGACGCCCGATCCGAAGCCAACGATGGCTGCTTTGGGCTGGAGCGAGGACCAGTTCCGCCTGCTTTTCCAGCCGCTGGTGGAGCAAGGACAGGAAGCGGTCTGGAGCATGGGCGACGATGCGCCGCCGGCTTCGATGTCCACCTTCAAGCGTCCGCTGTGGGATTACTGCAAACAGCGCTTCGCGCAAGTCACGAATCCGCCCATTGACTCCCTGCGCGAAACGCATGTGATGTCACTGAAGGTATTTCTTGGCCGCGCGGCGATCAACTCTCCGCTGCTCGACGGCGGGCAATTGCAGTTGCTGAGAAAAGAATTGGGCACGACGGAGCGGATCGCCTTCACTTTCGTTGCCGAGGATGGAGTGGAAGCAGCGAAGGCTGCGCTCGCCCGCCTGCAGCAAGACGTAAAAACGGCTTCGGCCAAAGCTCCGGGACTCATTTTGCTGACGGATCGCGGCGTAGATCCCAAACGCGCCGCGCTACCGGCGCTGCTTGCCTTGGCTGCGGCTTGGAAGTCCATGGTTGAGGCGGGAGCGCAGCACATTCCGCTGGCGATCGAAAGCGGACAGGTCATCGACACTCATCACGTGGCCCTGCTGGTCGCCGCGGGTGCGAGTGCCGTGTTCCCGTATTTGGCGCTGGAGCAGGCGTCGCATATGAAGCCGGGCGGGGCAGCGGCCTATCGCGGGGCGGTGGAGAAGGGCCTGCGCAAAGTCATCGCGCGAATGGGGATCTCAACTATTTCCAGCTATCGCAACAGTCATCTGTTCGAGGTCATTGGTCTCGATGCCGATGTGTGCAGCCGATTTTTCGAAGATGCCAGCCACTCTTTGGCGGGCAAAGGCCTGGCCGAGCTTCTGCAGGATTTTCTCGATCGTCACGATTCGGTGTTCTCGATCACCTTCCCGACGATGACGATGACCACCCAGTTACAGGACCAAGGACTCTATCGCTTCCGCCATCAGGGAGAGCAGCACGCAGTTTCGCCTGAGTTGGTACGACGAATGCATCGCTACATCAAGTTTCCCACCGAGGAAAATCATCGCGCCTTCAAGGAACTCGGCCAGCAGAGGGAACCAGTCGCGGTCCGAGACCTGATGGAGATTGCCCCGGGCAAGCCGCTGCCGCTCGATGAAGTTGAAACCGACGCTGCCATCCTGGGCCGCTTCAGCACGCAGGCCATGTCGCTGGGAGCAATTTCGCCGGAGACCCACATCACTCTTGCCATCGCCATGAACCGTCTCGGCGGACGCAGCAACACGGGCGAGGGCGGGGAAGATCCCGGCGCCTACGGCCCCGGCCGCGAGGACAACAACCGGGTCAAACAAGTGGCCTCGGCGCGTTTCGGAGTCACTGCGGAATATCTGGTGCACGCCGACGAACTGGAAATCAAGATCGCGCAAGGTGCGAAGCCCGGCGAAGGCGGCCAACTGCCGGCGAGCAAAGTTTCTGTCTACATCGCGCGATTGCGGCACGCCGTGCCCGGGATGATGTTGATTTCTCCGCCGCCGCATCATGACATCTACAGCATTGAGGACCTGGCACAGCTGATCTACGATCTGCGGGCCATCAATCCGCACGCGCGCATCGGAGTGAAGCTGGTTGCGAGTGCCGGCGTGGGAATTATCGCCACGGGCGTGGCCAAGGCCGGAGCTGACGTCATCACCATCAGCGGCCACGATGGCGGCACGGGCGCGTCGCCGATTACTTCCATCAAGAACACCGGCCTGCCCTGGGAAGTGGGCTTGCGGGATGCTCACGATGCCCTGGTGAAAACCGGGCTGCGGGGTCGCGTGCGCCTGCGCGTGGATGGCGGATTCAAGTTCGCTCGCGATGTCATCATCGGTGGGCTTCTAGGGGCGGACGAATTTGGTTTTGGCACGGCGTCGCTGCTGGCGCTGGGATGCGTCATGGCCCGGCAATGCCACCTCAACACTTGTCCGGTCGGCATCGCCACTCAGGATGAAAAACTGCGCACTCGGTTCACCGGGAAGCCGGAGATGGTTGAAACCTACTTCCGGGCTGTCGCCGCCGATGTTCGAGAACTGTTGGCGGCGATGGGCGCGCATTCAATTGGTGACATCGTAGGACAGGCCCAACGTCTGCGGCCCAGGAATGCGTCCGCGGCGCGCGCGCTCGGCGGGTTGCTGGACCCGATTGTCTCCTCCTGCCTCCCGGCTTCGGTTAAGGAAGACTCGAGCAGTCTCTATCGCGAGTTGAATCTTACCCTCGGTCGCACGATTAATGACTCTGACACTCGAGCGGCACGACGACGTCGTTTCCGCATCACCAACTCTGACCGTTCCATCGGCGCGCATTTGAGCGGAGAGATGTTGCGCCGGCCGGGACCCCAAACTGATGCGCCCGCCAAATATGAATTTGTCGGCAGCGCGGGACAGACGTTCGGTGGATTTCTGACCAAGGGATTGAATTTCCGGCTGGTTGGCGAGGCCAACGACTACGTCGGCAAGAGTTTGTCCGGCGGCGCGATTGCGATCACCGGCGGGGAGGAAGCCTCGTTGCGTGGCGACGTGCTTGCGGGCAACACCCTGCTGTACGGCGCGACTAGCGGCGAACTCTACATCGCGGGCCGGGTAGGCGAAAGATTTGCGGTCCGCAATAGCGGTGCGCTCGCCGTGGTCGAAGGCGTTGGCCAGCACGGCTGCGAATATATGACCGCCGGCGTCGCCGTGATTCTGGGTCCGGCCGGGATGAACTTTGGCGCGGGCATGACTGGCGGACTGGCCTACGCCTTGCGTGATTCCATCGGAGGCTATGGATACAACCAGCAGTCGGTCCGGCTGGCCCCTGTTGAAGTTCGGGAAGAACTGTGGTTGCGCCGCGTACTGCGCAAGCATGTGCGCCTCACCGGCAGCCCGCGTGCTGCGAGTCTGTTGAGTGCCGATACTCCTCTACCGTTTCTGCGCGTGGAGCCGCTCGTCCTGCCATGTTCGGTGGCGGATACCTGGGCCCCGATTCTTATCAGGTTTAAGCGGCAGTCGGGTTCGGTGCAGGCGCCGACCGGGGTGTACGTTCCTCATTCAACGGATCCGCGTGCCATCGCAGTGGTGTAAAGCACCCACAAACCGCTGTCATCCTAAGGGAAGGCCCCCGACGAAGGATCTGTGCATTTGCCGGCGATGACACCTCCGAAGGCAGCCACTTTTCTTGCGATGCATACGCCAATGCCACTTCACCCGGAATACATGGGTCCTTCGATTGCTTTCGTCCGGCTTCGCCGAACGCAAGACTGCGCTTGTCAGCTCTAATCTTCGAGTCACGCAACCGCAGCCTTTGTCATTCCGTGTTTATCGAACGAACGAGGAATCTGCGCGGAATGACAATTCTTTGGGAGTTTTCAAGTTACACAACTGCAAGATTTCTGAATCCCTTCCTTTCTCCGCTATAATCTTCCCCTACTCATGGACTTTGATCAGCTAGTTACTTTCCTGGAAGTGGCCAAGCTGGGAAGCTTCTCCCGCGCCGGCCAAAAAGTCTTTCGCTCGCAGTCCGCCGTCAGCGCCCAGATCCGTCAGCTTGAGCAGGAGTACGGAGACCGCCTGCTCGATCGTTCCGGCAAAGATGTGACCCTCACGCCCGCCGGCAGGGTTCTATTCGCCTATGCCGAGCGTCTGCTGCAGATGCGGGACGAATCCCTGCTCGCCGTCGCCGATCAGGGCACCAGTCCGCGTGGCACGCTGGTCATCGGCGCAAACGAAGCCACTTGTCTATACGTGCTGCCTGATGTCTTCGCCAAGTACTGTCATCTCTATCCCGGCGTGCAGATCAGCATTTATCGCAACTTCAGCTACAAGATTGTCGAGAAGCTGGAGAACGGAACTATCGATGTCGGTATCGTGACCTTGCCGGTTAAGTCGGCTAGCCTGAAGACCCACTCTATTTTTCGGGATCAGCTGATGCTGATGGTCAGTCCGCAGAACGCGCTGGCTAAACTCGACGTAGTGCCGGTGAGCGAAGTTGCCAAACAAGCCTTATTGCTGCCAAAGACCGGTTACAGCCGCCGGGTCATGGACAAACTGTTCCGGCCTTATGCGTCGCATCTTCAAATCCGGATGGAACTACCCAGCGTGGGCATGATCAAAAGCTTTGTGGCGGCCGGGCTGGGGGTTTCGCTGATCAGCTCCAGCTTCGCCAAAGACCAGGTGCTTGCGGGACGCGTCAAACTGATTCCCATCCGCGATCAGGAACTGTGGCGGGAACTGGGGATCGCCTACCGCCGCGACCGCACCCACACTCGCGCCACGACCACCTTCATCAGTACTGTCCGGCAGTTGGCTACCGCTTCCAAGTAAGCTCTTAGGCGGCTTGTCACTTCTCAAAAGGGGTCCGGAAGGCTGATCGAATTTGTCGATGCAGGACATCGAAATTTCAGATTTCCTTTTTCCAACAGAAAATTGCTAATCTCCAGCAGAAGCCTCAGAAGCTTTGATCGCGCTCACTCGCGGTCATCAACGAGACTTGAACCCAGCTGAGGGGGTGCGGTATGAGCGAACTGGAAAGCGGATTAAACAAAATCTTGGAAGAGCATCAGCATGAGAGCGGACTCCATGTCATCGGAGGCAGGCGCAGACTGGTTGATCGGCTGATGCAATTCTTTGAAGAATTCAAACCGGAACAACCGGACCCGAGACTGGGCCGCGAACAGCACAACTAAGATCAGGCTCGAATACAACCATGAGAGCAATTTCCCTGAAGGCCAAGGCTAAGCGAATTACATCGATGAGCATTACATCGACACGAATTCGCGTGTCTTCTGGGGGAGGGCGCCTGGTGAGCTGAGAAATACAGAGCTTTAAGGGCTACAAAAACCCACCGCCAGAAGCAACTGGCCGGTGGGTTTTTATTTGCCCTCAACCCACATCAACCAGCAAGACTACACAAGGGAGACCAGATGAACGACCTGTTCGAAGCAAGTAGTGAAGCACCGCAAGGGCCGCGGGATAACGTCGTGATGAAGTTCGGCGGCACTTCAGTGGAGGACGCCGCCGCGATTCGACGCCTCTGCCGGTTGGTGGAACGCCCCTCATCTCCCCGCCCCGTGGTGGTGGTTAGTGCTCTGTCCAAGGTCACCGACCAGTTGATGAATGCGGGATGGGCAGCGGCGGCAGGGAACCTCGAACCCGCTCGGGAAATTCTGCAAGTTCTCCGTCAGCGCCACGAAACGGTTGCGAGCGGACTGGCGAAGGGCGATGAGCGCCGCCGTCTGACTCGTACGTTCGCGGCTGAATTCAAGGCCGCGGACAAGATGCTAGCCGCCATCGCAGCCGAGAAGGCGCTGGCGCCATGTTCCCAGGACAGGCTCTTGGGCGTCGGCGAATCCCTTTCATCGCGGCTGGTGCGATCCGCATTGCAGTCCTCCGGAGTGGATGCAGTTCTGGTGGATGCGCGCGAGTGCATCATCACCGACGCTGCCCATACCCGCGCCACTCCTCTATGGGAAGAAACCAATGCACGCCTGCAAGCCGTGCTGTGGCCGCTGTTGGAATCGAGACGAGTCCCGGTGATGGGCGGATTCATCGGCGCGACCCGCGATGGCGTTCCTACCACGCTCGGCCGTGGCGGTTCTGATTTCAGCGCCGCGATCGTGGGCGCAGGTGTGCACGCCGAGCGGATTGAGATCTGGACTGACGTCGACGGCATCATGACGACGGACCCGAATCTCTGTTCCGACGCCCGCCGCGTCCCACGTATGAGCTTCGACGAAGCGGCCGAACTGGCTTACTTCGGCGCGAAAGTGTTGCATCCGGCGACGCTGGTGCCGGCGATGCGCAGCAATATTCCGGTATGGGTCCTCAATTCCCGTAATCCAGAGTGCGCCGGGACCGAAATCGTTGCCCACGGTGAAGGCGACGGAGTGAAGGCCATCACTGCGAAGCGCGGCGTGGCCATCGTAGATATCGAACCGGTTCGCTGGTTTGCGCCCGAACTGTTGCGTGAGGTCTTCGACGTGTTCGAACGCCATCAGCACAGCCTGGATCTGCTCTCCGCTTCACGCGGCAGCCTAGCGCTGCTGGTGAGTTCCGTGTCGGCGCTGCCGGCAATCGCGAACGAACTGAAAGGGATGGCCAATGTCCGCTGGGAAAACCACAAAGCCCTGGTCTGCCTTGTAGGCGAACAAGTGCGCCGCCGTCCGGAACTCGCCGGCCAGGCATTTCGCGCCATCGGCGACATTGACGTCCGCATGATCTGCCAGGGGGCCTCGGAGCGAAACATCAGCTTCCTGGTAGACGAATCACGCGCCGTGGAGGCGGTAGAACGCCTGCACGGGGCATTTTTTGCGAAGTCGCAACCGGCGATTGACCTGGATGCCTCACTGGCCATGTGCCAGGCCGAAGTTGGGTGGCACGGAGCCGATTGATGTAGGCGCGAGCGCCCTCGCTCCGTGCGGACTGTCCCCCGCATTCTGTGGTGTTTCCAAACCCGGTACGAGCCGAAGTCCGTGCCCACTTTTTCGATTGCCCGTATCGAAATTTCTACTTGACACCCACCGCATACCCATTATCATGAATGAATAATTATTCAACATGATGAATAGTCATTCATGAGCAAGCCGCTGCGACAAAAGGTGATCCTGGAAGTGCTGGACCAAGGATCTGTAAGCAGCCAGGAAGACCTGCAGCGGGCGCTTGGAAAGCGTGGAGTGAGAGTAGGGCAGGCAACGCTGTCGCGCGATATTCACGAGCTCGGCCTGATCAAAACCGGAGCAGGGTACGTGCTGCCGGGCGAGGCGGAGCCGGCCTTACCGCCGGTGTCGCGGCTGGTTAGAGAGTTTGTGTTGGAAGTAAAGGCAGCGCAAAACCTGCTGGTCATCAAGACGACCGTAGGCAGCGCGCAGCCCGTGGCCGCCGCACTCGACGGCCAGGATTGGGAGGAAGCCATCGGAACCATCGCAGGTGACGACACGATATTGATGGTCTGTTCTGACAACCGCAGTGCCAAAGTGCTGGCTGCCCGCATTCAGGAGATGCTCGCCTGATGGCGTCCAAGCTCAAAACCGCAATCCTGGGTGCGACCGGATACTCCGGCTTCGAACTGGCCCGCATTCTTCTGCGCCACCCCGGCGTAGAAACTCCGGCGATGCTTCAGCGTTCCGGCGAATCGGCCGGGGAAGTCAATCTCGCCGACATGTATCCCGCCATCTCCGGCAACGGAGGATACCCGCTGCAACCGTGGTCGTGGGCGGAACTGAAACGCCGCGAGATCGAACTGCTTTTTCTGGCCACTCCTCACGAAGTCTCGCGCGCCATTGTGCCGGAAGCGATTGCCCACGGCATGCGCGTGGTTGACCTGAGCGGCGCGTGGCGCTTGCGAGAAGCTCAAAACCGCGCCGTTTATGCCTTTCACGACGAGAACGCTGTCACCGCGGCCGACCTCATGGAGAAAGCGGTGTACGGCCTCCCCGAGTTAAACGGTGACCGGTTGCCCGGCGCAGCGCTGGTGGCCAATCCCGGATGCTATGCCACTTCGGTGATTCTTGCGTTGGCTCCGCTTCTGGCCGCGGACATCGTGGATCGCCAGAAGGGAATCATTTCCGATTCGAAGTCCGGCGTTTCGGGAGCGGGCAAGGAGGCCACTGCGCGAACTCACTTCGTCTCGGTCGCAGACAATCTTTCCGCCTACTCGGTCTTTGGACATCGCCATGTCGGAGAAATTCTCGAACAGTTGAAGCTGGATTCCGGTGAGTTGATTTTCACTCCGCACCTGCTGCCAATTCCACGAGGCATCCTTTCCACCATCTACGTTTATCTGAAGCAGGAGATGAAACCTGCCGAAGTAGAGACCTGCTTTCACGATTTCTATGCGGGCAAGGCATGGGTTCGGGTCTTTGCCACTCCGAAGCTGCCGCAGATCCAATTTTCACTACGCACCAATTACTGCGACCTGGGCTTTTGCCTGGCAAGAGACGGACGCCGCCTGGTGCTGGTGTCGTGCATCGACAATCTCCTCAAGGGCGCAGCCGGACAAGCAGTTCAGAACATGAACCTCATGTTTGGGTTTAAGGAACAGGAAGGTCTGCGGTGAAGATCGTAATCAAGCTTGGTGGCGCCGCTCTCGAAGACAAGAACACATTGCACAAATGCGCTCGCGCCATCGTTGAGCTGGCCGAAGACGGCCACAAAGTTACCGTTGTGCACGGCGGTGGGGCTGCTCTCACTCGCACGCTCAAACTTCTGGGCAAGGAAAGTGATTTCGTAAACGGCTTGCGCATTACTGACGCTGAAACTCGCGACGTCGCATTGATGGTGCTTGCCGGAATCGTAAACAAGAGTTTGGTTGCGGCTATCGTCGCCGCCGGACGTCCGGCGATCGGCCTTTGCGGCGGAGACGGCATGGCCTTCCGCGCTCGCAAGAAACAGACGCAAGGCTATGACCTGGGATATGTGGGAGAAATCTGTTCGGTCGAACCACGCTGGCTGGAGGCCATCTGGGGACTCGGCGGTTTGCCAGTGCTGTCCTCGGTCGCGCTGGGTTCGGACGGCGAATATTACAACGTGAATGCGGATCAGATGGCGTCCGCCTGCGCCGTGGCCTGCCACGCCGACACTCTCATCTTCCTCACTGACGTCGCCGGTGTCAAAGACGCTGCCGGCACCGTGATGCCTTGGCTGAATACCAAGCAGATTCCTGGCATGGTCGAAAACGCGGTGATAGCGGGCGGCATGTTGCCCAAGCTTGAGGCTTGTGGTCTGGCCTTGCGTAAAGGTGTCGGCCGGGTACGCATCCTGCCGGCGGTGCAGGCTGACACTCTACCGCAGTTCTATCTCACCAAACTCGACGGCGGCACGGAGGTCATCTGCGCGTGAGCCTCGCCACCGTCATTCGTTCCGAAGCCAAGCTGCTGCTTCCCACTTATGATCGCCAACGCGTCCTGTTTGAGCGCGGGCGCGGCGTCTATCTATGGGATTCGGAGGGCAAACGCTATCTCGACTTTCTGAGCGGGATTGGGGTCAACGCGCTGGGCCATGCGCATCCAGTCATTCAGTCCACGTTGAAGCGGCAGGCTGGCCGCCTGATTCACGTGTCGAATTTATTTTTCCACGAGTTCCAGGCGGAACTGGCGAAACGCCTTACCAGGATTTCGGGTCTAGACAAGGCTTTCTTCTGCAACAGTGGCACCGAGGCCTGGGAAGGCGCACTGAAGATGGCCCGTGCCTTTGCGCGCACCCAGAACAGCAACGGCCACAAAGCCAAGTGGCGCCTGCTGGCGCTGGAAAATTCTTTTCATGGACGAACCTTTGGCTCGTTGGCCACAACGGGGCAGGAAAAGTATCGGCATCCCTTTGCACCGCTGGTGCCGGGAGTCGGGTTTGTCGCCTTCAACGACGTCGACGACCTCAAGCGGCAGTTTGACGGCAGCGTCTGCGCCATTTGTCTCGAGACCATCCAGGGCGAAGGCGGGATTCGCCCGCTCAGTCCTGAATTCCTGCAGACCGCGCGGCAGTTGTGCGACCGCACCGGGGCGCTGCTAATTCTCGATGAAATCCAATGCGGCCTGGGCCGCACCGCACAGTACTTCGCGTATCAGCATTACGGAATTCAACCCGACATCGTCACCGTCGCCAAGCCGCTCGCTGCGGGACTTCCGCTGGGAGCGTTGCTGACCACCGATCGCGTGGCCGCCGGCATGCATCCGGGAATGCACGGTACTACTTTCGGCGGTGGACCGCTAGCCTGCTCCGTGGCCATTGAATTCCTGCGCGTGCTCGATCGCATGTTGGGACACATTCGACAGACCGGAGACTACTTCTACGCCAAACTGGAAGGTCTCAAAGCCAAACACGAGGGCGTTAGCGAAATTCGTGGCATGGGACTGATGCTGGGCATGAATCTGGATTCGGCCGACCGGGCAAAGGCAGTCGTTGCCCAGTTGCTGGATTGCGGCATCCTCATCAATCGCACGCAGGACACGGTGCTGCGTTTCCTGCCGCCTTACATCATTCAAAAAGCCCACGTGGATCTGGTGATTCGTGCCCTCGACGCGGGCCTAACCTCCACTCGACCGAAAAGAAATTTGACCAACAATGGAAGACCCAGCAGGGCAAAACCCGGTAGTTCGAAATCCAGAAGGAGCCCATCACGGTGAGCAGCCAGCCCTTTCAAACCACGCAGGTCGCAATTCCCCCGGCAACCAGTACTTTTCCGGGACGCGATCTCATTTCCATCCGGGATCTCAGCCCGATTGAGATTGAAACCATTTTTCACCTCGCGGGACTGTTGAAAGCGCGTCCATCGAATTTCCGGACGGCGCTGGCCGGCAAGCAGATGGTGATGTTCTTCGAAAAGGCATCCCTGCGCACCCGCCTCACCTTTGAAGCTGGAATGGCCAGCATGGGGGGCAACGCCTTCTTCATGGACCAGACCGCGGGGCGTTTGGACGCCCGCGAAAAATTGAGCGACATCGCGCACAATGTCGAACGCTGGGTGGATGCCGTCGTGTTGCGAACCTACTCCCACGGCACAGTCGAAGGCATGGCGGAGCACGCCTGCATTCCGGTGATCAACGCCCTTAGCGATCTGGAGCATCCTTGCCAGGCTCTGGCAGATTATTTCACTTTGCTCGAGCGCTTCGGCGATTTGAAGAAGATCTGCCTCGCCTACGTGGGCGACGGCAACAACGTGGCCCACTCGCTGCTGCTGACGGCCGCAACTTTGGGATCCAGCATTCGCATCGCGACGCCTGAGGGCTATGCTTGCGATGCCCAAATCGTGTCCGACGCCCGCGATCTCGCGCAACAGACTGGCGCGGTCATCGAGATCCTCCACAATCCCAAACAGGCTGTGGACGGCGTGGACGCGGTCTATACTGATGCCTGGACCAGCATGGGCCACGAGCACGAAGAGCGGGAGCGGAACCAGATTTTTCCGCCCTACCAGGTGAATGAAACGCTCGTGGCCGGCGCGGCGCCTCACGCTGTCTTCATGCACTGCTTGCCCGCGCACCGCGGAATGGAGATCACGGACGCGATCATGGACTGCGATCGCTCCGTCGTCTTCGACCAGGCAGAAAGCCGCCTGCACGTGCAGAAGGCCATTCTGTTGTTACTGCTTGGCGGTAAGGTGGGCCGCTCAAATTCGAGGAATTCCAATGGCTGAAAAAGTTGTGCTCGCATACTCCGGAGGCCTCGATACCTCCATCATCATTCCCTGGCTGAAGGAAAACTATGCCTACGACGTGATTGCCATGGTCGGAGACGTCGGTCAGGGGGACGACATTGAAGCCGTTGTCGAAAAAGCATACAAGACCGGCGCCAGCAAAGTCGTCGTCGAAGATATGCGCGAGGAATTTCTCACCGGATACGTCTTCCCCGCGTTAAGGGCAGGTGCGGTATACGAACATAAGTATCTGCTGGGTACATCGCTGGCGCGGCCGGTGATCGCCAAGCATCAGGTGGAAGTCGCTCTGCGCGAGGGCGCAACCGCGGTCGCTCACGGATGCACTGGCAAGGGCAATGATCAGGTTCGCTTCGAGCTGGCCTACCAGGCACTCGCACCGGAGCTCAAAGTGATTGCGCCATGGCGCGAGTGGACTTTGAAGTCGAGAGAAGACTGCCTGGACTACGCCGAAAAGCGGGGAATTGCTGTCTCCGCCAGCCGGGAGAAGATTCACAGCCGCGATCGCAATCTTTGGCACATCAGCCACGAGGGTGGAGAACTGGAAGATGCCAGCAACGCGCCGCTCCCCAGCACCTGGCAGCTGACCCGTTCGCCGCAGGAAGCTCCGGACCGCGAAGAACAACTCGTTATCGGCTTTGAAAAGGGAACGCCGGTTTCCGTGAACGGCATGAAGCTCGATCCGATTTCGCTGGTCGAGTTGCTGAACGAGATCGGCGGACGCAACGCCATAGGGCGCATCGATCTGGTAGAGAACCGATTTGTCGGCATCAAGTCGCGCGGATGCTACGAGACGCCCGGCGGAACCTTGCTGATTGCCGCCCACCGCGAACTCGAAGCTCTGTGCCTGGAGCGCGACCTGATGCACTTCAAGCAACATGTTGCGCTGAAGTACGCCGAACTTGCCTATTTCGGTCTCTGGTTCGCTCCGCTGCGCGAGGCGCTGGACGCGTTCGTTGACAACACGCAGCAGGTCATCACGGGTGCGACAACTCTATCTTTGTATAAGGGCAACGTGTCGGTGGTCAGCCGCCACTCGGAGAACTCGCTCTACCGCACCGATCTCTCGTCTTTCACCATCGGCGATAGCTATGACCAGAAAGATGCCGAAGGATTCATCCGCATTCTGGGCCTGCCCTCGCGCTCGCGCGCCCGTCTGCGTGCGGACGCTGTCAAGCCCGAGGTGACGCGATGAAGATGTGGTCGGGACGATTCCGCCAGCCGCTCGATGCCGATTTCGAGCGCTGGCAGCGGTCGTTCGACTTCGACCGGCGCCTGCTGCGTGAGGAGCTGGCGGCCAGCCGCGCCCACGCGTCTGCCTTAAAGAATGCCGGAATCCTGTCTTCGAGCGAACTGATCACCATTCTTCAAGGCCTGAAGCAGCTTGCCGAGAATGCAGCGGCATCGCCTGCCATTCTGGAAGACAACGAGGCGGAAGATATACATCACTTCGTCGAAAAACAACTGGTCGGCCTCATCGGTGACACAGGATACAAGCTGCACAGCGGGCGCAGCCGCAACGAGCAGATTGCGACCGACCTGCGTCTCTACGTTCGCGCTTCCATTGACCAGATGCGGTCCGATCTCGCGGAGTGGCTGGGCATTGCGCTCGATCGCGCCGAACAGGCAGGAAACGCGGCCATGCCCGCCTACACGCACCTGCAACGTGCCGAGCCGGTGCTGGTGGCGCACTGGCTGCTGGCCTACACCGAAATGTTTTTGCGCGACGCAGACCGGCTGGCTGACTGCCGCAAACGGCTGAACGTTTCTCCGTTGGGTTCGGGCGCGATTGCCGGGGCGACACTACCGCTCGACCGCCGCGCCATGGCCGATGAACTGGGCTTCGATGCGCCGACCGCCAACAGCGTTGACGCCACCAGTGATCGAGATTTTGTTCTGGAGTTTGTAGGAGCTCTTTCTCTTCTCGCCGTGCACCTGAGCCGCTGGGCGGAAGAGATGATCCTGTTTTCCTCACAGGAGTTCGGATTCATCCGCCTGCCCGAGGCTTATTCGACGGGCAGCAGCGCTATGCCGCAGAAAATGAACCCCGACTTGCTGGAGCTCACGCGGGGCAAGGCCGCCCGCATTATCGGAGACGCCACGGCCCTGCTGGTCACAGTGAAAGGGCTGCCTCTGGCCTACAACAAAGACCTGCAGGAGACGCAGCAGCCGCTCTTCGATGCCGCCGGTACCGTGCTGTCGCTGCTGCCGATGGCCTCCGGCTGGATGAAGGCTGTGGAGTTCAAGTATGACCGCATGCAGGAAGCCGCACAGTCCGGATTCATGAACGCCTGGGCGGGGGCTACTTATTTGGTTCGCCGCGGAGTCCCTTTCCGTCTCGCTCACGAAATCGTTGGCAAAGCAGTGCAAACTTGCATCGAAAGAAAATGTGAGTTGGCAGATTTGCCCTGGGAGGAACTACGCCAGTTGAATCCCGCCTTTGATCAGGATTTCTATTCCTCTTTAACTCTGCAGGCAGTGCTTGCGATCCACGACGTGCCCGGCGGCACTGCGCCGGCGCGAGTTCGTCAGGCCATTGCCGATGCCCGGCAAAAAGTGGAGGCCATGCGGGAGGACATCCATGCGCACGCGTGAAGCCCTTCTGCCCGATGCCGAGCAGATCCATGAACTGATCGCGACCTACTCCCACGATGGCACGCTACTGCCGCGAACCTTCGCGGAAGTCTGCGAGAATGTGCGCGACTTCGTCGTCCTCGAAGATCACGGCCACATTATCGGCTGCGGTGCTCTCCATTTATACGGCCCGCACTTGGCCGAAATTCGCTCCATCACCGTCGATCCTGCCCGCCAGGGTTCGGGAGGCGGTGAGCGCCTGGTCAGGGCTTTGCTGGCCCAAGCCCAGAAACACAACGTCAGTTCGATTTGTCTGTTCACGCGCATTCCAGAATTTTTCGCCCGCTTGGGATTCGCCATGGCGCAGCGGGAAGATCTGCCCGACAAGATCCACAAAGACTGCTGCGTCTGCCCGCGCTTCGACCATTGCGATGAGGTCGCCATGGTGCGCGGCGAATTGCCCAAGTTCGCCATGCTTCCTCAGCCAGCCAACTGGCTGGTGAAGATCGAAGTATGAACGCTCGCGTTCGTCGCAGTCTTAACTCATCCGATAACATAGGCCAGCCGGCAGGGTTTAGTTTCTCGGCGGCTTGCGCCGGAATCAAGGCTAGCGGCCGGCCGGATCTGGCCCTGGTCGAAGCGTGTGCTGGCACGACGGCGGCCGCGGTCTTCACTAGGAATCGCGTGGTAGCCGCGCCCCTCGAAATCGGACGCGCGTCATTAAAGGCCAGCCGCGGCCGGATTCGCGCGCTGATCGTGAACTCGGGCAATGCCAACTGTGCAATGGGTAAAGCCGGGATCCGGGCCTGCCAGCAAGTTTGTCGGGAGTTGGCTCGGCTGCTGCAACTCCGCCCCAACGAAATCTTTCCCTCGTCCACCGGCATTATCGGCGTCGCCCTGCCGGTGAACAAAATCGTGGCTACGCTACCCCACCTGGCATCGGCACGCGAAGCAACCAAGCAGGCAATCGCCGCCTTCGCCCATGCGATCATGACCACTGACAGCCGGCCTAAGTTGGCCAGTGCAACGGTTTATGCAGGAAGGACCGCCGTGAACGTCTTGGGAATAGCCAAGGGCGCCGGCATGATCCATCCCCAGCTTGCCACCATGCTGGTCTACCTCTTTACTGATGCTGTCGCCACCCCGGCAGAGCTAAGAGGCTTGCTGTTAGACACCTGCGAACAGACCTTCAACTGCATCTCGATAGACGGAGACACCTCGACCAACGACACGGTCCTGCTGCTGGCCAGTGGCCACAGCGGGGTCCGCTTGAAGCAATCATTGGTGCGTAAAGATTTTTCCGATGCACTCCTGCAAGTTTGCCAGTCCTTGGCCGAGCAGATCGTGTCCGACGGCGAAGGGGTCAAGCACGTGATTCAACTTTTCGTCGAGCAGGCGAGGAATCGCGCGGAGGCTCGGGAAGTGGCCCGAACCGTGGCTCACTCTTTGTTGGTGAAGACTGCATGGGCCGGCGCCGACCCCAATTGGGGGCGCATTCTTGCTGTTGTCGGAAGATCCGGTATTGCGCTTGACCCTGCGAAAGTCAGTATCAAGATCGGCGACCAAATGGTCTGCCGGGGTGGCGTCGCCTGCGCCTTCGACGAGAAACGGGCGCACCTGGCCCTCTCCCAGCCTCGCTGCGATATACGCGTCTCCCTGGGTCGAGGCAGTCGCTCCATCCTGTTCCTCACGACCGACCTGACCGCTGAATATGTAAGCATCAACGCGGACTACTCCACTTAGGTGCGGGAGTGGTCAGATCTTGATTTCGGTTGGGGCAGCTATTTAGCGTCCGCACGACGGCGATAGCATGCAAACCTGAAGGCCCGCTCCTTGCTCAGCGATTGTCGAGTTCGTAACTACAGTATCTCCCGGATAG
>Ga0157379_10001496_pt1 | contig 19235 bp, 22 predicted proteins | sample S25metaG_FD_121802 | JGI IMG/M metagenome (GOLD analysis project Ga0157379, IMG submission 121802) | Switchgrass rhizosphere microbial communities from Kellogg Biological Station, Michigan, USA - S2-5 metaG | ecosystem: Host-associated > Plants > Roots > Rhizosphere > Soil | place: USA... | reverse complement strand
ATTTAGTGTGGGTTAGCGGTAGCGTCCGTCCACCAGGAGGGCCGGAGAGAAACTGTGCCATAGCTATTCATACCATTAATCAATGGTTTCTGACAGTTGCCAGTACTTTTCCAGTACTCACATTGATGAGCTGCAGCCTCATACCACTCCAGCGCGTTCAAGCAATCTTCATTGACACCAATTCCTGTCCAATGACGATATCCCAATGCCATCTGAGCGCCATAATCACCTTCCTGGGCAGCAAATGTATAGTAGAGCAAAGCACGGGCCTGATCAACAGGAATTAATTGGGTGGGTTCACCTGTAATGCCGCGTGCCTGGGCCAAAATGTCGCTGTAGCCAGTACCACGGAAAAAGGCTACCATGGCTAAGGATGTCGCATTCCCGGTTATCTGTGCGTGTCTGTCAAATGCATGATATGCGCGTGTTGCGTTTAGAGGAAGAGGTGTTGGCGGGAACTGAAGAAATTAGAGTCAATGACCTCAGCTATCGACGTTTGCACTCACGAGGGAAATTCGACCTAAGGTATACAATGCGTCAACATTTCCAAGCTCAATTGAGTGCTCAAGCAGGTCAATTATCTTGACTGCTCGCCCTCGCATGTCTTCAGCCTTCCGACCTCGTCCCTTCCCGCCTCCTAGAATTGCGCGTACCGGGCCTGGTGTCCACGTTTGCTGTTGTAAACGTTGAACAATTCGGATGCATGTAGCGATAGGCCCTCTCTGGTTTGCATTCGGTAGGAGGGACTCTAGAAACGAGGATAGGATTGAAGGAGTGGATGAAGATTGGGAATATTTCTCTGACACCTGCGTTGGTGCAGCAGCAAGTGCAGACAGTGTTTGAAGCGCTTGGATATGAGCTATTGATGCTTCTTTAATTTGTGAATCGGTCTGCGTAGGAAGATTATCCTACAATATTCGTCAGATATCGAACAGGCTCTTGGAGAATATGAACACACTGGCTCTTGTGCACCGTTTGAGGGTATGGACTAAATAATGATAGACATTAATATCGAAATAATGAGGAGAGTATAGGCCATACTTCTGCTTCTTGTGTCTGTCCATTACCTGACGCGCCGACAGTCACAGAGAATACAACAAGACAAAAGGCGACCCATGTGGCTCTACGATTTCGTGTTTTCCTGCGGGACCCTGATGGACTCGCCCCGAACATTGGAGTTTTCTGAAGAGTTACCTCCAAGCTTGCTCTTGCCAACTAGAAAGATACAGGAAGAGCGTCTTAAACGTTGAAATCAATGCGGAGCGACGTGTCAATTCACGATTGCGTCACGTGCGGCATATTCTCCAAGACTCTTATTGGCTGGACGGTTGATTCTAAATTTGACTCTTTTCAACTTCTTTCCTCGACATATGGTACTCTTTCATTCTCATAGAGGAAGAAATCGATTCCACGCTCATTTAATCTGGTTTTATTGTCTCAAAGAAAACATCGTTTGTTTGGGATCCTTTAAGTTAATTCATTGCTGCTATTTTCTTCTGAATTCCACCACGTTGATTCCAAAGTGCATCTAAGTTGTAGACTCGAAGCATACTCATCCCATGCCCATTACACGTGCTATCAATTTGGTATTTTGGACTCTATCTGCTAGACGTAACTGCATCGAAGACTCTCGCTATCACTGGCTCGGCGCGTCCTCGTCTGGGTTGACAAGCTATTATGGATCATTAGTATACACGCGCGGAAATCTTGTGGTCTCCTCCTCGATTGGGATCTGCCTTCACGCTATTTCTGACTTTCCTCGGGTATATCACTTCATATCACTGGAAGCTTCGAGGTTCACCCTCCATGTGCTCAACGCACCAAAGCCACGCCTCAAACCTCCCCAGATCAAGCCCATTTACCGTGCAGTTCTTTCTACTTGATATTTAAGCGTTTAGCCATGTAGAGGTATATCTCCCTCTTCTTTCGAGGACAATCGCTGCTCTCACACTTATTTTCTTCATTTTTCTCCCCTCCCCCCTCGAGAAACCATGTCTGAAACTGGGCAGGCCACTCCCCGTGCAGTTCCCCGCACCCCAATTACACCCTATCCTGGTGCTGACACAGCAGCAGTTAGGGAGCTTTTGGTAATGATGAAGTCTACGCTGGGAACTCTGTAGGTGGTGCGCAAAGTGATTTCAGGTTTGTAAAAGTTCACATAACCTCAGAGGAGCTACTTTCGAGACTTTGGGTGCTCAATCTGACAAGATCACAAGTCTGGGTCCTTCAATGGTGCGTATTGGTGTGCATGGTGTCTAAATCCCCTTTGACATTCTCCAAATACGTCAGGATTCTGCACACCAAATTTCATCCTTGCGGCGCCAAATTAGACAACAAGATAAGAAGCAGGACGCCAGGGTAATGGAAGTGAAGCATATGATTAAGGTAAAGACATTCTCATCCATCTGTTAAACATCTAAACCCAGAAAACAGGACGTCCTGAAAGACCACATAGCCAACGACATGCGGTCAGTATATATTATCCCCGGTAAATTAGCATTTTGACTGATTTCCTTTCTGATAGTGCCCAGATTGAAGAGCAAATTCGGGAGGAAATCGCAATGCAGGTAAAGCAAGAAGTGGCTGCACAGATCGTCGAGCACCTTCCCGTTAGCTTGCACGAGCAAGCTGAGACGAGCAAACGCCAACTCGTTGAAGTCCGCCACTCACTTATCAACTCGTAGGCTATTAGTATTTTATATGATCTCATTGGCATCCTAACTACCATAATCCAGTGAGGCGCGCCGTGCCAATTCTGTCCTGCGTGCCAACAATTGTAAGAAACCTTTCACGGTAAATCCCCCCTGAAAAAGAGAACTAACGAGAACTTAGTGGATGACCCTCTGACACATGTCTTGAAACCTGATGGCACCGAATCGTCGCTGTTCCCCGCTGATCTTCGCACCTTATTCTCCTACGATGGTGAGTTTCCTTGAACGTGTTCCTTTCACTTGTTACTTACTTTTCCCAGCCGATACCGCTCGCCAACTTGTGCAAGACTTCCATCTACCGGAGCACGATTTACGGGAACGCAATCTCAACCGTTTTATGGCTTATATCGGTAAGCTTTGCCTTCATCAATTAAAATGACTATCCTCACTCTTTTTTTTCAGGTATTCCGTTCCATCTCATCCCGGTACCGGTTCTTCCAGACTCGTGAGTATTTAATTGTAACACCTCATGGGGAAACTGATGAAAGAAATTCCAGTACGAACCCAACCAACGCCCTTGGTCTCAACGGGGTCTAAACCTTATAATTAGATACTGTCGCCTCTTAGGGTTCCTTCTAATAGAGAGCGTTGAACGTTCTGAGATAGATAACTCCGTGCAGTCTCTTTTGCACTAACTCTGGCCTCAGCGTATCAGAAACACAAGGAGCTCTCTTTCTAAGTCTTCTCCCGCCTATGTGACAAGCGACGGAGGGACAGTCGAGCGGATGTCGCAAGCATTAACTACAGCTGTGAACCTATTAGTCTAGTGCTATAATTTGGATACAATGCCATTCAAGTGATATCTGGAGAAATTAAGATACGTATTCTCTGAACTCCCAACGGCGCTCACTTGTGTTCGGCGACGAGGTCCTTTCCTGCCCCCTTTTCAAAGAAATCCTTCAAATTCGTTAATGCACGGACCTCCATGCTTCTCTGAGACTCTTCAGTTTCGGTTCCCATGTGAGGCAGAAGAGTGACTTGAGGGAATTCCAATAGGCGGGGATTTATGTGGGGTTCGTTGGGATACACATCCAATCCAGCAGCAGAAAGCTGTAAAACATCAGCCCTTTAGATCTTTCTTCGAATCACTCGATTGAAAGACGTGCCTGGCCATCCTCAAGTGCTCGAATGAGCGCATCTTCATCGATAACTTTGCCTCGAGCCGTATTAATGATTATCGCACCTTTCTTGAGCGTACGAATCATCTTTTCATCCACAAGACCTTCAGTATCACTCTTGAGAGGGACATGAACGCTCAGAACGTCCGTCTGGTGTAACATCTCGGCCAGTCGGCCTTTGGGGTAATACTCCAGCCATTCAGGTGCACCTTCGACCGGTTTCCGATTGTGGTACATAATTTTCTTCATCGGCAAAGCGTGGCACATTTTAGCAAACCGCAAGCCAATCCCACCGAGTCCGAGGATACCTAACGTTAAAGCCGAAGGGTCGTGAGCTGGCTTCAACCCATTCTTCCATGTCCTAGCTCGCGCAGAGAGCTCGGCTCGAGTATATTGCCTGACGGTGGCGATGAGTAAATAGAGGGCTGTGGTTGCTGTTCCATCGTCCACAGCACCCGGGGTATTCGATACTTGAATCCCTTTCAAAACAAAATAAGCGCAATGTGTATCATAATTTAAAATACCACAATACCCTTGGTCTTGGCAGCGAAGACGTCGATTTGGTCGTATCCAGCACCTATGTATTTTTATGAATTCTGATGTTCCAATATTCAAGAAGTAATCATTTACCATTGTGAGCGATCCACTTGACTGAGGATGGGAGCTTATCGATCAGCTCTCCATCAAAGATACCAATGCGATCTGCAGACGAATTATGGCGATAGATCCCCACAGCATTGGTAAATTTCCCGTTTCCCGTGAGTTCAGCGAAGAATTCCTCTCGACTCTGAGAATCTACACACTTGGAATTTATCAGCCTTCCGAAAATCCAAGTTGTATGGAAAGACCTGCTTACAACAACCTCTGCAACGTTCCCTAGGAGTTCTTTCACCTCATCATGAGCCCAAACGATATCTCCTACAAAAATGAATACAAATCAAAAACTATTCAGAATTCGATAGATAGATAAAGGTGAAGCACTCACCACAAATCAGTACTTTCGGTGCCATTGTGTTCTAGTGTCACTTTGTGGTTGTTTGGGGATTCTGCGGTAGAGGATTGAGGTGAAGAATTGCTAGCAAGTTCGTGCACGAGACCCCATCGTCTTTAAATCTTTATCCTGACTTCCATTGCCCGTACACATAGCATCACCTGAAGGGTTCGGACCGTATTCCCCGGGCTCGAGGTCAACCTTAAGTTAGTTGAGTCCGCCACATTGATGTAAGACATCGCGAAGATTATCAGTAACAATACGTTTGCCTTTTTACAAAATAGTATCATGCTTGTTCTACAATGGTGTATGTAGTAAATGGTAATATGTAGATAATGTATGAGACCTAGCCGCCCCAAGTCAGCTGGTTACGGAATAGTGTAGGCCTTCCACAGTTATGACGTGGCTAAGAAGACGAGGGATACAAAATACGCGGTAAAGAGCAAAGCAAAACAGAATAGTAAAAGAGAAAGAATCATGCATCAGGTTCGTACAGATGTCTAGCAGACGTTGTGAATCCAGAAGGATTGGAAGATGATTATAACTCACTGGCTTAGCACCTTATTCATAGCAAACATGTCGATCTTCTCGACATTGAAGACTGCCTTCAAAAGTGGGTCGCACAGTATCTCCTTTTTATTGCGAGGGTTTTGTAGGTCATTCCTTTTGATATACTCCCAAAGCTTCTTGACCACTTGTGGCCGTGAGAGGTGGTCGGCCTCGACTACCACCGCTAACGGTTCGCTACACGTAATTTAAACGCGATGAAAGACAGGAGCCAGACAAGAGCTTACCTTAGAGCCAATTCTTTCGCGAAACCGCCCTTAGCTTCTCCAGGGGCTTTCCTCATGGTCGACTTGGACTTTCGTCGCTTCCCACCTGTCTCCTCGCCATCGTCGTCATCATCTGAGTCGTCGATCTCTGCTCGACTTTTCCTTTTTTTCGGAGACCGAGTAGCACTCTTCTTCGAGCCTCCGTTCGATTGGCGGCTGCCTCGGGCTGGACGCTGGTTAAGTTCTGAGGAGAGCATGCGCGCATACTCTTCGTCTGTGAGCTTCTGGGAGCCCTCTTTCTTCGCTTTTTTCGTATAAAGTGGGGGCGGTGGACTTGTTGCTTCTTGATCCTGGTAGGGATCCCCGTTGTATTCTTCCTCTTCCTTCACCTCTCGCTTCCTCTTCCCGTTAACAGGGCCATTCGAATGGTCGAAGCCCTCTGTGCCAACATCATCAAGATCCCCTGGTTTCTCCAATGATTCAAATATGCTTCCAATAAGCTTGTCAAGCTCCTCCTTGTTCTCCTTTATAAATTCCGATGTAACTTCTGGATTGAGTTCTACGAGTCGTTTCCGAACGCGCTTGGCTGAGACGGTTCTGAGGTCGGTATCCGGGGAAGTTAATATTTGGCGGATTAACGAGGAAAGATCCTGGACCCTCATGGTGCAGTAAAGGCGAAGGAGAGTTTTCCCTGGAGGGCCAGCAACGACGATAGAGAATCCAGGGTTCTTGGCGGCTTACGTAAAAATTGGTTAAGCGGAACCTCCCTCCTGCCTTCTTTGTTCACCATTTCAAAGGCCCGCGATTACAGTGCAAATTGGAGAACTAACCTTTATATGAAGTGTGATTTTCTGAATTTCAATTCCACAAGCCCTCCCAATTGTATGAGCTTCGCGTGTGTATCATCCTTTTCTTAAACTATTTCTCCTATTTCCCTATTTCTGATGAAACTTATAGGTTATTTTATTACAGGTGGTCTTGAATTCATATATATTGAGAAAATCATAGAAATTTTTCACATAATAATTGAATATACCGTCACAGTCAGCAAGACCCTTGAAGACCACGACCATCGGGAATTAGCCCGAAGCATACCATTGGCCGTCCAAAAAACTTTCAATGTCAGTGTAGTTTGGAGCAATATTTCCTGCTGGCAATATTGACCTCCAGGTGTTGGGATATTTTCCACCGTCCGTCCTCTTAATTCTTGAATACAACATCGGTTGGTGAGTTGGTCCTCCCGCATATTCGTGAACGCCGATGGCCCAATATCGTCTGCGTCAATAAGCTGCCCTCAAGAAATAGGTACTGGAATTATCCCATGACAGTCAATATCACAGGTTCTGAGCATATTTTCTTTTTCCATAAATTCAAGGTTTTTGACGCCAGTGGAGGTTCGAATGGCACCATCATGAGGATGTATGTTTCTGTTTTCATTCATGATCTGACTAGTGATCTAAACGGTCATATTTCCGAACCGCTGTGCTCGAACCCAGCTCCATATTTTATCCACATCTCCATCTCGGCCCACTGTCTCTCAATCTGACAGCTAGGGCTACCGTGTGCGACAGCCTTCAAACTCGCGGGATTTATTATTCCTCTGACAATTAACGCTATCTACGCATAGTTGAGCAGGAGGTCCTGCACATGATGGATCAAAGGTTCGAAACTCTCACGGATGCACCTGCTGTTACGAAACCCCCAGTCAAAAGCCGGTCCAGATGCATTTAGCTTTTCTTCAAGAGCATATGCTCGAGACACTCGTGGATCTATATTATAGGACGATTCTCTCGTTTACGAGCACCGTGTGAAGCGGCGGTATATGCTATCGGAATACCGTACATATAAGGCGTTGTTCTTAATGCTGAATAGCTATCCTTTTCACGTTGCGACATTATGGATGTCCTTAGAAGCCTCTTTCTTTCTCTCTGCTTTATCGCCACTTTGCTTCCTGATGGGGTGGCGGCGAATTCTATCAAAAGGGTCTTCGAAAAACGTGAAACAGTCCCTCACGGTTGGACCGAAACTCACAGACCTGAACCCAATCTCGTCGTTCCTGTTCGCATTGGCTTGAAACAAGCCAATGTAGACCGGCTCGAAGATTTTCTAATGGCCATATCTCACCCAGATTCCAAGGAATATGGCCAACATTGGACTCCAGAGCAAGTGGCTGCAACATTTGCTCCAACGAAGGAGAGTATTCAAACAGTTCAGAATTGGTTGCTTTCCTCTGGAGTAAACGCGGATAGGATTAGATTATCAAAAAGCCAGGGATGGATTCAATTTGATTCGACAATTCAAGAAATGGAAGATCTCTTGGATAGTCGCTACAAGGTTTATAAGCATAATAATGGAGCAAAGAACATAGGTGGTTCCACTTCTTATCTTTAGTCCTACTCGTTTGCTAATATATATTTCTCAGGAACTTCTTCGTATTCCGTTCCAGAATATGTTCGTCCTCACATTGAAATCATAATGCCGACTCTTCTCATCTCTCATGCGGATGCCGGAGGTCCACCTCACCATGCTCTTGTGCGCAAAGATGATTCTGAGTCAACCCCTGGATTACTCCGCAGCCTCGGTTCTCCAACTTCGGACAATCTACCCAAACTGAAAGGGCCTTTCCTGGGCTCATTCACTCAATCCACCTCAGGTTCTGATTTGAACACTTGCGACGTGAACATTACGCCAGATTGTCTCCGTGCTTTGTACAATATCCATTATATTCCCTTGGCAAGCAAGAAGAATTCCTTCGGGATTGGTTAGTTTATCCTTTTCCCAGAAGGTTAAAACGCTCTCCTTAATCTTTCCCGAATCCAGTCGAATACACTCCACAGGCTTTCTTGCAACCCGATCTGGACCTCTTCTTTAAGAATTTTTCCGCGAAACAAGTGCAAACAACCCCCAACCTCGTGGCCATAGATGGGGGGGTCGCACAAACGGAACAAAAAAGCTTTAATTTCAACGGAGAAAGTTCTTTGGATTTGGAATATGGGATGGTATTAACAAACCCAACGCCTGTGCAACTCTACCAAGTAGGCGACTTGGTGGAAGGTGCATCGTTCAACAATCTGTATGTTTACCTGTAACCTGAAGACTCGGAATGTCTTACTAATTTCTTTTTCTTTTAAGATTAGATGCCCTCGATGGCTCCTTTTGTACGTTTGAAGGTGGAGATGATCTGCAAGAGGATGGGATCTATCCGGATCCTTTACCCGGAGGATTCAACGAACCTGAATCCTGCGGAATCGTCAAGCCTGCTAATGTCATCAGCACATCTTATTCAATGAACGAGGCGGATGCATCTCCTGCATACCTTACACGCCAATGCAATGAGTATGGCAAGCTAGGACTCTTAGGAACGACTATCCTCTATTCTAGTGGAGATAGGGGTGTCGCAGGGCGTAATAACATTTGTCAGTTTACCAACGGAACAAGGAGCGGAGCAGCTCCCGGATTTTTGCCGAGCTTCCCTGGTACATGCCCGTTCATAACTTCAGTGTAAGCATGCTTTATTTGTCTTTAGTGACACTTCTCATATCTTTTACAGAGGCGCAACTCAGGTGAACCCTGGAGCGAAGGTTACCGACCCAGAATCAGCTTGTATGCAAGTTATTTTCAGTGGTGGAGGATTTAGCAATGTCTTCGCCGTGCCGGAATATCAGAAGGCGGCTCAAGCGCAATATTTCGCTCTTCATAACCCACCGTACGATTCAACTCAGTTCAATAATTCACGCGCAGTAAGTATTTTCTGCGATTACTATGTTCAAAATAATTAATGGAAGAATCAAGGTGAGAGGCTACCCAGACCTTAGTGCTAATGGAGCCAACTATGTGATTGCGGTTGATGGGAGCTTTTCGCTCGTTGTAAGTATTTCTCAGGACTCCGAGAGGCCTCCTCATAAATTCACTGCGAAATAGTTTGGAACGTCAGCATCTACGCCAGTAGTGGGATCGATTATCACCCTGGTGAATGACGCTAGATTGGCGATTGGCAAGAAGCCAGTAGGATTCATCAACCCGACGGTGAACTTTTGAATTAACGTATTTGGTCCGAACTTCCATTGAAGCACAACCTTAGATCTATAGTCCCCTATTCAAAGATGCTTTCAACGATATTGTGAATGGAACGAATCCAGGCTGTGGTAAGTCGCGTGCATGGGCAAGATATAAGATCTGACAGACTTCTCTCTTCTAGGAACTCCTGTATGTTAAGCAGTTGGGTCATCAAATCTCGACTGAAATTTATTTATTTTTTATAGGGATTTTCCGCCGTTCCAGGATGGGATCCCGTCACTGGAGTTGGGACGCCTAATTTGTTGAAGTTGATTGAAAGATGGCTACTTCTACCGTGATACCGCTTGATGGTAGCCTCTCCACATTTGTTTTCTGTAGGGAAATGGTACAGAATGAGCCAAGATACGGCAATATATACGACAGCATCACACCCTCCGATTCAAAGTACCTCAGCCCCTTTTCATCCCCCATGCTGTTTTATTATTGAAGTGGCCGATGATAATCGGAAGCAGACTCTTCCCAATCCGGATGATAATGTTTGCTGAAGCCTTCCTCAACACAAAGGGCGCACAAAGCTCTTCAAGTTCATATCACCAGCCACATGATATCTCGGCACCTCTAAGGAGTGGCATCAACACTGCAATAACCACTGATTCAACCATCTGGGCATGCTGTACGGTATTGTAGCGTTTAAGTCATTATAGCGAGCTTACCGCTCGCACTTCATGTCGAATCTTGATTGTGTGAGGGATTCCACCACCATAAGGACAAACTGGTGTTCATACCTCTTTCACACCCGCAAGTTTAATTACTCCTTATGGTTCTCAAAGTAGTCCCATTGTTCAAGAAATCGTTTCATGGCTTCACAGAGGTCAGCAGGCACACTGGATGAGGCGAACGGTCTGAACTAGTCAAATTGCCACAAGAACTCACGGAGACACCATTGTACAGGAATCACTTTAGAGCAGAAGCAGCGTGTTCTACGTTCTAGAGACTTCTCGACGCGGCGCGCTGTGAATAGCTGGCTTCACGTTGTAGCTGCCCCGAATACTTGCTTTAACCACGTGTTAAGCAACCTCCCACCTCCCGCTCCTTACAGGTTCGTAGATCATAATGTGGCTTTTAAGGTCTTCCCTGCGCTGAGGACATTCCCTCGAATCTCCTTCGCGTCCCATCATCTTCGTACTGTATTCTGAATATTTCCGTCCGTCATGGCTAGCGTCGCCGCAACTCCAGTGAACTCCCCCTTCCCAAATGGCAAAGCACTCTCAGTTCACTCCATGGCACCGTCGCTCGCTACAACCACGCCTGGTCCCGATCTCACAGAGGTTGAGGAATTATTGGCAACGATGAAACAAACTCTGGGAACTCTTGGGGCAACTTTCGATACACTCGGGGAACAGACCGCGCATCGCTTCCCTTGGTCCAGCAATGGATGCTGCCCATCAGGTTAGAATATTTTGACTGATGAAAGATTGCTTATTAACTATATACCTAGGTCCACAGATTAAGGAAGCAATTGCTGGCTCAGGATCGTCGTCATGAGGAGCGTATCAGCGAGATCAAAATCCTCCTGCATGAGGTTCTAAAGGACCAAATCATTGCCCACTTGTCCTCTCATGTGCATGAGATGATCAGGGAGGGAGTCATGCGTATTATCCGAGAACGAGTTGCTAACGAGGTATATACCTACCATTCGTTTTGAGCTGCATGTCTAATGAACAAATGACTTTAGCTTGTCCAACAAATACCACAGCATCTCAAGGATCAAGTCGATGAACACCGTCGTCAAATTGCGCACGTAAAACTCAGTCTATATAATTCGTAAATAAACACTCGAAGTTTTTTTCTTTCTAATATACCTTCAGGGAAGCGCGGCGTGCCAATGCCTTATTGCGGTCTAACCATTTAACCGAACCCCTCCATCCGCTTCTACGACCGGACGGAAGCCAATGTGCAAACTTCCCCCGCGACCTTGCCACTCTTTTTGCGCAGAATTCTGCGGCAGCACGACAGCTAGTCGAAGATTATGGGCTTCCCGCGAGTGAAGGAGAACCAGCATCAAGAGAGAAGAATCTGAATAAATTTATGCAACATATCGGGGTCAGTGGCGTTGTCTTGTACATAATGCGCCAAAAATAAAGACTGAGGTAACATTGAACTCTTTTTTGTTTGTTTTGGGGATGACAGGTTGCCTTCCTGATGGTCCCTCACGAACGCAAAGCCCCACTAGTAGGCACATAAAACCAATTCAAGTGAGTGACTTCTTGGACTTCCTAAACGTGTACTAACATCACAATCTGAAAGCTGGGAGGACAATTGGTGGATTCATTATTGCACACTTCCTGTCGTTTCTCACATCACTGGCAAAGTCTTGACAATTTCCTTGCGGTGAGATTGGTTCAGAGACTGGCATTTATGAGTTACATGTTGATGCAGAGACAACCTTCTAAGCTAAATACCGTAGTTCATGACTTTGTACTCAAGGAGGTTGTCATGATTTTCTATTAATTTGACATTGTGCTGAGCACCTATGTTGTCTTTATTATATATTTTGTTTTGCTTGCTTGTCGAAGCTGGTTCAAGACAAGTCATCATGATATCTATGGAGTTAAAGTGTCCATAACATACTGTAGCAACCGAAGCCAACAAAAGATTCAGAAAGATGTCCAGAGATTCTACAACAGAAGTCCAGCTAGCATACAAAGAGATAACACAATGTGCTCGGAAACCCAGAATAGATCATTGATAATAACCTCGTGGTCCCGAACCCCGTCCTGCCATGTTGGTGTCCTCCATGGAAGTTTGTCGTGAATGAGGATAAGGAACTTGCTGGGAGATTGGTCCCGACGATGTGTGTTGAGGTGTATACGGACGTTGTTGGAAAGCGCTGGGAGGAGCTTGAGCTGGTGAATAGGGTCGTGGAGCGTAACCTTGGAGGTTTGGTGGTGGATATTGACCCTGAGAAGGCGATGACTGGTGGAAGCTTGTTTGAGAAGGTGACGCCTGGTGGAAACTTTGGGAGTGTTGGTACGGAGCTTGAGCTCCCTGGGGGTAAGGCGCTTGAGCTCCTGGTGGAAATGGCGACGGGCCACGGAAGGCAGTGGGAGGATACTGCGCCTCTCCTGAACCCAAAGGTGACGGCTCGTATTGTCTTCCGTATGGCGCACTAACAGCTGCGTTGTCGGGAATCAAGGCTATCCGACTGCCTGATTCTTGAAGCAAGGGTAGAACTTCTGGCGTCATCGGTCCGCGATTCATGTACTGGTCATAGCCTGGCAGTGACGGAGCTGGTGAATCTCTGCCTCCATGCGTATAGAACCCGGACTTCGACGCATGTAAGGAGGCACCATCATTGAGATAATTTGTCGATGCCATTGAACGTTGGTCCCAGTCCAGTTCGCCCCTATCACGTTGGTAGAGGGCTGGATCATACTCGAGGTCATTCTAGAGAGAAATGTCAGGCATCTTGAGAAAGAAGCCGATAGATTAAAAATAAGATACCTGCTCTATGGCCGCAATTCTAAGACCTTCAGGCGTGATTCGTGCATCCATCTTCTGGCCACCATACTCGTTCAATTTAGCTTTCTCAGAAGCTAAGGTTCCTCTATAAACCGACGGCAATAGAGGCATCATCTTGGCATGCAGCATTGGAGTGAAGAGCTCTGCGTGAAGAGCTGGGTGGCCGAATCGGTTGGCCAATCGATTTCCCTTGTTATCTGCACGTTCCGAGTGAACCTTGCAGTTGGCGATCTCATTCTCGTCGGGAATGTAATAGCGGAACTTCGCATTGAATGTCCTCTTGATATAGGCCTTGAAGACGATGATCATAATAATAGGAGGCACTGTACCGACCCATTGGTAGGTCTCCCAGCCCAGTTGCAAACCGGCGGCTTTCAGATGCGTTAGATTAACCGTCTCCGCTCAGAGAGTAACGCTTACTGGCTGTGAATAGCAATTGCATTAAAATAACGGACATAAGAAGACGATTTATCGCGACGTTCCATAAGCGCTGGATGGATGAATGCGTCGGTAGAATATAAGTCAGATGATAATGATCTTACCCCTCCGGACTCAACACGAGTAACAAAGACAAACATAAGCTGATACTTATAAACAAGGGAGCTAACTGTAGAATATGAATAAACAAGGTAGACGGCAGAATGAAGGAACGAGAGGGACATACTCCAGAATATAACACATGCCATAGCGGCAACGAGCGGGGCAAGGGGAGCAAAAATAAGACCGACAGCGGCCATGAAGAGCTGATGGATAGTTAGGTCGATGCTGTAACGTAGGATTGCGCGACTTACAATATTTACGCTAAAATGGAGTAAGTATGAGGTGGGAAGCATATATAGGAAACGACGCACTAATAGATCGCATACTCGAAATCGGCCGGTTGGGTCCATTCTCGAATGTCTCGAGGTGTTCGCCCGAAAAGTCTGGTAAACAATAAGCAAAGAGATTATTCGGAAAGTGAATGCTCCCTACCGAGTACGAATCCACGTCCATAACAGACGCAAGACCTGGGCCAAGTCGAACACAACAAGGAAACCACGCAGTCTGTAAGTGCAGAAGTAAGCCACCCGCGCAGGTTTAAAGTGGTAAAATATACGCACGGGAAATAAGTCAACCAGTACGAAGATTGATTAATGTATGTACTATTAATGGTATCGGGCAGACCTGGAACAAGTTTCACCTTCAATTTAAACGAGAGAGGACAGGTGCATACGATGAAGATTGTTTATAATTTCTCCGAAGCTTGATTTCCCGATCTGTTGAGCGATTTGCTGACCGACGTCTAACATAATGTTAGCTAATCAATAACGAAAATACAGTCAAGGAACACTCACTGAATCCAACTCCGATTAATGTGAAGATTATAAGCTGAGAAATCATCATGAATGCAAAGTAACGAGCAATAACAGCTCGGTCTAGGCGAGAATTGGTGTACTACAAAAGGTTTATTCAAGATATTATCGAACAATATTGATCTGCACTCACGGCTCCCTGGTAGCGTGATAACCACCGCATCATATAGGGGAAGATATATCCAAAGATTGCACCAACAAGAGGTGGAGCAACGCCCGAGACGAAAGAGAAAAGGTAGGTATGGTTATTGGCAACATTCGCTAGGAAAGGAACAATTTGGGCGAGCTGAAGACAGGAATTAGTGGCGATACCGAGCATTAAAGTAAGTTTACGTACGGCATTGAGATTGGCAAGAATAGAGAGAGCGAAGACAGGGATGGTGTTGAAGAATGCAAAGGTTATCAAAAAGACCCATCCGAGGGTCTTTTTACGTGCAAGAGCTGCATCAGTTGCATTTAAGTTATCCCAGATCTAACATGCGTAAGTATCATGGAAACTCCACGGGAAACAGATAGACTTACAATGTCCTTTGGGTTGGGTGCACTTTCAATCCTGGTTCCCTTGGGGTGCTTGTTTCGTAGGGTATATGCCACTATATGGGAATATGGCACCTTAAAAAGACAAGCATCAGCTTTGTCTTATCTCTTCTAGATGATGAAAACGTACAGCAGCCATGGACGCGAAACCATAGTTTTCGGCTTTACCCCGCGAAGCAGCAATCTGCTCTCTCGCTCTCTCAATGGCATTCTCGGCATTTCGAATGCGATTGCTATAGGGTATTTGAATTAACACCGGTCACGGTGGGAGATAAGGAAACGTACGAGTAGAACTCAATGGCATCCTGCGTACAAGTTAGTAGAAAGAATTAAAGGGTGTGAAGAAAAGCGCGCCTTTTTGATACCACCCATGCCGAGGAATCCCCCGATTGTCACTTGAGGTCGCTTTGAACCAATCTTGCCTCCTCTGAGATACCGTACAAGAACCTTCTCCAAATCTCTCACAGCGTCGTTATGATACTTGATTAATTCCGGTAATTCGTTGACTCGACGGGCGATGTGTACTGAGGTAGCGGGATAGGGGACAGCAAGACTAGCAAATAGGGACTTCAAGCCTTCGTCTGATTTGAGCGTCTTGGGAACGTGTTGGACCAGCAATGTACGGGCATAGAATGATTCGGTATATTCAGGAGAGCGGAAGTAGGCTTGACGTAATCTTAGGACCGCTCTCCAATGGAAGTACACAAAGCCTATGACCAGGAACGCTGTGTGGCCATCAGCACATTTGAACGAGTCAGGAGGAAGAGGCTTGGAAGGGGCACACATACTAAATGCATAAACAGCAACAAAATGGACAAATAAGAGATTACCCCTAACATCTCGGATTGTAAGCATGGTGAGTACGTCCCGGTTCTTCGGTTTGACATGGTGAAGGTTGTAGGTAACGGTGATAGGTATCAGGACGGCGCATCCAATGAATGCTACCCCAGCGAAAAGCCAACGCAAGAGACGCAGGAATCTCAAAAAGATCACTGCGTCCAAGCCGATTTTGTCAAGGAGATAATCCTCTTTTGAATGAATGAGAGGTGGGATCCATGCAAACATTCCATTGGAGATTTCAGGTGGTTTCTTGTCGCCAACATGATACTTCAGCTTGGGCTGGTATACCATCTGGAGAGGGAAAGACAAATGCTTAGACCCCAGGATGGGAATACAGCCATTAAACGCACCTTATTCGAAGGACGCAAAACATTGAAGATGATGATAGTCGCAAGCTAGAAGAGGCAATTTGGCTCGGCACAAACAAACATTTATCACACCTTCGATAAACATACCGATACGCCTGACCATAATGCTAAATTACTGCCCACGCCTGCTGGGCCGATAGTTCGCTGGTTCGCCTCATTGATCAATTGCCCCACAGTGGTGCCAAAGTCGGTGTTGTTACTCATTATGAATTGGAGAGAAAAGATACAGAACGGAAAGAATGAGTTAAGGAATGTCCAGACGGCGGGAAATGGAGGAAACGGGTAAAATGTGACGGGGTATGGTGGCAGTCGTGAGTTTCGTTGGGTCCTGATGGGGCGCGTCTTCTGGCTAAGTACCCACGAACACTGCCCAAAAAAGGAGCCCCATTGTGTCATGATTCTAAAGGCACCTCAAATATTTCATTGTTGTTTATGAACGACTTTCGCGACATGTACTAGCATGTACTTGAAAAGCTGTGGACATTTTCGTAAATCCGAATTGCCCACCTCATTAGCCACACCGGCCACTAGCCACAGCCCATGTCATGATCGTGCCAAAATTCACAGACACAATCATTCCGCGCTAACAATTGAAATCAGTATAAAAGCAGTTGTGGATCTTCCTCAGTAAAGGCTAGTGATAATTGTCTCCGTGACTTGAAGACAGGACTCGAGACAGCTGAAGTATACCATTAAGACAAGAAATAGCTATACAATACGTACAGGCGCTGGGCCTTCTAGGCGAGGAATTAACTGGGTGCACCTTGATCTGGTAGACGTTCGATGGCGTATTTTCGTTGTACAATGTACATTAATGGGACACCTGGAACCTGCAAAGAAAATGAGTTGTGGCACCAGAAGACAGAGGTCGGAATGCTCACTTTACGAATCCTTCTTCGAAGTTCACGATCGCAAGTGGCCACAATAAAGCATTTGTGTGCAGTGACGCGTTGGACGAGGCAGTCATCAGCATAGGTACCCTCATGACTGCACTTTAACCGTTCGAATCGTGGGTCCCGCGCAACCCTGATGCAGGGTGTCTGAGAATTAGGCTCAAAGGGTTGGGCGTATTGACATACCGTAACGCTATTCGATATCGGTGTCCGAGCTTTTCCAATTCCGCCATGACACAGTCCGTGACACACGGAATACCTGTGCGAAGTAAGTATTCCGGTAGAATAGAAGACATTATAAACAAACTCACATTTTGCATACAAACAATCCATCATACCCGCAACAAGTTCAATCTTATTTTGCAAGCTAAAGTTAATGAAGTTGGTGTCGATAAGGACACGGTATGGTGGTGCGAGGGCTGTATTGTGTGAAAGGAATAGGGAAGATGCGACAGGTGCTCTGGATGGGCAAGTCAGCTTACGGTTCCTCATGTGGCATTGAAGGAGAGACGTACATCTTTCTCGTGGCTTTTGCCTTCGCCTCCTCAAGCTTTTTCTTCTCCTTGATCTGATTCTCCATCCTAATGAGATGTTAGATCAACTCAACATCCAAAAAACAGCACATACAGTCGAGAGTCCTTTGGATTAAGTAGCCGTTTAACAGCCGCAAATTTTCGCGTTTTCTTTGCCTTTCCCTATACAAACATCAGTAGAAGTCAAGATAAACCACTCAGGAAGGCGAACCATGGTGAAAGGTCGATGCACTCAGCCACAAGCACCAAGGAAATAATTGGCGCTGACAAAGCTAATCGTTCCAGAAAATTGGCGTGACCTATGAATAGGTTGGCCTGCGGATTGGAAGTTCAAGTCGTTGCTGAACTTGCTCCACGACGACGTAGTACGATAGTCAACCAAAATGTCGACCCCAGTAGAGCTGTATAATGGTTAGTATTTCTTGTTACTATAATACTATTTGTTCACTTTATTCCCAGTTCTGAGCAAATACTTTCTTCTCGTCCCACCATTGGTCTTCCCACCCTATTTCTTCATTGACGCGCCTTTTGGACGATTCAGTCCTAGCAAGGCTTCCATCCTCCTCGTTGACGGTACGTCTAATATTATTCTACCGAACTTCTATGAATTATTTTCTAGGTATCAAATCATGGATAATCATGGAACTCGTCTCCCCTATAGGTTTCCTGGCCACGTTCCTCTCGTCTCCTCTAACACGCCCACTTTCGTCCCTCAAGCGCTTCCCTATCTCCCCTCCTCAATTATACACTCTCAAGCCTATTCTCGGACTAAACCTTCCCATTCCCATTCCCAACCCTCCTACCATTCTCGTCTTGTTATTTCTAACCCATTACGCAAACCGGGCACTCATCTCTCCACTTCGTACCCCTAGCCGGGCAAAATCACATATTGTGGTCCCGATATTTGCCGTGACCTTTAATTCTGTGAATGGGACGTTGATGGGTGCTTTCCTCGCTGCCTTGGCCAGCACTTCTGGACGATCTGGAAATCACACCTTGGTCGCTGACTGGAAATTCTGGCTGGGCGTATCCATGTGGGCCGTTGGATTTGCAGGAAATATTTACCACGACGAAATTCTATTAGATATTCGTCGAAATTCGAAGAAAGATAAAAAGCAGCAATCCGAAAAATCTGGAGAGGAGAAAACCCACTACGCTATCCCTCACGGCGGCCTATACGGCCTCATCTCCTACCCAAACTATTTCTCAGAATGGGTCGAATGGATAGGCTATGGAATTGCTGCGACGGCATTAACAAGTCAATTGCCTCTTACCCACGTGATCTTCCCCTTCGCACCTGGCCATCTTAGTCTAGGTGAGCTTATTCATAACATAATTGTGAATTCCCTGACGGCTCGGAACATAAAAAAAAGGTGCATTCTCCCAATTGCCATTCATCCAACGATTGACTCCCCCATGGCTATTTCTGTTCTCCGAGCTCTTTCTCATGTTTCCTCGGGCATGGAACGGGCATAAATGGTACCAGAAGAAATTCCCCAATTACCCTTCGCAACGAAAGGCTGTAATTCCTTTCCTTTTGTGATTCGCTGTGTCTCTTCCCCCGAGTGCTGTGTTTCTGT
>Ga0157379_10001494_pt1 | contig 19238 bp, 17 predicted proteins | sample S25metaG_FD_121802 | JGI IMG/M metagenome (GOLD analysis project Ga0157379, IMG submission 121802) | Switchgrass rhizosphere microbial communities from Kellogg Biological Station, Michigan, USA - S2-5 metaG | ecosystem: Host-associated > Plants > Roots > Rhizosphere > Soil | place: USA... | reverse complement strand
GTCGAGGTATTGTCACCGTCCGATAGCCTGAAAGAGCTCGGAAGGAAGATCGGGGAATTTCTCGAGAATGGCGTCCCTCTAGTCTGGCTCGTTGATCCCGCGCGCGAGACCGTGACGGTCTACCGGTCCCTCAGCCAAACCGAACAGTTTGGTGCCAGCGACACGATCACGGCAGAACCTGTCCTGCCCGGTTTTTCAGTCATGGTAAGCCGGTTTTTCTGAAGCAGAGTCAACCGAAAGATCTCGGTCTCCAAATCGGTCTTTACGGCACAGGCCCGTATTGGTTATCTTTCCAAGGCTACGCTAGCCGAGGTAGCTCAGATGGTAGAGCGCGGCCCTGAAAAGGCCGGCGTCGGCGGTTCAATTCCGTCCCTCGGCATCTAACTTCAAATTATCCCGAAGGCCTCAGCGCGCCGGGACCCGGAAGATGTGGATGGATTGATCCATCTCTGCGCAGCGCGACGGCTGCTGCGATTTCTTGCGGTCAGAGACGGCAATTAGCGTGTCTGGTGTCAGCCAAGCAATTCCCTCGACATTGCCATAGCTCTTGCTCGGAAAACGATAGACCTTGCTGGACCCCTGCACCACCTTGCGCTCCTTCTCATCGATCTCCGCAACCCAAAGCCGTGCGGACTCCTGCGAGACAACAGCGATTTTGCCGCTCCCGTAGGTTAGAGCTGCGTAGTCTTCGAATTCTGCATCCTTCGGGAGGAAGATCTCACGAAGAGGTTTCCAACTTCCGTCCCTTGATCGCTCGAAGACATCGATACGACCACCACTGCCCTTCCGCTCCTTGCCGTGATTGCCCTCGCAGAGGGCGTACAAATGCTCGCGCCCTCTAAGGCGAACGTAGGCGAGTCCTTCAAAACCTTTGTTCTGCTGCTTAAATTGCGTGCCCAACTTTGTGCAACGGATAAATTGCCCCTTGATGTCGTATTCCGCGACGAAGCCGTGGAGCGCGCCTTCGAAGTCCTCGAGTGTCTCGATGAGGCAGAACACGCGGCCATATTCGAGATCGGTGGCGATATCTTCGAAACCCAAACCCAGGCTCGGTGTCGGAAAGAGCCGGTTCTTGTTGCCTCGCTTGAGCGAGATGTCGATCCTCGCGACTTGATTGAGATTATCGAAGCAGACAAAGACAGAGCTATCGTCCGCCAGGGCGACCCCGCTGGCTTCCAACCGGCTGTCTTCCGTCGTCCCCGGAATCAGGCGAAACAATTTCGTTTCGCGAACGAGCTCTAGTTTCTGAGTCACAAGCTTCCTCCCATCGACGACGTGAGCCGTTCAACTTCACGATTACAGCCCACACGGAGAGGGCATTCTATCGCATCTGTACTTCGCGGAGTGGCGTCACCCCCTGCAGCCTTTCTTGCCGCCTAATCCAATTTATGGCGTTATACTCCCGCCACCTTCGAATTCATTCGTAACAAGCAAAAGCATCGGTTTGCGCCGAGCACTCGGCTGATGAAAAGGAGAAAGCAATGTTCAAAATCGAAATGCTTCTCGCCGGACATGGCGATTGTCTGTGGATCGAATATGGCGATCCCAACTCCCCACGACGTGTCCTGATAGACGGCGGGGCAACCGGCACACATAAGCGAGTTTTACGCCAGAAACTGCTGGACCTTCCGGAACAGCAGCGGCGTTTCGAATTGCTGATGATCAGCCACATCGATGCCGACCACATCACGGGCGTCCTTGATTTGTTGGAAGACAAAGCGGTGAACTTTCAGGCAGACGATATCTGGTTCAATGGCTATCGTCATCTTCCCGACGAAAATCCCGACACACTCGGCCCAGTGCAGGGGGAGAAGCTCACTGACCTGCTGGTGAAACCGGGCATGAAATGGAATTCCGCATTCGGACCGAGTGGTAAGAACGCGGTTGTGGTTCCCAGCGACGGCAAGCTCCCTCGGATAACACTCGATGGTGGCCTTGTGCTGACACTGTTATCACCCACGCCGGGCAAATTAGCTATGCTCAAGCCCACTTGGGAAAAGGAGGTCCGCAAGGCCGGGCTGGATCCGAATGTAAAACGTCCTGAGGAATCCGAAGAAGGCTTCGATCTTCTCGCCGCAGCCCATGCACCTAATGTCGATACGCTTGCCGGAGAAGCGTTCTCCGAGGATTCGGCGGAAGCCAACGGCAGCAGCATCGCAGTGCTCGCTGAATTCGAGGGCCGCCGTATGCTCCTTACCGGTGATGCCCATCCTAGCGTTCTGACGGCATCCCTCAAACGTCTCGGCACATCAAAGCTGACTGTCGATGTCTTCAAGCTGCCGCATCACGGCAGTAAAGCGAACGTCAGCCGACCGCTCCTCGAAGCGCTCGAGTGCAAAAAATACCTATTTTCGACTAATGGCGCGCACTTCCAACACCCGGATCAACAGGCCGTGGCGCGCGTCATTAAGTTTGGCGGCGAAAAATCGGAGCTCATGTTTAATTACAAGACCAAGTTCAACGAAGCGTGGGGAGCCAAGCCACTGCGCGATAAGCTCGGCTATACTGCCGTCTTTCCCCAGTCCGAAAAGGAAGCCAGCGTCGTCGAATTTACGTAGTCCCGTCGTTCTGCCCAGTGGTGGAGGAAGAATGCGCTCACTGCTTCTTGAATTTCTTCGCTTCAACAATCTCGCAACCGGAATATGGCGTCAGGGTGATCCTTACCTGGTGGCGACGGGGGCGGACTATCCCATACGCCAATTCAATTCTCCGCTGGAACACGAAGACTTCCTCGACCTTGTGCTTAAGCTCCGTTACCAGGGGCGTTCTGAGGAACGTGAACTCGCTCTGAAAAAAATCGGAAAGATTGCCGCGGACCTCCTTGGGACCGAGTTCCTGCCGGAAATTTCAAACGACACGTTGCCTCTTCAGCTCGACCTCGTCGTTAATCCGGCCGAGGTAGCAGCAATGCCTTTCGAGGCGGCGGTCGACAAAGAGGGACAACCGCTGTTCGCGCGACCCGATGCGATGCTGGTGATAACGCGCCGTGTGCGTCATCAATTTGCCGAAAATCGTGTGCGCTGGCCGGCAAGCCCCAGGGTCCTGTACGCGTGGGCGGCTCCGCCGGGTGCGAGCGATGTCCCCTCCGAGGATCATGAGAGTGCTTTGCGATCTGTGTTGAAGCCCTGGATTCCCATAGGACAAAAGCCCGGCAGTGTGCCCGGGCCTAACGACGTGTTGACCATATTGCCGGAAGCAAGCCTCGAAAAACTGACAGAGACATGCCGCGATTCCGCGCAGTCAAAAATTCCTTTCACCCATGTGCATTTGCTCGCGCATGGCTACCCGGTTGAGGAAGGTCCCAGGCAGCATTTTGGGATGGCGCTGCATGCAGCGGATGGAGATCTGCGCGCGGTAACGCCCGAGGAACTTGGCACAGCCTTGTCTCCTCTTGTCGGACACACGGTCGTCGTGACCCTTGCTACATGTGATGCGGGCAATTTAACCAACACCATAACGTCGAAGCGCAGTATCGCGCACGAGCTGCACGAATTGGGATTTCCGATTGTTGTTGCGTCGCAATTCCCATTCACCAAGACAGGGGCGACTTCGATGGTTAACACCTTCTACGAGTCCTTGCTCGGTGGCAGCGACGTCCGGCGTGCTTTGCATAAGACGCGCGTTGCGCTTTACGAGAACCGCAACAAAACCGGCCACGACTGGGCCAGCCTCGTAGGCTATGCGAGACTTCCGGAGGGTTACACAGATCATCTCTTCGAAGTAAGACTGGAGTGCGTCCTGGCGTCCCTGAAGACGATGCAGAGCTGGTCTGATACGCTCGTCAAGGAGGGCGGTGACACAGCGCTCTCAGCATTTGATGATGTAGCTGCGCAGTTAAAAGCTCGTATCGAAAGCCTCCAGGAATCCTTGGGAGAAGCCGAAAAAGCGGGTCGCCGCGACACGCTGAATGAGAACATGGGTCTCCTGGGAAGCGCGGAGAAGCGTTTGGCCGAGTTGTGCTTCGTTCGTGCGGGCCTGGGCGACAGCGCGCATTGGCAACCGCTCATGCGTGACGCCCTCGCACGTTCGCGAGACTGGTATCGCAAGAGTTCCGAAATAAACCTCTCCCACCACTGGACGTTGGTTCAGGCCCTGTCTCTCGAAGCTGCTCTCGACGGACGTCTGGCTGATCCAGGGATGTGGCATGCCGCGGTCATCGCTGCAAAAATCGACCAGAGAAACACCGATCCACGCGCGGTCATCTGGGCCATTGGATCGTTAGTCGAGCTTTACTTGCTTGCTTCCCTGGCCGGTCAGGATCCAGGTTCCGACTCCGCTCCGAAGGCACTCGCGGAGATGAAAGCTCTCGTCCGAGGGCAACTCGGCGGCGACGGATTTCCCCTCGAGTCGATGGAGCGACAGCTTCTTCGCTATGTCAACTGGTGGACAGCGGCAAATAGTTTTTTTCCTGGCACAACCGACCTCGCTATCGCCGCGCAGAAGCTCGCTGCAGCGTTGCGACCATAGGCCTGCAAGCTCGCTTACAATCCAAGGCATGAAAGTACCCGCTCTATATTTTCGAGCGGGAGCAGGCGCCGTGATTATGAACCGCGGTGGGCTTGTCCTTGCTCTCGAACGTTTGGATGTTCCGGGATCCTGGCAGTTGCCGCAAGGGGGGCTGAAGGAGTCCGAGTCGCCGTTACAGGCGATGTTCCGCGAGGTGCGTGAGGAGACAGGTATTCGCAGAAAAGATTTGGAACTGCTTGATGCTTATCCGGAACCTTTAGCCTACGAACTTCCTGCCAGGGCGTGGTCAAAGAAAACTGGGCGGGGCCAGGTTGGTTACTGGTTCCTGGTGCGTTATGGGCGAGCGGACGAGAGTATCAATCTGAAAGGTTCACCTGAGTTTAAGTCCTGGGAATGGATCTCATTTGATCAACTGATTGCGCGGGTTGTTGAGTTTCGGAAATCCGTCTACCGTAGTTTGAATGAGCGTTTCAAGCCGCATTTGGCGAAAGCGGGCAGAAAGCCCTCGCGGCGCGTTCCTTTGAAGGTGTGAGCAAGTGATCATTGTTCAACGTTCGATTTGTCATTTGCCATGACAAATCGAACATTGAAACAAAGGAAGATTTCCTGCAGCGTTTACTTGGGCGTCACATGGATGAGAGCTCCGGCATTGGCGTCTTCCAACAACCACAGCGACCCATCGGGAGCTTCTGCCACATCGCGGATGCGTTTGCCCACAGCCCAACGCTCAGCAGTTTTAGCCCCGCCCTTTCCGTCAAAGATGACGCGGGTGAGCGATTGCGTCCCCATGCCGCCGATGAAGCCATTACCGTTCCACTGCGGGAACGTCTGTGTGCCGCGGTAGAACATGAGATTTCCTGGCGCGATGACCGGCACCCAATAAATCACGGGCTTGGCCAGGTCAGGCCGCGTGTCGGGATTAGGAATCGCAACACCATTGTAGTTAGGGGCATAGCCAACGAGCGGCCAGCCGTAATTTTTGCCCTTCTCGATCAGGTTCAGTTCGTCGCCGCCGCGCGGGCCGTGTTCGATTTCCCACAATTCACCGGTGGGTGAAAACGCGAGGCCGTAGGGCGTGCGGTGCCCCATGCTCCAGGTTTCAGCCGGGGTGTTGTTGGGACCGGGGAAGGTATAAGTACTCACCACCTTCGCGGTCTTGGCGGCTTCGGTGTCACTGGGCGGATCGATTAGCGGAATGGTGGCCGCGCCAGTCTTTCCGAAATTAGGGTTTCCGGGGGCAGGTTTGCCATCCAGCGTGAGGCGCAGGACCTTGCCTACGGGCTGATCCGGTTCCTGCGCGGGAGTGAAGCGCTGGCGGTCGCCAACCGTGAGGAACAGATACTGGCCGTCCGGTGAGAAGGCGACGGCTCCGCCTTCCTGGCCACCTTTTCCCTTGGGCATCTGATGCCACAGCACTTCGAAATTTTCCAGTCTGGCCGAGTTGGCAGTCGCATTTAGCCTGCCCCGCGCCAACGCCAGGCCTCCGCCGTAGTCTCCGGGTTCGGCATAGGTGAGATAGATGCGCTGGTCGGTGGCATAAGTAGGCGAGACGTAGACACCCAACATGCCGTTCTGGCCTTGCCAGTAGACCGGAGGCGTATTGCCAACCATCGTCTTCTCGCCCTTCTGAGTCACCAACCAAACAGGACCGACCTTTTCGGTGATCAACATGCGGCCATCAGGCAGGAATGCCATCCGCCAGGGCAACGTGAACGTTGTCACCGTCGTCATATTGAAGGGCACGCTGGCCTCGGGTTTCTGCTCGCCCGCATTGACCTGTGCCCACGCCGCACCTGACGCCAGGGTGAGCAACAATACCGCTTTCACTAGCTTCATCGTCATCTCTTCTCCTTGCTTTCGAACGCGCCCGGCTTAAGGGCGCTGCTAAATTGTAATGCAAGTGGTTTGCGGTCCCCACCAGGTTACATGGCTTTCTGGATAGGGTCGGCAGTTGTAAGTTTTCCAGTCTCTGGTGATGACGCTCGGGGTAGTCCGGTCACGCCCAGTATCTCCTGCTCGTTGAGAGTCTCCCGGGCCACCAGCGCCTCTGCAAGTGCATCGAGTTGTCGACGATACTTTGTGAGAAGGCGTTTCGCTTCTTCGTGGCTTTCGCCAATGATTTTCAACACCTCGGCATCAATTATTTTCGCTGTCTCCTCGCTGAACTGATTTTCGCCTCCATAGGCAGGGACGTTCAGGTAAGGGTTCTCCCTCGGAGCCAATTGGACTAAACCGAGACGATCGCTCATACCCCACCGCGTCACCATTCGGCGAGCGATTGCAGTCGCTTGTTCGATGTCGCTTTCGGCGCCGGTGGTTTTGGTGCCGTAGACAATCTCCTCTGCCGCGCGGCCTCCCAGCATGCCCACAATTCTCGCTCGTAAATACGATTCCGGAAAATTGTAGCGATCGCTGTCCGGTCTCTGATACGTCACCCCGAGTGCCTGCCCTCGGGGCACGATTGTCACGCGGTTTACCGGATCGGCGCCTGGCACAACCAGGCCAAGAATCGCATGTCCGCCTTCGTGGTACGCGATACGCTCCTTATCGGAGAGACTCAGCAGCAGCGGACGTTCCGGTCCGAGCACAATTTTCTCCAGAGCATCCAGGAAATCTCTATCGCGAACGTCGTTCTGATTGCGCCGGGCCGCCAACAGCGCAGCTTCGTTAACGAGGTTTCTGAGGTCAGCGCCGGAGAACCCAGGTGTGGCGGCGGCGATTTCCGCGAGGCTTGCATCCTCCGCAAGCGGAACATTGCGTGTGTGCACTTTCAGAATGGCTTCGCGTCCCGTCTTGTCGGGCAGATTCACGACCACGCGGCGGTCGAACCGTCCAGGTCGCAGCAGCGCTTTGTCGAGCACTTCGGGCTGATTGGTGGCCGCCAACACGATAATACCTTCGCGGCTGGAAAACCCGTCCATCTCCGTGAGGATTTGATTCAAGGTCTGCTCCTGCTCGCTCGACCCTCCGATCGACGGCACTTGCCCTCGAGCACGACCGATCGCGTCCAACTCGTCAATGAAGACGATTGCCGGTGCGCTTTCTCGCGCCTGTTTGAAGAGGTCACGCACTCTCGCGGCGCCCACACCAACGATCATTTCCACAAACTCGGCAGCGCTCATCGAGAAGAACGGGACACCGGCCTCGCCTGCGACTGCTCTTGCGAGCAGAGTTTTGCCGGTACCCGGCGCGCCTATCAGCAACACGCCTTTCGGAGCAGTCCCACCGAGACGTGTGTACTTTTGAGGGTCCTTGAGAAAGTCCACGATTTCGACCAACTCGTTTTCAGCCTCGTCGATACCGGCAACGTCCTCGAAGCTTACCTTCGTCTCCTTTTCCTGGTCGTAACGACGCGCCTTACTTCTGCCGATTCCCATCAGTCCGCCCATACCGCCACCCTGCTGCCCTGCCCTGCGGAACATCCAGACATAAAAACCGATGAGGAGTAGAGCCGGAGCAACGCCAAAAATGAGAGTGGCCAACGGACTGTTCCCCTCCTGAATCGGTTCAGCGCTGATCTCGACCTTATGCTCGATCAGGAAAGCTTCCAATCCAGGGTCGACGAACGTCGGCAATATTGTTGTGAAGTCCGTCACCTTCTTGGGCTGGGCTTTCGACGTGCTCTTCGTGTCGGCGGGCGATGAGGGCGATGGGGGCGGTGGGTAATCAACGGCCGACGAGAACTTTCCTGTGACCGTCTGACCCTGGCTATAGATTGCCTTGACGTTATCTTTGCGGACCTGTTCCTTAAAAAACGTATAGGGCACCGCGACCGGCGCTGTGGAAGGAAGCAAGGATCGGAACAACAGGTAATTCACGATAATCGCCAGCAAGAACCATCCCCACGTCCTGCGCGGCATTCGAGCGAGTTTTGTTCCTTGTGAATCTGGCGACCTGGTGTCGCGTGGCGGGGACGGTACAGGCGGCGTGGGATCAACTCTACGTGCAGTGTTTCGCCCCGTCGAGTTCATTGGTCACCTCCTCGCGAAAGTCGTAGAGAGCCTCTGACTGCTGAATGTTCGAACCGCGGGGACTAATGCTTACCCGTTCTATGAAAATACTACATTTCAGTCGGTGTCACACCGATCGCGAGGCTGGGTGCGGCGTCGGGCTGATCGCCGTGCTCCTCTTGGCCGAATCGTTATTTGAATGGCAGTTCGTTCACGAGGTGACACGTTCCGCAAGATGCAGTGTACGGAATTGGCATCGCCCGCCCCGGCGGCATACCTCGGACGGCAATGTTCGTCTTCAATGGTACGTCGAACACGTGGGAATGCATGGGGCTTTCCCAGTAAGCGTTGTTCTCTTCCTCCTGTGCGTTGGCATACGGCGGCGTCTTGATCATTCTCCCGAAGTCACCCGCGATACCGCCGGTGTTTGCAGTTCCGGGCATATGGCAGTCGATGCAGCGGGTTTGATCACCCTTCATCCTGGCGTTTAACTTCTTTTCCATGTGAGCCTGCAAATCTACAGCGTGACATCGCTGGCAGAGCGGCGAAGCGGCATTCTCCGGATCGCCATTCACGAAACGCGGGTAGGGCGTGTTGCCGTGCATGTCGTGGCAGTCCGAACACGTCACCAGCTGCCGGTCGTTCCGGTACATCTTCGACTTCAGGAAGTCCGCGTATTGTTGATGGGGCTTGTTGGAATGAATATCGTCAGCCCAGATGTTGTCTTCCCGGTCGGCTCCGCGCATCGTCGGTCCCTTCTTAACAGGATCCGTATACTTGGTAATCAATTCGTTCCTGCTGATCCCCGGTCTCGCCATTTCTCCGGTCTCACTGAGCGCCTGTGTATAACCAACAGTGGGTCCGCCAAATCCCTGCCGTCGATCGTGGCACCGCCCGCAGACGACGGCGGCCCGTTCGGCAGACAACTTTTTCGGATTAACAATGAAACGAGAGGTCGCGCTCGCCACGTGTTCCGATCCGGGGCCATGACAGTTTTCGCAACCAATGTTGATTTCGTCCAGCTCAGGGTCGTCGTCGACGTTCATCTCGCCTGCGGGATCATTGGCGGCTCGTGCGAGGTACTGCCCCGTTGTCTTGTCCTGGTATCGTTCCCACCCCGTGAAATGACAGCCGGCGCACATGGTCTGAACCGTGTTCGTATTGACCGGTGGAGCAGTGAGCACGTCATCCGACGTTCCGTAACGGTTATCGGCTCCCGCAGACCACCAGAGATAGAACTTGTAGTCGTGCCATACGCGGCGTTCCCGATTCAATCTGTTCTCTCGGCCGGTCAGGTTGTAACGCAGTAGCGTGTACCATCCCTGGCGATTGCCAAGACGCGGTGGAGCCGAAACAATGTAGCGCTGGTCATGAACCAGGCCACCATAAGTAAGCTTGATTTCAAGATTCGCTGGGCTGTTGGGGTCCTGCGGATTGAGCCTGTTCACCATCGTGATGTAGAACTTACCGTCACGCGCGTTCTTCCAGAGGTAGACGTCGGCATAAGGCGTTTCAATCGGTAATCGCGAATCGCCAAATGTCCTCAGCTTGAACTTGTCGTCGCCGCGGCTGGCGTCGTAGTCCCCGAGTTCCAGACGTGTTCCCTTTGTGTATTCGTCCACCACAGGAAATGACTGCAGTGCGCTGAAAAACTCGGGATGCCTCGAAAAGTCCTGCAGCGGGCCTGGAGCCTGCGGTACGGTAAATCCGAGCTTGTGCGCAGTTTGCTGCCAGTGCGATTCGTTTTTGTGGCACGTCAAACAACTTGAACTGCCGGTATAGTGGGCGGTAGCAGAAGGACTGCTGGAAAGTTCAATCGTCATCGAACGATTTGCCAGCGCTGCAGTCGAATAACTTACCCTGCTCTGATTCCCGCCGGGCAAGTGTTCAGTATCCCCCGATGCGGGAGTCACGTGGACGAAGAACCTGCCATCAGGCACGTTCGGAATGACAAAGTTGCCCTGAGCATCCGTCGCGGCCTGCGGGAATGCCTTCCCCCGCAAACGAATGGCATCCTCGAGCGGCTCATCAACAGCTTCCGCCGGAAATGGAGCAGCATAGATCGCGCTGGCCGTGATACGCGTTGTGAGATCCATAGCAGTGACCGGCACAAGGTAAACGGTCGCGCCAGGCACAGGTTGCCCGGGATTAGTTGCAGGGCCGCCGACTACCGAAGCGCCGGCACCGCTCAGCACACGTCCTCTGAACTGATTTGGCTGAGGAGAGGTTTGCTGGGCCTGCCCCGTTGCAACAGCACTTCGAATCATGAAGAGTGTCGCCAGCACAGATGCGATTACTATGGCTGCTTCCCACAGTCGCCGGTTCGGCATCACTGTTTGCATCTCAGTCATCTCCTTGCAGACGGCACTCACTATCTATGGAAGTGGGGCCAGCGGTACAACGAATACGAGAGAAAATCCCCACCGGCTCGCATTATCTAAGTAAGTCATGTTCCCGAATGTATCACCCGCCCGAGCCAATCCACTCGCAACGTAGTCAAGCGAGGCCTCGATTTCGATGTCCCTCAGCCAGGGCTTGTTCACCCATTTAAGGAAAGCCACGGCGGTGTCGAGTTCGAAATTGAGCTTGTGGGTATAGGTATCGAGGTTGGGAGGAAGCGCGCCGCGGCTATATTTATCGATAATGTCGAAGTGGCTGCCGAGCCATCCGTTCGTGTCTTTCGATCGTAGCCAGTGAAGGTTCAACTCGGTTTCCAGTTCCGGCGATGCGCCCTGCAGGAACGGCTTGAGGATGGTCTCGAACGTAAAACTAACGCGTGGGACGGTTGTCGGGATATCCACTCCAATAACGGTCTCAAAGACGCTCTCCACCTCCGCCTTTTTGATCGTCGTATTCCCCTGATCGTCAGTCTCTGCAATTCTCGGGGCCTTTAACCAATTTTCCCATGTGAAAGTGGGTTCCACCTTCAGTCTGGGCTGACACAGGAAGAAACACTTCGGCTGCGGATCTTGCGCCAACGATGGCAGAGCACAGGAGAAAGCCAGAATCGCCGTCAGAGCGATCTTCATGAGCAGCTTCATCATTATGAGAGCTTAAGTTATGCTCTGCGATGATACAAGTGTAACATCCTCTAGCTACGGATTTATCATGGCGAAAACACCCGAAGCGACGAGCTGGCTGATGCTGATCCATCAAGCGCCGAATGCACCCGCTTATTTGCGCGTGAAGATGTGGCGGCGATTACAAAAAATCGGCGCTGTCGCCGTGAAGAACGCTGTTTACGTCCTACCCCGGTCGGAACAGTCTTCGGAAGATTTCCACTGGATCGCGCGCGAGATTATCGAAAGCGGGGGCGAAGCCTCCGTTTGCGAAGCAACCTTCATCGAAGGCCTAACGACGAAGGACCTCGTCGCTCTCTTCCAGAACAGCAGGGACGCTGACTATGCCGACCTCAAAAAAGAGATCAAGGATGTCGTGGAAGAGCTGCGTGCCGCGGAAAGCACGGGCGACGCTTGGGCGTCCGGACTTGCCGCGCGTGTTTCGCGTGTGAGAGAGAGGCTCGCGGAGATTCAGGCAATCGATTTCTTTCCGTCGTCCTCGGGAAAGCACGTCGAGATAGCGATTACAGAATTGGAAACCAGAATTCGTAAGGCACCTTTGCGGAAAGGACAACAACAGTCGGGCTCTTATTCCGGCCGTACCTGGGTGACGCGAACGGGTGTTCACGTCGACCGTATCGCCTCTGCATGGGTAATACGCCGTTTCATCGACACCCAGGCGCGATTCAAGTTCGTCGCCGCGAAGGGTTATCGGCCGGAAGAGGGCGAACTTCGATTTGACATGTTCGACGCCGAATTCACCCATGAGGGAAATCTATGCACGTTCGAAGTACTCCTGGAGAGATTAAACATCACAGATCGGGCGCTCCAACGGCTAGCGGGGATCATTCACGACATCGACTTGAAAGAATCCAAGTTTGGCCATCCCGAGACAGCGGGATTATCGCTGGTCGTAAATGCCATCTGCTCCAGGTACAAGGAGGATTCGGCTCGCATTGAGCGAGCGACAATCCTGCTGGATGATCTGTACGAATACTTCAAGAAGCGCTGATATGACAATGTTGGTCCTATAACTCGTCGACATCCGAGCGGACTTGCCAGTTTGTCCATCTGAGGTGCCAGGCCTGAACCCCGCCCCTTCACCTTCAACAGCTTACGTTTGGTGTTGCGAATGCCAGTATCAGGGTGGAGAAAGGAGGTCGGTTATGACACTCACAAAATGGAATCCTTTACTTGCAGATCTCGCCGAAACTAGAAACCGTTTCAACCGGCTTTTCGGATATGACGACTTCTGGAACACAGCGGCGGTTACCACTGGCGGCGAGTGGGCTCCTACAGTCGACATCATTGAAAATGACCACAACCTGATCGTCAAAGCTGAATTGCCTGGGATTGAAGCGAAGGACGTCACGGTGCTGGTCGATAACAATGTCCTCACGCTCAGGGGTGAGCGACATACCGAAAAGGAGGTCAAGAAAGAAAACTACCATCGGATGGAACGAGCGTTTGGCACCTTCTACAGGGCGTTCGTTTTGCCCGCTTTCCTCGATGGCGAGAACATCAAAGCTGAATTCAAGAATGGGTTACTTACGGTAACGATCCCCAAAAGGGAGAAGGACAAAACTCGAGCAGTTGAAGTGAAGGCTGCGTGAAAGTGGAGGTCAGGATGCCGTCTGAGAACGAAGGCCCAGCCGCGGAATATCGCTCCCGCGGCTGGGCAGGGCAATAACAGATCTTCATATCCATTGCAATCGCCTCCAACTTCTTTGCACCTTTTTTGTACTTTTTGAGTAAGACTGCATGCCACCGCGTAAATTCAGTCCAAAATGGCGTTGAATTCGAATGAGCAGTGGATTGGGTTCCGTCGCTGCCGAACGTAACCCGAACTCTGCACGCCACGTATGTAAGCTTCTGGGGGTGGTGTGCGCAGGTCATTTATAGGAACACACAAGTGGAAACTTGGACTCGTCGTAGTTGGCGCTTTGTTCGCTATTGTATGGTCCGGAGGATGGGATTCTCTAACGGGACAATCCTCAAAATCTGACAGAACGAACGACATTTTCTCTCCTGCCCATTCATCGATTGCCCAGGCAGTATCACATTTTTTTGGATATCAGCCCCGCGCAGAGCAACCCATCGCATTTCCCCACAACGTCCATGTTGGCGAGGTTCAACTCGCATGCGTGGATTGCCACATCTCGGTCGAGCGAGGGCCGGTGGCTTCGATCCCCGATATTCGAACCTGCTGGAACTGTCACGCGGCGCCGCTGAAAAATAGTGCAGAAATCGACAAGCTGAAAACTTATTACGACAAGAAACAGGACATACCCTGGCAGCGTGTGTGGGGCTGGGTTGACGAAGCGCACGTTCGATTTAATCACTCCCCCCACATTCGTGAGGGAGTCGAGTGCTCTACCTGTCATGGAAATGTGAGTCAGATGACGGTGGCCACACGAACGATGGAACACACGATGGAATTCTGCGTCACATGTCACCGGCAAAAGAAGGCCCCGGATGACTGCTTAACCTGTCACTACTGAAGCACAGAGGTAAAAGACATCAAATGGACCGGCGCGATTTCATCAAGGCTTCAGCGGCAACGGGCGCGATGGCCACGCTTGCAAGTTGCGGCAATCCTGAAAACCAGCTCATCCGATTCATTCCCGAAGAGCCTCTCTTTCCGGGAATCGCAACATGGAAGCCCAGCATCTGTTCGCTTTGCTCCGCAGGCTGCGGACTGCTCGTGCGCGTTATGGACGGAGAAGCTCAGGTTGTGCGGAATGGGCAGACTGGATTGCTGAAAATGGCTCTTGCAAAGAAGCTGGAGGGCAATCCCGACCATCCGATCAGCCGCGGGAAAATCTGTGCGCGTGGCCAGGCGGCCATCCAGGTGACCTATCATCCGGATCGAATTCGGCAGCCGCTGCGGCGATCCGGCGCGCGTGGCAGCGGAGAGTTTCAGGAGATTTCCTGGGACGAGGCGATGTCTGAAGCACTCTCGAAACTTAATGGCATCGCTTCTGCCGAGGATCGAAAGACCCTGGGGTTTCTGACGCGCCCTCTTGACGGCCAACGTGAGGTTCTTGTTTCGCAGTTTCTTGAACAATTCGGAGCTGCACCCGCGACGACATATGAGGTCTTCGGGGAGAGTGTCCTGCGCGAAGCTAACAAGCGAAGCTTCGGCTACGCCCAGCTCCCAACTTTCGATCTCGCTCGAGCCCGTTACGTCCTCTCCTTCGGTGCAGACTTCCTGGGTACATGGAACTCTCCTGTGGCTCACAGCGTCGCCTACGGAGAAATGCGCCAGGGACGTCCGGGAGTGCGCGCAAAATTCGTGCAACTCGAGCCAAGAATGTCGCAAACGGGAGCGAACGCGGATGAATGGGTGCCGATAAAACCGGGCACCGAAGGGATCCTGGCGCTCGGTCTGGCGCACGTCATTCTTAAATCGAAGTTGCGCACGCCATCTGCGGCGGGCAAGGCCGGCGAGTTGATCGATGGGTGGAGCGCAGGGCTCTCGAACCACTCACCGGAGGCCGTCGCGACGCAAACAGGAATAGCCCCTGCACGAATTGAAAGGCTAGCCCTCGAGTTTGCAGAGCACGGTCCGGCTCTTGCGATTATCGGGGGCGCTCCACTCGCTCATACCAATGGAATGTTCCAGGCATTAGCCGTTAATGCGCTGAACGCCCTCGTGGGAAACCTGGGCAAGCCGGGAGGCCTTTTCTTTACGCCATGGCCGAGCATCGCCGTAGGCTCGAAGGCCGGGCGCGGGCTGCGAGACCTGGCGGAGGAAATTCTGTCCGCGTCCAAGAGCCCAGTCCAGGTGCTTCTCCTTAACGATGCCAATCCAGTCTTCGGCAGCCCGCCTGCATGGAAAGTTGCAGAAGCGCTGAGCAAAATTCCCTACATCATCAGCTTTGGAAGTTTTCTGGACGAAACCAGCACCCTCGCCGACCTCATCCTGCCCGATCACTCGTTTCTCGAATCGTGGCTCGATGACGTGCCGGAATCCGGTACATCCATGTCCGTGGCGAGCATTGCGGGGCCTGTGATGCGCCCTCTTCATCAAACGCGCTCCATGCCGGATGTCCTGATCGAAATCGGCCAGCAACTTCAGCGCCGCTTGTCACTCCCATGGAAGAATTTCGAACAAATGGTAAGAGCGTCCGTCAACGTGCTGCCTGAGGAACTCAGTTCATTGGAGAAAATTCACGAAAAGGGCGGTTGGTGGAGTGAGGCTCCAATGAATCAACCGAACTGGGTCCAGACCGCACGCAGGCAGACTCCCGCAAGCGAAGCGCAATTTGATGGAGCACCGTCAGATTATCCGTTCCATTTTCTCCCATATCCGTCGCAGGCATTCCTCGATGGATCGCTTGCGCACCTTCCCTGGCTGCAGGAACTGCCGGACGTCATCTCGACCGCGATGTGGAGCAGTTGGGTTGAGATCAACCCCAAAACAGCCCAGGACCTTAAGATCGCGCAGGGTGACATCATCGCCATCAAATCCGGTCATGGAACTCTTCAAGCCCCTGCGCTTCTTTCGCCAGGCATCGCACCGGATGCCGTGGCAATGCCCATCGGGCAGGGCCATCAAAACTACACGCGTTATGCCAGCGGGCGCGGAGCTAATCCGCTGAGCATTCTTTCCGGAATGACGGAGCCGGAGACGGGAGCACACGCCTGGGCCGCGACACGGGTTCGTATCGAAAAACTGGAGAGAGTCGAGCAGAAGAGTCCCTTGATCCTGTTTTCTGGTGGCATGAGAGAACACGAGGAGACGCACCGCTAAAGGAGACGACATGTCACACCGATGGGGAATGAGTGTAGATCTGGATCGATGCACCGGTTGCGAAGCGTGCGTCGTCGCGTGCCATGCCGAAAACAACATCTCGACCGTGGGACCTGAAGAAGCAGAGCGGGGACGCGCAAAGCACTGGATGCGCGTCGAGCGCTACTGGGAAGGCGAGTTCCCGGATGTTCGTTTGAAGTTCAGGCCCGTTCTCTGCCAACAATGCGAGACCGCTCCATGCGAGCCCGTGTGCCCGACGTATGCAAGCTCGCACACGCCGGAAGGACTTAATGCGCAGATTTACAACCGTTGCATCGGCACCCGGTACTGCGCCAATGCTTGCCCTTACAACGTCCGGTTCTTTAACTTCTACAATCCCGTTTGGGAAAAGCCACTGGACCTCCAACTCAATCCCGATGTTTCCGTTCGGGAACAGGGCGTCATGGAGAAGTGCACATTCTGCGTCCAACGCATCAATGCCGGAAAGATCGAGGCCGCCGCGAACAGCCGTGAACTTCGCGACGGCGATATCCGCCCTGCATGTGTCCAATCCTGCACCGCCAATGCGCTGGTCTTCGGTGATTTGAACGATCCCGAGAGCGCGGTCTCACGCCTCTCGCGGTCTCCGCGCGGCAGCAAGCTTCTCGAAGAACTCGGGACACAACCCAAAGTCACGTACCTCGAGCGCGAGTTGTGGCAGGAATCCGAAGGAATCCGTCGTGGCTGACCGACTTGCTAGTGATCTGCTTCGTCCGGTTTTCCAAACCACGCGGAAGTTTTACGCCTTGATTGCCCTGTTGAGTGGACTCGTCTTGTGTGGGGTCGCCGCCTGGGGCTATCAGCTGTACTACGGTTTTGGAGTGACGGGGTACAACTGGCCGGTCTACTGGGCACTGCATGAAACGAACTTTGTCTTCTGGATCGGCATCAGCCATGCGGGTACGTTGATCTCTGCAATCCTCCGGCTCGTTAATGCTACGTGGAGACGCCCGGTCACGCGCTGCGCGGAAGTCATCACCGCATTTGCACTAATGATCGGAGCCATGTTTCCTTTGATCCATCTTGGCCGGCCGTGGCTCGCCTTCTATCTGATTCCCTACCCCAGTGAACGCGGAATCTGGCCGAATTACCGTTCCCCACTGGTGTGGGACTTCTTTGCAATCAATACGTATCTGCTCTCCAGCCTCCTTTTCCTTGCACTTCCCATGATCCCGGACTTTGCTTTGATTCGGGATCGTGCCACCGGTTTGAGACGGAAGCTGTACGCATCTCTGAGTCTGGGATGGCAGGGAACGCCGAAACAGTGGCACAGGCTCGAATCCGCGATGCACATCATGGCGCTCGCCATATTGCCGATAGCAGTTTCAGTGCACACGATCGTTTCGTTCGATTTTTCGATGGCAGTCGTGCCGATGTGGCACTCCACGATATTCGGCCCGTACTTCGTAGCAGGAGCAATATTCAGCGGAATTGCTGCATTGATTGTTGTCATGGCAGTTCTGCGGAAGGCACTCCACCTCGAGAACTACCTTTTGCCCCTTCATTTTCAGAATCTCGGAAAACTGCTGCTCCTCATGAGCCTGCTGTGGGGTTACTTCGTGTTTAACGAGCGGCTGACCGCCTGGTACGGCAATAGCCCGCACGAGATGAACGTTTTCTGGTCCACACAAGCGGGCGAATACTCGCCTCTGTTCTGGACCATGGTGCTCTTCAATTTCGTCATTCCATTTCCCCTGTTGGCGATCCGGAGACTTCGCTCCATACCCACTGCGGTTGTCGCCTCGAGTTGTGTTGTTGTAGGAATGTGGCTGGAAAGATTCCTTATCATTGTTCCATCTCTTGCGCGCAAATCTACACCCTACTCCTGGGGTAGTTACTCGGCAGAGTGGCCGGAGATCGTCATCATGGTCGGCTCGTTCGCAGCGATGGCTCTGCTGTACGCGCTTGTCTCGAAGCTGGTCCCGATTATTTCGATTTGGGAACTGAAGGTCGGCGAGCATCCGAGAATGAAAGCTGCCGCAACCGTTCCCGAGACGGAAACCGCGGGAGAACTTCTATGAAGGCAATCTACGGTTTGTACGAGACACCCGAGGCCGCCCAAAGGGCCTTCTCGGGACTTCGTGCATCGGGCGTAGCGGCAAGCGATATCACGGTGATGTCCCCCGAGCCACTCGAGGAATGGGAGTTTGCGAGCCAGGACAGCAAGACAGCAATGTCATGGATTGCCGTCCTGGGAGCCGCTGGGGGTCTGGCCACCGCTTATCTCCTGACGGCAATCACGCAGAAGATCTGGCCGATTAATACCGGTGGCATGCCCATCGTCTCAAACTGGACCAACATCATCATCATGTTTGAGTTGACGATGCTGGGAGCCGTTTTCGCCACCGTCCTCACACTCCTGATAGCAGCGCGCCTGCCTTCTAAACTCTCCCGCCTGTACGATCCCGCGATTTCCAATGGAAAAATTCTGATAGGTGTAGAGCGGCCGCAGGATTCAGAACTCGACCGCATCGAAAGGGCGCTTAAGGCCGCCGACGCAGAAAAGCTCGGCAGGATCGTGTGACGGGTTTTCCCGTATTGCTCCTCCGGTAAGGCTCTCCTAGACTGGGCCAATGTCTCGTGACAGGATCTCAAATTGCATTGATATGGTCGCGCACGGAAGAAGCGAGGTGCAGGTCTTATGAGAAACGCGTACGAGATCTATCGACGATTTATCGATTTCGAAGAGCAGGCTGCTGCGATCTATCTGCGAATGGCATCCACGTTTTCACCCGAGAGTCCGGAACTCAGCTCCGTCTGGTTGAACATGGGTATTCAGGAAAAGGCGCACGCCGGCCTGTTGCAGTTCTGCCTGGCGGAAGAGCTCTTTGCCGAGGCATTGCCCGAGGATAAGCAGATTCGAGATATTGAGACGCTGTTTTTCCGGCTGAAGAAAGAAGCTGCGAATCCCGAATTGAGCATGGAAGAGTCTTTTCGAATCGCTCTGCAACTGGAGAGATCGGAGGT
>Ga0157379_10001493_pt1 | contig 19242 bp, 16 predicted proteins | sample S25metaG_FD_121802 | JGI IMG/M metagenome (GOLD analysis project Ga0157379, IMG submission 121802) | Switchgrass rhizosphere microbial communities from Kellogg Biological Station, Michigan, USA - S2-5 metaG | ecosystem: Host-associated > Plants > Roots > Rhizosphere > Soil | place: USA... | reverse complement strand
TCTTGGTATGGCGTCCAATCACCTTCACGCTCTTGCTATGAATAATTCCGCCGGTTCCCTTGCTAGCTATGGTATTTTCGGCATAGATAAAAATTCTCGCAGAAGAGTTTAGCCCTTGGCCGCATTAAAAGGCTTGACCTAGGCCCCGTGGTGATAGATATGATATTCTTAATTGGCAGTAGATTTGGGGAAATCGCACATACCCAGGCACAGCGATGACAAATAATCGCAGTTATTGGGCTTGTCTATGCTATGAGTACTGTCCAGCTGCAACGGTGCGGTTGCATTTGCTGTCTGCTGCGTCCGAGTAATTATTCGAACCAAAGCCGAAAGTCCGTAACCATACCTGATAATCTGAAAGCTTCAGCGTCGTATCGAAGATGTTTACCAAAGGGCAGGACAAATACCATTTGAATATTATTTGAAAATATCCAAGTACATGGGTACCATAAGGTATTTTTGAAGTAGTATTCTCTTCTCGGCCTTGTTCTTACCCCTTGATCAACCTTTGATGATAGTCACCAGCATATCTTTCGTTTCGGCCACACGCCTCTTGTTGGGCTTTATATACCCCTTCCCTCGACTCTAACGCTGTGTGACTCCCCCAGACGCAAATATGCCTGACACCGGAATCTCATTTCTAGAGTCAGCCTATGACCAAATCAGTACCATCTACGAGGACGCTTTCCGTGCTCATTATCAGCATGTTCAAAGGGTCCTAGACGGAATAACCAAGGATCTCTCCCCCAAATCCAGAGTGCTTGACATTGGAAGTGGCACCGGAAGGCCTGTCACTGACCATTTCGCATCTCATGGCCACATCGTAACAGGTGTAGACATATCTTTGGGGATGGTAGATCTTGCACGAAAGAAAGTACCCAAGGCACAGTTTATCCACTCTCCGATGACGATGTTCGAACCTCCCGCTGGTGAAAAGTACGATGTGGTCATTGCTTCCCACTCACTTTACCACATCCCACTCGCACAGATTCGTTCGATGATACTAAAATTCGCACTTTGGACCAAACCTGGAGGAATCGTCGTCATTGGGAGTTCTTACAGACGACAGCTATTAGAGAGCCATGGCTACAGATTTGACTCGCGTGGTTGGGCTGAGGGAGTTAGTCAAGATTTCTTGGGACATATGTTCGATGGCATGACTTATGGTCTCGAGACTGCATGGTCTGGTTTGTTGGAACAAGCAGGCCTTCAGATCGTCGAAATCGATCGAGGCGAATTTACCAGGGATCACGAGCAACACATTGACGAACCTGATAGGCAATTTTATTTTCTTGCTCGTCGTGGCGCAAATAATCCATTATTTGGCCCGTATCCATTGCCGGAAAATGGAGAGCAGCCCATCGAAAGCCTCGGCCAAGGTGATACTGATGCATGGACCCAGCTTTATACCAGACTACTGCCCGAACACGAAGTTCAAGCCGCGATCTCCGTCTTCCAGGCCACCACTGCAAAACAGAAAATCCTCTGCGTTGGAGCTGGTACAAAAGGTAGGGGTGGCACGAGCAAAGGAAACTGTGTTCTAATACAAATATAGATTTTTCAAGGAGCTTCCGAGAGTCGTTTTCGGACGTTGAACTTTTCGAGCTGGAACTCACTGACTCGACGGAGACGTTCGATACTCTACCATCGACTGGATTTCCGAACCTGATCCTCCTGTGGACACAGCAGCTCAAACTAATCCCGAAAAGATTCTTCAGGAGACCCTTCCCCATCTTGCTCTAGGCAACGATTCTCGGATTTGTATTATTTTGCCAGCACCCGATAACGAAGCTCTTAACATCATCCGGGAGGCGGCATTTAATCTGTCTATAAACATGGTGCATCACGGCCTGCTCCTTAAAGGAACTGAAGAAAAACTCAGAAGTGTCGGGTTCAACAATATCAAGTACCTGGAGCGACAAGGAATTCTTAGCTTTGAGGACGTCAAGGAGCCGGAAAGGGTTTCGATCGCAGCGTCACTTCTTTTCAGGGTGACGAGTAAAGACCCAGAGGTGACAAAGGAGTTAGAGAGAAGACTAGCGGAATCACTGAAAAATCGGTTCTTATATAACGCGAGCGGTGAGATTATGAACCAATTTGTTCTTCTCATCGCGAATCGCGCGCCATAGAGATTTAAATAAATAAATAAAATATTAATTGACTAGACTTGAAATCGGATTTCTAATGACTAGATCCCTCACCGCCAGACCATCTAAATGGCCAACGGTAAACTATCGTGAATTATCAGACCACTAATCAAAGAGTGATAGTATGAGCATGCTCACATTGACCAGTCATCTATGAAACCATGCTGAGCAATGGGGACCAGAACCGGTTGATGGTTAGCAGCAGTGGGAATGGAGCATAAACGGTATGTTCCAGGATTAAGACCGTTGGTCGCATCGGTAGTAAGAACATCATTACTTCGCAGAAGCATTCAGACTGCTGAAAGGCGGGTTTATTTACTGTAAATAAAATGTGAATATGTGGAGACTTACTTGAAGAAGGCGAAGATCGTGGGATCGGCAACGGCGTAGTCTGTTGGACAGGGATATCGCCCATACGCGTTGGATTAAATTGCACGAACCAACCTTCTTTTGGTTTCCGTCTGTCAATTGACCTTGGTTTTCCATCTGTCTTCTAACAGATGAGACAGTGATTGATGAACTTGATCGTCAAAGTGAGAGATGCTATTGCGCCCGGCGCAGTGCCATTCACGTTCAAGCCGTTCTTGGCCATGTTGGGTTGGATGACATTAGGATGGAGGATGAAGGACCATTGTGCATGACCGAGTGTGATATAGGGGACATTTTGAGTATATGTAAACGAGAGCCGTTTGAAATCCATCGGAGGGTATCGAAGCTGCATGAGCAGCAAATCCCCGTGGTCATTAAAGAAAGAGGGGTAGAGAGCTTCATTGTGTCGGTAATGAAGATGCATTAAGTAGGAAATTTGGATAGATAGGAACTGAAAGGATGAAGAAAATGAGTAGAGACTCATTGACTGATTAGAGACAAAAACTTGTCTGAAAACCACCGTGGCCTAGAGATGATAGAAGAACCGCGTCTCGATGATGAATGGGTGTGTGAAGAAATGAGAGGAAGATTCATCCAGTACTTATAAGTGCTCAGTAGAATTTCAAATATGAGTAATGAAAACATCGGCGGTCAGAAAACCTTGTGGGAGCATTAAAAGCAAAGTATTACTCATTGTGGCATTTTACATGATAGGCAATTTAGTTTACCCGCATTATGGCCGGACCCGAACTCTTACTGAGATCGGATATTAACGAGCGTTTAAGAGGGAAACTGAAGGTTTACGGCTTATCAGTGCTATCCCTCGAGGTAGATGGGTATTAGGGGACCCAGAAATACAGCAAGTAACGTTTCGTCAATATTCAAACTCTCCGGGGAATTACTATGAAAGGCCATGCAGCGCATGCGTTTATGCGAGTTTATTAAAAGGTTGTGAAGAGAATCCGATATATCTGTTAAATGCTGATCTGAACAACTCTTCCCAAGATATTATCAGCCTCCTAAAGGTCTCTTTAGTATGTGGAGACCAATGTACCAAAAAAACGGATATTAAATACCTGCTACATCTGCACAATATGGCCCCTTGGAATCACAAGCAGAGTCGATCCTTCGTGCATAAAGGACTTCCGACTTGGTCACTCACTAGAATTTCCAGGGGACTATTGACTTGCATCGCACAGATCTGTGACTCAGCATTATCTTTGGATAGGTGCATCCTCAATTTGTACCCTATCTTCAATAGGAACTGTCATTCGCACAGCACCATATCCTCAGCAAAATGGAAAGTTGAATTGATGCTTCAAGCAGTGAGCCTTTCAATTGCTATATTCTGGGTCGGAAGAATGGAATATCGTTTTTCTTTCGAATTCGATGCTAGGCGACTCCTGGTCACACAGCAAGAATCGGGGAGGAAGAATTCAGTTTAAATTAAGCAAGATGGAACCGAAGGTGGTGCGTTGTGATTATTGAATAGGTATTTAACGTTTACTCCTGACTATCCTGTTTGAATTCTTTTCAACAAATAAAACTATAAAATTTAGAAATTGTGTGCCATTATGGCCTACCCTTTGTTCACTGCACCAAATCTCTTAACAAGCTCATGAATTTGTCGGAATCGTCCCAATGAGCCTGGATAAAACGAAGGCGACGGTGAGATCTAGGAGATCTCAGAGTTCTCGTTCTACTCACAAAATGGTTTCCTCCTTCCAAAACACTTTGCTTGAATCTCCTTACCTTTCTACCATCCAGCACAGCCCATCCATCCAACTCCTTTTTCAACTCACTTGCTGCATACAGAATTTCCGGACGAGTTTCATCCCCTACAATTATTGTCACCTCCATATCTTCCCAAATCACTTCGTTATTATCAATAATTGTAGGTGCTAACGCTTCTCGTCTCATCAACATTGCAACTTCCGGCTCCATTCTTGAGAAGAAAGTATCGACTCGTTGACCTGCGGCTATATCGATGAATGACGCCACCTCCTGCTCAGTAAATGTTTCCTCAGTGCATCGACGGTGAGGTGATGGCCGACCTGACAGTTCTAAAGTGCTAATGTTCGGGTGTTTGAAGTAGGACGATAGCATGATTCGAATGGCTTGAATCATTCCTGATGCTGGAAGGGATTTCTCCTGGAAGGGCGAGTACCAAGGCAAAGGATCGGGAGGCTGATGGCCCAAATGACTTTCTATAATTGAAAAATATATCAAGATTTCGTGAGAAATAGTATGCAAAAAATACTTTCTCACCATAAATAATGTAACCCTTCATCCACGGCTCCAACTCCTCTCGGACTCCCTTGATCTCTCTAGCGTACGCCATGGCTCCAAGTCCCTGGGAGTTCCCCATAGACCATCCCATTACTACCACTCCTCCTTTGCCATCGCTCTTATTCCATCTCGGGATAGAATTCACCTTCACAAATTTTCTCACAAATTCCCAAATCTCAATAGCTCTATCGCGCAGAAATCCCAATTTCTCCTTTCGACTTCCCTTGCTGGCGACCCTAAGCTCTTCTTCACTAAATGGAGTCGAGCCAGGATAATCGCGCCTTGTGATGGCCACGATGCGAAGGTTATACGAAGGTGCCAATGCGATTATGCGCGAGAAGATTGGGGTGTGATATGTATGTCCATGTAAAGTGAAAACGGTCGTGTATGAGCCTGACTCTGCTACTGGACCGCTGTCGAGGTAGAAAAGAGACACAGAGGACGCCTCAGTGACTGTGAGGGTTGGCATCATCGAGTTGTACTTTTAGATTATCAAAAGAGAAGCATCGCCCATTACTAATGCACTAATGGCTCTCCAGGGTTGTCGACACTGAGAAACTAGGGCATATCTGCCCGGGCTACTGGTCAAATTCGTTCATGACTAGACCTCGGTTACGACTTAAAAACCAAGTGGGGCTGCATTTTTGGAAGAGTGTGACACCATGGTTTCTTCCCAGCTATCGGCAGCTGAATTGAACAACTGATATAGGATAGGGGCGAAAGCGCAATACTCGCTGGATTGTAAGGCATTATATATGTACAACGAGTATCTAGACTACTGCTGAAGACCTCAGATGTCGAGTCAGTGGCAGAGCTCCACTAATAGCTGTGCTGTGACCGTTAATTTTTGACCAGCTTGAGCATTTAGGTCTACCATAATCTTACTGGTTCTAGTTTTAAAGCGGCTGACCGCTGGACAGTAACTTGAAGGCCATTGAAGGATTCTGAACTTGAGAAGGCCTATGCACAAGATTATATCCCTTCAAAATAAAGCAGAAACTCAAGCGACAACTTTGAAGGATGCCTTTCAGTGTGGTAAAGATACAGATAAAGCCGTGAAAAGGTTGCGTCAAACAGAGGAGAAAAATCAGGAATTGGAATCGGGTTTGAACTCACTTCATGATAGAAGCTCACGCAGAATTCTTGTCCCTAGTTCAATTTCCGCGGGAGGGTCGACACATTTTCCAAATTCTGCATCAATTATTTCAAACCCATAACTTTCTATTATAGAAGGAAGTGGTAGATATTCCGGAACTCCCATATCGTGTGACACCAAAGCTACCCTTCCACCCGCATCCTCGGTATACCTTTCACCATGCTCCAACTCAATATCCTCCGCCTCAGGATATTGCTTTATAATTTTATCCAACAATTCAGAGCCCGTGGTATGTTATTCTTTTAATTCTTCCTATGTTACCGGCCTGATCTTATTGATGTAGACAGTACCTTCTCATGCTCCAGAGTCCAGAGTCTGGACCATTCAGTTGTGTACCCAGCATATTCCATCGGCCATCCTCCTGCCTACCCAACAAATTTCCACCACCAAATTCAAGCAAATTCTATCTCGGATTCCAGATTATTCTATTCAACAATGAGGTTATGGTTTTCAGCTTTTTCAGCTCTACCAGCATCCGGATATTTAATGACAAGCTTTCTCTTAATCATCAAGCTACGCTAATACACCAATTATTACCACAATTCAGGGATTTCACCCCTATAGCAGTTTCGCCACATGTATACCTTTCTTTCTTGATATTTCCGACTGCCATGCAATAAATTAAATTATTTACAATGTCTTTGAATTACATCATATTGGTCCATAGGGGTGAGTGAGACAGTACTTGGGCGGGAGAAGACGCGCAGCGCGTGGGCTGGTGTTGATCGATGCCAGATCTCGATAATCACTCCTATCGGACCGTAATGATTGACTAGGTGGATCAAAATTCTAGGCACAATCCTAAGACCAGTGGCAGAGAGACCCTCCCCGTAAGGTTTTACGTAAGGAGTGTGTGGGAACCTTTCTCATATCAGTTTTCCCAAGGTAGAGCGCCAAATCTGCGGCTAAATACTCGAGTTCTTCGAACCCGCCATTTATTCGAAGCATTATCATGCCGAAGTGCTCTTCTGAGAAACAGCGTCCAAGAGTCTCCACCGCGGAAGCCGCCTTAACCCCTCAGCTCGTTGACGGGTCTTCCAAGGAGGACCCATCGGAACATGTGCCTTGCCACTCACAACCTCAAACCGCCGAATGTAAGAAGGATGACTTCCCCAAAAAATATGTGATCGTGTCTTTCGTTCGACATGCCGAGGTTTGTTTTCCGAATCTTTTAATAACTATGGCTTATTTTATGGTCAATTATGTAGGCTCGCTCAAATGTACCGGATAATCATTATAGCATGCAAACCGACAATGAGCCCTTAACACCTCGGGGAGAAATACAGGCAAAAGCGCTTGGGCTTCGTTGGCTTGATATCCGGATTGACTATCTATTGTCTTCACCTCTCACTAGGGCCGTGCAGACCGCAGAGGCTATCGCATATATCAATCAAAGCAACCCTGAAATTATGCAGATGGATATTTTGAAGGAACAAGATCACGGGAAGTTATTCCGCTCTTATATGGCAGCAGGAAAGATAAACGCTGCCAACACACTACGTCGAGGGTGTGCGTCCAGTGATTTTGACGGCGTAGTTCCAAGGAACTATCGTGCTCCTGAGGGCGGAGAAAGCTACAACGACCTTGTGGCCAGAGGAGCTCGACTGCTCAAATGTCTCGCAAAGATGGGTGTTGAACTTACTGTTCCGCCCAGAGAGCTCTCAGAAGAGTATACGTCTACCAGCCTACCTGATGAATTACCAAAGACGGTTCCCCATATTGTAGTTGTAAGCCACAACCTCTTTCTCTCGGAGCTTTATGATGCCTTGCATTGTTGGGGTAAGCCCGAGCATGTTGGTAAAATGTTTGATTACCAAAATGCTAACTGGTGAGTAAATTGGCTATTCACTTTCAGTTCTCTCTTAATCATATTTGATCAACAGGACTCGGCATATCCTCGAGCTTGAAACTTTAACTGAAGAGCCTCTAAGAGAGGGCGAAGGAAGTTATGCCAACCAATATGGAATAAAACTAGGCATAAAAACATTGAAAGGGTTGGGCTGACTAGTCATAATAGATACAATCGTATTATATTATTTGTGTAAAGAACCTTTCCGACAGATTTAATAGAAATTCAAGTCTTTAAATATATTCCTCCGTTATAAAATGATGCTGAGCTGTACAGTCGCTGCCTCACTAGCTTCAAACTCCCCGCTCAGGGCCCCAATCTCGCTTTGCAATGCCCGCAACAGGAACTGAGGCAAGCTGGGGAAGCTAGCTGGAGCTATGCAGACTACCTAGCTCACCTAGCTCTGGATAGCCCCTATAGCTCGTGCCAAGTTTCCTGACGTATATAAGCCTAATCATGCTAAGCGACCTTCTGGGAGACATCGCTAAAGGGGGCCCCAAAACCCAGCTCGGACTCGGAGAAGACTACTTTTAAGAACAGTATGTTATCTCTTCTATCGGCCATGCATAGTCTAATTTACCATTAGACTGCATTTTCCTTCCAACTCGTATTTATCTTATTTTTAGTCGCGCATTCAGGCTTGAGTCGCTCGAGTGTACTTTAATAAGCCTTGACCCCAAGGGTAAGCAGAATACCTCGGAAAACAGTGGGCTAATATTCGAGTGAATACCCTTCTGGCATTCACTCCTAAAAGTGCCATACAGACTTCAGAGGTTATTGCAGAATAATTTGGAATTATACAGACGAATATTTCAAAGGAGCACTAGCAAGGACCGCCGTATCATTCCAACCTAAAAGAGGAGAGGTTCGATGTTGTATGCCGCCTAGTAAAGAACAATGGGGTCGTAAGGGATTATCATTCTCTTGGCAGAGAAAACCACTGCGACCTTGAGAGGAGATGAGCCAAGCTCATTGAGCTTCTCAATTAATTGGGAGCTGACCTTATTGCTCGACCCAAAGAATTCTCAAGAGGATGTGATCGAACGCTCTACGAAGGGACTTCCCTGATGGGCTGCTCCACATCAATATCGTAAGCCACATTATTTTCTTCTGACTCTCTGTAGCACCTCGCATTCCTGGAAAAATCTTAGACGGTTAAGACGTGTCAATCATAAAAATACTGACTGGTGAGTCAAATCCCTATTATGTTTTGCAATTTTATTCTCATTTCTACAAAAGGAGTAGACTGATTTTGGAGATTGAACGTTCGTCGTTGAATGCGAAACAGAAGAAACGAAGGGAATGCTTGTAAAATCAAAGATGTATTAAGAAATTGAGGATCACTTGCAATAAGGGATATCAATATGGATAAAATATTATATGTTTTGACTTTCTGCAATACCATTGGTATAGCAAAATAATCAAAGCATTTAATCACTCCAGCCATTGTGCTTCTACTCCGCTTTTGTAGTTATATACTTAATCTTTCGAATGGGAATTGAAAGTATCCACTTCATTATACCCATTTCTCCTTCGTACCAAATCATGTCTACCTAAAAAAAATAAAGACACCGTTACTATGATCAATTGCAAACCCTTACTGTACAAACCATCCAAGAACAAGGATGTGTCTAGTTGCAGTTATGAAGCATCTCTCCGATTGTCGCAAAAATGGAAAATGCCGGACGAACCATTTCAGGAAATCAAAGTGTCTATCCGGCCGTATCAGGCAACCTTCAGGCTCTGGTCAGGCCAAAATCAGGCCAAAATCAGTACCGTATCAGGCCATCCCAGCGCTTTGATTTCCTGACATGGTTCGTTCGGCATTTTCGATTTTTTGCGACAATGACTTTGAGGAGCTCGTCTGGATGATCCCAGTGAGCCTACCAAGTGATATATTAACTCCCAAAAATTACATTCCACGGGAGGAAGAACTCACAAAATGGTTCCACCCCTTTACCGTGTTCTTGAAACGCCGCAATCTCCTTCCTTCGTTCTTCCACATTCTCACCTCCTTCTCCAACTGACTCTCGGGTAATATGACTCCCCAGGACGTCTCGTCTTCCAGAACATTGCTGATCTCAACCTTGTGCCAGACCGACTATCCGTCTTCTCCCAAAGGATCAAATGCTTCTCTTCTCACACGCTCCATCACTTTGGGATCAAGCTTAAAGAATGGGTCTTCTGATCGAGCGCCTACAGCCGGATCGATGAAGGAAGCTTTGTCTTCTCCGTGAATGATAATTCAGATTTTGCTCGGATGGAAGGTTGGTCAGATAGTTGCAGGGGCAGAGATATTGAGATGATGAAAGTAGCTGGTTATCGAGGTGATAAAGGCCGCAATCTGATCAGATGGGAGTAGGGAGGATTGTAAAACGGATGAGACCACGGTGAAGGCTTTGGAGGCGGAAAACCCATGGATGATGAGTCTGGACCTAGACGAAGCCAAAAGAAAGAAAAAGTTCAGTCTTCTTTTCAAACAATCGTCGTGACCTATCATATATGATGTAAGCCTTGATCTCGGCTCCAGTTGTTTCTTGAGATTTTCCATCCCCTTCACAAATGCAACACTCGACAAACGCTGCATGCTTCCCAAAGACCACCCCAAGAGCGCCACTCCCCCAGTCACATTATCTCTCCGTTGGGGCACCGACTGTTCCATCACAAAGACCTTTATAAATGGCCAGATTTCTTCCGCCCTCTTTTTCAGGAAGTTGGCCTTCGACTCGGAGTCATTGTCTCCATTCTTCACTATATGTAGTCCGCCTCCGTAAACGGGCTGGATCCAGGAGAATCTGGTCTAGTAATGGCGACAATACGAACGTGATAAGAGGGTGCACGAGCGATAATACGACTGAAATTTTGGGAATGGAAGATGTACCCATGTAAACGAGACGGGAAAGGGTCGCGTAGGTATCAGATGATGAAACTGGGCCGCTATCAAGGTAAGAAAGTGAGATTGAAGTAGGTTTGTTCACAGTGATGATACCCATGGAGATAATTTTCCAGAAATCGTGCCAGTTGAGTGGATGAATGGGGTTGGTTCCTTTGGCGGCTCCTAATGTTTGGTTCCTTCGTTCTCACCCGATCATATCCGGACGAAAAGTTATAAAATATAGTTCATTCGGTTCCTCAGAAATAACTCGTTATAATAAATGGCAAAGATGACACCATAATGATTTGAACCTGGACCGTCAAAGAGGAAAAGAGAGGAAGTTTATACGTATTCCGATCTGTCGTAGTAATCACTTAGCTATAGCGCCCACCGGAGTAGGTTTTTCACTGATACAACATCTCAGAGATCAGATTACAGCAAGGAAGTTTCATGAATGTCTACCTCTGGCTCGCTCGAAGGACTACTAAAAAGATTAAATATATGGAACTGAGTATATTTGCAAGTTAGACTCTGCATTTACGCTCTACATAAAATGTCATCAATATACTCGAATCGATCAAGAATTGGTAAAAGATTGAATAAAAGGAATAATGAAAGAACATGGAAATACTGAATTACTGCGGATCAGTCAGATTGCTTACTGATCCGGTGGTATATGATCCCGTCGGGCCGTTGATCTACATTACCAGCAACAACCAAGAAACAAGATCTCATTTCCGCAGTAAGACATCAACTCTTGAAAGATCCACTAACTTGGACAAGAGGAGAATTATGTTGAGGACAATCCTTTCCAATCCTACCAATAGCCTGTGACACCTTTAACGTAGCCGCATCCCAGATACTCGGCTTCGACATTTCCACTCATCCTCTACGCATGAGTGGCGTGGTTCGCCATGCACTAATACGGTAAGGAAAGTTATGAAGGTTTCCAGAAATTTCTTCCTCCAAGTATTAGCAAACAAAAGTGCGCGAAATTTCTCGCACTGCCAGTTTCCTTTCTGGGAAAACACCACCGTCTTCGCGAACTTTCGAGGACGCTGTCGAACTCCGAAGTATCTTGGATTCTATGCGAACGAAAGGTATAAAAGGTGGGCATTCGAATGCTCTCCCCAGAGAAATAAGTCTCATTTTCCAAACCACAATGTCCCTTAGCACCTACATCTACGACCCCTTCTTCGACAACTCTTCTTTCTTCGCTGACTTTGACCAACTATTCAATGCCGCGTTCGATGCACGTACTGGATCGAACAATCCCTCTAGTCAAAACGTCCAGCGTCGCAATGAACGAGATCCCTTCAGACCAAGGTGCGTTGCCACTTACTAGGACTTTCGTTTCAACTGGGACCGGCCTCATCAAGTCTTTCTAGGATGGATCTGCATGAATCGAAAGAGAGGAATGAGCTTACAGCGACTTTCGAACTTCCAGGGATGAAGAAAGAAGATGTGTCTATCGACATCTATAACAATCGGCTAGTTGTCTCCGGGCAGACCAATACCACCAGCGAGCTCGAGAAGGACGGCTATACTGTTCGCGAGAGGAGATTCGGAAAGTTCGAAAGGGTGCTTCCCCTTCCTACAGGTATAAAGGTGGGTAATTCTTTCTTTTGGCTGAACGTGGCTTAATCTTACCTGAACAATCCCAGCCCGAGGATATCAAGGCTGGCATGGAGAACGGCGTCCTCACTGTGAAGTTCCCCAAGGCTGCACCAGAGCAACAGCCTAAAAAGATTACAATAGCGTAATCCAACTGTTTTGTTCCTTCCTCTGGCTTCGTGTTTTTGTCTGTGGTCTCATTGTAAATCAATACCGCGCATTTTCCTAATCACATCGTGTTGATTTCCTCATGTGAATATCCTCGAAAGAAATTAAAGCCTCTTCATCACGGCTACTAGATGGGCTCTGTACACAACATAAGAATGTCGAACCCCCAAGTTACAATCTACCCATCTCGTCCATTGATAGGACCCAAAAGTGAGCGTCCCGTCAGTGTAATAGTTTGTTTAATAGAGCCTAAATCTTCAACAAGGATACATCTCGTTGAACCGGTTGCGGTAATGGTGATCCTATAAACCTTGACCTGAAGGACGAACGCTCCGCTTTTCCGATAAAGTGATACCTATTATAATTTCCGCCGTTGTCACGTTCGAGTATAATCCATTTGGACCGTACGCTCCAAGATGCGTCAAACTCTTCAACTTTGCGAGATGCTTGATCTTTCCAGGCATGTTGCTTCACCATTTACAGTAATTATTTTATAAGTTTCAACAGCGACTCGGACAACGGAAGATGCAAACCGATCTCTTGTTATAAATTGTAACCTTGTCAAATCCTTCACAATATTGAGTTGGGGATGATACAGCGTTCAATACTGGGAACGAAGGTGATAAAATTGGCAAAATTCAATGAATGGGTAAATACACAACTCTTGAGCTGGTGTAGATTCTCGATACTGGAGAGAGCGGAGTCGGAGATGTCCTGGAAATGTTCAAGTTGGGATGGTGTCTCTTGGGCAACTCTTGGAATGCATCACTGCTCCAAACGTAAGCCCCAATACGAACATATGAATCCAATACCGGGGGAGCATTTGGAGTCGAGGCCCAGGAAAATGCTTCCAGATTTTCATGTCTTTTCAGAAAGTCTTTGAAAGGCCGTGGTAAGGTATGATTGTTGGATTTAAGGGGGCCATATGATATCGTGAGACTCGAAGTAGTATTCGCTATGAGCTCCTGTTGCTGGCGAGGAAAGTCTAACGTCTGTTAAAGAGAGCGGTCGATCTGTGACGAGTGTATCTTAAAATTTGAGGATATAGTGAGCCTTGCAGATACAATGCGAAGAATAGCCAAAGTGGTAATGGACCTCAAACTTACAGAAGATAATGGGTTTACAGTTCAGCATCTGTTGAGAAGCACATACCGGCAATGACCCTATATATATAACTGCCTTGGTCTATTGGAATAAAATCATATAGAGGACGGGATATCAAAGTGAGTGTGTCTCTATGATTTTATCCTGAGTTCCTGCAGATTCATGTGCCCATCAGCATGCGCTTGATAGACAAAAGAAAATATATCTTTTAACATGCGTTCTCGAGAAAGCATCCACTAACTTAAATCCGAGAAAGACGCTGCATTGATGTTAGAACGTCCATCAGAGAATTCTTGGTCCTTTCGTAAGTGAAGAGATGTTGGCATTCACCTTTAATACTGGCGAAGGAAACAGCTCCGGACACCTGTTTCCAAATCCACCACAGTGGAGTTCAAGAAAGCAAACGTTGGCGGCTAACATGGGTCTCTCAATGATGGTCCTCCAAACATCCTCATCAGAAGGATGGCAGCAAATACGACGGAGATATAGCTGGCTTGGTATAATATATGCTGGAACCGTTAACTTTGAAGCGAGCGCCAAGTGAAGAAGATCAGCGGGACATCTCCACATTCACGACAATGTTCTCCAACATTTCTCTCGACAACGAGGACATTGATAATCGCCACGTGATGCACGGAACCGCTTTACTTATTCAAAACGGCCGTTAACTCTTGCTTCTTGGCGACCCTAGGACATGAAAATGACTAGCTGAATCTAATTTCATGTGGGTAGACAGTAACATAAAAAGCACATAATATTTTCCGTACCCTATTTACATTTACATGAAACTATCCCGATATCCACCAGAAATAAACCATACGAAGGATGATATCTGTCATAAAAGAATCAGATGAAGGTCAAGAATAACGACAGATGGATCCTCAGGGACATAAATGCCTAAAACTTTCCGCAATCTCAAAGAGAAATAGGACATATGCTTGTATTTAAAGCATCATGGGAAAAATTCAAACAAGGAGCTCACCTAGTATTGAAGCAAGTCCAAACACGTCAATACCCTTTGACGTCAGGCTCTAGTAAGAAATGTTAGTAATGATGGTTAGAATATACACAAGATCTTCAGCGGGTGGTGCGTGTTAGCATAGGGCTCATCCATGAATGTTGTCACCCACTAACGTTGTCGTCACAAGGTGTAACGAGGAAAGGTAACCCACCTTAGCTGACGACATGAAGAACAGCATATTTCAGATAAGGAGACATGACACTGTAGCAAGCATTGTTAGAAATGGTAGTCAACAGAATAGAAGACGAGCGCTCGGTTGGTAGTGCATGTGAGTAAAGGTTCATGTGGATTGAAAGATCCTATCACCAACTCGGTTTATGAAGGTTTCTTCATAGCAGCCCAAAGTCGAAAAGTAACTCACCTAAACGGAAACATGATAAACCCGGTACTACCTATCCCAATGGAGCATTAGGATCTAAACAAAGCATCAGGTCAGTAAACGATGTTACACAGGAAGCAAACATGGATCAGAAAGCCGGGAGTTTCATATTCCACCACCTCTCAACTTGCACCCAGGACGACAAAGCAAGACGCAAGGCCGAATGAGTAAAGAACAAGAGGAGAGATGGCTTTATTCAACGAATGGATTGACTATGTTTTCGTCTTCAAACTAGCCAAAGAGGTGTTTACTCACAGGCTCGAACACCAACGATAAGCAGCATCCTTATCCACTCCTTTAGGCCCGTTGATCTGGAAGTAGAATGGTCAGACTTAGAATGCACGATAGTGTCAACAGAAGAAAAGAATCAGAAATGTTTTTTTGGTATTTTGGGTTGTCCACAAGGCCTAAGCCTTTCGGAAGCAGAACTGATTGATATATCATCCCAGAACAAGACGCATGAAGCGACTGCAAAAGAGTTTATGTACTCACCACCTTGGTCGGTTTACATCGAAAGGGGACGAGAGAGGTGAGAGGAAAACTTCCTGGTTGAGCGCCTTTATAAAAGCCGCAAGCGGGGTTTGAACTTCGCTTCCGCCAGGAAGCACCTGGAGCCACTCCACCCTGAAGTCCTTTTAGTCCTTTCTTCCTCTCCAGATGGTCTAAGAGTCTGATTTCAGCGCCATACCTTGGATTTTATTTCTAAATATATTTAACACTCTTCTTTGGATTTATCCTTGAACCCCGACGAATAAATTCTAGGATGACCACCTTTGTTCCACCAACGGAGGTTCACAGAATATCTAATATATTCTAAGCGAATTTTCAACATAAATCTGTCTAACCATTCCTTTTTCTGTCTAAAATGAACATATGTAGTGATTCGGATTGATGCCGCTCGTATGTCAGGTTTTGTTCCCTCAAATTCTGGAAGCTTCGACTACAAACAGGTATACTCGATGGTGTATATAACGACAGAGGCGCGTTCTAGGCCTTCACTCTTGTGAACGCGTCTCGAAATGTCTGTTAACAGTTACTTTTATGACCCTATCTTCGAGTCATCCTCTGAACTCGCCGATATCAACAGGCTCTTCGAGGCCACCTTCCAGAATCGTGTGGGCAGTCCTTCCGAAAATAATACGCCTATCGAAAACCGAAATCAGGCACTGCCGGGTAATCTAAGATCGAGGTAAGTGACCCATCAGTATGGCTTGCAATTTCAGTGGATGACACTTAGATCTCAGTCCTAAGATGGATCTTCACGAATCGAAAGAGAAGAATGAGCTCACCGCCATTATAGAGCTTCCAGGGGTTAACAAGGAGGACGTATCTGTCGAGATTCTTGACGGATGTTTGATCATATCTGGAGAGAGAACCGTATCTAAAGACCTTGATAAGGCGGGATATGCCGTACGTGAACGTCGTTTCGGAAGATTTTCTAGGGCTATTCGCCTTTCTCCCGGTGTAAAGGTATGGGTATTTCTTTGATCCTTGCGGAGTTACTATTATCTAAGTATTTCTAGTCTGGAGATATCAATGCGAAAATGGAAAATGGTATCCTTACAGTGACGTTTCCGATATCCGTCCCTCAGGCGGAGCCGAAGAAGATTGCTATTTTTTAACGGTTACTGAATTTGGAGAGTTATTCTATTTCTGTGGGTATTCGTAGGTACTATGGATCTGTAACATTATCGGTACTAAATAGAGTGTTATTTTATATGTTCGTCTTTTCCGTACTCATATCGACACGATCTTGTCTGGTACAAATGTCCGCTTCGCCGCCCCGCCCGATAACTCGTACCCACGTTGGTTACTGACTATCCGAACGCCGTTATGGACAAAATCACAGTTCCGATGTGTATGTCCGAATCCCCAAGCAACCAGAGGCGAATTCCAGAATGGTTTTTCTGTCATTTCGGTGACGAATGCCGAAGCTACCGAGCTACCTTCGTATTTGGGGTTGCTTGTATTCATGTAAGACGGTGCGTGGTGCGTCAATACTACTATCCTTCTTTGGGGTTCCTTCGTCTTGATCTCGCTCCATTGTTGAGACAGCCATCGAACGTCTTCGACGTGTGCTTCCTTATAGGTCTCGATAGTCCATTTCTTGACCAGAGAAAAATCGTTGATAGTTATTGCGACTTTACTCTCGGCCGTTGGATGGACGTAAGACCACAGGGTACACCCGAGAATAGTCACCGTATTTGAAATGTCATAACGCATTCTATCCAAGAAGATAAATTCCCCGAGAGTAGAGTCCTTCGCTTTGCGCTTCATCATCTGCTTTGCGAATTTGGACAGTCGAGTTCTGGCTTCTTTCTGATTGAATGGATATTACAACTGTCAAGCCTCAAAATGTCCGAACGCTTACATAGCTCGAGTGATATCCTTCATGATTACCCATAACAAAGAAGATCTTGCTATACTTCTTTAACTGCCGTTCGAGAAACTTGAAGAGGCCGTCTTGAGCGCAAATGCCAATATCACCCAAGAGTGCTAAATTTGGTGATGATGGTTCGCATTCAAACACTTCATATCCTTTTACCATCTTGCCTTGTGGCGTCTTGAACGGAAACTCTAGATGAAGATCACTCATGATCTGGAGTGTGAAGGAGGGAATTTCAACATCTGGCGGGATACATCAGCACGTAAATGATGCTCCGTAGTATAACGCACTCGTCTGGTGGCTTCTCTCCTCTGCAACTTGCATCGTACTGCAGCCTGGAGTAGTTGTGATGGATAGTACGGTGCGAACGCCACCTTCCGTTTCCAGCCGCACAGGAATTCTCCGCAGTTGGCCAGAGTATTAATAAGGAAGAATCGTAAAACACGGCTTGGACATGGATTTCTTATGGGAGACATTATAATCTTATTCCGTAATATTGATATATAAATACTTATTAAAGTTAAATAATGCCCTTGAACTCGTTATAAATAATATTCAAATATTATACACTTAATTGCTTTTTTTTTTTAAAAAGGCTTTATAAGTTCTTTCTCCTATACACAAACCTGTGGTTTCACCAGATACAAAAAGCTTCTTCACACTGATACAATCTTCTCCTCTCGGAACGTACGTGTCCCTCCATACGACTCATATCCTCTCTGGTTGCTAACAATCCTCACCCCTTTATGCACAAAGTCACAATTCCAATGGGTATGTCCGAATGCCCACGCAACCAAAGGAAAATCCCAAAGAGGCCTCCTCGTCATCTCCGTAGCGAAAGCCGAGTTAATTGGACTATTACCATATTTAGGCGAGCTTGTATTTATGTACGACGGTGCATGATGGGTCAAGACTATCACCCGTCGGTGTGGTTCCTTTGTCTTGATTTCGGAGCATTGTTGGGAGAGCCATTGGACGTCTTCGTTATGCGCTTCTTTGTAGGCTTTGACGCTCCAGTCTTTTATAAATCGGAAGTCGTTGACGAGCATGGCAACTTGACCTTCGGCGGTCTGGTGAACATTGGACCATAACGTACACCCTAGAATAGTCACGGTGTCTGAGATGTCATATCGCGTCCTGTCCAGAAAGATAAACTCCCCAAGCGGATACTCCTTCTCCCGTTGTTTTTGTATGTGCGCTGTGAAGCTCGATAGCTGCATTCTGGCCTCGGTCTAAGGGAATAAATGCTATCAATATCAAATATGTAGCATACGGTTGGATACCTACATAACTAGAATGATACCCCTCATGATTACCCATCACAAAGAATATTTTGCTGTACTTCTTCAACTGGCGTCCCAGAAATGTAAATAACCCACTATCATTGCAAAGACCGATATCTCCAAGCAGTGCGAGATATGGCGCAGATGGAGTACATTCGAAAATCTCGTATCCCTCAACCGTCTCCCCTTGTGGTGTTTTAAATGGGAACTCCAAGTGGAGATCGCTCATAAGCTGGATTTTCACTGGGGTAGGATCGACGTCTGGTGATAATGTGTTAGTCCGAGACTCTTGTAAAATGTACATTTTCTACATACCCATTAGCTCATGATCCACTCCCGATGTTGGTTGCATTGTTATTAGGGAAGTATAATGGCGAGAGAGAGAGAGCACCCAGGCTGACATCTTATTGCAAGTGGCAACTTCACAGCCTCATTCGGTTCTGGCCGTTAATACAGGAGTGTCCAATCTGTTATTCTACTTGGAACCCTGATCCTCGGTGCGAATACAAACGCGGGTGCCGAACTTCTCCAGTTTTGAGTTTAGTAATTGAATCCGGCGATGCTTTGTGCGGTTTTGGAGCAGGCGTTTCCAGGATAGCCAC
>Ga0157379_10001492_pt1 | contig 19254 bp, 14 predicted proteins | sample S25metaG_FD_121802 | JGI IMG/M metagenome (GOLD analysis project Ga0157379, IMG submission 121802) | Switchgrass rhizosphere microbial communities from Kellogg Biological Station, Michigan, USA - S2-5 metaG | ecosystem: Host-associated > Plants > Roots > Rhizosphere > Soil | place: USA... | reverse complement strand
TCGTCGAGCTCGTCATGTGCGATGCGGCGTCCGCCCGCGGTGGCGAGGTCCGCGCGGGCGGCGAGGTCCGGCCGGTCGAGCACTCCGCAGAGGGCATGCCACTGCGCGTCCTCCTCGACCGCCACCGCGATCCACCGATCGCGCCGCCCGTCGCGGTCCTCGTCGGCACACAGGTACAGGTTCTGCGGTGCGGCGGTCGGCCCCCGATTGCCCTGACGTTCCATGAGGTGGCCGTACGCCGACCACTCGAGGACCTGCTCGGCTGCCACGTTGAGGGCTGCACCGACCATCGGTGCCTCGACCAGCATCCCTTGCCCAGTGCGCTCCCGGTGTTCGAGCGCGACGAGGATGGCGACGAGTGCATGCAGTGCGGCGATCGGATCACAGACGCCGTTCGGGGCCTCCGGGCCCACATCCGGGTGTCCCGTCACCCAGGCAATCCCCGTCATCTGCTCCATGGTCAGGGCGTACCCGATGCGGTCGCGCCAGGGTCCGCTGAGCCCGAACGCCGGCATCCTCACCAGGAGGCCGTCGGGTCGAAGGGCCCGGAACCGGTCGTATCCGAAACCCCACGCCTCCAGGACGCGGGGCGCGAAGTTCTCCACGACCACGTCCGAGCTCGCCATCAATCGCCCGAGTACCTCCCGGCCCTCGTCGCTTCCCAGGTCGACGGCGAGGCTGCGCTTGCCGGTGTTCGGACCGTGGAACATCGGAGTCCACTCCCACCACTGGTCCTCCGACATCGGCTTCGTGCCCATCATGCGGTACGCGTCGGGTCTGCGAGCGGACTCGACATGGATGACATCGGCGCCGAACATCGCCAGCACCTGCGAGACGAGGGGGCCCGCCCACACGCTGGTGATGTCCACGACGCGCACGCCGGCGAGCGGCAGGTCCGGGCCGGACCCGTGGCGGGCCGTGTTCCACCGCGGGACAGAGCTCGGCTCGGAGTGCTCGCCCAGCCGAGGTGCGGGCTGCGGGTCGGGCGGGCCGTCGAGGCCGTGCAGGATGTACGGCGGCCGGGGATGGACGACCTTGCCGGAAGGATCGGTGCCGAAGGCGCCCCGCTCGACGAGGTGGTCGAACGAGGTGACGGTGGCGCCGTTGCCGAGCGCCGAAGCGGGCACCCGCAACAGGCTCGCGATCTCGACGATCTCCGCCGTCGTCCGGCGCCTCGTCCACTCGTTGATCCCGCCGACGATCTCGGCGTGCCGGGCACGCCGGTGAACGACGTGCAGCAGGGACTCGTCGTCGCCCCAATCGGGACGCTCGATCATCGCGCAGAAGTCCTGCCACTGCTGACCGGTGAGGGTGAACAGTCCGACATGACCGTCGGCTGTCGGATGGATGCCGGGGATGTTGGTGAACCGCGTCGTGACCCAAGGTCGCCCCGCCATGGCCGCCCAGGTCACCGGGTACGTCGTGTACGTGAGCGCGAGGGCCTCGAGCATCGACGCGTCCAGCAGCTCCGCTTTCCCTCCCATCCGGGACAGGAGCACGGCGATCGCACCGTAGAGACCTGCGATCCACTCGCCGCTGCGGCCGCCGACCGATACCGGCGGATGCGTCGGCGCCCCGCGGGCTCCGATCCCACCGCACCAGGCCTGCAGGGTGAACTCGGTCGCCGGCCGATCCGCCCACGGCCCCTCCAGACCGAAGGCGGTCAGCGACAGCACCGTCGTCCCGGGCGCAGCGGACCGCAGAGCCTCCGGCCGCAGAACCGGGAGGTCGCCGACGATGCCGGGCGACCAGACGGCGACGTCCGCGCCGCGAACGAGGTCGAGGACCTCAGCGGCCGTCGCCGGCGATGCCGGATCGACGACCATCGACGACTTGCCGGCGGCGAGGAAGCCGAACAGTGCTCCGTCCGCATCTGGTGCGCGGCCTCCTGACTGAGACCACCGTCGCAGGGGGGCGCCGCCGGGTGGCTCGACCATGACGACGTCGGCACCGAAGCCGAGGAGGAGCTTCGTCGCGTACGCGCCTGCGATCCCGGTCGCGAGCTCGACGACCCGCACGCCGGCGAGCGGACGCCCGTCCTGATGCTCGGGCTGTACTTGCGATATCGCCACGTCTTGCGTCCTCTCTGTCGCCGTACGCGGCAGCTCAGGCAAGGGCCTAATTCGGTATACTCTTCTACCGGTGTGACCGATCGACGACGGAGGTGTCGGTGACCACCGCGTGACTGCGCCCCTGCCCTCGAGCCGCGCCCGTGATGAACGCGACCTTCGCGTCGACCCTTCCGGTCACTACCGCACCTCCTCGTTGGACAGCCGAGTGCCACACCTCGGTACGACCAGCGCGGGTCGGGCCGCGAGAGTCGGACTGTGCGCGGGGCGCGGATGCCGCGCGGACGGAGAAGCGCGCATCGGGAAGCCTCCGGGACCCCATCGTCTACCGGTCGTTTGGTGGCTGACCCTAACACCGCCGCGCGCCGTACGGCAAGGCGTCGCGGCCCTGGGGCCGCCGTCGGCATCGAGCCCGCCCGCGCCTTCCTCGAGCTCCTGCCAGATCGCCGGACGCTTCTGCGGCAGCGCGTGGGGTGAGGGCAGGATCGTCCGGCTGCCGCGCGGCATCCGAGCCGTTCAGAGCGCCAGCGCCGCGTCCGCCCCGGAGTTGATCGCGCGGACGAAATCACCGGGCTGCTCCGCGTCACCGAGGACGCACGCCTCCACTCCGGGCGGCGTCTCGAAGGACGCGCCGGTGGAGCGCCAGCCGATCGCGAGCGCGACGAGGTCGGCGGGCACGTCGTGCGAGCCGCCCTCCGGATCCGTGTGGACGACCGCGCCGGGCTCGATCGCCACGACCGTCGCCTTCGTCCGCACCTCCACGCCGTCCTGGCGCAGCTGCCTCACCAGCTGGCGGCGGGTGATCGCCTCGATGCCGCGCCCGATGCCGCCGCGCATCTCGACGATCGTCACCCGCACGCCCCCGGCGGCGAGCAGCTCCGCGGTCTCGCAGCCGGTTGCGCTGCCGCCGATGACGACGACCCGCTGCCCCGGCTCGACCGTGACCTCGCCGCGCAGCAGCTTCTGCGCGTCGTGGACGTGTGGCGAGTCGATGCCGGGGATCGGCGGCACGAGCGGCTCCGCCCCCGTGGCGACGACCAGCGCGTCCGGTGCCTCGCGCTCCACCAGCGCGGCGTCCACCTCGAGGCCGGTGTGCACCGCCACCCCGAGGTCGGCCAGCCGCTGCACCTGGTACGCCCGGAACCGCAGCACCTCGCGCTTGCTCGGCGCGAGCCCCGCGACTTCCAGCTTGCCGCCGAGCTGATCGTCGCGCTCCCAGATCGACACGTGGTGCCCGCGCAGCCGGGCGATCCGCGCGGCCTCCATCCCGGCCGGGCCGCTACCCACCACCATCACGCGCCGGGGAGTGGCCGCAGGCTCGATCACCCAGGTGAGCTCGCGGCCCGCCTCCGGGTTCACCGAGCAGCGCGCCCGCTCGCCGCGCCCGACGAGGTCGACGCAGGCGTTGCACGCGATGCACGGGCGCAGCTCGGCGAGCCGCCCCTCCCGCACCTTGTCCGGCCAGTCCGGCTCGGCGATCAGCGCGCGCCCGAGCAGCACCAGGTCGGCGTCCCCCGATGCGACGGCGGCGGCCGCCTCGTCCGGGTCGTCGAGCCGCCCGACGGCCATCACGGGCACGTCGACGGCCCGCTTCACCGCCGCCGCGAGCGGACGCATGTGCCCGCGCGGCACTGCCATCGGCGCGAGCGTGACCTGCAGCGACAGCCAGGTCCCCGCCGTGACGCTGATCGCCGACGCCCCGGCCCCGACGACCATGCCTGCCACCCGCGCGGCCTCGTCGATCGTCAGGCCGCCGCTCGGGCCGTCGTCGCCGTTGAGCCGCCACACCAGAGGTAGGCCGGTCGCCTCCGTGATCGCGCGCGCCACCTCGACCGAGAAGCGGGCGCGGTTGTCCAGCGACCCGCCGTACGCGTCCGTCCGCCGGTTGAACTGCGGCGAGAGGAAGTTGGACGGCAGGTAGCCGTGCGCCCCGTGCACCTCGACGAAGTCGAACCCGGCGTCGGCCGCGCGCACGGCGGCGGCCGCGTAGTCGTGCACGATGCCGGCGATGTCCGCGCCGGTCAGCTCCCGCGGCACGGGTGCGGCGGAGTTCAGCGGGATCGGCGAGGGCGCCACGGACGGCCCCTCGACGACCTGCCGGCCCGGGTGCATGAGCTGCACCCCGACCGTCACGCCGTAGGGCCGCAGCGCCTCCACCAGCCGGCGCAGCCCGGGCAGGTACTCCGGCCCGCTGATCCTCGGCTCCGGCCCGACCGTCTCGGCCGAGACGAGGCAGCCCTCGACGGTGATCGTTCCGACGCCGCCCTGGGCCCGGCGCCGGTAGTAGGCGATGGTGTCGTCGGTGATGTGGCCGCCGACCTCGAGGCAGGTGCCCATCGGTGCCATCACCAGCCGGTTGCGCAGGATCAGCCCACCCAGGCGCACCGGCTCGAAGAGCACCTCGTGCCCGATCAACCCAGCACCCGCAGCGCGCGCACCGGGCACGCGTCCACCCCGATCCGCGCCGTCTCCTCCTCGCCCGGCGGCACCTCGCGCTCCGGGCCCACCGCGCTGTAGCCGTCGTCGTCGAGCGGGAACAGGTCGAGGTCCACGACGGAGCACTGGCCGTGCGCCTCGCACACGTCCGGGTCGACGCCGATCCTCATCGCGCCACCTCCACGCGCAGCTCTTCCAGCGACCGCGACGCGAGGCTGGGCTCCAGCTCGTCGACCAGCGCCGTGATCTGCTCGCCCATCGCCGAGATCCGCTGCCCCGGCAGCGGCCGGACCCGGTCGTGGGACAGCGCCCTGTTCTGGAACGCCGACGAGACGTCGTCATAGCGGGTGAGCAGCCAGGCCCGGTGCCGCACGCTCCACTGCACCGGATCATGCTCGCGAAGCTGCGCGAACAGTGCGTACGGGTCGGCGCTCGCCTCCGCGGCGAGCAGGTCGTCGTCGACCTCGACCGGGGTGCTGCTCTCGGTCATGTCGTCACACCCTCACGGATGTCAGGCTGCGGGCCATGCCCAGCCGGTCGCGGATGATCTGGCCACCCGCTACCCGCCCATCGGCGACGTGCACGATCCCGGCCATGTGCAGCGTCGACCGCGCCCCGACCAGCGCGGGGTCGACGCCGTCGAGACCGCCCGCGTAGCGGCCGTCGCGGGTGAGCCGGAAGGCGACGACCGACCCCGCGGAGAACAGGCCGTCGACGACGTCGGACGGCTCCTGCTGCAGAACGCTCGTGTCGCCGTCGTCGACGCGGACCGCCCCGCCCGGAGTGCCGGTCGTGATCCAGTCCCGCACCACCTGCTCGGCGGCCGGGTCGGCGGGCACGGCCTCGGTGTCCCACGGCGCGAGCGCAGGCGCGGCGACGGGGTCCGGCGCACCGTCGGACAGCTGGCGGCGGCGAGCCTGGTAGTCCTGCTCCACCATGTTCTCGACGAGCTTCGTGCCGTTCCACCGGTAGAGCCCGATGCCCTGCCAGGACGCGATGGCGCCACCGTGACGGGCCGAGGCGCCGTGCTCGGAGAACCGCATCGCCAGCCGGTCGCCGTTGCAGACGATCTCGTGCACGGTGAGGCACAGTCCCGGGAACTGGGTGAACTGCTTCTGCGCGGCCGGCACGTAGTGCTCGTCCCGCCCGGCGACCACGTGCGGTCCCATCCGCAGCGTGTAGTCCGGCTCCATCAGCTCCCGGCAGACGCTCGTGTCGTGCCGGTTCGTGTAGTCGTTGACGTAGCGCCGCATCAGGGCGACGAAGGGGTCCATCTCCCTCGTCCCCTAGCGGCCCTGGAAGAGCGGCGGGCGCTTCTCCGTGAACGCCCGGATGCCTTCCGCGACGTCGGCGGAGCCCTGCAGGGCGGTCAGCGCGGCGGTCGAGTGGTCGAACTCGCCCCGGTCCACGCCGCGGTTGACCATCCCCTTGCCCACCGCGATGGCCAGCGGCGCGTGCGCGGCGATCCGCTCGCCCAGTGCACGGGCCGCCTCCATCAGCTCGGCGGCGGGCACCACCTTCTGGACGAGGCCGATCCGCAGCGCGGTCTCGGCGTCCACCCGCTCACCGGTGAACATCATCAGCTTGGTCCAGTGCCTGCCGATGACCGACGGCGCGCGCAGCACGCCGAACCCGGGCACCAGCCCGACCGCCGATTCCGGCATCCCGAACACGGCGTTCTCGGCGGCGATCACGATGTCGCAGGCGAGGGTCAGCTCGCAGCCACCGCCCATCGCATAGCCATTCACGGCCGCGATCACCGGCAGGTCGCACTCCTCGACGGCGGCGAACGTGCGCATGCAGTCGCGCTGGAACTCGCGCTTCGCCTGGGTGGACTCCAGCTGCGCGAAGCCGGCGATGTCCCCGCCCGCGGAGAACGCCTTCTCCCCCGCCCCGGTGACGATCACCGCGCGGGTCCGCCCGTCCGACTCCAGAGTCGCCAGTGCCTCGCGCATCTCGGGCCAGAAGGTGCGCCCCATCGCGTTGAGCTTCGCGGGTGCATCGATCGTGATCACCCCGACCGGCCCGTCGGCGTCCACCCTGATGTTGCGCGGGGTGGCACCGTTGCGGCGCGCCACGAGCGTCTCGTCCATCACTTCTCCCTGCTCCGAGCAGTCTTGTCGCGTCGCATGCGCCGGTCAGCCTCCGAACCGGCCGTGCGCGGCGATCGCGATCGCGGTCGCCACCACGCGGCGGGTCTCACCGGGCTCGATGACGTCGTCCAGCGACAGGTGCGCCGCGGCCTCCCACGGCTCGGCCTCGGCATTCCACTCCGCGGTCAGCTCGGCGACGAGTGCGGCATGCGCCTCCGGGCCCTGCTCGGCGAGCACCGACTCCAGCTTGCGCCGGTAGATGGTGCGAATGCCCGTCTCCGGCGCCATGAAGCCGAGCTCGGCCGAGGGCCAGGCGAACAGGAAGTCCGGCTTCGTGGGCCGCCCGCCCATCGCGAAGTGCCCGCCCCCGTAGGCCTTGCGGAGCACGACACCCACCTTCGGCACCGTCGCCTCGGCGATCCGCGACACCAACGCCTCGTAGCCGTGCAGGATGCCGCCCCGCTCCGCTGCCGTGCCGATCATCAGGCCGGGCACGTCGTGGAAGAACACCAGCGGCAGCCCGAACGTGTCGCACAGGTCCACGAACGCCCGCTCCTTCGCCAGCGCGGCCGGGTCCAGCGCGCCCGCGCGGACGAACGGTTGGTTGCCGACCAGCCCGACCGGACGGCCCTCGAGGCGGGCCAGCGCGCACAGCACCGAGCCGCCCCAGCCGTCGGCCCAGGGGAGGATCGAGGCCTCGTCGGCGATGCAGGTGAACACGTCACGCACGTCGTAGCCGCTGCGCGCGCCGAGCGGGACGATCTCCTCCAGGTCCTGCGGGTCGCGCGCGGGCGCCACCGGCGGCCCCCACGGCGGCTCCATCGTCGAGTTGGGCGGCAGGTAGGAGAGGAACGCGGCGATGGCGTCCATCGCGTCGGCCTCGGTGTCGACGACGAGGTGCGCGTTGCCGGCCTCCGTCGCGGCGGCCGGGCCGCCCAGCTCCTCGTCGGTGACCTTCTCCCCGATCGCAGGCTCCACGACCGACGGGCCGGAGAGCGCGATCGACGAACTGCGCAACATGACGACGAAATGTGCCGTCGAGGCGTGCAACGCCGAGTCGCCGTAGCTGGGCCCGAGCACCGCGGCCGCCCGCGGGACGACGGGGTCGCCCGGCGGTGGCTTGAGGAACGTCGTGAAGTCCAGCGGGAGACCGGAGAAACGCCAGCCGGACACGTCCGGCATCCGGCCGCCGTCGGCATCGCACAGCAGCACGAGCGGGAAGCCGTGGCGCTGCGCGTGCTCGATGAGCCGGCCCTGCTTGCGCATGCTGATCGGGGCCGTGGTGCCGGCGAGCACGCTGGCGTCGATGCCGATGACACCGACGCGCCTACCGTCGAGCAGACCGAAACCGGTCACGACCGCGTCGCCGGGGACGTGCCGGCCCGTGCGCCGCTCGGGCAGGGCGAGCGCCCCGATCTCGAACCAGGAACCCCGGTCGACGAGCATGTCGATGCGCTCACGGACGGGCAGCCTGCCCGACTCGCGATGCTTGCGCAGACCCTCGGGACCACCCATCTCCAGCGAGCGTTCCTTGCGGGCGCGCAGTTGAGCGATCCGCTCCGCCATCGCGGCGGCGCCGGGCTCGGCGACTGTCACCGGGCCTCCCTCGTCATAGGGTGGAATGGTCTGCTGAACTCACGCTAGACTACCAGACGGTCGATTGGTAGACACCATCGACAGACTGGTTTCGGCCAAGCAGAGCGGAGCACTGCGTGAAGGAAATCCCCGCCGTCCGAACTGTCCTCGTGGCGAACCGCGGGGAGATCGCGGTCCGGATCATCCGGACCTGTCGCGAGCTGGGCCTGCGAACCGTCGCGGTGTACAGCGATGCCGATGCCGAGGCGTTGCACGTCCGGATGGCCGACGACGCGTACCGGATCGGCCCCGCGGCGGCCCGCGAGTCCTACCTGTCCGTCGACGCCATCGTCGCCGCGGCGAAGGAGGCGGGGGCCGACGCCGTCCACCCCGGCTACGGGTTGCTCTCCGAGGACGCGGGCTTCGCCGAGGCCGTCGTCGACGCAGGGCTGGTGTTCGTCGGCCCGCCGGCCGAGGTCATCGCCCGGATGGGAGACAAGGTCGCCGCCCGGGATGTCGCGCAGTCGTGCGGCGTGCCGGTGCCCCCAGGAAGCCCCGGCACGATCTCCGACCCGACGCAGGCACTGGCGGCGGCCGAACGGATCGGCTGGCCCGTCGTGGTCAAGGCCTCGTTCGGCGGCGGCGGGCGCGGCATGCGGGTCGTGCACGACCCCGCCGGGCTCGACGCGGCGCTGACCGGCGCCGCTCGCGAGGCCGGCGCCGCGTTCGGCCGACCCGAGGTGCACCTGGAGCGCTACCTGGAGCGCCCGCGGCACGTCGAGGTGCAGGTGCTGGCTGATGCGCACGGCACCGTCCTACACCTCGGCGACCGCGACTGCTCCGTGCAGCGGCGCCACCAGAAGCTGATCGAGGAAGCCCCCGCCCCCGACCTGCCGGTCGGCGTGCGCGACGAGTTGCGCGCCGCCGCCGTGCGCCTGGCCCGCGAGGTCGGCTACCTCGGCGCGGGCACCGTCGAGTTCCTCGTGCTGCCGGCCACCGGCGAGTACTTCTTCCTGGAGATGAACACCCGGCTGCAGGTCGAGCACGGCGTGACCGAGATGGTCACCGGAATCGACCTGGTCGAGGCACAGCTCGCCATCGCGGGCGGGGAGAAGCTCTGGTTCGCCCAGGACGACGTACGCCTCGACGGCCACGCGATCCAGGCCCGGATCGCCGCGGAGGACCCGTGGGAGTCGTTCCGCCCCGCGCCCGGCCGAGTCGTCACACTCGCCACGCCGCCGGGCCCGTGGGTGCGCTGCGACATGGGCATCCAGAGCGGCGACGCCGTCGCCGCCGAGTACGACTCGATGTTCGGCAAGGTCCTCGCCCGCGGCCCGGACCGCGACACCGCACGCCGGCGGCTCATCGCCGCACTCGACGAGCTCCGTGTCGAGGGCGTGCCGACCACCGCGCCCTACCTGCGCGAAGTACTGGCGTCGGCCGAGTTCGCCGATGTCGCGCACGACACCGGCTCGCTGGAACGGGACTGGGCGCCCGACCCGGCAGCGCGACCGGCGACCCCGAGCCCGCCCCCGGCCGCACCCGGAGCCGGCGCCCGCCCGATGCGGCAGGTGCGGATCGCCACCGACCGCGGACCGGTCGAGGTCTCCGTCTATGGAGTGGCGCCGCCCCAGGGCACCGAGGCCGCCGTCTCGAGCCGGCCGAGACGCCCCGGCGGGCCCGCGGCCAGGGCCGCCGACAGCCCCGGTGCGCCGCCCACCGCCCCCATGGACGCGACCGTCGTCGCCGTCCCGGTCGCGGAGGGTGTGCACGTCGCGCCGGGCGACGTGCTCGTCGTCCTGGAGGCGATGAAGATGGAGATAGAGATCAAGTCCGAGGTCGTAGGAACGGTCCGGAAACTGCACGTGACCCCCGGAGAATCGGTGGCCGCCGGCACGATCCTGGCCGCGGTGACTCCGGCCGGCTGAGCCGCCCGACCGCGCCCGTCACCCGACGCGCCCGAGCTCCCGGCCCGCACCGCGGCGAGCGTGTCCGCGAGCCGGCTGTCGTGGTGCGCAAGCAGGTCGTCACTGCGCGTAGGCGCCTGCCGCACGACCGGGTCGTGCGCGGGCAGCAGCATCGCGTCCGGCAACGGGCCCGTGTCGACGCCCGGCTCGTGCCAGGTCCGCTGCGGGCCGTCGTCCCGGACCCGCATCAGGTGGCAACGATCCCGTGGTCCGGCCCGCCGCCGTCGACCTGGATCCGCTGGCCGCTGATGTAGCTCGCGTCGGTGGTGGCGAGGAACGCGACCACCCCCGCGACGTCGTCGGGCCGCGCGACCCGCCCGAACGGGTAACGGGCGTCGAGGTCGGCGATCGTGGCGCCGCCCGCGGTGGCCGCGACGAGCCGGTCACCCATGTCGGTCGCCACCAGACCCGGCGCGACGATGTTGACCCGGATCCCGTACCCGCGCTCCTCCTTCGCCAGCGTGCGGGCCGCCGCCTCCATCGCCGCCTTCGCCATCGTGTACGCCGCACCGTTCGCCGGCGCCTCGGGGACGACCGCGCTGGAGATGACGATGACGTCGGCCCGGCCGGCCCGGCGCAGGTCGGGCAGCAGACCCCGGACGAGCGCGAGCGGGCCGAGGGTGTGCACCCGCAGCAACCGCAGGTACTCCTCGTCCTCGGTGTCGGCGATCGCGGTGCCCCGGCTTGCCGTGCCCGCGTTGCTGACGAGCAGGTCGACCGGGCCGAGGTCGGCGCGGACGGCGGCGATCATCTCGCCCACCGCGACCGCGTCGTCGACGGACGCGCGGTACGCCCGGGCCTGCCCGCCCGCCTTCTCGATCTCGGCGACGACCTCCTCCGCGGCGTCGGCGTCGCGCCGGTAGTTCACTGCCACCGCGGCGCCCCCGGCGGCCAGGCGGACGGCGATCGCCCGCCCGACACCGCGCGAGCCGCCCGTCACGAGTGCGGTCCGTCCCACCAGTGCACCCATCTGAGTTCCCTCGGTCTACGGGTAGCGCGCGGCCACCGCTTCCGGCGTGGCGATCCCACGGATCGCCATCTCGGCCATCTGCGCACCGATCATCTCGGGTGTGAACTCGCCGCCGGCCCGATACCACCGGTACACCCAGTTCGTGGAGCCGAGCACGGTCAGCGCAGCCAGGCGCGGGTCGAGATCGGCCCTCGCCAGGCCCTCCTTCTGCGCGAGTTCGATGAGATCGCGGAACACACCCTGGTAGGCGTGCTCACTGCCGAGCACCTCCTGCCGCCGCTCCGGCGGCAATGCCGACAGTTCGTGGAGGAACACCGCGGTCGGCACGAGGTTGCGGCAGGTGTGCTCGACGTGCCCCACGATCACGTTCTCCAGCCGGTGCAGCGGGTCGCCCGGGACCTCCGCCCTGGCCTGGATGACGGCGAGCCCGTCGCGGTGGACCGTGCTGATCACCTCGAACAGCAGGTCCTCCTTCGACTGGATGTAGTAGTAGAGGCTGCCCTTGAGCATCCCGAGACGGTCGGCGATGTCCTGCAGCGAGGCGGCGTCATAACCCTTCTCGAAGAAGACCCGCGTCGCGACCTCGATGAGTTGCGCCCACCGCTCCTCGCGGGGTTTACGCTCCCCACCGGAGCGTCGCGCGCTCCGCCCTACCGGTTGACGCACCCGGACCGCCCCCTCCTGCTCACACCCGCCGACCCACGAACTCTACCGTTTGGTAGACACAAGCGGGTTTCCAGCCTGGTCGCTGCGTCGAGCCGTTCCATGTCGTCTTACACGCTGCCCTTGAGCATCCCCAGCCGATCGGCGATGTCCCACGATCTCGCCCGGCCGGGTGTGGCGTTCGGGCGGTCATCGTCCTCGAGCCGTCCGGGCCCTCGGGCAGGCGGGGAGCGCACATCCCTGTATTCCTTCGGGCTCACGATGCGATCTCGGTGAGCGAGCGGTTGCGCGTCCGCACACCGAAGGTGACGATCAACCCGGAGAGCAAGGTCAGGCCGGTGATCACCCAGACGGCCGCTGCGCCACCGAACCCCACCAGTACCGGGAGCACGACGACGGGGGCGATCGCGCCGCCGAGGTGGCCCAGACCGTCACCGATCGCGGAGGCGGTGCCCCGGGCGCGGGTCGGGAAGATCTCCGCCGTGTAGATGAAGGCGGGCATGACCACGAAGTTGATCCCGAAGTTGATCAGCAGTACGCCGGCACTCGCCGCGACCTGACCGAGTGGCAGGAGCAGGACGAGCAGGCCCGCCGCCATGATGAGAGTGCCGATCACGATCAGGGTGCGGCGCTCGATGCGCTCGATGAGAGCCAGCATGAGGAGCGGGACGATGATGGTGACGAGCCGACCGAGCACGGTGACGAACAGCGCGCCCGACGGGGTGGCACCGAGGCTCTCCAGCAGTAGCGGGGTGTAGCTGAGGAAGCCGTACACGGCGATGTAGTAGATGAACCAGAACCCAAGGATGATCAACATACGCCGCAGGTAAGGCGGCCGGAACAGCGCCAGCGTGGGCATCGCCTGGTCCGCCCGCGCCTCGGTCCCGGGATCGGCCGGCGCCACGTCCGGAACCTCGACGCCGTCTTGCCGCGCCGCCGCGGCCTGCACTCCCGGCGCCGAACGCACGCGCCGCTCCATCGCCAGCAGGAGGCGCTCCGCCTCGCGCGTCCGACCAGCGGCGTGGAGCCACCGCGGCGACTCGTGCAGACCGCGACCGTTGATCATGAGCAAGGCGAGCAGGGCGAGGCCTCCGAAGGCGAGCAGGATGCGCCAGCCGTACGTGGGCGAGCTCGCGAGGATGGGGAGCGACGCGAAGCCGACAGCGATCAGCAGCACCGCCTGGACGGTGTAGAGCTTCACCAGGTACGCCCCGCGCTTGTTCTTGGGTGCGATCTCGCCGATGTAGGTCGAGCACAGGGCGAGCACCGAACCCATGCCGCATCCGGCGAGGAAGCGGAAGAGCGTGAACGACGCGAGGTCCCAGGACAGCGCACTGAGTCCGCCCCCGAGCCCGAGCAGCGAAATCGTCAGCACGAGGCCGCGCTGCCGACCATACCTGTCCGCCACGCGCCCGAAGGCGTAGGCGCCGACGCAGTAGCCGACGAGGTTCCAGATCACCGGATGAGTGAGATCCAGCACGCTCACCTGCAGCTCGCGGAGCAACGCGGGCACGACGAGAGCGATGACGGTGATGTCGTAGTTCGAGAAGAAGTAACACAGGAGAAGGCCGGCGCCACCGAGAGCACTGAGCCCGACGCGTGGCATCGCATCGATGCGCGCATCGATGTCGATCACGGCGGCACGCCCGTCGGCGGCGGGCACTCCCTGAGCGGACACAGGTTCAGAGCGCGGATCAGACATGCGTCAGTCCTCCTTGACGTCGTCGTCGGGATGCGCCACGGCGAGACCGGCCCGTGCAGGGTCACCGGAGACCAACAGCTGGGTGAGGTCGGCGCAGATGGGTGCTTGCGGTGGCCGGCAGCGGTCGAGCTATCTACCAACCGTCTGGTGGTGACGGATGTGGAGGTTAGCTTCACCGCGTACCAATGACAAGTGAGGTTGGTTCCGAATGCCGGGCTCGCGGCGCCGCCCGCCGCCGGGGCTCGCCGCGAGGTGGGAGCGCGAGCCCGCTCAACCGGCGGCACAGGCTCCGGCGAGGAGAAGGTCGACGAGACCCTCGACGTAGCGGTCCGCCTTCGCCCGCATACGGGCCTCGTAGGCGTCCGGGGTGGACAGGACGTGGTTGATCACACCTCCGCAGAGGGCGTCGAGGAGCATCGTCACCGAGGTGCCCCGTGGGACCTCGCCGCGGCGGATCCCGCGCCTGACCATCGCGCGTGCCGCGCGAATCTGGGAGTCGAGCAGTTGCTCCCAGCGGCGGCGAATGCCCGGGACATGCCGGGCCTCGATCCCCATACGCAAGACGGCCTCGTGGTACTCGCCGAGGTGTAGCCCGAGGATCTGCCGGGTCAGGTCGAGGAGATCCCCGCGCAGCGACCCGGTGTCGGCGTCCGCGATGACCCCGACGCGCGCGGTCAGGGCATCCGAGAGCAGGTCTTCCTTGGAGCGCCACCGTAGGTAGATCGACTGCTTGCCGACTCCGGAAGCGCGGGCCACCGCCTCGATGCTGAACCGGGCCCAACCTTCACGGCCGAACAGCTCGACGGCGGCCCGGGTGATCCGCGCGTCGACATTCGGATCGCGCGGGCGGCCGAGGGACATGTTGGCCCTGACCATCGACACCCCCGGACTTCCTAGACGGTATCCGGTCACCGTAGCCCTGACGAGGCGACGCAGTCGCCGGAGGGACACCCGCCACCAGGAGAGACTTGTTAGACGCCCACCGTTCACTTATGGTCGGCCTCCCAATTCCTAGACCGAGGCCGTTCAGGAAGGGTGAACCCGGAGTGTCGACCATGACCGCCGCGGAGACCGAGGCGTTCGTCGCCTCGGTCCGCGCTCTGCTCACCGATCGATGGCCGGCACCCGCCGATCAGGGCGGGGCCGCCACCGGTTCGGACCACGCCTTGAGGGCGCTCTGGGCCGCCGCGGCCGAGAACGGGTGGTTCGAGCTCGCCCTGGCGGGACACCTGTCCGGGACACTCGCGGCCGTTCAGGAGACCGGCCGGGCGGCCTGCCCGCTCCCGGTTCTGGATGCGCTCGTCACGGCCCGGCTGTTTCCGTCGGAGATCGCCCTGCTCGACGCCGTCGTCAGGGGCGAGGTACGTTTCACCGCTGTACTTGCGTTTGAGCCGGGAATTGTTCCGGTCCCGTTCGTCGAGGTCGCGGAGGCGGCCACGCACGTCTTGATCGTCGACGGGCGGGCAGGCGGGGCCGCCGTGCAGCCGATCGCGACACGTAGCCGGACACCAGGCCTGGCCTGGCCTGACTGGGCCGAGGTCACCCTCGCCGACCCCGTCTGCCGCACTGACGACACGGCCGCAGTCGAGGAGGCCATCGTGCTGCTGCGACTGGGGCTGGCCGTCCGCGCGCTCGCCGCGGCGGAGCGCACCCACGAGGCCGCGATCGCGCACGCACGGACCCGCAGCCAGTTCGGGCGGGTGATCGGGAGTTTCGGCGCGGTCCAGCAACGCACGGCGACATGCGAGATCGACGTCCGCGCCGGGTGGCTGCTCGTCGAGCAGGCTGTACGCGCGCTCGACGCGGACGCGCGCGACGCGCTGCTCACCGCGGAGATCGCGACCGGGCACGTAGCCACGCAGATCCGCCACGTGCAGCTCGCCGCGCACCACACCCTCGCCGCAGTCGGCTACTTCACCGAGCACGAGGCACCGTGGCTGTTCCGTCGGCTGCACGCCGACATCACCCGGCTCGCGGCGTTGCGCCCCGCGGGCGGAGACGTCACCGAGCGGCTCGTCGCCTGCGGGGCGGGCCTGCCCGTCCTCGACGTGGGGCCTGGAGGACATGCCCTGCGCGCGCAGGTGCGGGAGTTCGTCGCAGAGTACCGGCGGGCCGACGGCACGTTCGACGAGGACCAGGTCACCGCCGCAATGGCGGCGAAGGGCTGGTTCGGGCTCGGCTGGCCTGCCGAGTACGGCGGACGCGGCGCGAGCCTGGCCGAGCAGGTCGTGCTCGCCGAGGAGATCACCTACGGGCGGGTGCCGGTGACGCTGCAGATGGCGGCGGTGACGCTGATGGGCCCGGCGATCCTGCGCCACGGCAGCGCCGAGCAGAAAGAGCGGGTGCTCGGTCTGATCCGCAGCGGCGAGCTGCGCTTCTGCCTCGGCTACAGCGAACCGGAGGCCGGCTCCGACCTCGCCTCGCTGCGCACCCGCGCGGTCCGCGACGGCGACGAGTGGGTGATCAACGGACAGAAGCTGTGGTCGACCGGCGCACACGTGGCGACCCACGTCTGGCTCGCCACCCGAACCGGCCCCGACACCTCCCCACGCCACGCCGGGATCACGGTCTTCCTCGTCCCGATGGACACCCCGGGGATCACGGTGCACGAGCACACCGCCCTGTCCGGCGAGATCTCCTGCACGGTCTACTACGACGACGTGCGAGTTCCCGACTCCTGCCGCGTCGGAGCAGTCGACGGAGGTTGGGCGGTCATCACCGACGCGCTGGCCGGGGAACGGATCGTCATGGGCGGCATCGCGGCGTCGCTCGCCCGCCAGCTCGACGACCTGCTCGCGATCGCCCGACAGAACCCCGAAACGGTCCTCGGCCCGCCCGGCTCCGCCAAGCGGGCCCGCCTGGCGGAGCTCGCGGTGCGGGTGCAGGCCACACGCGCGCTCGTCGCCGCTGCGATCAGCGCGGCCGGGAACGACGCGGACGACACGGCGCGCCTGGCCGCACCGATGGCCGGCGTCATGGGCGGTGAGGTCGCGGAGGAATTCGGCGAGGCCTCCCTGGACATCCTCGGTCCGGCCGCCGCACTCTGCGCCGGTGCGTCCGGCGCCCTCGCCGAGGGCGCATTCGAGTACGGGCTGCGGCTCGCACCCATGTACGTGATCGGCGGAGGTACCAACGACATCCAGCGCGGGCTCGTCGCCCGCGGGCTCGGACTCCCGCGATGACCGAACCCACCGACCCCGAGACCCGGGCATGTCCGCGATCTCCCCGCAGCAGCTGGAGTCCCTCTTCCGGCCGCGCAGCGTCGCCCTCGTCGGCGCGGCGAACAAGTCGCTGTTCTCCCAGCTGGCCTATCGCAACCTGGCGGACTTCGGCTTCACCGATCGCACGTGGCTCGTCAACCGGCGCGGCGCCGAGACCCACGGGCGGCCGACGGTCCGCTCGTGCGCCGACATCGGCGAGCAGATCGACGTGGCGTTCCTGATCGTCCCACAGGCGGGCACGCTCGACGCGCTCTCCGACGCCGCAGCCGTCGGAATCCGCAACGCCGTGGTCCTCTCCTCGGGCTACGGCGAAGCGGGTGAAGCGGGTCAGCGAGCGGAGGCCGAACTGGTCGCGCACGCGGAGTCGCTGGGCATGGTGCTGCTCGGCCCGAACCACCTCGGCTTCGCCAACTTCACCGCGGGGATACCCGTGACCTCGATCATGGGACTGCCCCGCGGCGCGGGACCTGTTGCTCTGCTCTCGCAGAGCGGGGCCACGTCCTCGACGTCGACGATCTCCGCGTGGGCTGCGCGGACCGCGTCTTCACCCCGCACGTCGCTCGCCGCTGCCGGGATCCCCGCCGATCTCGACACGCTCGCCGCCGTCGTCGCGCGGATCGGGGATCTCGCCGCCGCGCTCGGAGACGAACTCGAGTCGCTCGAAGTCAACCCACTCCGCGTGGACGGGCCAACGATCGAGGCCCTCGACGCCGTCGTCACCTGGAGGAGCGTGTGATCCGCACCGCACTCACCGACCTGCTCGGCATCGACGCTCCGCTGGTCGGGTTCAACCGCTCACCGGCAGTCGTCGCCGAGGTCAGCAAGGCGGGCGGGTTCGGGGTCCTGGCGGTCAGCGCATACAGCCCAGCCGAGCTCGACGCGCAGCTCACCTGGATCGAGGAGCAGGTGCAGGGCCACCCCTACGGGGTGGACCTGCTCGTGCCGGGCAAGACCGCTGCCGGCGACCCGTCCGACCTGATCGCCAGCTTGCGGGCGCAGGTTCCCGACCGGCACCGGGAGTTCATCGCGGACCTGCTGCGCCGCTACGACATCCCGAAGGAGGACGATGCCGAGGGCCGAGTGATGGCGGAGTTCGCGGCCAACCTCGATCCCAGCCGCGTGACCCCCCTGCTCGACGTCGTGTTCTCCCATCGGGTCGCCCTGTTCGCCAACGCGCTGGGCACACCGCCGCCAGAAGTCACCGAACGCGCACGGGCAGCGGGTGTCGTGGTGGCTTCCCTCGTCGGCAGACCGGAGCACGCCCGCCGTCAGCTCGACGCCGGTGTCGATGTCCTGGTGGCACAGGGCACCGAGGCAGGTGGGCACACCGGGACGATCGCCAGCACGGTGCTCACCCCGGAGATCGTCGACCTGGCGGGCGACGTTCCGGTGCTCGCCGCGGGCGGGATCGCCACCGGCAGGCAGATGGCCGCCGCGCTGGCGCTCGGGGCGGCCGGGGTGTGGTGCGGCTCGGTGTGGCTGTCCAGCCACGAGGACATCACCCCCGAGGTCGTGAAGCGCAAGTTCCTCGCGGCGACCAGTTCGGACACGCTGCGCTCGAAGACCCGTACCGGCAAGCCGGCGCGGCAGCTGCGCAGCGCCTGGCACGACGAGTGGGAGCGTGAGGGCGGCCCGGAGCCGCTGCCGATGCCGTTGCAGCCCTTGCTCGTCGGCGAGGCGTGGGACCGCATCGACGCCGCCGCGTCCGCGGGGCATGCCAAGGCGACCGAGCTGGAGTCGTTCTTCATCGGCCAGGTCGTGGGCGGGTTCACCGAGCTGCGGCCCGCCGGGGAGATCGCGCGCAGGATCGTCGCCGACTGCGAGAAGCAGATCGAGATCCTCGCCGGCCTGCGGCAGTAGAGGCCCCTCGACGTGCTCGGTGAAGTCCGGGCTGTGGGCTCCCGAGAACGGGTTCGGCGGCCTCACCCGCAGGCGCCGGACGAGCAAGCCGGTGATCGCCGCGGTCAACCGGCTTCGCGATGGGCGGCGGCTCACCGCGCAGGAGGCCTTCGCGCACGCATGGTCAACCGAGTGGTGCCCGCGGGAACCGCACTGGCCGGGGCCCGTGACCCGACCGCGGAGAAGCCGCCCCCGCGCCGGCACGACCGCTGACATCCGGTCGCACCGCTTCCACCCATCGTCACCCGATCAGGCGCTACTCTATCAACCAAACGATCGGCAGAATACTGGGAGAACGGCGGGGACAACACGGCTTCCCGACCTCTTGCTCCAACTCGATGCTGAGGTGCACATGGCTCTCGACGACGAGACCGCACAGTTCCTCGGTCAGATGGCCGAGTCCGGCACGAAGCCGCTCCACGAGATGCCCCCCGAGGAAGCCCGCGCTCTCGGCGGGATGCTCCGCGACATGTACGGCCCCGGCCCGGACGTCGGCTCCGTGCGCGACGAGGTCGCCCAGGGCCCGTACGGCGACATCCCAGTACGGATTCTCACCCCCGAGAGCGCCCCGCGCGCTGTGATCGTCTACTACCACGGGGGCGGCTGGGTGATCGGCTCGCTCGACGAATCTGACACCCTGGCCCGGAAAATGGTCATCG
>Ga0157379_10001491_pt1 | contig 19265 bp, 17 predicted proteins | sample S25metaG_FD_121802 | JGI IMG/M metagenome (GOLD analysis project Ga0157379, IMG submission 121802) | Switchgrass rhizosphere microbial communities from Kellogg Biological Station, Michigan, USA - S2-5 metaG | ecosystem: Host-associated > Plants > Roots > Rhizosphere > Soil | place: USA... | reverse complement strand
TGGCTTCCACGAACAGATCGTTGATCAGCCGGTCCAGGTAGGAAATGTCATAGAAGCGCATATAGCCGCTGTTGCTGGTGGCCTGCAGGTCGAAGCCGCCGCGCCATGTGTCGTTGAATTGCTCGCGTCCCGATCCGAAGATATGGCCGTAGGTCTGCGGCCCCGGCGTTCCCGAAAGGCCGCCATTGGGGTTGTAGGCGCCGCTGCCCTGGAGCCAAAACCCGCCCGAGTCCCAGCGGTCGCGGTATTCCATCTCCAGCAATTGCCCGCCCGAGGTGGTGAACATGGGCGCGACGGTCATGTCCTGGCTGGGGGAAATGGCGATATAGACCGGCAGGCGGGTGAAGTAGCCGATCTTGGTGGAATTGCCGACTTCCGGGGTCAGGAGTCCCGTGGCGTAGCGCACGGTGGGATCGGGCACCGACATGGATGGCAGCCAGGCCACCGGCACGCCCTTCACTTCGACGATGGCGTTCTTGAAAAACACCTTGTGCTTGGTCTGGTCGTAGATCACGCGCTCGGACTTGACCTGCCAGAGCGGCGTGCGCTGGCCCGGCTGGTTGCAGATCTTGCACGGGCTGTAGACGCTGCGGTGCGCGATCACCGTATTGCCGTTGATGCGCTGTGCGGTGCTGGCAGCCATCCGGCCGGTCTTGCCGATCAGGGCGCCGAAGCCGGACAGTACGCCGTCGCGCATGTGATCGGTCAGGACCACATGATCGGCGAAGGCGACATTGCCCTTGGTATCGGTGATGCTGACATGACCGCTGGCGATGACCTTGTCCGTGGCCTGGTCATAGTCGACCCGGTCGGCCAGCAAGGTGCGGTCCTCGTCGGAGATTTCGACATGGCCGACCGCCGACACGGTCTTGCCCTCGCTGTCATAGACCATCTCGTCGGCCTGCAGCAGCATCGGCGCATCTTTGTCGTGCGGTTTGATGTTGGGCGTTGGCAGTTGCGCGGCCATCAAAGAACCTTGGGCCAATAGCGGAATCAGGGCGCAGGCGCCCAAAGCGGCCAGGCGAATGACAGACGCGCGCATCAGCCGGGCTTTCCCGGGTACGTAAAAACAGGAGGCGGCATCAACCGTCCTCCTGCGAGAAAACCAGGGTCATCCCGATCAGGATCGAAGCCAGCGCCGGCGCTGTCGCCGCCAGCAGGATCGGCACGGTGCCGGAGCGGCCCAGCAGGATGGTGAAATCCTGAAAGAAGAACACGCCGAAACCGCAGGCGGCGCTGAACAGGATCACCCGCGCCATGCCGCCTTCGCGTCCCAGCTTGAGCGAGAAGCTGGCGGCCATGAACACCATGGCGGCGAACAAGGCGGGGAGGGTGTAAAGGGTATAGAGATAGAGCTGATAGCGGCTGGCGGAGAAACCGGCCGCCTGGGCGGCGCGGATATAGCTGGGCAGATCCCAGAACGAGAGCGCATCGGGCGCGGTGGAGCTTTCCACGATCTGTTCGGGCGTCAGTGTGGTGGGAAGTTGATAAGTATCGTGATGCACGGGTACGCCGCGCAGATCAGAGACCCAGGCGTCGCTCAGCACCCAGAAACGGTCCTGCAACTGCGCCGATTTCGCGTCGATCCGGCCGCTGAAACGATCGTGGGGACCGTAGAGCAGCACCAGCACATCCTCCAGATGCTCGCCCTGCTGGGCGACGCGCAGGGCATGAATGACCGATTGCTGTTGCGCATCGCCCTGGCGCAGCCACAACCCGTTCATCGAGACCGACAGACGGCTTTCCTGGCCTTTGACATAGCGGGCTTCCAGTCCGGCGAACTCTGCGAACATCCGCGCCGAGACCGGTGTGAAGACGGTGACGGTGAGAACGCCGATCAAAACAGCCACGGTGAGCGGCGGCAACAGGAAGTCCCAGGCCGATACGCCGGCGGCCCGTGTCGCCACCAGCTCGCGCGAGCGCGACAATCGGACGAAAGTGAAGACACCGCCCAGCAGGATGGCGAAGGGCAGCATCTTCTGGCCCAGGTCGGGCAATTGCAGCACCGCCATGCCGATAGCCGTAACGGTGGGAACATTGTGGCCCGCGGTGCGGTTCAACAGGTCCACAATGTCGATGGAGAAGGCCATCATCAGGAAGATGGCATAAACCAGGGTGACGCCCAGCAGGAATTGAACCGCCAAATACCGGTAGAGAGTCCAGGACCAGCTCATGCACCGGACTCGATCGGGGTTGCGGGTCTGAAGCGCGCCCACAAGACGCTGGGGGCATATCCCGCCAGCACCGCCAGGGCGGCGGCAATTCCCAACAGGGGCAGCAGATAGAACAGCACCACCATGGGCGGATTACTTTGGGCCATGCCCATCACGCCATAACCGGCAACGCGCAGGCCCGCGGCGGCCAGGCTGGCCACGGTAAGCCGCATCGCCACTTTGCCGCGCTGACGCCGGCCGCGCAGCACCGCCGCCATGGCGATCAAGGCAAAGACAATGCAATAGAGCGGCTGGGAGAGACGGTTATGCGCCTCGGCGAAGAACTGATCGCGCAGGCGCTGGGTCAGGCCCTGTTTCTCCTGCGGCCAGAACAATTCGCTCAGATAGCGTTCCGGGCTCTTGCGTATGGTGTTGAGGGTCGGTCCGCTGAATTGGTCCAGGTTGAAGACATCGCTTTCGAAATGCAGCACCTGCAACTGCTTGCCGCCTTGCGCGCCGGTCTCGATGGTGCCGTTCAGCATGATCAACCGCGTCCCGGCGGGTGTCTGGGCCAGGGTGCCCTTTTCGGCGATGTAAGTGACGGGCCGGGCGCGGTCGCGATTGTCATGCACCATGATGCCGGTAATCTCGCCCTTGCTGCTCAACTGGCGGATAAAGATGGTGAGGCCCTGCTGGGAGTTGTTGAAGTCGCCTTCGTTGAGCAGTGCGCCCGCCATGTCGGCGCGGATGTCCAGCACCTTGTCCTTCAAGGCCCGCTGTCCCGCCGGCATCAGGTAAAGCAGGCAGGCGTAAGTGAGCACCATCACGATCGCGGCGCAGCCCAGGACCGGCATGGCGAGCTGACGCAGGGAATAGCCGGCGGACGCCATCACCACCAGCTCGCTGTCGCCCTGCAATCTTTGCAAGGTGACCAGGGTGGCGAAGAAAAAGGCCAGGGGCATGATGATGGCCAGCAGGGTGGGCAGCACCAGCAGCATCAGATAGAGGAAGGTGAGGGCCGACTGGCCGCGATTGATCACCAGGTCCAGGAATTGGAGGCTGTTGATCAGCCACACCACGCTGGTCAAAAGCAGGGTCAGCAGCGCCACCGGCCCCAGAAGCTGGGACAGGATGTAAAGCGGCAGCCGCCGCAGGCGAAGGCCCGGCTTGCGTCTCCCGCTTCCGCGGCTGGTGGGGTCCCTGTATCCCATGGCCTTCGATCCGTATCGGCACGACCCGTGTTGGAGGCCGGCTGGATTCGACCTAAACTATCACCAAGACTAGGATTTTCCCCACAAATACCCTGTCCCTGCCCGGAGATATAGCATGCAGATTTCCTTTGTCGCGCCTTCCGATGCCACGGCCAAAGCGGGGCGAAAAGAAGGCGGAGCCTGGGTTGTGGGCGCGGTAGAAGGAAGCGTCCTGCTTCCGGCGGCGGCGCGGCTGGACAAGGCCAGTGGCGGAGCGCTCACCCGCGCCCTGAAAGTTTCCCGCTTCACCGGCAAGGCGGGCCAGATGCTGGAAGTGGTGGCCCCGTCCGGAATAGCGGTTTCGCGCGTTCTGCTGACCGGCCTGGGCAAGGCCGAAAGCGTGGACGAAAAGGGCCTGGAGACTTTGGGCGCCCAGATCCTGGGCCGGCTTTTCACCGCCGGCGAAACCGAGGCCAGCATCGAGATCGACGTCCCTAAAGGCAGCAAGGTCAAGAAGGGAGAACTGGCGGCGCATCTGGCCTTCGGCGCCAAACTGAAAAGTTACGCTTTCGACAAGTACCGCACCCGCAACCTAGACGAATATGAACGGAGGTTAAAGGCGATCAGGATCGTTGCGCTCGATGTGGCCGCGGCGAAAAAAGCCTATGCCGGGCTGGATGCGGTGGCGGACGGAATCTTCCTGGCCCGCGACCTGGTGAATGAGCCGCCCAACGTCCTTTATCCGGAAGAATTCGCCCGCCGCGCCAAAGCGCGGCTCTCCAAACTCGGCGTGAAGGTGCAGGTGCTGGGCGAAGCCGAAATGAAGAAGCAGGGCTTCGGTGCCTTGCTGGGCGTGGGCCAGGGCAGCGCACGCGAAAGCCAGCTTGTCGTGATGCAATGGAATGGCGCAAAAAAAAGCACCAAGCCTTTTGCGCTGGTCGGCAAGGGCGTTTGTTTTGATTCCGGCGGCCTCTCCATCAAGGTCGGCGCTGGGATGCAGGGCATGAAGGGTGACATGGCCGGTGCGGCCTGTGTCACCGGCACCATCCTGGCGCTGGCCCAGCGCAAGGCTCCCGTCAATGTGGTGGGCGTGGTAGGGCTGGTGGAGAATATGCCCGACGGTGGTGCTTTCCGCCCTGACGATGTTCTCACCTCCCTGTCAGGCCAGACCATCGAGGTGCTGAACACCGATGCCGAAGGCCGATTGGTGCTGGCGGATGCGCTCACCTATACCCAGCGGCGCTTTCAGCCCAAGGCGTTGATCGATCTGGCCACCCTCACCGGCGCCATCGTGCAGACCCTGGGCTTCGAGCATGCCGGTATTTTCTCCAACGATGATGGGCTGGTGCGCCGGGTGCAGGCGGCGGGACGCTTCACCGGCGAGCGGGTGTGGCAACTGCCGCTGGATCCTTTCTACGACAAGATGATCCGCTCCAAGATCGCCGACATGAAGAATATCGGCGGCGCCAATTCGGGCGCCATCACCGCCGCGCAATTCCTGCAGCGCTTCATTGAAAAGGGCGTGGCCTGGGCGCATCTGGATATCGCCGGGGTTGCCTGGCAGGACGGCGAGCAGAAACCCACCATCCCCAGTTGGGGCACCGGCTGGGGCGTGCGGCTGCTGAACCGGCTGATGAAAGAGCATTACGAAGGATGATATCGCGGGCTGAACTTGCTGGTTTGTTCGTGGTTGCCAGTGTTGTGGCAGCCGTTGCGGCGCCAGTATGGAATCCGGCAGATGGCGTGGTTTTCACGCCCGACAAGGCACCGAGCCTATTCCAAATGCAGTGCAGCAGGGAAAGGCCGGGTGATGTGACCGGTTACTGGTTGCCGCAGGCCGCACAGATCGTCGAATTGGAGCGTCGGCTGCCAGACCTGCTGGACCGGGAGATCCACCGCATCGTTCGCACAAACGATCCGCACGGTCCGCAAATGCCCAATTACCTCCGTCAATATGCCGGACTGGTGATCGGCGGTCGCAAGATCATCTACGTCAATGGTTTTCTTGCAGATCAAACACGGCCTGGAGATGGCTTGGTACGCAAGACGGACTGGCGATCACGTCCCGTATCGGTGTGCGACGGTTACATCAATTATTTCGGAGTCGAATATGATCCCGAAACAAGAGACTTCGCGCATCTCGCGTTCAACGGGATCGGATGATGACCGAGACGCTTTTCTATCACCTCGAACGCCGCGCTTTGGAAGACGTGCTGCCCGGCCTGGTCGAGAAGTCGCTGCAGCGCGGCTGGCGGGCGGCGATCAAGACCGACTCGGCGGAGCGCTCGGACGCGCTGGACACCTTATTGTGGACCTATGACGACCAAAGCTTCCTGCCCCATGCCCAGGCCGGTGACGGCGATCCGGCGGCCCAACCGGTGCTGATTTCGGTGGAAGAGGGAAATCCCAATTCCGCCCAGATTTTCTTCTATGTCGGCGGCGCCATGCCGGCCGACTGGAATGGCCTTCAGGAGCTGGCGCGGGTGGTGCTTTTGTTCGACGGCAAGGATTCCCAGGCTCTTGCGGACGCTCGCGCGGCATGGAAAGAGGCCAAAGCCGCCGGTCATGACGTGACCTATTGGAAGGAAACGCCGGCCGGCAAGTTCGAGAAACAAAACTGATGTTGGGCAGCATCTTCAATGCTTGGACGATCGGCAGCCTGCTCATCAGCCTGGCTGTCGCCTATCACGCTATCCGCAACGGCAAGTCGCCCATGTGGCTGGTGGGATTGGCGCTGGGGTCTTTTCTGTATCCTCCGCTCGGGACCATCGCGATCTGGATCGGTTATCTGTTTTTCGCCGTGATCCCCGACCTGCTGCGCTCGCACTCGGCGCGCCGGCTGGCCGACAATGTGGTCAATGCCGCCGATCCGGGACGGGGCTATCGCGAGAAGCTGCGCAATGTCGAGCTGGTGGGGTCGGTGGATTCCAAGCGGGCCCTGGCCGAGGAATGCATCCGCATGGGCCGTTTCACCGACGCGATCGAACTCTATGAGAGCGCGATGCAGGGGCCGTTGGGCGATTCCGATCCCACCTTGCTCAAGGGCCTGGCGCGCGCCCGTATGCTGTCGGGACAAGGCGTGGAGGCGGAAGCGCTGTTCCTGCGATTGAAAGAGGTGGATCCCGCCGCCTTTGATGCCGATGCCGAACTGGATTATGCCCGTGCGCTGGCGCTGCAGAACAAGAATGACGAAGCGGTGGCACAATATGAGAGAGTGGTGTCGCGCTATCCCGGCGAGGAAGCCCGCGCCCGTTTCGGTCTGTTGCTGGAAACCTTGGGCCAGACCGCCCGCGCCCAGGCTCTGTTCAGCGAAATCCTGAAATCGGTGAAGGGCGCGCCCAGCCATTATCGCAGCAGGCAGAAGGAGTGGGTTGCGATCGCCAAAGCACACGTCAAATAAAGGCGCGGTCCTTTGGCCTAGCTTTTCTTGGCGAGCAAAGCGAGCTTAGAAAAGCTGGCCCCGCTTCGAGACCGCGCAGCGGTCGAGGGCGGTAGCGTCAATTCCAAGATTGATTTTTTGTTTCCCGGCGCGTCGCTTATGCTCCGCGCGTTCGGCCCTCAAAATGGTCCACTGGACCATTTCGTTCGCGAGAGACGCGAAACGGGCCTCACCCTGCTCACGCTGCAAAATTCCTCGCGCCTCAAGTCTGGCGTGGGGCGAAGGCGAAGAAAGCCGCGCCGATCAGCGTCCCCACCCCCAGGCCGATCAGTCCGGCGGAGGATGAGTGCAGGCCGATCTCCAGCCAGGCACGCAGATTGGGCGCAACAAAGCCGCCCAGGTTGCCGATGGAATTGATGAGGGCGATGCCGCCGGCCGCGGCCGCGCCGCCCAACAGGCCTGTCGGCAAGGTCCAGAACAGGGCGGGCGCCACGATCAGGCCCGCCGCCGCGACACACAGGGCGATCAGCGCCAGCAGCGGTGAAGCGGTCAGCGCGGAAACCGCCAGCGCAATGCCGGAAATGGCGGTGGTCAGCGCGCCCACGCCGCGCGCATTGCCGCGCCTGTCGCACCAGGGCGGCACCAGGGTCACCGCGATCAGGGCACAGATCCAGGGCAGGGCAGTCACCAGCCCCACTTCCAGGCCGATGCCGGTGCCCAGCAGTTTCGCCACTTGTGCTGGGAGATAAAAAGTCAGGCCGTAAAATCCCATCTCCACCAGGAAATAGACCAGCGCCAGGAACAGGATGCGGCTGTCGCGCAGGGCGCGCAGCACGCCGGGATGTTCGCGGCTGCCCTCATCCTGTGCCAGCGCGGCGCGCAACACGATCTTCTCATCCGCGCTCAGCCACGGCGCTTGTTCCGGCTTGTCCTTGAGCAGGAACAGCACCGCAATGCCGCCCAGCGAGGCGAGCAGGCCTTCCGCCAGGAACATCACCTGCCAGCCTTTGAAGCCCAACACATCATGCGCCACCAGCAAGCCCGACAGCGGCCCGCCGAAGGTCAGCGCCAGCGGCGCGCCGTAATAGAACAGGCCGACCGAGCGGGCGCGCGCCGAAGTGGGATACCAGCAGGTCAGGTAATAGATCACACCGGGAAAGAAGCCGGCTTCGGTGATGCCCAGCAGGAAGCGCACGCCATAGAAGGCGGTCGCCGATTGTACGAACGCATTGGCCGCCGACACCAGGCCCCAGGTGATCATGATGCGCGCCATCCAGACCCGCGCGCCAACCTTGTGCAGGATCAGGTTGGACGGCACTTCCAGAACCGCATAGCCGACGAAAAAGATCGAGGCGCCGAAGGCGAAAGCGGCATCGCCGATGCCCGCGTCCATGGCGAGGCCCGTCTTGGCGAAGCCGACATTGGCCCGGTCCAGGAAGGCCAGGACATACATCATCAACAGGGTCGGCATCAGGCGGGTATGCAGCTTGGGCAGGATCTGCGAAAGCTGCGCCGCCATCTGCTTATTCCTGGTCTTCGTCGTTTTCGATTTTCTTGGGCCGCGCCATCTTGGCCAGCAGCGCAGTCTCACGATGCCAGCGTTTCAGCGGCCGTGCCGGATAGCCGCCCACCCGTTCGCCGGCCGCGATGTCGCGGGTGACGCCGGAGCGCGCGGCCAGGCGGGCGCCCGCGCCGATGGTGAGATGATCGCTGATGCCGACCTGGCCGCCGATCAGCACCATGGGCCCGACGGTGGTGGAACCGCCGATCCCCACCTGGGCCACCAGCAGGCTGTGATGGCCGATATGCACATTGTGACCGATATGGATCAGGCTGTCGAAACGCACGCCGCGCTCGATATGGGTGTCGCCGATGGCGCCGCGATCGACGGTGCAGTTGGAGCCGAATTCCACGTCATCCTCAATCACCACCCGGCCCAGCTGCGGCACGCGCAGCAAGCCTTCCAGGCTGGGCACGAAACTGAAACCCTGGTTGCCGATGGAATTGTTGGGTCCCATCACCACCCGCTTGCCGATCACCGCATGGGTGATCACACAATTGGGACCGATGGCACAATTGTCGCCGATCTCCACTCCGCGCCCGATCACCACATTGTTGCCGATCAGGACATTGTTGCCGATCTTCGCATTCGGCCCGATTTCCGCGCCCGCGCCGATCTCGGTGCCGTCACCGATGCTGGCGGTGGGATGCACCGGCTGGGCGGCACGCACACCCGGCTGCAATCTGGCGGGCGGATAGAAGATATGTCCCACCTGGGCGAAGGCCAGGCGCGGATTGGGCACGACCAGAAGCACCACGCCATGCGGCAGGCCGGCCAGCTTGCCGGAGGTGATCACCACACTGGCCTTGGTGACGGCGAAGGCGTTGGCATATTTGGCGTCGCTGAACAGCGAGATGTCGCCGGCCTCCGCGCTTTCCAGCGAAGCGACGTCGCGCAGTTTCAGGTCGGAGGGTTCGCCCTTGGCCACTTCGGCGCCGATGCGGCCGGCAATCTCGCCCAAGGTGAATGGTCCGGCGCGGTCGTAGAATCTGCTGTCGGTCATGCGAGGGCGGAGACTAACGAACGGGAAGCGGACTGCAACCCCTGCTAGCTGTTGGCATTTTCGTAAGCTTCACTGGCATTGAGCCAGGCCTTTTCCGCCGCTTCCAGTTTGCGCGCGGCATCGGCGCGCTTTTTGGACACCGATGCCGCCTTGGCGGGGTCCTTGCTGAACAGCAGCGGGTCCGACAGGCTCTTGTCCAGCTTGGCCAGCTCGGCATTGAGCGTCGCGATCTGGTGTTCGGCGGCGGTCACCTTGTCCTTGAGCGGCTTGAGATTGTGCCGCTTCTCCGCCGCGCTGCGCCGCACCTCTTCCTTGTTGGTCTTTGTATCCACCGTGTTGTTGGTTTCCACCCGCCGCGTCGGCGCATTGTCGCCCGACAGCAGGAAGCGGCGATAATCGTCCAGGTCGCCTTCGAAGGGCGTGACATGGCCGTCCGACACCAGCAGCAGGCGGTCGGCGGTGGCTTCCAGCAAGCGACGGTCATGGCTGACCAGGATCACCGCGCCGTCGAAATCATTCAGCGCCGTCAGCAATTCGTTGCGCGCGTCGATGTCCAGATGGTTGGTGGGTTCGTCCAGGATCAGCAGATTGGGCTTGTCGAGAGTGGCCAGCGCCAGCATCAGCCGGGCCCGTTCGCCGCCGGAGAGTTGTCCCACCAAAGTCTGCTGCTTGTCCTGGGTGAAGCCGAAACCGCCCAGCTGGTTGCGCACCTGCTCCAAGGTCAGTTTGGGACGCAGGCGCTGCAGGGTGAGGATCGGGGTGACGGTGGTGTCGAGTTCTTCCGCCTGATGCTGGGCGAAATAACCCACCACCAGCTTGCGCGCCGGGGTGAATTCACCGGACATGGCTTGGAGCTTGCCGGCCAGCAATTTCGCCATGGTGGACTTGCCGTTGCCGTTCTTGCCCAGCAGCGCCACCCGGTCTTCGGGATCGAAGCGGAAGGACATGTTGGTGAGGATCGGCTTGCCCGGCTCATAGCCCACACTGGCATGATGCATGGTAATCAGCGGCGGCGACGCCGCCGTGGCCTGCGGGATATGGATGGGCGCCACATGTTCGTCCGGCGGCACTTCCGCGATCGCCATCTTGGCCAGCATCTTCATGCGGCTTTGCGCCTGGCGTGCCTTGGAGGCCTTGGCCTTGAAGCGGTCGACAAAGGCCTGCATGTGGGCGCGGGCTGCTTCCTGTTTCTTGGCAAAGGCCATGTCATTGGCGCGGGCCGCGGCGCGGGTTTCGACAAAGATGTCGTAGCCGCCGGTGTAGAGCTTCAGCTTGCCGCGCTCCAGATGCAGGATGAACTCGCAGCCCGTGTTCAGCAGGTCGCGGTCATGGCTGACGATCAGGATGGTGCCGCGATATTTCTGGATGAAATTCTCCAGCCACAGCACGCCTTCCAGGTCGAGATAGTTGGTGGGCTCGTCCAGCAGCAGCAGATCGGGGGCGGAGAACAGGATCGCCGCCAGCGCCACGCGCATGCGCCAGCCGCCGGAAAATTCGCGGCAGGGCCGAAGCTGGTCTTCGGACGAGAAGCCCAGGCCCGCCAGAATTTCCGCGGCGCGGGCCGGCGCGGTATAGGCGTCGATGGCGTCCAGCCGGTGATAGATTTCGCCCAGGCGGTGGCCGTCGGTTTCGTGTTCGGCTTCGGCCAGCAGCGCCAGCCGCTCGGGATCGGCTTCCAGCACCGTGTCCAGCAGGCTCGCATCGGTTCCCGGCGCTTCCTGTGCCACCGCGCCGACCCGCCAGGCCGAGGGGATGCTGATATTGCCGTCATCCTGATGCAACTGGCCCAGGATCACCTTGAAAAGCGTGGACTTGCCCGCGCCGTTGCGCCCCACCAGGCCGATGCGGCGGCCCGCAGGCAGGTTGGCGGTGGCCCCTTTCAGGATTTCCCGTCCGGCGATTCGGACCGTGATGTTGTCAATTACCAGCATTTGCTGGGCCTTATAACCAGTCACGGCTCGCCAGCAAGGCCCTTTCGGGTCGCGGTCCGGCCTCGCGGCTTGGCTGCGCCAAAGCCGCTGCGGCGTTCGCCGGGCAAGAGGTCCACAGGACCTCTTGCTGTTCCGGCTCACCCATTGCATAAGGCGCGCGTTTTCCCAATTTCGGAGCTTTCATGGCCGTCGAGCGCACTCTTTCGATCATCAAGCCGGACGCGACGCGCCGGAATCTTACCGGCAAGATCATCGCCAAGTTCGAGGATGCCGGCCTGCGCGTGATCGCCAGCCGCCGTATCCGCCTGTCCAAGGCCGATGCCGAAGCCTTTTATGGCGTGCATCGCGAGCGCCCCTTCTTCCCCAGCCTGGTCGCGTTCATGACTAGCGGCCCCGTGGTGGTGCAGGTGCTGGAAGGCGAAAATGCCATCGCCAAGAACCGCGAAGTGATGGGTGCCACCAATCCGGCCAACGCCGCACCCGGTACCATCCGCAAGGAATTCGCCGAATCCATCGAAGCCAATTCGGTGCACGGCTCCGACGCGCCGGAAACCGCCGCCAATGAGATTCGGTTCTTCTTCAGAGACCTGGATATTGTGGGGTGAGCCGGGAATAGCCGAAGGTCCAGTGGACCTTCGGCCCCAGCGAACGGTCCATAGCGACAGCGTATGGACGCGCCTGAGCAAGGCGAAGGCGCGAGGCCGGGACGAAATCCCGCACCAGTGTTATAAGGCTCCCGCGTCGCGGGAGCCTTTTTCATATGCAGGGCAAGACCGTCGTTATTACCGGTGCAACCTCCGGTATCGGGGAAGTTGCCGCTGTCAGGCTGGCGGAGAGGGGCGCCCGCATCGTCTTCACCGCCCGCGACAAGGCGCGTGCCGGCGACACCCTGGCCACGCTGAACAAGGCCAACCCAAGCGGTGGTCATTTTTTCCACATGGCCGACCTTTCGCGGCTTTCGGAAATGAAGCGGGTGGGCGCGGAACTGGCGCGCGAACCGCAGATCGATGTACTGGTCAACAATGCCGGCGCCCTGTTCAACAAAAGGCAGGAAACCGAAGACGGGCTGGAGATGACCTTCGCCCTCAACCACATGGCCTATTTCGTGATCACCAACCTGGTGCTGGGCAAGCTCAAGGCGGGGTCCCGCATCGTCACCGTCGCCTCCAACGCTCACCGGGGCGCCAAGCTCGATTTTGACGATCTGCAATCCCGCCGCGGCTATGTCGGCTTTCCCGTCTATTCCAGGTCCAAACTGTGCAACATCCTGTTCAACCGCGAACTGGCGCGGCGCATCGCCGGCAGCGGCGTCACCGCCAATGCCCTGCATCCCGGTTTTGTCGCCACCCGCTTTGGCGACAATTCGGGCGGCCTGATGCGCACGGTGCTGAAAGTGGCCAAGCCCTTGGGCGCTATTTCGCCGGAAGAGGGCGCCAGGACCATAGTCTATCTGGCGTCATCGCCGGAGGTGGCGGGGGTCAGCGGCGAGTATTTCTATGAATGCAAACCCGCCACGCCCACAGCGGAAGCACGCAATGACGACGACGCCAAAAAACTGTGGCAGATTTCCGAACAGATCGCGGGGCTCAACTGATGAATGTGGTGTTGCGCGTCATCGCGATCCTGATTTGGACGGTTTGCATTTACGGTTTGGTGGGCGGAGCCTTTGCCTGGCGCGAGGACCTGCCCAGCGGCCTCTACAACCGCTACGTCCTTACCATGTACAAGACCCTGCCGCCGCCGCCCAAGGGCCCGGCTTACTGCAATTTCCTCACCGTAAGTTCCTATGCGCTGGCCTTTCCCTGCGATGGCAAGCCGCCTTTCATCGGCTGGCTGCAAGGCGGAAAATACTAGGCGGACACTGCCAGGCCGTTTTCCAATCTGACTTTGCCGGACGCGAGCAGCGTGAGCGCCTCGGGATAAAGCTTGTGCTCCACCGCCAGGATGCGCGCCGCCAAGGTCTCCGGCGTGTCGGAAGGATGCACCGGGACGCTGGCCTGCGCGATGACGGGGCCCGCATCCAGCTCCGGCACCACGAAATGCACACTGGCACCGCTTAGGGCCTCTTTGGCCTCGATCACCCGTTCATGCACGCGGGTGCCCCGATAGGCAGGAAGCAGCGAGGGATGGATGTTGATCAACCTGCCTTCCCAGCCGCGCACAAAGCCGTCCGACAAAATCCGCATGAAGCCCGCCAGCACCACCAGTTCCGCGCCGGCGGCGCGCAAAGCTTTGTCCATCTCGCCGTCGAAGGCCTCCCGCGTCTTGCCGGCATGGGGGATGACCGATGTCGCAATGCCGGCAGCGCGTGCTTTTTCCAAGCCGGCCGCGCCTTCGACATTGGAAATCACCAGAATGATTTTATAATTCGCATCCTGCGCCGCGATCAGTGCGCCCAGATTGCTGCCGCGCCCGGAAATCAGGACTGCGACGCGCTTCAAAGCTTCAGCGCCCCGCGATACACGACCTTGGCTTCGCCGGATCCGGCAACCAATTTGCCGATGCGCACCGCATGATCGCCGCATTCCTGAAAGGCGTCGATCACCTGGCCGGCATGCTTCTCATCCGACACCGCCACCAGGCCGATGCCGCAATTGAAGGTGCGCAGCATTTCCTTTTCCACAATGCCCGCCTGTTTCGCCAGCCACTGGAAAACCGGCAGGACCGCAACCGCGCCCAGGTCTACTTCCGCATCCAGCCCTTCCGGCAGGCAGCGCGGCAAATTGTCGGTAATGCCGCCGCCGGTGATATGGGCCAGCCCCTTTACGCCACCCGTCCGCATCGCTCCCAGGGCGGCGCGCACATAAAGCCGGGTGGGAATCAGCAGCGCCTCGCCCAGGCTTTTGCCTGAAGCGAAAGGTGCGGGCGCATCCAAGGCCAAGCCGCTTTTTTCCACCACCTTGCGCACCAGCGAATAGCCGTTGGAATGCACCCCGCTGGACGCCACCCCGATCAACACATCGCCGGGCTTCATCGTGGCGGTCTTGGGCAGGATGGCATCACGCTCCACTGCGCCCACGGCAAAACCCGCCAGATCGAAATCGCCCTTGCCGTACAAGCCCGGCATTTCCGCCGTCTCGCCGCCGATCAGGGCGCAACCCGATTCCTTGCAGGCGCGTGCGATGCCTTCGACCACGATGGCCGCAGACTCCACATCCAGCTTGCCGGTGGCGTAATAATCCAGAAAGAACAGCGGCTCGGCGCCCTGCACCACAATGTCGTTGACGCACATGGCGACCAGGTCCTGGCCCAGCCCCTCAAGGCGTTTGGTGTCGATCGCCAGCTTGAGCTTGGTGCCCACGCCGTCGGTTCCCGCCACCAGAATTGGGTCCTTGAAACCGGCCGCCTTGAGGTCGAACAGCCCGCCGAAGCCGCCCAGGTCGGCATCGGCACCCCGCCGCCGGGTGCTGCGGGCGGCAGGCGCGATGCGTTCCACCAGCGCCTCGCCGGCGTCGATGTCCACGCCTGCGTCTTTATAAGTGAGGCCATTCTCTGGATGAGGCATGGGTTCGTTTACGGCCCGGGAGGGGGATGGCGCAAGCCGGGGCTGATCTAACACACAGGCCTGGCATAGGATCTGATACGGGACCGCAATTTTGCCTGCTTTGGCGGGCAGTTAGGCGCCTTCCGCCGGTCACATCCGGCCGGTATAGTCCCTCCCGTTCAAGACAGGCTGTCCATGACTTTGCGCATCCTCTTCGCTTTTGCCGTGACCCTGCTGTGCGGACTGCCGGCCATGGCCCAGGACAACAGCCTGTACACGGTGCCCCATGTGCATGTGGATGCTTCCGGCGCCTCCTCGACCGAGGCGCTGAATGCGGCCATCGCCCAGGGTCGCAGCCGGGCCTTCCAGATCGTCTACCGCCGTCTCACCCGCCAGGCGGACTGGACCAAACAGCCGGCGCTGGATGCGGCGGGACTGCTGCGTATCAGCCGCGGCTACAACATCGCCAATGAGCGCCGCTCGACCACGCGCTATGTCGCCGACGTCACCTATATGTTCAATCCCGAAGCGGTGGCGCGGTTGTTGCGCGCCTCCCAGATCGCGTTTTCACAGTCCGCACCCCGGCGCATCCTGCTGATTCCCATGTCGCCCGGCGTGTCTCATGGCCCCTGGTCGCAGGCCCTGATGTCGCCGGCCTTCCGCGACGCCGGGCTACCCTTCACCGTCCTGGCGGCCGAGGATGATGCTTCGCTCTCGGGCCTCAATTTCGATGCCGCGGGCTGGGGCGATGTCTCGGCCGTCGCGGCGAAGAACCGGGTCAGCGAAGTTGGGCTGGTCCAGGCGCTTTATGCCAACGGCAAGATGACGGTGAATATCCGCCGCCTGGGCCAGGGCGAGCAGCCGGCCAAAACCAGCGTGGAAGTGCCGCTGGTGCAGACAGTGGGGACGACCTATCCCGCCGCGGCCCAGGCCGCCATGCACGCCATCGAGGATCTGTGGAAGAATCGCAGCGTGATCGATTCCAGCCAGCGCGGCCGCATCACCGCGGATGTGCGGATCGCAAATCTGGGGCAATGGGCCGAGATACAGAACACCTTGGGCTCCATGGGCAACGTGACGGGCGTGCAAGTCACGGCCATGAACATGAACTCCGCCCGCATCAATCTGGCCTATCAGGGTGGGCTCGATCAGTTGCGCGAGGCCGCGGGCGGGGCAGGGCTCAGTCTCAACAATCGCGGCGGGCAATGGACACTCGCCCGCGCCGGTCAGTGACGAAGGCGAAAGGCCGATGATCCGGCCAAGGATCAAGCCGAGAATCAAAGACGTGCCCAATCTTCTGTCGGCGCTGCGGTTGCTGGCGGCACCTTTCGCGGCCTGGCTGATCCTGGATGGTCATGACATTGCGGCTGTGCTGACCTTCGCCGCGGCCGGCGCCAGCGACGGGCTGGACGGCTTCATCGCGCGGCGCTGGGGCCTGACTTCTCGCTTCGGCGCCTGGCTGGATCCAGCCGCCGACAAGCTTCTGATGCTGTTGTGTTTCGCTGCCCTGTTTGTGGTGGGCCGTGCCCCCTTATGGCTGGTGGCGGTGGTGGTGGCGCGAGACCTGGGGATTGCCGGCGGTTGGTTGTTGGTCAAATTTTTCACCTTGCCAGTGGCATTTTCCACCCTGTTCATCGGCAAACTCTCCACCGCCATCCAGGTCCTCTACGTCTTCACCATCCTGCTGCTTCTGGCCTTCGACCTGGAGGCGCCCCGGCTGGAGTTGGGCGCGGCGGCGCTTTGTGCGCTGGTGACCATTCTCTCGGCCGCCGCTTATGGCGGGGTATTCCTGCGCGGATTTCTTGCCGGACGGCGTACCGTATGACTCAACTGGTTTTACCGCTGGAGACCAGAAGCGCGCTCGGCCGTGCCGATTTCATCGTCGCCCCCGCCAACGAACAGGCGGTGGCCTTTGTGGATTCCTATCCCCATTGGCCGGCGCCGGCCGTCGCGCTGTACGGACCGCCCGCTTCGGGCAAGTCGCATCTGGCGGCGGTATGGGCGGAAAGAGCCGGCGCGAAAATCCTGGCTGCGGCCGAACTGGAACGCGGCATCCCCGATGGTCCCCTGGTGGTGGAGGATGTCGCCGCAGGTGTGCCCGAAGCTCCGTTGTTCGCGCTGCTGGAGCGCGGGGCGCCGCTATTGCTGACGGCCCAGGCGCCGCCGGGGGAATGGGAAGGGGAATTCCGCCTGTCCCTGCCGGATTTGACTTCGCGGGTGCGCGCGCTCTTGGGCTTTGCGGTCTGGGCCCCTGATGACGCCCTGCTGACGGGCCTTGCGGTCAAGCTTTTCGCCGACCGCCAGCTTGCCGTTCCTGAAAGCGTGGTGGCCCAGATGATCCGCAGCCTGGAACGGTCGCCGGCCGCCATCCGCGACTTTGTAGCCCGCGCCGACGCCCTGGCTTTGGCCGAAAAACGGCCGATAAATACCAGTCTTATCAAAGACTTGATTGGTTAATGGCGATGTTGAATCCTTGCCGTCATTACAATTTCACCGTTTCTGGCTAGGCTTGGGCATGTCCACCCCCAGTCCCAATGCTTCCCTCGCTGCCAACGAGGATTCCGCCGAGCCGCTGGTTGCTTCCACCGAAGACGTGGTTTCGCTGGCGCATCAGGGCGCCAACCTGTCTTTCGATCCCGCCTCGCCCCAGCGTTTCGTCAACCGCGAACTGAGCTGGCTGGCTTTCAACCGCCGCGTGATCGAGGAGGCGCTGAACCACCGCCATCCCCTGTTCGAGCGGGTGCGCTTTCTGTCCATCTCCGCCTCCAACCTGGATGAATTCTACATGGTGCGGGTGGCGGGCCTGATGGGCATGGTGCGCGCCGGCGTCACCACCTGCAGCGCCGACGGCCTCACCCCGGCAGAGCAGCTTGCCAAGGTGGACTCCACCGCCCGTGAGCTGATCACCGACCAGCAGCGCATCTGGAGCGAGCTGCACGTCGAACTGCGCAAGGAAAATATCAGCGTCCTCACCGGCGAGGAATTGGAAGCAGGCGACCGGCCATTTCTGGACGCTCAGTTCGCCGAACAGATTTTCCCGGTCTTGACGCCGTTGGCGATCGACCCGGCGCATCCTTTCCCCTTCATCCCCAATCTGGGTTTCACCATCGCGGTGCAGCTCACCAACAAGCGGGAAGGCAAGCAGTTCTCCGCCCTGATCCCGGTGCCACCCCAGCTCAAGCGCTTCATCCGCCTCAACGACAGGGAAACACCGTCCTCGCCCAAGGAAGTGCGCTTCATTCCGCTGGAGCATGTGATCGCGCTTTATTTCGATCGGCTGTTTCCCGGCCATGGCGTCAATGGCTGGGGCATGTTCCGGCTGCTGCGCGACAGCGACGTGGAAGTGGAAGAAGAAGCCGAAGACCTGGTCCTGTTGTTCGAGACCTTGCTCAAGCGCCGCCGCCGCGGCAGCGTGATCCATATGAAATGCAGCGCTTCCATGCCGGAGCCGTTGCGCCAGTTCATCGCCGAGCATCTGGACCTGGACGATTCCGAGATCGTGATCGTCGAGAATCTGATGGGCCTGTCGGATCTTTCCAAGCTGATCCTGGCCGAGCGGCCCGACCTGGTGTTCAAGCCCTATATCGCCCGTTTCCCCGAGCGCATCCGCGATCACAATGGCGACTGCTTCGCCGCCATCCGGGAAAAGGACCTGATCGTCCATCATCCTTTCGAGAGCTTCGACACGGTGGTGCAGTTCATCCGTCAGGCTGCCGCCGATCCCGATGTGGTGGCGATCAAGCAGACGCTCTACCGCACCTCATCCGACAGCCCCATCGTCGGTGCGTTGATCGAGGCGGCGGAAGCCGGCAAATCGGTCACCGCCCTGGTCGAACTCAAGGCCCGTTTCGACGAAGCCGCCAATATCAAATGGGCGCGGGACCTGGAACGGGCCGGCGTGCAGGTGGTCTATGGCTTCATCGCGCTCAAGACCCACGCCAAGATCAGCCTGGTGGTGCGGCGCGAGGGCGGGCATCTGGCCACCTATTGCCATTTCGGCACCGGCAACTATCACCCCAACACCGCCAAGATCTATACCGACCTGTCGCTGTTCAGCGCCAATCCGGCGCTGGGCCGCGACGCGGCGCAGCTGTTCAACTTCATCACCGGCTATGCCGAGCCGACCTCGCTGGAAAAACTCGCCATGTCGCCGCTGACCTTGCGCGGGCGGCTGATCGAGGACATCCAGCAGGAAATCATGAATGCCCGCGCCGGCAAGCCGGCCATGATCTGGGTGAAGCTCAACAGCCTGGTGGATTCGGGCATGATCGACGGCCTGTATCGCGCCAGCCAGGCCGGCGTGAAGGTCGAGCTGATCGTGCGGGGCATCTGCTGCCTGCGCCCCGGGGTTCCCGGCCTGTCGGAGAATATCCGGGTCAAATCCATCGTCGGCCGCTTCCTGGAACATGGACGCATCATCTGCTTCGGCAACGGCCATGAACTGCCGCACAAGGATGCCAAGGTCTATATTTCCTCCGCCGACTGGATGCCCAGGAACCTGGACCGCCGGGTGGAAACCCTGGTTCCCATTGAAAATCCCACCGTCCATCAACAAGTCCTTGAC
>Ga0157379_10001489_pt1 | contig 19281 bp, 18 predicted proteins | sample S25metaG_FD_121802 | JGI IMG/M metagenome (GOLD analysis project Ga0157379, IMG submission 121802) | Switchgrass rhizosphere microbial communities from Kellogg Biological Station, Michigan, USA - S2-5 metaG | ecosystem: Host-associated > Plants > Roots > Rhizosphere > Soil | place: USA... | reverse complement strand
GACGTGCCGGGGTAACGTTCACCCGAGCCCCTCCGGGAACGTCCATTCCGGCGGCATCGAGATAGTCACTCTGGCGATCGTCAGAGCAGAGGACGATCCGCACGTTCCCGAGATCGGGCCAGGCGAAGCGTTCGAACTCGGCTGGCTTCCCTGATTGGATGGTTGCCGCTCACGGTCGTGTGCTCGCACGCATTCCCGAATCAAACTGAGACCACTACCGGGCCCACGGACCCGGTTGCAGCCGACCTGGCGACGTGCGATCAGGCTGCATACCCGCAGCGGAGGAGAGACCCCATGGCGCTCAAGGAAGGCGACAAGATTCCCGATGTGAAGCTCACTGAAATGGCCGAGGGCCGGCCCTCGCAGGTTTCCCTGGCGGAGCTCTCGAAGGGCAAGCGCATCGTCGTGTTCGCCGTGCCCGGCGCCTTCACCCCGACGTGCTCGATGAAGCATCTCCCGGGCTTCGTCGATCAGAACGCCGCGATCCGCGCCAAGGGCGTCGACGAGATCGTCTGCATCTCGGTGAACGACGCGTTCGTGATGGACGCCTGGGGCAAGTCGAGCAGTGCGGGCGGCAAGGTGCGCATGCTCGCCGACGGCAACGGCGAGTTCACACGCGCGATCGGCCTCTCGCTCGACGCGTCGGGCTTCGGCATGGGCGAGCGCTCGCAGCGCTACGCGATGATCCTGAAGGACGGCAAGGTCGAGGCCCTGATGCCCGAGCCCGGACCGGGGCTCAGCGCGTCGAGCGCCGACGCCGTGCTGGCCAGGCTCTAACCGCCGTCCCGCTCGCTCGCGGGCTCGACGACGACCAACTGCGGGCGCGTCATGCCGTCGAGCGCCGCCGCGACCTCTCCCTTGAGACGCGCGACGGCCGCCTCGAGCTCGCGCGTGCGCAGATCCTCGCGGAAGCGGACGCGCAGCGCCACGAAGAGCGCGTCGGGCCCGATGTGCAACGTACGGAGACCGGTCAGCGCGAGCGCCGTCTGCTCGCGCGCAACGGCGCCGCGGATGAGGGCGGTCGCCTCGGGCGAGGCGGTCTCGCCGATCAGCAAAGAGTAGTTGTCGTAGGCGAGAAACCCGGCGACGGCGATCAGCAGCAGACCGATCAGCACCGACGCCGTCGCGTCCCAGGCCGTGTTGCCCGTGACCTCGGCCAGCACCAGACCGCCGGCGGCGATGACGATACTGATCAACGCCGCGGTGTCCTCCAACACCACGACCAGCACCGTCGGATCGCGTAGATCGCGGATGTAGTCGCGCAGTGTCCGTCGGCCCTTCTCGAGGACGAAGGAGCGCAGGCCCACCGTGAGCGACGCCGACTCGAACACGAACGCGAAGGCGAGCACGGCGTAGCCGAGACCGTAGCTCGCGTGCGGCACGGGATGGAGGAAGCTCTCCACCGCCTCCCAGATCGCGAAGCAGCCGCCGACGCTGAACAGCAGCGCTGACACGACGAAGGCCCAGAAGTACATGTCGCGGCCGTGCCCGAGAGGATGCGTTTCATCCGGGGGGCGCTGCGCGAGACGCATGCCGAGGAAGAGCAGCGCCTCGTTGCCCATGTCGGCGATCGAGTGCAGCGTCTCGGCGAGCAGCGCCGTGCTGCCGCTCATCGCGGCGGCAATGCCCTTCACGATCGTGAGGGCGAGGTTGCCGAGGAACGCGGCGACGACAGCTTGCTTCCGCTCAGCGGCCACGGGCACCCCGACGCATGGCCACCAGCGTAGCCTCCTTGCGCGTCGGACGCACGACGGCGCTGGACCGACCGCCCGCCCCTGCACTACTAGAGGGACACGGAGGATTCGCATGGGCTCGGACGCCGCGTTCGCGGACTTCAACCAGCACATCGCCGACGCCATGGTGGCGTCCACCGATCAAGGCGGCGGACTGCCGCAGTACCTCGGCGTGCGCCTGCGCGAGATGACGCCGGGACGGCTCGTCGCCACCATGGAGGTCCGCCCGGAGCTGATCACGCCGATCGGCGCCATCCACGGCGGAGTCATGGCCGGGCTCGTCGATCACTGCCTCGGCTGCGTGCTGTACCCGCTCATGAAGCCGCGGCAGTGGGCGGCGACGACGGAGTTCAAGCTCAACTACCTGCGCGCGGTCAAGGGTGGCACCCTCACCGCGGAATCGACGGTGCTCTCCATCGGCCGGCGCTCGGCCGTGGTCCGCGTCGACGTCAGCAACGACGGCGCGCTCGCGTGCGTCGCCCAGGGCACCTTGCTGATCTCCGACCCGCCCAGTACGAAGTAGACGAGGAGCCGCATTCCATGAAGCCGAAGGTCGAGAAATCGGACGAGCAGTGGTGTCGCGAGCTGACGCCGGAGCAATTCGCCGTATGCCGGCAGAAGGGCACCGAGCGCGCCTTCAGCGGCGCCTACTGGGATCACCATGGCAGTGGAATGTATCGCTGCGTCGCGTGCAAGGAGCCGCTCTTCAGCTCCGACACCAAGTTCGACTCGGGCAGCGGCTGGCCGAGCTTCACCGCGCCGGTCGCCGACGAGCATGTCGCCGCCGAGACCGACACGAGCCATGGCATGCGCCGCACCGAGGTCATGTGCGCCAACTGCGGCGCGCACCTCGGGCACGTCTTCGACGACGGCCCGGCGCCGACGCGGCAGCGCTATTGCATCAACTCCGCCTCGCTCGATTTCGAGCCCGGCAAGGGCGAGAAGCGCTAGCCGATTCGCCGCGTCGCTACGCGAGCGACTTCCAGTGCTTCAGCCGCTCTGCGATCAACTCGGCGCGTTGCCGATCGTCGCCCCCGTCCAGAATGCTCAAGTCCCCGGGATCGGCGCGCACGTAGACGCCCGACGTCCGCGCGTCGATCTTCTGCGCGTCCGAGTGGGTCGTGAAGTAGCCGGCAGCCTGGCCGGCGGACTCGATGCGGATCTCTCCCGTGCCGTCCAACTGCGGCGCGTTCGGATGCCGAGGTCGTTCTCCCTTCCAATAGTAGAAGATGCCGGAAGGCTCCTTCTTCTCCTTCGCCGCCTCGCTCCAGTATCGCGCCGACAGCGTGCCGTCCTCCTGCCATGAGCGGCCGCTCAGCTCGAGCGCCCCGTCGCGATCACGCGAGATGCGCAGGAGGCTCACGGCGGAAGGCTCCTCTGCGCTGCGCTCCGTCAGAGAGAACTGCCACCATGCGCCCTCGATCCGAGCGACGCGGCCCTCGCTCTCGATCGCCTTGCGAAGCTTCTGACACATGATTCGGATCTCGGCAGCGGTCGTCCCCTCGCCGTAGCGTACGGATGTCAGACCGAGGAGATCGGTGGGAAGCTTCGCGCCACTCGCGTGGAGGATGAAGGTTCGGCGCATTCCGAGGACGCCCCCGAAGAGACCGGCTTCGAAGACCACGTTGTCCCGCGGCGCAGCCTGGCCGGCCGTCGCAGGATCGGACGCGGGAGAGCCGTTCGTCGTCCAGTCGTCTCGCGCAAACACGAACGCGGCGAAATCGACCTCGTGCGTGAGCTCGAGGAGCCGCTCCAGGGCGGTCGTCCCAGGATTGAAGGAAGTCGTCCAGGGTTCCACCTGCGCGACGTCGTCGAGACCGCGTGCCATCGCCTGGAGCAGCTTCTCCTGCTCCTTCGACGAGCCCAGGAAGATGCGAGGCTTGGTCATCCGTTCCTCCCGACAGCAGCCTTGCAATCGTCCTCATCTCATCGGCTGAGTCAAGATTCGCGCTGCGAGGCTACTTGTTCGACCGACCGACGCGCTGGGTCCAGACCGCGGGCTTCTTGCTGCGTGTTCGTGCCTTCACTTTCGCCGGCTTCCGCATCAGCTCCTGCAGCGCCGCGGTCGGATCGGCGGAGGCGGCCTTGCCGACGTCGCCGCCCTCCTGCCACGCGATCTCGGCGAGCAGGCGATCGGACACGACCGAGCGCGGCGCGGTCTCGGCGATGTCGGTCGCGCTCGCCGCCTCGTCGCGATGCTTGATCAGGAGCCAGGGCGGACGCCGCGCATCGTCGACGCCGCGCCGGCCGCGCGTCCGCACCAGGACCCACGAGCCGGCGAGCTTGCGCCCCGCGAGGCGGAACTTGAGATCGCCCTTCGTGAGCGCCGCGTCGACGTCGTCGACCTCGGGGGTCCACGTGCCGTGGTCCCAGACCATCACGGTGCCGCCGCCGTATTCGCCCTCCGGGATGATGCCTTCGAACGCGGCATACTCGATCGGATGATCCTCCGTCTGCATCGCGAGCCGCTTCACGCTGGGATCGAGCGACGGCCCCTTCGGCACCGCCCACGAGAGGAGGACGCCCTTCCACTCCAGGCGAAAGTCGTAGTGAAGGCGCGTGGCGCGGTGCTTCTGGACGACGAAGCCGAGACGCTTCGTCTTGCCGGACTTCGGTGTCTTGCCGGCGGGCTCGGCAGTGACGTCGAAGCGACGCTTGCGCTTGTACTCGGTCAGGCCCATGACGCCGCGTCTAGCGGGTTCCCGCACCGATCGCGAGAGGGGCCGGGCCGCTCGCCGTGTCCCTCTCGCCGCCTCGACCTGGCGCTCAGGCGTGACGGTGGCCGATGTGCTCTTCGCAGTATGACCGGCCGTGCTCGTAGCCGCGACGGAACGCATCGGTGCGCGTGTCGTCGTAGCGGCTCTCGAGGTACGACGCGGCATCGTCGAAGCGCTTGCCACGGACGTCCGGGTGGAGCGCCGCCTCGACGCCGTGCCGATAGCTCGGCTCCTGGTACTGCTCGTCCTTGCCGCGCATGCCGATCCACCACCGCTCGCGCGCCGTATCGATGTCCTCGGCTCCCGCCGCGCGGAACGCTGCGTGCGCCGCGTCGATCTTCTGGTCGTCCTCGGTCAAGGCGATGACGATGCTGTGCCCCTTACGGAGCGCGTCCTCGTAGAGGAACAGATCATCCTTCGGCAGCCCCTCCGACAACGACTCCTCGAGCGCGTGTCCCGCGACGCCGCCGCCGACGGCACCGAACAAGCCGAGCAGCGCGATCGCCGCCCAGCCCGCCGCGACCACCGGGCCGAGTCCCGGGATGAGCGACACGAGCGCGGCGCCGGCCGAAGCTCCCGCGGCCCCACCCACCACACCGCCGATCGCCGTTCCGGTGCCGGGCTCCTCGGTGTCCGACGTCTTCACTGAGGCGATCTCCGCCTCGCTCGAGGCCGGCGTGAGCAGACTGACGTTCTCACGCACGAAGCCCAACTCGATCAACCGTGCGGCCGCGTTCTCCGCATCGACGCGCCGCTCGAAGATACCCACGACGTTCTTCATGGTGTCCTCCTCCTGCACGGAAGCCACGCAAGAGCCGTGCCCGTGCGCGCCGCACCCAGCCGACGAAAACGCCCGTATCGGCGACGCCGCACCCTGCCGCGAAGCACATGTTGCACCGCTCCGCTGGTAGGAATTGCAACCGCGAGTGGCCATTCGGAACGCCGCGAAAGTGGCGCCGTTCCGCCGCGCCCGCGGACGCGCTACGGTCCGCCCCATGAGCGACATGAGCGGCGCGGACGTCATCCGCGGATTCCTCGGGGTTTCACCCCTGGTGCAGCATCTCGGCATGCGCCTCGTCGGGCTCGAGCCCGATCGCGCGACTATCGTGCTGCCGTTCACGCCGCAGGTGGTGACGGTCGGCGACGTCGTGCACGGCGGTGCCATCAGCGCGCTGGTCGACACGACCGCGATGGCGGCCTCCTGGTCGACACCGACGCTGCCGGCCGTGCCGCGCGGGACGACCGTGTCGCTGACGGTCGATTTCGTCGCCGCCGCGCGGGCACAGGATCTGACGGCCGAGGCGCGCGTGGTCCGGCGCGGCAAGAACCTGAACTTCTGCCAGGTCGAGGTGCGCGACGCCGGCGGCCAGCTCGTCGCGATCGGCCTCGTGACCTACAAGCTCGGCTGAGGCGCGCGTCGTCCCTTGAGGACGACGACCGCGAGCGGCGGCGCGACGAGCGTCAGCGACTGCGCGTGGCCGTGCCACGCGAGCGGCGCGCTGCGCACGCCGCCGAGATTGCCCTGCCCGCTCCCGCCGTAGACCGCCGCGTCGCTGTTCAGCACCTCGCGCCACTCGCCCGCCCACGGTACGCCGACCCGGTAGCCGAGCCGCGGCACCGGCGTGCCGTTGCACACGAACAGCAGCGCCTCGTCGGGATCCGCGCCGTAGCGCAGGAAGCTCACCACGCTCTGCTCGGCGTCGTTGCAGTCGACCCACGCGAAACCCGTGACCTGGGTGTCGCGTTGGTGCAGCGCCGGCTCCTCCCGGTACAGGCGATTGAGATCGCCGACGAGCCGGCGCACCCCTTCGTGCGGCGGATACTGCAGGAGATCCCAGTCGAGGCTGCGGTCGTGGTCCCACTCGCGCCACTGGGCGATCTCGTCGCCCATCCAGAGGAGCTTCTTGCCCGGCTGGCCGTACATCATCCCGAACAGCAGGCGGACGTTGGCGAAGCGCTGCCAGTCGTCGCCCGGCATCTTGCCGAGCAGCGAGCCTTTGCCGTGCACCACCTCGTCGTGTGAGAGCGGCAGCACGAACTGCTCGTGCCACGCGTACAGCATGCGGAAGGTGAGCAAGTCGTGGTGATAGCGCCGGTGCACCGGCTCATGCGCCATGTAGCTCAAGGTGTCGTGCATCCAGCCCATGTCCCACTTGTAGTCGAAGCCGAGGCCGCCGACGTACGTCGGGCGTGACACCATCGGCCACGCGGTCGATTCCTCGGCGATGGTGAGCACGTCGGGATGCTCGCCGTGCACGCGCTCGTTCAGGTGGCGCAGGAACGCGATCGCCTCGAGGTTCTCGCGGCCGCCGAATGCGTTCGGGATCCACTCGCCGGGCTTCCGCGAGTAGTCGAGGTAGAGCATCGAGGCGACGGCATCGATACGCAGCCCGTCCAAGTGGTAGCGATCGAGCCAGAAGAGCGCGCTCGCGAGCAGGAAGTTGGCGACCTCGTTGCGCCCGTAGTTGAAGACGAGCGTGCCCCAGTCCGGATGCTGGCCCTGGCGCGGGTCGGCGTGCTCGTAGAGATGCGTGCCGTCGAAGTAGGCGAGACCGTGCTCGTCGGTCGGGAAGTGCGCCGGCACCCAGTCGAGGATGACGCCGATGCCGGCGCGGTGAAGCGCGTCGACCAGGAACATGAAGTCCTGCGGGCTCCCGAACCGGCCCGTCGGCGCGAAGTAGCCGACGGTCTGGTAGCCCCACGAGCCGTCGAACGGATGCTCGGTGATCGGCAGCAGCTCGACGTGCGTGAAGCCGGCCTCGAGTACGTAGGCGGGCAGGACGTCGGCGAGCTCGCGATAGGTGAGCCAGCGGTTGGCCTCCTCGGGTTTTCGTCGCCAGGAGCCGAGGTGCATCTCGTAGATCGTGATCGGGGCGTCGAGCGTGTGGCGCGCGGCGCGCTCGGCCATCCATTCGGCGTCGCGCCACGCATAGCGCGAGAGGTCGGCCACCTTCGACGCCGTCTGCGGCCGCAGCTCGGCCGCGAAGGCGAAGGGATCGGCCTTCTCGACCCGGTACCCGTGGTAGCGCGACTCGAGGGCGAACTTGTAGAGCGCACCCTCCTGCAGCCCCGGCAGGAAGCCCTCCCAGACGCCGGCGTCGCCGCCGGTGAGCGGGTGCATGCCGCGCTGCCAGCCGTTGAAGTCGCCGACGACCGAAACGCGCTCGGCGTTCGGCGCCCAGAGCGCGAAGCGCGTCCCCGGCTGCCCCTCGACCGTCGCGAGATGCGCGCCGAGCTTCTCGTAGAGGCGGACGTGCGTCCCTTCCGCGAAGAGATGCTGGTCGTACTCGGTGAAGAAGCGGACGGGCAGCGGCGAGGGCGCGGCCCCAACGTCGCCGCGCAGCGTGCGGTCCCGACTCGAGGTCACGCGGAGCTCCCGGGCCGGCGGCGGACGACGAAGAGGTGCGCCGGCATCACGGCGGGGTCGAGGCGCACGTAGTTGCGGGCGCCATGCCAGGTGTAGCGCGCGTCGGTCAGCACGTCACGGACCTCATACGCTTCGTCGGCGCCGATGCCGAGCTCGTCGATCGCCAGCTCCACCCAACCCTCGTGCGCCGCGCGCGGATCGAGGTTGACGACGACCAGGACGACGTCGGCGAGGTCGGCGCTCGTCTTCGAGTAGCAGAGGAGCTGCGGGTGCTCGATCGGATGGAAACGCAGCCGCTCGTCCTGATGCAGCGCCGGGTGCTCGTGACGCGTCCGGTTCAGGCGCGTCACGAGGTCGCGGATGCCTTCTGGCCGATCGTGGTCCCATACCCGCACCTGGTACTTCTCCGAGTCACGATACTCCTCGGTCCCGGGAATGGCTCGTCCGTCGCACAGCTCGAACACGGGCCCGTAGATGCCGTAGGACGCGCCGAGGGTGCCGGCGAGGACGAGCCGGATCTGGAACGCCGGCCGCCCGCCCTCCTGCAGGAATGCGTGCAGCACGTCCGGCGTGTTGGTGAAGAGGTTCGGGCGCAGATATTCGCGCACCTCGGTCTGGGTCAGCTCGCTGAAGTACTCGATCAGCTCGTCCTTGGCGTTGCGCCACGTGAAGTACGTGTAGGTCTGCGTGAAGCCGCCCTTGGCGAGGCGCTTCATGATCTTCGGGCGGGTGAACGCCTCGGCGAGGAAGATCATGTCGGGGTAGGCGCGCTGCACGTCCGCGATCAGCCATTCCCAGAACGGCAGCGGCTTGGTGTGCGGATTGTCGACGCGCAGGATGCGGACGCCGCGCTTCGCCCAGAAGACCGCGACGTCGCGCAGCGCGTCCCACAGCTCGCGCCACGCCGGGCTCGCGAAGTCGAACGGGTAGATGTCCTCGAAGCGGTTCGGCGGGTTCTCGGCGAACTGGATCGTCCCGTCGGCGCGATGGCGGAACCACTCGGGATGCTCGCGAACCCAGGGATGATCGGGCGAGCACTGGAAGGCGAGATCGAGCGCGACCTCGAGGCCGTGCCGCCGCGCCTCGGCGACGAACGCGTCGAAATCCTGCAGCGTGCCGAGCGCGGGGTCGACGGCGGTGTGCCCGCCCGTCGTCGCGCCGATCGCCCACGGGCAGCCGGGGTCGCCGGGCGCGGCGGTGAGCGCGTTGTTGGGGCCCTTGCGGTGCGTCACCCCGATCGGGTGCACCGGCGGCAGGTAGAGCACGTCGAAGCCCATCGCGGCGATGGCGGGCAGGCGCGTGGCCGCCTCGGCGAGCGTTGCGGGCCGTGCCGGATCGTTCCCAGCCGAGCGCGGGAACATCTCGTACCAGCTCCCGTACCGCGCACGTACCCGATCGACGCGCACGCGCAGGACCGGCGAGGCGCTCGCACCGTCGCGCGTGTCGAGCGGGGCCATGACCGTTGCCAGCTCGGGGGTGCACGCCGTCCGCACGCGCTCCGCTTGCGGCCCGTCGCCGGCGAGCACGCTCGCCTCGTCATCGAGCAGCGCCCGCACGCGGGGATCGACGGGGGCGGCGTGGGCATCGCCGCCGCGCGCCGCCGCGCGCACCAGGCTCGCGCCTTCGCGCAGCTCGTTCGCGACGTCGAGCCCGGCCGCGGCCTTCTTCTCCAGGCCGTCTCGCCAGGTGGCGAAGCGATCGACCCATGCCGCCACGCTCCACTCGGTGATCCCGAGACGCTCGAGCGGGAGCGTGGCGCGCCACAGGTCGTTGCCGAGCGGCTCCATGGCCGTCTCGCTCCAGCCGCCGTCGCCGGCGAAGCGATGGCGCACGACGACCCGCAGCGCGTCCTGCCCGTCGGCGAAGACGTCGGCGAGCACCTCCAACCGGTCGCCGATCGTGCGCTTCACCGGATACGCGCCGTCGTCGACGCGCGGCCGGACGTTCTCGATGGCGACGCGCGGCGGCGCCGCGGTCCGCGGCCCGGGGGCGCCGATCGGCTCGGCGGCCGCGCGCGCTCTATCGAGCACAAGCGATCTGTCGATGGCGCGCTCCATCACCGCGGTACGAGGCGGAGGACGGCGAGCGCGCGCGCGCCGAGATCGTAGCGGTGGCCGCGGCGGAACTGCCGCGGCGCCGTGGAGGGATCGGCCGTGTCGAGCAGCAGCGCCCAGCGCTCGCCGGTACCGGGCGACGGCAGCTTGAACGGCACGGCCTCGTGGTGGGCATTGAACAGCAGGACCAGGGTATTCGGCAGGAGGCGCTCGTCCTCGTCCGGCTCGCCCACGATACGCACCGCCAGGGTGCGGATGGCCGAGTTCCAGTCGTCGTCGGACATCTCGCGCCCGTTCGACGAGAACCACGACAGGTCCTTCACCCCCACCTCGCGCACCCGCAGCCCGTGCAGGAAGCGGCGGGGACGCAGCGCGTGGTTCTCGACCCGCAGCCGCACGACGCGGCGGACGAAGTCGAGGAACGCGCGCTGCTCCGGGTCGAGATTCCAATGCAGCCAGCTCAGCTCGTTGTCCTGGCAGTACGCGTTGTTGTTGCCGAGCTGGGTGTGCCCGAGCTCGTCGCCGCCGCGGATCATCGGCACCCCTTGCGACAGCAGCAGGGTGGCGAGCAGATTGCGCTTCTGCCGCGCCCGCAGCGCACGGATCTCGGGGTCGTCCGTCGGCCCCTCGGCACCGCAGTTCCAGCTGAGGTTGTTGTCGTCACCGTCGCGATTGCCTTCGAGATTCCCCTCGTTGTGCTTCTCGTTGTAGCTCACGAGATCCTGCAGCGAGAAGCCGTCGTGTGCGGTGACGAAGTTGATGCTGGCGTACGGGCGCCGCCCGCTGTGCTCGTAGAGATCGGCGCTGCCCGAGAGGCGCGTCGCCAGCTCCGACGTGGCGCCCCCGTCGCCGCGCCAGAAGCGCCGGATCGCGTCGCGGTACTTGCCGTTCCACTCGGTCCACAGCACGGGAAAGTTGCCGACCTGATAGCCGCCTTCGCCGAGGTCCCAGGGCTCGGCGATCAGTTTCACCTGCGAGATGACCGGGTCCTGATGGATGATGTCGAAGAAGGCGCCGAGCTTGTCGACCTCGTACAGCTCGCGCGCGAGCGCGCTCGCGAGGTCGAAGCGGAAGCCGTCGACGTGCATGTCGGTGACCCAGTAACGCAGGCTGTCCATGATGAGCTGCAGCACGCGCGGGTGCGTCATGTCGAGCGTATTGCCGCAGCCGGTGAAGTCCATGTAGTAGCGGCGGTCGGGCTCGGTCAGCCGGTAGTAGGCGGCGTTGTCGATGCCGCGCAAGGACAGCGTCGGCCCGAGGTGATTGCCCTCGGCGGTATGGTTGTAGACGACGTCGAGAATCACCTCGATGCCGGCGGCGTGGAGCGCGCGCACCATCATCTTGAACTCGCGCACGCCGTCGGTGGGGGTGCGCGAGGAGGTGTAGCGCGCCTCGGGCGCGAAGAACGACAGCGTGTTGTAGCCCCAGTAGTTGCTGAGGCCCTTCTCGAGCAGATGGCGGTCGTTGACGTGATGATGCACCGGCATCAGCTCGACCGCGGTGACGCCGAGCGCGCGCAGGTGGCCGATCGCGGCCTCGGAGACGAGACCGGCGTAGGTGCCGCGCAGCGCCTCCGGCACGTCCGGATGGTCGTGGGTGAAGCCCTTCACGTGCAGCTCGTAGATGACCGTCTCGTGCCACGGCGTGCGCGGCGGGCGGTCGTCGCCCCAGGTGAACGCGGAATCGACGACGGCCGCGAGCGGCGCGAGCGCCGCGTTGTCGCGGTCGTCGCGCGAGAGATCCTCCGCCGGGTCGCCGATGACGTAGCCGAAGTGCTCGTCGCCCCAGCGCGTGGTCCGGCCGATCCCCTTGGCGTAGGCGTCGAGCACGACCTTGGCGCGGTTGAACCGATGCCCCGCGTGCGGCTCGTACCGACCGTCGACGCGATAGCCGTAGAGCTGCCCCGGACGGATGCCGCTCACGTAGCCGTGCCAGACCATGTCGGTCTGCTCGGGCAGCGCGATGCGCACCGACTCGGACGTGCTGTCGGCGCCGTCGAAGAGGCACAGCTCGACCCCGGTCGCGTGCTCGGAGAAGAGCGCGAAGTTCACCCCCACGCCGTCCCACGTCGCGCCGAGCGGATACGGCTGCCCCGGCCGCACCTTCATCGCATTCCCGCCACTTCGACCAGCGTGCGTGAGCGCACGCGGAAACTCAACCGACGTTCGGAAACCCGCGCGCTCATGTAGGATTTGCAGCGCGGGAGCGAACGATCTGCGCACCGCGGCGCGCGGGCCGGCGCGACGTCGCGACCACCTCCTGGAGCCCGGCCAGAAGCTCAATCAGTTCGCTGGGTCACACGATCGTCGCCGGCGACGGCCGGCGGGACCCGAGACCGGCACGTTGGCACGCGCATCGCTGATGAAGAGCGAGGAGGTGCAGCCATGGCCTATCAAGCGAAGACGTTTCCCCTGAGCAACCTCGAGGGCATCTCGGATCAGACACTGGAGATGCACTTCAAGCTCTACGAGGGCTACGTCAAGGAGACGAACAACCTCACGGAGAAACTCGCCGGCTTTCTCGCCGACGGCAAGGTCGATCAGGAGGAGATGCCGGCGTACTCCGAGCTGAACCGGCGTCTCGGCTTCGAGTACAACGGCATGGTCCTCCACGAGCACTACTTCGGCAACATGACGCGCTCGGGCGGCGGCGACGCCGATTCGCGCTCCGCGTTCTACGCCGCGGCGGCGCGCAGCTACGGCAGCTACGACATCTGGAAGGTGGACTTCGTCGGGGTCGGCAAGATGCGCGGCGTCGGGTGGGCGATCTGCTTCCAGGACCCGAGCAGCGGCCGAATCTCCAATCACTGGGTCAGCCTGCACGAGGTCGGCAACGTCGCCGGCTTCCATCCCGTGCTGGTGGTGGACGTCTGGGAGCACGCGTTCCTCCTCGACTACAAGCCGTCGGAGCGCGGCAAGTACATCGACGCTTTCTTCGCGAACATCGACTGGACCGCGGTCGATCGCCGCATGGCGCCCGACGTCGGCCGGCGCGGCTGAGGAGACACTCATGCACGACGACATTCGCACGTTCGATACGCCCGCCGACGACGATCGGCAGCCGCAGCGGCTGGCGGTCAAGCTCTACCGCACCGACGATCTCGTCACGGTGGCCGCGCCGATGCCGGGACTCGGACCGGGCGACGTCGCGGTGGCGGTGACGCCGGATCGGAAGCTCGTCATCGTCGGCCGCCTCTGTTCGGAGCCCGACCAGAGCTGCGGAACGCTCAAGCTGCCCGAGAAGGACGTGCTGCTGAACGAATGGGAGGTCGGACCGTACCGGCGCGACCTGACGCTGCCGGCGGACGTCGACGCGGAGGCCGCGACCGTGACCTACGGGAACGGCATCCTGGTCATCGCGCTGCCGGTGGCCGAGCGGACGCGGCCGGCGCGGCTCACCCTCGAGACGGCGAACACCCATCCGCGCGGCGCCCGCGTCGGACATGAGAATCGGCAATTCGCCGGCGAGCCCGCGCACACCGGCCGGCCGACCTTCAAACGCGCCGCCACGGTCCTCGGCGGCGGCCTCGCCGCGCTCTACATGCTGCGCCGGCGTACGAGCGCGTTCGGGCTCCTGGCGCTCGCGGCGACCGCCATCGTACCGCGGCTCGCCGGACGCGAGCGGAGCGGCGGGCGGCCCGCCGAACCGGGCAGCGCGCCGGAGCGATCGCCGTTGGACGAGGGTGCGAGGTCGGCCACGGAGAAGGTCGAGGAGGCTTCGGAAGAATCCTTTCCGGCAAGCGATCCACCGAGCTGGACCGGCACGAGGGCGCACGTACACGACTGAGAAATCGCGACGTCGCGTTTGACCCTCGCGTCGCGGATCGGTATCAGCGACGCACGTGGCGAAGACGGTTCTGTTCTTCGGGGACAGCAACACGCGGGGCTACGGGGTGGGACCGCAGTACCGCTACGCGACGCTCGTCGAGCAGGCGCTGAGCGGCTCGACGAGCGAGCCGTGGCAGTTCGTCGTGCGAAGCGCGCTCAGCGACTTCCGCGTCATCGCGATCAAGCTGCACGAGGTCGTCGAGCAGCACCGCCCCGACGTGCTCGTCTGGCAGCTGCCGACGGGACCCGCCGCGTACTTCGTGCAATATCCCTGGTGGCTGCGACCGATCCGTCGCGCCTACAACGCGCTCTTCCGCGCGCGCAAGGAGTTGAGCATCCGACGGCAGATGCAGCATGAAAGCGATGACGATGCCGATGAGATGCGCCGTACCGTCGAGAACCAGGGCCTGTACCTGAACTCCGTCTATCGCTGGCGCCCGGCCGCGTGGCCCCTCACACGCCACGCCAACCCCTTCCTCGCCGCACGCTACGGCCTCATCACCAAAGCGACGCGCGAACGCTATCTCCAGCTCATCAGCCGCCACGTCGACCGCGTACGCACGGTGATCGACGGGCCGATCCTCTTCCTCGGCTTCATCCCCCACAGCGAGTACATGTACCCCGGCTTCGACGAGCGGGTCCGGGCCTGGAGTCCCGATCTCGCGCGTTGCCTCCATCGCCCGGCCGACGGCTCGACGTACCTCGACGTCTACCCCGCGCTCTACGCCCACCCGCACCACCATCTCCTGAGTGACGGCGCCCACCTCACCCCGGACGGCCACCGCGCGCTCGCCGACATGGTGATCCCCGTCCTCGGCACCCTGCTGCGCTCATGCGAAGCCCCGCAGCAACCGCGATACGAAGTGTCATGATCGTGCGCGGGCCGCGCACGATCGGACGTCATTTAAAGTCGCACTCGTAAGCTGACGATTAGCCTACGGATGTCCCTCGACGACTCCGGCCGGACGTTCCGTACCGCCTATCAGCACGAGACCGTCCCGATTCTGCGCAACCGGCTCTCGGTCGCCATGGCGATCTTCGTCTTCTTCATGGGCATCGGCACCATCTTCGAGGTGCGCACGTATCCCGAGCGGGCATCCTTCGCGCTGCTGCTCTACGGCATCGAGGCGGTGATCGCGATCGCCGGGGCCCTCGCCTGCTGGCTGCCCCGCATGCGCGAGCACGCGGCGACGATCGCCGCGCTGACCTCGATGACCCTGGCGGCGTGCATCAATACCTACCACGGCGCCGTGCACGCGCAGGCGGAGCGCGTCGCGATCGTGCTCGGCTGCGTGCTGAACACGCTCTCGGTGACCTTGCCGTGGGGATGGGTGGCGCAGACCGGCGCGGCGATCGGCAGTCTCGTGACCTACCTGATCGCGGGGCCGCATCTGGTGACGCCGGACTCGTTCGGCATCCCGGTCACGGTACTGCTCGCCGCCGGCACGACCTCGATCTGGGGCGCCTTCTTCCTCGACCGCTACCGCTACGAGGCCTTCCGCCGCACCGCCCTGCAGACCGAGGAGGCCGAGATCGCGGCGGCGCTGGCCCACGTGGGCGAGACGCTGTCCCGGCACCTCGGCGAGCCGGACGTCCTCGAGCACGTCAACCGCCTCGCGGTCAGCGTCCTCGGCTGCGACTTCGCGAGCCTCTTCCTGATGAACGACCAGCGCAACGTGTACTGGCTCGCGGCGAACGTCGGCTCGCGGCCCGAGGTCGTCGACGAGCTGAAGCACCTCGAGTTCCCGCCCGACAGCATGCCCCTCCTCGAGATGCTGCGGCCCGGCGAGCTGCTCGAGATCTCCGATGCGAGCCGCGACACGCGCGTCCCGCCCGAGCTGTGCCGCCGGCTGGACGTCTCGTCGGAGCTGCTCGCACCGATCGCCCGCCGCGATCAGATCATCGGCGTGCTCGTCGTCGGCTACGCGCAGCGCGTCGGCCATTTCTCCAGCCGCGAGCGGCGTCTGGCGCACGGCATCGCGCACGCGACCGCGATCACGCTCGAGAACGGGCGGCTCATCGCGGATCTGCAATCGGCGAACCGCCTCAAGTCGGAGTTCGTCGCGACCATGTCGCACGAGCTGCGCACGCCGCTCAACGTGATCATGGGCTACACCGAGATGCTCGCCGATCGCGCCTTCGATCCGGCCCAGCCGGAGTGGCAGGGCACGCTCGCGCGCATCCAGGAGCACTCGGTCGGGCTACTCGAGCTGGTGAACGCGACGCTCGACATGGGCCGGCTCGAGTCGGGCCGCGAGACGGTGACGGAAGAGGAGGTCGACCTCACGCGCCTCTTCGCGGATCTCGCGCGCGAGCTGAAGCCGCTCGCGCCGGAGGGCGTGACCCTGACGTGGATCTGCGGCCTCGGCCGCGGGCGCATCATGACCGACGGCGCGAAGCTGAAGACGATCCTGAAGAACCTGATCGGCAACGCGCTCAAGTTCACCCCGGCGGGCTCGGTGCACGTCGAAGCGCGGCCCTCGGAGGACGCGGAGGGCACCGAGCAGGTGGTCTTCTCGGTCGCCGACAGCGGCATCGGCATCGCGGCCGAGCACCTGTCGATGGTCTTCGAGATGTTCCGCCAGGTTGACAGCTCGCCGACGCGGCGCTTCAGCGGCGTCGGGCTCGGTTTGCACATTGCAAAGCGCCTCGCCGAGCTCCTCGGCGGCACCATCCAGGTCCAGAGCACGGCGGACGTCGGCTCGACGTTCACCGTGACGATTCCGTTACATCGGCCGCCCGCCTCCCTCGTCCAGGACGAGCCGAGACGCGCGGCGCCGTAACCGACCCGGACATGGCTTGACCCGCCTCCACGCGCCCGTGACAATCGCCGGGTGGAAGTCGCCGAGCTCGTCGTGTTGGTGGTCATCGCCGGCGCGCTCTACGCGGCGCTCGCGCCCTTGCGGCGCGCGATCGTCCGCCGGTTCTTGCGGCGGCGGCGCGAACCTGGGCAGGTGATCCCGCTGATACGCAACAGCGAGGGCGTCTACACGCCGAGGCGAGACGCGGTGAGGAGGAGTGATGGCGACGAACGGTGACGCGCGCTTCGACGCGCATACGCAGGCACGGGCGGCGGGCAGCTTCGCGTCGCTCGTCATCATCGCGCTGCTGCTCGGCGCGATCTACGGGTCCTTCGCCATCATCAAGCCCGGCAACGTCGGCGTCGTCTTCAATCGCTTCTCCGGAAGCTTGCGCGCGACCGGTCAAGGCGTGGTGTGGCGCATTCCCTGGGTGACGCAGGTGCAGTCGTACCCGATCGCGCTGCGCACCTACTCCATGGTGGCGCGCGCCCAGGAGGGCTCGGCGCAGGGCGACGACTCGATCGACCTGCCGACGCGCGAGGGGCAGCACATCCGCCAGGACATCTCCGTCACCTACAACACCAGCCAGGACAAGGCGGCCGACGTGTTCCGCTCGTTCCGCGGCGCCGACATCGAGGACATCGAGCGCACGTTCATCCGGCGCACCATCATCACCGTGTCCCAGAACGTCGCCGGGCAGATGGCGCTCACGGATCTGATCTCCAACCAGCGCACCGCGCTGCAGGACTCGATCCAGGAGCAGCTCGGTCAGCAGATGGAGAAGATGGGCTTCGTCGTCGACAAGGTGAACCTCGGCGCCAGCCACCTGCCGCAAGCGATCGAGGCGCAGATGCAACAGAAGATGGCGGCGCAACAGCAGGCGCAGCAGGCCGAGTACGAGCTGCAGCGCCAGCAGACCTTGGCGAAGGCGAAGGTCGCCGAGGCCGAGGGTGACGCGCAGGCCACGCTGGTGAAGGCCAAGGCGCAGGCCGAGGCGAACCGCCTCCTGCAGGAAACGCTGAATCCGCTGCTCGTGCAGTCGAAGGCGATCGACCGCTGGAACGGCATCCTGCCGCAGTTCTCGGGAAGCGGCACCGTGCCGTTCGTGAACCTGACGCCCGAGCTCGCCAACGAGCGCGAGCGCCGCTAGCGGATCAGCGCTGCGCGATCACCACTTCGCGTAGTGCTGCTCCATGTAGCCGAGCAGGCCGTCGACCGTCAGGCGCTCGCCGTCGGCGGTGATCAGGTTGCCGTAGTAGCGGCCGAAGAGCTGATGGAAGTCGGTCGCGAGGACGACCGCCTTCACCCGCTCCGCGTGCCGCCCCTCGGGGTGGAACTCGAGCCCGAGGCGGCCGTCGTACGAGGTGACGCGCCACGGCCGCATGAGGTCGCGGCGGTCGTACGCGAACGCGACGCTGTCGAGCTTCTGCAGCTGGCCGTCGAGCCAGAAGCAGTTCTCGGTGAAGCTGGTCTCGTTGACGCCGCAGGACACGTTCATGCCGACGACGCGTCCGTCGCCGAGGTCGCCCGCGAGACAGCCCCAGTTCCAGAACGTCTCGCGCCGCATGTAGCCCGCGCTCCAGTCGTGGTGGCCGTAGATCGGCAGCGCCCCGAGATCGTACGTCCGGTCCTCCCACGTGAGCGAGCCTTCGAGGCGCTGGCCGGCCGTCTTGCGCGCGTAGACCCAGCCGGTCGCGCCGGCGCGGGTGCAGATGCGCATGGGCTCGATCGGCGGCGCGTCCTCGTGGAAGACGGCGTCGATCACGAGCGTATCGCCGACGTGCACGATCAGCCGGCGGCGCGGCGGCAGGGTCTCGCCCGTCATGGTGATCCGCGCCCTGCGGGCGGCGAAGGAGCAGTCGCCGCTCTCGGGCGTCTGGGTGAAGCGCGTGCGGCGCGCGAGGGGCTGCGTGAAGCTGAACTCGGCGAAGCGCCGGGTCGCAGGCTCGTAGCAGTACGCGAACGCGGTGCCGACGTACTTGACGTCGGCGATCGCGCAGCCGAACACCAAGGACTCCGAGAGCGCGCCCAGGAACTGGAACTGGTTGAACCCGAAGCGCCGCGCCCAGCGCCGCGCCGGCCGGCCGAGCGGCGTCGTGAGCGCGTAGTCGCGGTAGTTCACCTCGTGGATCGGCTGCGCGAAGATGCCGAGCCGCACGTCGCCGGCGTCGTCCACCAGGCGCCCGTCGTACACGGCCTCGGCGACCGGGCGCTCGTCGCTCCCACGCTCGTCGGTCTCGGGACGCATGGTCAGGCCGGCTCGGTGAGGCGCGGCGCTTCCGCCTTGGCGTAGGTGTGCTTCTCGGTGACGAGGCCACGCTCGACGTGCAGGATGTCGAGGCCGCGCCACTCCCGGCGCAGCGCCGGGCTCTCCAGGCGGCAGCGCCAGCGGATCAGCGCCTTGCCGCTCGGCGCGGCCGCCGAGCCGGACGCCGACGGCGCCACGAACAGATCCTCGGGGTCGAAGCGGATGACGCCATAGTCGCCGCGAAACTGCGGCACGAACGCGGCGCGGATGTCCGCGGCCCCCTCGCTGCGCGTGCCGTTGAACTCGTCGTAGACGGCGTCCGCCGCCATGAGCGCCATGACGCCGTCGAGATCGTCGCGATTGAACGCGTCGGTGAAGCGGAGCACCAGCTCCTCAAGGGCGGCGATGTGCGCGTCCGGGTTGGTCATCGGTCTGCGCCTCCTACTCGCCGAGCAGATGCAGCGCGAGATGGCGCTGGAATCTGCCGGCGCGATGCTCGAAGACGTACACGGCTTGCCACGTGCCGAGCGCCAG
>Ga0157379_10001486_pt1 | contig 19297 bp, 13 predicted proteins | sample S25metaG_FD_121802 | JGI IMG/M metagenome (GOLD analysis project Ga0157379, IMG submission 121802) | Switchgrass rhizosphere microbial communities from Kellogg Biological Station, Michigan, USA - S2-5 metaG | ecosystem: Host-associated > Plants > Roots > Rhizosphere > Soil | place: USA... | reverse complement strand
GGATTGGAATAATATCGGGCCGGCTATCGGGTTTGCGTGGCAGCTTCCCTGGTTCGGCGAGAGCAAGACTGTAGTGCGCGGAGGATACCAGATCACTTATCAGACGCGAACAACACTGGGCGGCGCCGCCGTGCCTGAGCCGGCCACCACGAGTTGGAGTGGAACGCTGTCGGATAATACGGGCCGGCCGGCATATCTCGACCTCGCGAGCTTGCGATCTTCCGGTTCTTCGCTGGTTCCCGTGTTCATCCCGGTTTCTCCCGATCGTCCTTTGCAACCCGTCCCGCTCACGCGCAGCCAGGCGCTCACCGTGTTCGATCCGAACCTGGTGACGCCCTACGTTCAGAATCTGACGCTCTCCGTAACGCGGTCGCTGACACCAATGCTGACTCTCGACTTGCGTTATATTGGCACGCTGGCGCGAAAGCAGTTTTACGGATCGCTTTTCAATCTCAACATTCCGAACTTCCGCAGCAACGGTTTGAAAGAAGCGTTCGACATCGTGCGGGCGGGTGGCGAGTCCGATCTCCTGAACAATATTTTCAAAGGCCAGACGGTCGGCGGCCAGGTGTTCGACGGAACGAACGCCGGCGCGAGGATGCGTTCCAGTGTTAACTTCGCCAACAATCTGGCCAACGGGAACTATGTGGGTTTGGCCAACTCGCTGAACACGCTTCCAACTACCGCGTGCGCCGCGAACTCTTCCGTTGTGAATCAGGCAGGAGGCGTGATTCGATGCAACGGTTTCCCGGAGAATTTCGTTGTCACCAATCCGCAGTTCAGCAATATCACCTACAACACGAATCTTGGCAGCAACAATTATCATTCGATGCAGGCGCAGCTCAGCATGAGGCCGTATCACGGCGTTAGCCTCCAGGCGACCTACACGTGGAGCAAGAATCTCGGAATCCAGAATTGCTGTTCAGGTCCGGCAAACGGCGCGCAATCCGGAAACTTTGTTGGGCTGACCGATCCGCTGAACCGCAGTCTGGACTACACGCTGACAGGAGACGATCGCACTCACATTTTGCAGACGAATGGCTCGTTCGATCTGCCCTTTGGACCGAATAAACCTTTTCTCAAAAACTCCTCTGGGCTCGTGGCTCGCATCACGGAAGGCTGGAAGCTCGGGTGGATTTTCAATCTCGTGAGCGGTCCGGCGCTGGATATTCAGGCCGCCAACATGCTTTACGGCAACGGCGTACCGAATATCGTAGGCCCCTTTCCGTTCGATAAGGCCGGCGTGCGGTGGGGACAGGACGCGGGCACATATACCGGCGGAAACTATTTTCCAACCGACGCGTTCCGGATCGCCAAAGATCCGCAGTGTCAGAACACAAGCATCGTTGCGGCTAGTCTCACAGCCAACTGCAATCTCGCGGCGGTATATGACGCAACGACCGGACAGCCTTTGCTCGTTCACCCGCTGCCCGGCAACGCGGGCAATCTGGGCAGGCGTGTGGTGCGCGGAGTGACTGTGCCGACCTTCGACATGAATTTGGCTAAAATGTTCCGCATCAGCGAATCAAAGAGCCTCCAGTTGCGGATCGACGCCAGCAACGTGCTCAACCATCCGATTCCGAATACTCCGCAGTTGAGCCTGGCGCCGTCGGCACAAACGAATGCGCTGAACACCAGCTTCGGCCAGATCTTAAACGCGACCGGTTTTTCGACGATCGGTGCGAAGACGGGATATCGAAAAGTTCAGGCTGGAGTTCGGTTCAGCTTCTAGAATTCGTTTAACGGCTCAAGAGAGTCATGAGGAAGTTCAACTTGTTGCTGGCGCTGATAGAGCACACTATTGGGGGCACTATGATCGGCGGGCACGTTAGGAAGCAAGTGTTTGTTGGGTCTGTGGCATGTTTGGCGCTGTTGGGCGTAACCCTGAGTTATCAGGGCCCGACGCGCGCCAGCGAGTTCATCATTCTCGGTACGGCCAGCGGGCCAAACAGCGAAGCCACACGCGCACAGCCAGCGAACGCTTTAATGGTCGGCGGACAGCTTTATCTCATCGACGCAGGCGACGGCGCCGTGGCGCAACTCGCGAAAGCGAACCTGCGTTTGCCCGCGGTGCGCGCTGTGTTTTTGAGTCATCTTCACTTCGACCATACCGCGGGCATGCTTGCAGTGGTCGGTTTGCGGATGCAACTCGAAACGCGTGGGACGCTGCGTGTCTATGGGCCACCGGGGACCAGGACGTTCATTGACGGTTTGCTCGCCGCTTCGGCGCCTGCGATGCGCGCCGGTTATGGAATACCTGGGCAGGGATGGAGCGCCGACATTCAGGTCACTGAGTTGAAAGATGGTGCGGTGCTCGCGATCGACGGCTTCAAGCTGACCGTTGCAGAGAACAGCCACTTCAGCATGCCCGAAGGGAACACGGATCGAGCCGAAGGAGTCTCCCTGTCGTATCGGTTCGATCTCGCGGATCGCTCCATCGTTTACAGCGGCGATACCGGCCCCAGCAAAGCCCTTGTTGCGCTCGCGCATGGCGCCGACCTGCTCGTTACCGAGATGATTGATGTCGACGGTGTGTTGGGCGCCATGCGTCCAGCCGGCGCCAGAGGCGCTGCAAATCCGACGCCCACCGGCTTCGAATGGCATATGCATGCGCATCACATGACCCCCAGCCAGGTTGGCGATCTTGCAAAGGCCGCGGAGGTCAAAAGGGTTGTAATTACGCATTTCGCTCCCAACCCAACAGGACCGGAGCAGGCGCGCCGTTACCTCGATGCCATTCACACGCAGTTCCCCGGCGGCGTACAGCTCGGCGCGGACCTGGGCCGCTATTAGCTCGCCGGCGCGTCCGGTGAAAGCCCAGCGCCTGTCCGGCAGCATTTCGCAAAAACGGCGTGATGGATAAGGACAAGTAAGGAGGTCTGAATCATGAAAACAAATGTCTATGCGGTTTCGGTCTTGCTGTTCGCCGCCGCCGTAGTCTTTCCTGCAGGCATTGCGCTCGCTCATCACTCGTTCGCCGCGGAGTTCGACGCCGAAAAACCGGTAACGCTCAAAGGCATTGTTGTGAAGTGGGAGATGATGAATCCCCACGGATGGATCACCGTGGATGTTCCCGGAACGGGCGGCGATAAAGTCCGGTGGATGGTCGAAACCTCGAATCCCAATGGCTTGATGCGGCTTGGCTGGACTAAGAATTCGCTGAAACCGGGAGACCAGATCACCGTCGAGGCATACCGGGCCAAGGACGGATCGAACACAGCAAACGCTGCGCGGGTCACTCTGGCGGATGGACGAAGCGTCTTTGCGGGTTCTTCAGGTACTCCGCCGGCAACGCCACCGGCACCTGAGGGAAAGTGAGGAAACAGTGAAAACTGTTCACACCCATTACGGTTTTGGCCTTGCGGCTCTTTGCGTTCTCCTGACCGCCAGCGTCCCGAGTGCACTGACAGCACGGGTAACCCAGGCTCCGACGAGCGCGCCACTCGACAGGCTTCCTGGTGGACGTCCTAACCTTCAGGGCCTCTGGTTGAAGAGTACCGGTGGCTTTCAGGGCCTGTTTATCGGCTCGCTGGACGGAACAAATCTGGCTGCAGGTGGAGCACGAGGCGGGGGTCGCGGAGGTAGAGGGGCCGCCCCAGGTGGTGCGCGCGGCCCAGCGCCAACTCGATATGAATACACCCCGGAGGCAGAAGCCGAGAGGATGGACCGTCTGCGACGCGGATACGAAGATCCCGAGGCTCGATGCCATTTGCCTGGGGTTCCGCGTGCCCTCGACCAGCCCGGCGGGCTTTACCCGGTCCAGATCATCCAGGACGAGAAGTACGTGGCGCTGCTCCATGAAGCTATGCATGACGTCCGCATCATTCCCACCGACAACAGCCGGCATCCGCAAAACTACTGGACATGGGACGGTGACTCACGCGGCCGCTGGGAAGGCGACACGCTCGTCGTCGACGTGAGCAACTTCAACGGCCGCACCTGGCTGGATATGGCCGGTAACTTCGTCGACCAAAACGAACACGTCGTCGAGCGATTCACACTCGTCGATGCGGACACCATCCTCTATGAAGCCACGATCACCGACCCGACCGTCTTCACCAAACCTGTCGAGATGCGATTCACGCTAAAACGAGTGCCCGCAGACCAGCAGATTCTTGAATACAGCTGTCTCGAAGGAGAGCGAAGCCTCCAGCACTATACCGAAGACGACGGTGGCAAGAAGGTGAGGGTTAAATGAACATCCGTGTATTACGACTCGCTTTCTGCTCGACCCTGGCGGCCGGCGTTCTCGCAACGATGGCTCATAGCGGAGCGAGTGCCGGCGCGATAAGGGGTAGCAGTAAACAGGCGTCTTTCTCTCCGGCCCGCTTATGGGACGGCAAAACGCCGGACTTTCGCGGCATCTGGCAGGTACGCGACACCGCGTATGTGAATATCGAAGGCCACCCCGCGGAAAAGGGAATCGCTGCCTCCAGGAGCATCATCGTCGATCCGCCTGATGGCAGGATTCCCTACAAACCCGACGCCCTCGCACAGCGACAAGAGAACTATCGCAATCGAACGACTACCGATCCTTCGATCAAGTGCTATCAGGCCGGTGTTCCACGCGCCACTTATTTGCCCACCCCGTTGCAGATTCTTCAGAGCCCGGGCAACTTCGCGATTGTTTATCAGGACAATCACGCCTTCCGCGTCTTTCACCCGGACACCCGGCCCCACTTCGACAGCGCGGATTGGTGGATGGGAGACACCCGTTATCGGTGGGAGGGAGACACGTTGGTTGCTGATGTCGCTGCGCTAACCGATCAGGTCTGGTTGGACCAGGCTGGAAACTTTCACAGCAATGAGATTCACATCATCGAACGTTACCGAATGACCGGAGCGGATACCATCGAGTACGTGGCGCGGATTGAGGACCCAATCGTCTACTCGAAACCGTGGACGCTCCGCACCGTTCTGTATCGCATCAAGGAATCGGGAGCCCGCATCATCGAAGACGAATGCCTCGAGGACGCGAATGGCGTTCGGCATCATATCTCCCCAACCGATCCGAAGAACTTGTTGAAGTCCGACTATTCACGCTGGAAGACACCGCCGCAGAAGTAGGAGCCTAAGCTAAGGACTTGCTTCAACTGCGCACCAGGGTCTGGTACGGAATCGCCGGGCCGCTGAGGCCTGTTTCCGATTAATCAAAACCAGTCAAGGTAACAAAGGGGATGGCCATCAAACTGAATTCCATTCGTCAGGGGTTTGGGCAGCCGCGTTTTGGCTGTGCTGTGTCGCACTGGCAACCGCGCCGGCAGCGCATGCACAAGAGAAGATGAATGCCCAGTCGTTGATCGACCGCTAGCTGATCGTGGAACAGATCACGCGTTACTACTACAACTTCGGCAAAGTGAAACGCAGAGCGAAGAGAGCTTTTATCTCCAGGACCTGAGTTGATTCTCGGCACCAGGCACTACAAGGGCTGGGAAGGCATCAAGCAGACCTACAATCGTGCTCCCGCAGCGCCTACAGCTGGCGCACCCCCTGCAGCCCCTTCAGCCGGTGCGGCCCCTGCGGGTGCCTGCAGCCGCCGCTGCGCCCGCGCGCGAGAGGACCGCTGTGGTCACAATGGATTTCCGTGGACGGCTATTACGGCGATGAGAGCCTTTGCCAGGCTGTCATAGCTCAAATCGGCCCAGCACCTTCTTACTTCGGGGAGCAGCGTGCGAGGTCCGTCCTCATCGAAGCAAGACCCGAGGCGAATCCGCCCGCAACAGGGATAGCTCGCTGGTCGGGCTGGCCGCGGAATCCGCCGCGCTCCGATCGGATGAAGATGCTTGTAGCGTCGACGGGTAACGTGGCGGCACTTCCTGCGCAGCGGCCCGAACGTCGCCGACATTCAGGTGAATCTGGCGCCGAAAGGCGACCGCGCCGCACAGAGTCACGACATTGCCAAGAGCGCGCGGCCACAAGTTCAAGCAATCGCTGCAAAGTACGGCGCGAACGTGAAGGTCGCGGAAGTACCTCCTGCCAAACCGATCAAGTCACCTTCGGATCCCAATACTCTCCAATCGTGGCCTATCACCAGGCTATTCTTCCATCGAAATTAATGATCTGTTAATCATTTGTCATGGACAATTCCTTGACATACTACGATTTTGCGCCTAATCTTGCCGTGAATAGATCCAGCATTCGCTCGATACAAGAAAGGAAAACTAAAATGATTCACAGAACAAAATGGACGGTACTAGCAGTGATGGTGACGCTAGCCTTGTCGACTGGTGCATCGGCGGCTCAGGCGCCAAAGGACATTGTTGACACAGCAGTCGCGGCGGGAAACTTCAATACTCTGGCTGCGGCATTAAAGGCGACGGACCTGATCGGCACTCTGAAGGGAGCAGGACCCTTCACCGTATTTGCTCCCACCGACGAAGCCTTTGCCAAGCTTCCCCCGGGGACCCTGGATGCTTTGCTGAAGGATCCAGCAAAACTGAAGAACATTCTTCTCTATCACGTGGTTTCCGGAAAAGTCCTGGCAGCCGATGTCGTGAAGTTGAAGTCCGCAAAGAGCATCGAGGGCGCTTCGATAGCCATCAGCGTCACGGAAGGCAAGGTGACGGCCGATAAGGCGAATGTCGTCAAGACAGACATCATGGCCACCAACGGAGTCATTCACGTCATTGACCATGTGCTTCTTCCGCACTAATTCCTTGGAGCGGCGGCGACGATATGCCGCCGCAGACTCTAATTAGCCGGGATGCCGTCTGTCCTATAGCCATCGTGTAGTCTTGGATGAATATGAAGAAAGTAGCTTATCCAATACGGGCAGTATCGAAGCTCACGGGCATCAGCATTGACAATCTTCGTGCGTGGGAGCGTCGTTACAAAGCAATCGAACCGAGCCGGAGCGACCGCGGACGTGTCTACGAAGAGGCGGATGTCGAGCGGCTGATCCTGCTTCGGCAGGCTGTCGAGGGTGGCCACGCCATAAGTAAGCTTGCGGCTTTGAGTAATCGTGAACTGGAAGCTCTGAACACACGGTCGGCGGCTTTGAGCAGGAGGCCCATCGATGCAGCGGACGCTGGTACGGCCGGCGCAACCCCGGACCTGAAAGTACTTCACGACGCTATAAGCCGCTTCAGCTGTAGCGAGATTGAGGCGGAATTGAATCGAATGGCCGCCCTGTTTCCCGCCCGCAATCTAATCCATCGAGTGATCGTTCCATTGATGACCGAACTGGGAGAGGGGTGGTACCGCGGAGATCTCCGTGTCGCCCAGGAACACATGGTGTCGGCTGCGCTTCGCAACCTTGTCGGATCCCTTGTCCGTCTGTTTGCCCGGACACAACCGAAAACAAGCCTGCTGTTTGCGACTCCAAAAGGAGAGATGCACGAATTCGGGATACTGTGTGCCGCCATGCTCGCTGGGGCGGGAGGTCTTGGTGTTGCCTATCTCGGGGTGAATCTGCCGTCGGCGGAAATCATCGATGCGGCAAGAAAGACCGGGGCGGAGGTTGTGGTCCTTAGCGTCAAAGCCGCTGTATCCGGCAAGGCGTCTATGAAGGAATTGCATCGCATTTCGGAAGGACTTCCAGCGTCAACCGAACTGTGGGTCGGTGGAGTCCACTCCCCGCATATTGTGAAAGAAATCACCACAACACGGGCCCGGTATCTGCGGGATTTGACAATCCTGGAGCAGGAACTCGCGCGGTTAGGAGCGCGCTTTTAGCCGGAGATATTTCGAGGGGAAACTCTGATGAAACTATATGTTCTAAAAGCCGAACAATGGATTCCACGCACTCCGGAAGAGGTGTTTCCATTTTTCGCCGATCCCGGAAACCTGGAACAACTGACTCCGCCATGGCTCCACTTCCGTATTGTGAGTCCAGCCGTGGAATTGCGTGCGGGAGCGCTCCTCGATTACCGGTTGAGGGTCCATGGCATTCCTTTGACCTGGCAGAGCGAAATTACCGTATGGGAGCCCCCATTCCGGTTCGTTGATGTCCAGAAACGCGGGCCCTATCGGGCATGGATACACGAGCACACTTTTGAGTCCCGCGATGGCGGGACGTTAATGCGGGATCGTGTGCAATATGCCGTTACGGGCGGCGCTCTCGTGCGAAACCTCCTGGTGGCGCCGGATCTGGACAAGATTTTCAACTTTCGCAGGGTTCGTCTCGAATCGATTTTCGGAGGTGCGCATTGATGGCAGCCGAAGAGACTCGCGTGCGGATCGGGATTTCCTCGTGTCTGCTTGGAGAAAGAGTCCGCTTTGACGGCGGGCACAAGAAGGATGAATTCCTGACAAGCCATTTCGGCCATTACGTCGAATGGGTTCCGTTGTGTCCCGAATTAGAGATTGGCCTTGGCGTTCCGAGGGAATCTCTCAGGCTCGTCTCCGACGGTAAGGATGTTCGCCTGGTGGCGCCCCGTTCCGGCCTCGATCACACGGCCCGGATGAACAGCTGGACCTTTGCGCAAGCGAGAAGGCTGGCGGAGAAACAACTCTGCGGCTACGTCTTGAAGCGAAGCTCGCCCAGTTGCGGCCTGGAGCGAGTGAAGGTGTACGGCGACTCTGGCATCCCTAATCGCGACGGACGAGGGCTGTTTGCCGCGGGTCTTGTCGATCACTTACCGAATCTCCCAATCGAAGAGGAAGGCCGGCTGAATGACGCCAGACTCCGCGAGAATTTTGTATCCCAGGTCTTCAGTTATAGACGCTGGATAGACCTCCAGCGAGAGGGACTGACGAGGGCCCGAATCACGCAGTTCCACTCGCGACATAAATTCCTGCTGATGGCGCACCATCAAAATGAAATGCGTGCCCTGGGAAGTCTTATCGGCCGGGCAGACCGCACAATTTCCGCAAAGCGTCTCGGCGCGGAATATTTCGATGCATTTTGCAAAGTGATGCGCCATACGCCGACACGGCGGAACCACACCAACGTGCTTCAGCATCTTGCCGGCTATTTCAGTGACCAGCTCGATACGGATGATCGGGCCGAGTTGACGGCGGTTATCGACCGATATCGGAGGGACCGTCTTCCGCTGATCGTGCCCGTTACTTTGATCCGGCACTATGTACGCAAGCTCGACGTCGAATACCTGAAAGACCAGATCTATCTCGATCCGCACCCGGACGAACTCAACCTGTTGAACCGCCTTTGATGGCTGGAAAAGGAATTGCAATGGTCAAGAAAATCATCCTGGTCCCGGCATGCTTTGTCATTCTGATCATCGCCGGCCTGACCTTCGCAGAAGACAAACCTCCGTTGACCGTAGTTCCCAGCGTCGATCTGGTTCGCTATTCGGGCCAGTGGTACGAAATCGCCCGTTTGCCTAACCGCTTTCAAAAAAAGTGCGGCGGTGAAGTGACAGCGAACTATACGCTGCGGCCTGACGGGAAGATCACCGTATTGAATCGTTGCCGACGCGAGGACGGAAAGGAGATCAAGGCTGAGGGGATGGCGCGTCTCAGCGCGAAAGGACAGCCCAATTCGGTGCTCAAGGTGCGGTTCGCTCCGGCGTTCCTATCCTTCATCCCGCAAGTCTGGGGAGATTACCAGATCATCGCGCTCTCTGCCGACTACACCCATGCTGTCGTCGGCAACCCAGGACGCGAATATCTGTGGATACTTTCGCGATCACCCCGCATGGACGAAGCCACATTTAACCGGCTCACTGAAGAGGCCAAAGCCCAGGGATTCAATGTGGGCCTCCTGCAGAAAACAAGGCAATCCGGATTCTGAATCTTGTCTGAATCGTGATTCTGATGCAGACCGAGAAGTTGTGATGGATTGGCGTCGAACAACGCCAACTCGCGTGCCGACCTGCGAGACGTTCACGGGCACCGACGCAAGTCATCCAATACTTGCAACGGCGAGGACGACGCGTCCTTAGATCTCCTCGATGATTCCCGTGCTGTCCCCGATCTTGTCCGCCCGGACGCCCGCCTTGTGCAGGATCGTCAGCAGGAGGTTGGAATGCGTCGTGTTCTTCGGAAGCCGAATATGCCTTCCACCCTTTACAGCTCCGGAAGCACCTCCGGCCAGGAGCATCGGTAACGGGTTGTGATTGTGTTCGTTGCTGTTGCTCATGCCGCTACCGAAGAGAATCAGAGAGTGGTCCAGCAGAGTGCCTTCTCCGTCCGACGTCGTTTTGAGCTTATCCAGGAAATAGACGAGCAGTCCGTGATGGTAGGTATTCAACTCGGCGAATCGGTCCATGTTGGCCCGTACGCCGGAGTGATGCGACAGATTATGGAATCCGTCTTTGATGTTGGTGGCTGGGAAAACCGCGCCGCTGAGCTCGTGAGCCAACATCAAGGTGGAGATGCGGGTGATCTCGGCGCGAAACGCCAGCACCTGGAGGTCGAAAAGCAGTTTGAGGTGATCTTCGATATTTTCCGGCGCGCCTGTCGGCGTGTCGGGCACGTCGAGTTTTGCCGCGGCCATTTGTTTCTCCGATTTTTCGATGCGGCGTTCGATCTCTCGCACGTCGTCCAGGTAGGCCGTAAGCCTGCCGCGATCCCCTCCGGGAAGCTGATTCTTCATCGATGCGACCTGGTCGATGACCGAGTCCAGCAAACTGCGCGACTGTTGGCGCCGGGCTTTACGTTCGGCCTCATTTACCCCATCCCCGAAGAGCTTCTCGAAAATGACCTGCGGGTTGCTTTCCATGGGAAGTGGCGACGTTGCCGTCTGCCACGAAATTGTATTGATGAAAGGACCGCTTCGCTCGCCTCCCTCCCACGACAATTCGAGAGATGGAAGCGGAGTATCCTGACCGATCGCCTTAGCCGCCATTTGATCAACGGACTCGCCCAGAACCGGCCTGGGATTTGCATCCTGCTTCGCTCCGGTCAGGAACACCGACGAGGAACTGCTGTGATTGGCGGCAGCGGAAGTGTCGGCGCCGGAGGCGTTCGGCGCATACGTATTGCTGACAATATTGATGTAATCGCGGAATGGCTCCAGCGGCTTGAGGATCGGCGTGTATTCAAAGCCCGTGCCTTCGGTTGCCGGCAGCCAGTGATCCATGATCACACCATGCGGATAGAAGATGAAGGACAGTCGAGTCTTCGGGACGGCTCCTGCGGCCTTCGACGGTGTTTGCGCCGGCAGCATGGACTCCAGGAACGGCAAAGCCAGTGTCACGCCCGTGCCGCGAATGAACGTTCGTCGGGAAAGGTGTTTCTTCGTGATGAAATTCATTGGCTCATCTCCTATTGGCGATCTTTCGTGCGCATTTGAAACGGCTCGCTCTTGACGACGCCAAGAATGAGCGATGAAAGGCGATAATTTGTATTGGCCGAGTCGCGAATGGCTTTCCGTACTGCAGGCATGTCGTAAGGCGTCACGACTCGGCCTGTTGCGTAGGTCATCAACTTTTCCGTAGCCACGCTGACGAACATATTGGACCGGGCCTGCAGCGCCCGCCGCAGACTAGCCGGGCCATCGAGCTTCGTCCCGTCAACCATCTCCGCCGTCGGGTCGATGCGCGTCTTGCCGTCCAGGTCCCGCCACTTTCCTACAAGATCGAAATTCTCCAGGCTGAACCCCACCGGATCCATGATCGTGTGGCAGGCCGCACAGACAGGGTTGCTTCTGTGGAGTTCCATCCGCTCACGAATCGTTGTAGCTCTGGCTGCTTCTGTCTTCGCGTCGAGGTTCGTTTCAACGCCAGGGGGGGGAGATGGAGGCCGCATACCTAGCAGGTTTTCAAGAACCCATGCGCCGCGTTGCACAGGTGAAGTGCGGTTCGAAGCAGAAGTCACTAACAGGATGCTGCCCTTTCCGAGGATGCCTCTTCGCGGATCATCCTTCGCGAGGGTCACCTTGCGGAACAGGCTGCCTTTGATGTTGGGAATCCCGTAATGGCGCGCCAACCGCTCGTCCACAAAAGTGTAGTCCGCGTCCAGCAAATCAATGACACTGCGGTCTTCGCGCAGGATGCTCTCGAAGAACATCTCCATCTCACGCTTGAATGCAATGCGTAGATTCCCGTCGAAGTCGGCCGAAGCATCCGGCTCGGCATTGTCCAGTTCGCGCAGACGCATCCACTGCGACGCGAAGTTATCGATCAGCGATTTCGCCTTTGGATCGGTGAGCATCCGGCGTACTTGCTCTTCTAAAACTGCCGGCTTGGAGAGTTGTCCAGCGATGGCGAGATCCATGAGCTTGCTGTCGGGGATGCTGCTCCAAAGGAAGAAAGACAGCCTTGTCGCCAGTTCCAAATCCGTAAGGCGATAGGCAGCACCCTGCGGTACATCGGCGGGCACGTGTTCCAGGCGGAAGATAAACCGCGGATCGACGAGCACCCGCGCGAGAGCGCGCTCGATTCCGATCTCGAAACCGCCTTCGTTGCGTCCTTCCTGATAAAAGCTGAGCAACGTTTCAACGGAAGGATCCTTGTCGGTAATCGGTTGCCTGAAGGCACGTGTAGCCAGCGCTTTGATGATCTGTCGTGCGCAGTTTGCCTCGGCGTTCTCATTTGCGGGGTAGCAGACGAAAATCTTCCGGCGGCTCGGTGTGTCTCCCGGCGTCAGAAGTCCGTAAGGACCGGTGATGGTGATACCCGTGACTCCCCCACCGCGACCTGCCGGCGCACTAAAGCCGCTGTCCATATTTCCCGGATCGAACGCCCGCGTGCTGGCGGCGCCAATAGTGTGTAGTCCGGCCCGAATTGGCGCTCGTATCGAGCCGCGACCTGCGGTCGGAATCGGAAGGCCGTCAAGGGTCAGATCTACACGCGTGCCTGCCGCACGAATCTCGTATTCGGCGTCGAGGGGAAAATTGTGTCGGGCGAACATGCCGCCCACCGTGCCGATCGGCATTCCGTCCAGGTGAGTGGTTTGGGATATCCCCTTCGCCGGCCGATAGGTTACCGGTGCGGGTTGCACCGCAAGGTCGCCCACGGCCAGACGGCTGATCTTCATTCCTGCGGACAAGTACGCCTGGATGAGAGAAGGCGAGGTTCCGAGGACGTCCGCGATGTTGTCGAAGCCGGCGATCGTGCTGTCGCCGGGCAGCATGGCCGAAACGTCGACTTCCAGGTCCAGAAGATCGCGGATTGCATTCGCATACTCATTGCGATTCATGCGCTGAACCGACGGGGACCCCGGGTTCGGATGGAGAGCCGCCTGGCGATCCAGTCCACTTTCAAGCCACGTGGCTAGACCGTCCAATGTGGCCCGGTCGGGCCGCGCTGCGTTCTTGGGAGGCATCATGCCCGTGCGCAGTTTGCGCACGACAGACTCCCATGCGACGACGTCCTTTTCAAGGTGCGCCAGATCCTTTGTATCCAGTTCGAGATTCCCTGTCTTGCTTCGTTGGTTATGACAGGTAGTGCAATACTTATTGAGGATGGCCTGCGCTTCCTGTGCGGCAAGGGGAGCCGGGTCCTTCTGGACGCCGCTTGCAGTCACACTCACTCCGATCGCGCAGATCGCGATCCATAGAATTCGCTTCATTTCGCGCTCAATTTCTGGATCAAGGTCATCGACGTCGGTTTCGGTACAGGCGCCAGGGTTGCCAGAAACACGCCCTCGGCCCAGTTATAGGGAGTACGTCCGACGTTGTCCTTGGCATCGAGTTTGGCGCCCTTCGAAACCAGGTATTCGATGATCGAATCCGACCCTCGATTGGCGGCTCCCATCAACGCTGTCAGCCCCATCGAGTTCTTTGCATTTACGTCCATTCCCAATTCCACGCAAAGTTTCACCGCTTCGAGAAGCGCAGGCTCGCCTTCGCTGTAGGTCTGGCTGAAGACCCAATTGACTCCTGAGGCCGCCATCAGTGGTGTTGTGCCGCCATAGGTGGCGATCTTCGGATCGGCTTTGTATTCCAGGAGAAGGCGCATCGTCGACACGTCGCCGGATAGCGAGGCGAGCAGGAACGGCGTCTGGCCTGTGAAATCGACCCAGGCCAGCGATCCTCCAAGCAGATACATCCAGCTTCGGAGTGGCGGAACTTCCGTAACCTGGATGTTGGGATCGACGCCCTTCTCCAGTAGCAGCTTGATGAAATCCAGCATTGCCTTCCGATCTTCGGGACTCTGGAGGAGTTCGAAGGTGCGGTAGTCCATGTCCGCGTTCCGCATTTCCACAGCGGCAAACAACGGCGTCCGGCCATACCAGTCTTTCGCATTGATGTTAGCGCCCTTGTCGATGAGGAACCGCGCCATGTCCGGGTGATTGTTGCTGATAGCCATGAACAGCGGGCTGATGTCGTTCTTGTCGACTTCGTTGACGTTGGCGCCCGCATCCAGAAGCAGCCGCGCGGCGTCGATCTTGCCTTCACGAGCCGCATACATCAGCGGCGACATGTTACCGGGAATCGGAGCCCGGATTCCCTTGTCGGGCCAGCCCCCGCGGACAATCCCCTCGCCATGCGAACCGCAGCCGGATGCCGCCACACAGGGCAGACGGCGTGCAGGCGTCGCGCCGGTCCGGGTGCGCACCTGAATGTCGGCGCCGCTCTTAAGCAGGTCGGCAACGATTTCCGTATAGCCGCCTTCGGCAGCGAGCATCAACGGAGTCAATTGGAGTTGCGGTTCAGAGTAATTGGCGCTGGCCTTGTGTTCGAGAAGGGCACGGACGGCATCGGTGCTGCCGGTTCGTATGGCCACCATAAGGATGGATTCCCCTGTCTTCTCGACCTGATTTGCGTTGGCGCCCGCATTGAGAAGCTTACGTATGATGGCGCCATCGCCGTTCATTGCGGCAAGGAACAACGGCGTAACATCAAGCCGGTCCTTCGCCGTGGCATCGGCGCCGGCCTTGAGCAGAAACTCGACGATGTCCGCTTCACCGGCGCGAATGGCCCAGTGCAGCGCGCGGGTGCCGTCGGTGTCGGCGGAATTTGCGGCAGCCTTGTTCGTAGCAACCAACGATCGGACAGCGTTCCAATCGCCCGTGCGCGCCGCGTCAACGACTGTCGCCGGAGGAGCAGCGGCAGCGAGCGTTGCCACCAGTAAGAAAGTCGTGACAAAACCAATCTTGAACTTCATGGGAGTTTTCCTCTCCGTTCAACAATCCGTTATACGGGCTTCAGTTCCACCGTAATGTCATAGTTGTCCGAGAAGCGCAAGACCTCCGGCTCATCCGGTGAAGGAAGAACCTTCAGGCCGATCTGTCGAAGACCTGCAGTCACAGCCTCCCGATCAAAAGGCGCGACCTTAATACAGTAATGATCAAAGCGAGGTTTCTGGCCCGACGGAGCTTTCTGCAGACCGATACGCGTATTGGCTTCCAGTTGAATCCAGAGCCGATCCGGGTTTGCGGTACGCGTCGTCTTGATGTTCGCGCCATACACGAGATGGTAATAAGGTAGCGATTTCTCAACGTCCGTAACGTGAAGTAACACGTGCTCGAGGCCGCGCGGTGTCACGAGTCCGTTACTCTCGACCGGCAGGGTCGATGGTACCGCTGCGGCAACAAGCCCAGCCGGCGGCTGAAAGAGCTGAAGCTCGAGTCCGTCCGGATCGGGTAACATGCCAAAACCGCCGCCCGATCCTGCAGAGAAACCGGCGGCTTGCAGCGCCTGGGCGACACCCGCCCGATCATAGCGTTCAGCCAGCGCACAGTAGTGACCGATCGCCGTCGGCCGCGTTCCACCTGATGCGCCGATAGCGATGTACCCCACCTGGCGGTTTTGCGGCAGGTCCCCAAGCAATATGAAATAGCGTATGCTCCCCTGAAATGGCTGTTCGTGCAGCTTCGTCTTGAAGACGCGCATATAGACCTTCGCGGACGCCGCCGTGTCCGGCACGACAATATCCAGATGTTCGAGGCCTAGATTCTTGAGCGGAAGCGCGGGAACGGTCGGAGCCTGTCCCCATGCCAGAGCTCCTGACGGATTCAGAGAACTCATCAGCGGCATGGAGGCAATGGCGCCGATACTTTTGATGAACTTTCGACGACCATAGGTTACTTTATTCACACTCGCCTCGGAGCTTCAAACACCATAAACTTGGCTATCACTGTTCTCAAATATATTTGTCTCGGGTGAGCATAACAAAGACCTCGCCACTTCAGTAATACGCTTAAAGTCTCAGTCAAAAGTATTAGCCTCTTAGGATTTCCGCGTTGACATCCGTCGCCCTGGGTGATTTGATCCCGCCGAAACTCAGAAAGAATAGTTGTATCTGAAGCAATTCCGGCGCCGCGTCGTCTTGTTGACGACTTCTCTGAATAAGGAGGGACATGTATCCTGGGAAATCTTCTACATTTATTGTCGGCGCAACGATGTTGCTGCTGTGTCTTGGCTTTTCCACGCTATCGTTGGGGCAGTCCAGCAACGCATCACTCAGCGGGTCGGTATCTGATGCAACAGGAGCGTTGATCCCAGGCGTGTCGGTGACTGCAACCAACAACGCCACCAACGTGGTCACCACGGTCATTACTAATGAGGCAGGCGTCTACAGCATTCCCAGTCTGTTGCCTGGATTGTACAAGGTAAGCGCCATACTACCCGGATTCCAGACTCGAACATTCACGGATGTTCAACTCGGGAACGCCGCCCAAGTCCGGCTCAACTTCACCTTGACGGTTGCCAGCGTGAACACCTCGGTGGAAATCTCCGCCTCCGCGGCACAACTGCTTCTGGAGTCGTCGTCGTCTGTCGGGCAAGTGCTAACTGAGGATACCTTGCGCGAATTACCCGTTATCGGAGCCATGGGCAACGACGTGCTCAGCTTGATCCGCGTGATGCCGGGCGTCACCATGACAACCAATCCGATTTTCGCCGCCAACAGCACCGAGTTGGCGGGCGTGAGCGCTTCGAACATTCAAATCCAGCGCGATGGTGTGGATGCCGGTGCCTCTGGACGGTGGGCTGCGGGTACCCAGGGGGCGACAATTATGAACCCCGATCTGGTTGGTGAAATCCGCATGATTCTGGCCCCGGTCGATGCCGAAGTCGGACGAGGTAATTCCCAGATTCAGGTTTCAACACGATCAGGCACAAACCGTTTTACAGGCAGTGCAGTCTGGAACGTCCAAAATACGGCGTTGGACGCAAATACCTGGGCAAATAACCGCGTGCAGCCCGAAGCTGTTGCCCCGCCGTGGAGGAACTACCACCAGTACACGCTGAGCATGGGCGGGCCGATCGTGAAGAGCAAAACGTTCTTCTTTGCACTTTGGGACGGATTTCTTCCCAAGAATCGAACCGACATTAACGCGACGATCTTGACGCCATGCGCCCGGAACGGCGTGTTCCGCTATTTCGACAACTGGAGCAACGGAAACGCACTTCAGACTACGGTTCCCACCGGCACGACGCCGCGAATTGCCGTCGTGGATTACCAGGGGAACCCGACCCCGCCCGCGACAAATCCGAATGGTACGAGCCACAACGGCATTCTTCGCTATGCGAGCGTTTACGGGCCTCTTGCGAGTAACCCAGCCCAACCCGATTGCTCTGACGCCACCGTGCAGGGAGCACCCTGGGACAGCTTCCGGACGCAGAGGGATCCCTCGGGATACATGACCCAATTGCTTGGCGTGATGCCGACACCCAATAATTACGAAGTGGGGGATGGACTAAACACTGCTGGCTATCGCTGGGTGCTGACAAGGACAGGTGCCGATAACCGTTTCGGATTTGGCGAACCCGTAAATCGGAAACAGCTCAACGTCAAGATCGATCACAACTTTAATAAGAGCCACAAAATTTATGGGAGCTACACCTACGAACGGAACTGGTCCGATAATCAGTACGGCGTCTGGCCGTTCCGTTTCCCCACTTTGGCTTATCGCAGACCGCAGGTCTTGACAGTCAACTTCACGTCGACGCTTTCTCCAGCGATGCTGAATGAAGCCCGCTTCGGTATGCGTCGAACCGGAACGAACGGAGCCGGCTCATTTGCCAACCCTGACACGGGCGATGAGGCTCTTGCGTTTTTCCCCAATATTGCCGGGTTTCCCATTCTTCCACAGTTGGGCGCTCAACCCGTGTGTGTCTGCTCCGGACAGCCCTTCGGCGCTCGAGGTGAAACGGGTGCGCTATTCCAGAGCAATATCAACGAGAGCACTCCGCTCTACACATGGGCGGACACCCTGAGTTGGACACGGAGCAAGCACTCCTTCAAGTTCGGCGGTGAGTTCCGTCTCTCCAGTTCAAACTTGAAGGAAGATGTGCAGGCGAACGATTTCAGTTCGTATATCCGCGCCTTCGGGGGTGAGACGGCATTGACACCTGTGCAGGGAATTACGTCCACCAATTTCCCGGGATTGCAGGGAACCACAACAACCGGAAACAATCTCGCCATGCGAAGCCTGCTTCAGATGCTTTCCGGATCGCTGAGTCGAGTAACGGAGTTGTATTGGCTGGGATCGGCGGACAACCTGAGCAGCTGGGACGACTACCGTGTGTCGACTCAGCGGCAGCGCGAATTGAATCAGCAGGAGATCTCCTTCTTCTTTAAAGACGATTGGAAGATCCGTCGAAACCTGACGCTCAACCTGGGTGTGCGATGGGATTACTATGGTGTCCCCTGGGTCTCGAATGGTTTGACGGCCATTCCCGACGGCGGGGGTGACGCACTCTTTGGCTATTCCGGACGTGGTTTTGACGATTGGATGAAACCTGGACAAAGAGGCGATCTGACTAAATTGATGTTCGTTGGTCCCGATTCCCCGAACCCTGGGATCACCGCATGGGACAAGGACTACAACAACTTTGGGCCAGCTATTGGATTCTCCTGGAACCTGCCCTGGTTTGGTGAGGGCCAGACAACCGTCCGTGGCGGATACCAAATGAGCTATGTCCTCGGCGGTGGCCGGTTCAGCACCCTTGACGGTCCGCTTGCAAACCCACCGGGAAGCTCCTATACCGCCACCTTCAACGGCGGGCCGGGGCTCGAGTACCTCGACATGACGAGTTTGCGCCAAATTGTCCCCGTACCCGTTACCGTGTCACCGATGCAGCCCATTCCCGTGGATTCCCGGAGTGTCGGACTGACGGCGTTCGATTCGAACTATCTGACGCCCTACATCCAGAACCTCACGTTGGCCGTGACCCGCAACCTGGGACGCAAAATCACGCTGGATATGCGTTACGTCGGCACATTGAGCCGCAAGCTCTACGGAACTATGGACGTTAATGCAAACAACTTCCTCTACAACGGATTGAAGGAAGCATTTGATTCCGCTCGGTCCGGCGGAGAGTCTGCCTTGTTGGATCAGATGTTCAATGGGATTCAGATCGCGACTACGGGTTGCGTGGCGCCCAGCGGAACGACAGTAACGTGCGGGCCTGTGGGGACGACGACAGGCGGAGTTACTCAGACGGGAGCGATGCATCTTCGCGCTGCGACCGCCGGCAATTTGCGCAACAATCTGGCGAACG